>Ga0307510_10001116_pt1 | contig 28724 bp, 22 predicted proteins | sample 12_EM_MG_FD_207224 | JGI IMG/M metagenome (GOLD analysis project Ga0307510, IMG submission 207224) | Populus trichocarpa ectomycorrhiza microbial communities from riparian zone in the Pacific Northwest, United States - 12_EM | ecosystem: Host-associated > Plants > Roots > Unclassified | place... | reverse complement strand
CGCAATTTTTTTTTTTTTTTTGGAACAACACAACCTCAAAATTTTTAAGCAGTTAAGTTGTTATGAACAATACATCTTGTATATTTTAAGAAAAAATGTGTTACACCATGGAGCAAGCGCATGAATTTATATTATTTTTAAATCATGTTAATTTACTAAAAAAACCTTAACCAATGCTATTTTTTAAAAAAAAAAAAAACTCATTATAATGGCTACATTTCTCTGTCCATTAAACATTGAGGTGAACAAAAAAATCAAAAAATTAATTAAACCGAGAAAACTAAAAAAAAAATAATTAAAAAATCCGAACCTTGAAAAAAAAAACTGATTAAACTGATTAGAATTTTTAAAAAACCGACCGGTTCGGTTTTATAAGTCTGAAACTAAAAAAATCAAACCGAACCGAACCCAAACCAGAAAAAAACTAAGCCAAACCGAAAAAAAATCAAGCTAAACCGAAAAAACTGGTTTTTGTTTTAAAATAACCAAACCGAACCAAAACCGATCGGTTTGAACCGGTTTCGGTTTAAAACAAAAAAACCACCTCTATTTTGCTGGGGTAAGTGCTCAAGAGGAATACCATTGGGCCTTGGGGGTCACTCCATAAATGGCAACATGTGGGTGAACGAAGCTCAAAGGGGATTAGTTTCTGCAATTAACCTGGGATTGTTTGGAATTTTATTTCAAATCAGCCTGTGTTTTTTAAATATTTAATTTTAAAAAAATATATATTATTTTAACATATTTTTAAACAAAAAAAATACTTTAAAGAATAACTACAACTAATAAACAAACGAAAATTACATATCACCACACAATTTAGAGCCGTAAAAGAAACTTGGAATGAGAACAAAATCATTTCTCCAAATGGTCCTGAAAAAGCAAAATTAACGAAGACGAACTTCTCTTCTGTAATATAGGTTGTTGTCTTTAACTCAATAAGCGATATTTTTTATATCCCACCACACCGCTTCCCAAGTTGAATTACAGGCACTTGATGATGCTTCTAGGAGCAGAAAGGAAGATAATGCTCGCATCATGTGCTGACTGAGATTCAAAACTTCAGACACCCGAAAGTGAGTTCTTGAGCTTCTCGGAGCTATTTTCCACAAGTAATTCACCAACAACTATCAATCTTGTACAGGCATTAATTTCTTCTCGCTCTAGCAAATGGTTAAGTTTGCACAAGGAAAAACATCATTGCTTGTGAAGCAGTAGATCATAGAGCTGGATCGCTCCACCCCTAATCATCTTCCCTATCCTTCTCCCTTTCTTGATCTTCAAACAAGTCCTCAGCTGGATCATACACGATCATGTCAGGGAAAAGCTCCAGGAAGTCATCTTTTACCTCCTCTCTTAATTCTGGGAACGGAATAAGCCCCTTCAAGATCACACGAAAAGGCAAAGATATTGGTGGATCAGGAGATTGTCTCATTTCCTCATATATGTCCATTGCCTTTGAGGGCAATCCATTATCTAAGAAGGCTCTAATTATGTCCCCGAAGGTATGCTGATCAAACAGAACTTCCTCTCTCCTCAAATCTCGCCAAACCTGATTTGCTTCATCTACCTTCTTGTTTCTTGCAAGCATCATAAGCATGTCCCTGAAAAGGAACATGTCTGGCCGATACCAAATCTCTTTGCGCACAACATCATATAACTGAAGAATACACACTGAAGCTGAATGAATAAAAATCACACACGCATGAAAGATAGGTATCAGTGAAAATTAAGACAGCAGCGTGAATATTTGTCCCCTTGACATAGTTGAGCTATCATATGGTCAACAGAAAGAGCAAACACTACTCCAAACAAAATTTTGGCTTCTGACCATCCACTCATAACTCGCTCGTACATAAAATAGAACATTTAATGAAGTGCATCAAGTTCTCCATTAAGATTGTGTGAACATACAGAAGGAAAAGGTGGTTCATAGTATTAGCAACACACTGGGAGAGTCAAATGCCTGCATGTGCAATGTGCATGACTCTTTTTCCCTCCATTTACTAGTTTCACAGCCAGAGAATTGGCAATCCACGTGATTTTAACCTCATCTAAAGCGAAGAGTTTCTCAATCCATCAATTTATCTTCAAATCATCAGGAAAATTATGTATAAAAAAATCCTCCATTTTGAGGATGATTGCATATAACATCCTCTATTTTGAAACTGCAGTTAATGGTCATGAAAAAAGTTAACACTTAAAGATACTCATGCCCCAACTCTTAGATCACATCCACTGCCATCCAATTGTCAGTTGTGTATACAATAACTGCAAATACCTATGGCTTGCATTTTGATCCATTTTTTTGTATTCTATTCATATGGTGGATACTCGACTAATTTAAACCAAAACTCCAAATGGGAAACTTCTTTAGCAGTGCAAATAAATTATCCATTACATACCTAAAACTGTATATTCAAACCTGCTCTAGAAGTTAACCAAACACACTTCGACAGAAGCATTTTTTTCTCAAAACCAGTACTGCTCCTGAAGAACAAACCAAAGTGATGGAAAGATAGACCATCCAACAAAACAGAATGTGGAAGCTAGCCACCTCTGGTTGTCCCCAGGCAAAAAGAAAAAAGTTTGAATACTTGGCTTGTACACTAACAAAATAGTACACAATAACCCATCCAGATCCTAGGCAGCCTGAGCATAAATTACGGGCCATGATTTTTACTATGATCATACAACTACCACCTATACATACTACAAGATTCGTCTAAAAAATTCATTAAATAGCCACATCAGCGAGCACCGCCGGACTACAACACCAATATACTTACAGCAAATGAACAAGCTTCGTCCATGTTGTCTCTTAGAACTCAACCCAGCCTCAAATTCCCAACAACGAAAAAAATGCTTTCGCAGCACCCATTCATAAAACCAAAAGAATAAAACATATTGTTTTTGACAAACCATTCAAAAACCACTTTCCTCTTCGAGATGAACCAACATGAAAGCACCTTCCCTTTCGTCTCACCCATAGATAAAACAAAAACAATCTCTTGACACCACTTCACCATCACCAATCCAAATGTAGCTTTGCAAATAAGCATCTTTCAGTTTCTTATAAGTTAAAAACATTTATAGCTCCAAAGTTCTACGGTCTTGAATAGGACCAAAATCAAAAGCAAAAGACAAATCAAATTTAAATGAATTGATAATTTAAAGCAATAATTTAAGAACATAATCAAAAAAGATTTCAAATTCAATCACATGGGCTTTGCTTGCTGATTATTAATCAATCTCTAAGAACTAAGTAAATAAGCAAACAATTAACAGGGCCAAACCTTCATGCAGAGAAAGACCTGGTCTTGCCTTTGAAACTCAGCGAGAACAGCAAGAAGATCAGACTTGAGCAAGCGAGAAACATTTGATGTAATAAACCGGTCGAGTCGGACAGGATTCGATTGGAGTCTCTTCAGCTCTTTGGCCGCCATCAATCCTTCTTTTCCCATCTCCTTCTTTCGTCTCCATATCGATAAGCTAGGCCTTGAAGCTGAATGATTATAAATGCAGCGAAAAAACACCAAAAATTGATGTTTTTGAGTGAGAGAATGGGGTTTTCTAGACAGGGAGGCTTTTCCTAGAAAATTTGAAGCCAAACGCCACATAAGAACCTCAATAGTCAATACAACTGTGTTCGGAAGAAACCAAGACTCTCAGCGAAACCAAACAGGTTTTCTATGTGAAATGCTCGCTTGTGTTGTTCAGGTACCGGCAGTAATTTTGTGAGTGGTTTAAGGTTGGGCAAACCTTATTTCCATTCCCCGACTATTAAATTATATTCATTTCAGCTCTCAAAATTTAAAATGTTTTCTGTTGATTCCCCGTACTAGAATTTCCTCAATTGGATGGACCATCTTCTTCTTTTTTTAATATGAATCGTTAATTCTCATCGATATGGTTTCTTTTTATTGTATAATTTTGTAAATTTTAGATGGAATAAATTAACTAGCATGGATGAAGGACTCAATTGAGTAATGTTCAGCACTTTAGATACTCAATTGAGAATACTTTTTGTTTGGAATTGAGATGTTTGGAGTGTGGTTGCGATTGTTTTTTAAAGTGTTTTTTATGCTAAAATGTATCAAAATAATATTTTTTTATTTTTAAAAATTATTTTTAAGATCAACATATCAAAACAATTTAAAACATGCAAAAAAAAATTATTTTTTAACTAAAAAAATTATTTTTTAAAAAAAAATAAATTGATTCACATTTTCAAACACTCACAATCGGATAGAGGTTGTCTCCTCAATTTAACCACATTTTAGATACTCAATTGAGAATATTTTTTGTTCGGAGTTAGTAGATAGGCTGCAGTTCAACCATATTTTTATAAATTTTATATTTTATATTTTAAATTAATTTTTTTAATGTTTTTTATCAAAAAATTTAGTATTGACATGAATTTTAAAAATAAAAAAATAATATTATTTTAATATATTTTCAAACAAAAATTATAACAACCTTTTACTTCAATCCAAAACACTACCTCATACTTAAGAGACTAATCTAAGTTAAAGGGCTCCAATATATGGCTACTGAGAGCAGCATGATCACGCGCAAAATCACCAGCAAGCCACTCATTTCGACACCATAGGCTGATAAAGATACTTGGTCACAGAAAAACCAAGCCAGTCATGAACGCGGCACAAGCACTTTTGCAAAGAACACTTGATTGGGACACATGAAAAGAGGAACTGAATAACACGGAAAAATCCAAACAGCATATGCATCCCCAAGGCAGCCCCGCATAAAAGAAAATGAAGCGTTGAGGACTCTCCTCTGCGTCCTTATCAGTGTTCTGAAAAAGACCAAAGCAGCAAATGAAGCTGACATTTTAATGGACAAAAGCGGTTGAAGCACACAACAAAAGAATTCAAAACCTGACAATATTAGATTCACGCACAGAGCAACATGGGATGGTATTGTAGCATCGGTGATTGCCTGGAGATGGAAAATTATCAGGCAGCACTTAGTTGGAGTTCTGGATTAGACTTCTTTATTTTCATCAGTAACTCGTCACAAGAGATGCTTGTCCCTCCTGACCTTTCTGGGGAAAAATTAGGCAAAAGCTTCATTACATCAAGATGCTCCGAGCTATTACAGAGAAATGTCAAGATGCTATTGGTTATTTCTAAGCCAAGAACATCACCCATATCTGCCATTTGACGAAGGAGTTTTATGACTTCTTCTGTCTCGTCTTTCGAACCAAAGCCTTTTATTAATGAATCATATAGATGGTTGTCCAGTGTAATGCCAGAGGCAATCATGCTGTCAAAAACACCTTCTGCCTGTTCCATTTGTCCAGGTTTTGACAGCCCGTTTATAAATGAGGAATAAGTATAAGGTTGATGCATCTTCTTTGGAAGATTGAATATCCCCTGCTTTCAGAATCCCGTCAGTCATTATATTGAAAGAAATGATATCAGGTTTACAGCTTGAATTTCTGGTTTCTTGAAACAATCTTCTTGCTTGCTCCAAGCTACTCTCCTTGCACAAGGATGCCATCAATGTATTGTAATCAACTAATGTCGGGCTAAGCCCGAAAATTCTCATTTTACTAAACAGTCCTGCAAAATTAAGCATGTGTGTTTTACAAAATCCATCAATCGTGACGCGTTAAGTGGTTGAACTCAGAACAAACCCCAATTCATGTACACGTTTCCAAACTTCCATGGCCTTGTCAATGATCCCTGCTTTTATATATTCTCCAATTAAAATATGACCAGTGAACATGTTACCAAAGCTCCCCCTCTCAATCATCGTATCATATATTTCCACAGCCTCGTCAAGGCGTACTCCTTTGCACAGCCCTTGAATCACAGTGTTAGGTGTGATTACATCTGGTTCAACGTAATTCCCATCCTCCAACAACGAACTAGAAAGTTTCATTGCCGCTATTGCGAAGTCCCATTATCGACGTATTGTAAGAAACCACATCCGGTCTCTTTCCCTTCTCCATCATTGTTTCAGAGATTTTACAAAGATGTCACAGAACTAGGCTCTTCACCTTTTTCTATCATTAAATCAAACAAGTCCAGAGCCTTCATCTTTTACAAAGCCCAACAATCATACAAGCATGAACGTCAGGCTGAACCCCCCTATCGGTCATAGTCTGTAACACAGCAGTGGCTTCTCTCCATAGCCCTTTCTTACAAAAACCATTCATCAAACAACTATAAGCAACTAGATTTTGAGAAATACCCTTTTCCAACATCTCATCAAACAATGCTTTCCCTCTATCTAAACATCCTTTACTACGGAAACCATTTGCAAGTGTAATATCCACCTCCAATCCCTTTCTCCTCATCTCTTCCAGCTAAGTCATTGCCTCTTCCACTCTACCATCCTTACAAAGACCATCCATCAAAATACAACAAGTAAACGAATTCGGTTCACAATTTGACCTCTCCATTTCAACTAACAAATCGGCAGCCTTTTCCAGTATTTTCTCTTCACGATAAGTAAACATTTTTTTAGCATCGTAAGCTTAGAGCTTTATTAGGGAAGAAGCCAAAATTGGACATTGGATAGATCAAATAAAGCTCGAATCTTTTAGCATTGCAAGAAAAGAAGTGGTATGCAGAGAAAGCCATAGCCCAATTTTGGGCCATATGAGACACCAATTAAATACGGCAATTGCAAACATCTACACAGTGGGCAAATTATTTCAAATCAATTTTTAGTATAATTGAATTTCATTATAGTATTTAATTTAAATTTAATTAATAAACAAGTTGAATTTACATATTTGAAAAAATTAAAATTTATTTTGTTTTGTTTTTTATATTACCGTCGTTATCTTTATTTTATTTCTTCAAAATTCTATAAGAAAACAAATGGTTAAATGGATATATTAGGAAAGTTAATTTTAATATTAAAATTTTTCTTTTTGTAATTGTAAATCATGATTTCTTATTTACTTTTGTAGTATTTTTAGATATTAAAATCTATTTGAAATTCATTTCTTAACACTTAAAGAGGATTTCAAATATGAGATAATATTAAAACCTTTAAATTAAATTGAATTGAATTTAGACAGTTTAAAACATGTTGTAAGGGGTGAAGATAGATAAAAATATCTTATGGAGGCAAGTGGCATACCATCAATTTAATGAAATTCCATACATGAATCTATGTATAAGTAATTTATCGTGTTTATAATTTTTCAATGTACATCTATGGTAATTTGTGTTTTTTTAATAAAAACCATGATTGACTTTGTTTGATAAGTGATGAAGATACAAAATCACAAGGAATATTCTGGAATGAATTATTCATAAAGATCCTTTTACGTCATTCACAGTATATTCTATGATCTTCACTTCCAAATTACATCGACTTCTTCTTTAATGGATCTCCTCGGGGGGTGTGAAACTCTTCTTAAAATAATACCTACACAAAATCCCTTAAAGACCCTTGGTGGTGTTGATGAGGAGTCCTCTGAATATCAAGTCAGTACGAGGTATTTTTATATAGCAAAATGACATTAATAAATATATTAATGAGCTCTTATGGAGATAGAGAAGAGAAAGGGAAAGAAGATGTAGAATTCAGGTAGAAGAAGAAGTAATATGTTTATGTTTCATAGTATAAGGTTTCGAACCCTTTTCCTGTATACTCGTACTTCCTTTTATATTACATGGCTTGACCTGCTTCATACAACGTAGTAGAGGTAGAGATATAATCTTATAATAGTAAAATAATATTATTCTACTACTCGTACCATCACATCTAATTAATATAAGCATGGATTGCTTGTTCGTATTTAATAGGATGTGATTAGTATTATAATTACTAACTCGTCCAGAGTATGAGAGGCTTGGTGTGGAGTTACATTTCAGCTATGCACTGAACCTGAGGGGCGTTGGGTTCAACTCACACACTGAGCCTAGGAGGAGTTGGGTTTAGCTTGTGACTATACCCAGGAATGGTCAGGGACGGACGCGTCATAGCTCAACGTGGAGTTGGGCGCGGTCACGTCCTTGACCCAACAAGAGGTTGAGCTCAGACGCCTCATAGATCAATGTGGATATGAGCGCGGGGCTTCCCAGCCCATCGTGGGGCTAGGCACGAGCATGTTATGGCTCGACCTAGGGTTGGATGTCAAAAAAGACATAGCTATATGTTAGATTATGACTTTTGTGCGATGGTCTTTAAATAGAGAAGTTTTAAGGAAACCATGACCTATCAATATGTATAAAATATTTTATCTTTTTAATGGATTTTATATTAAAAAAGTGACATAGATGGAATTAATAAAGACGGGCATGAAGGATTGCAAATTATTATTTTCAACGTGAGCATGGTAATGTATGGATTAGAAGGCTGCTATGGAGACGAGGTGGAGCATGGCCTCCGTTACCATCTCTAGCCACCATGTACCGGAGATTCGATTTGCTATTAGGCCTTAGAACAGATAAAGCTCGAGACTCTTGGGCGTGGTCCAGTAAAGCTTGGAACTTTCCAGGAGGATCCAATGCTATGTTAGGGCACTTATTTCGGGCCGAGACCCAATTGTCCCAAGATCATCGGGATGGTGGAGCCACGGGAGGACCACTGCTTTGACTGGACAGCTGTGACGGGTACTAAAATAAAAATAAACAATAAGGTGTCCATCACATGCTTTTCTGTTTTAACTGAAATAGACAAAACGGTACAGGGAGGCATGAGACCTGTTACTGCTTAACTCGGTAACCACCCGTTTAACTGCCCATACAAACTCGCAAAACTAGAGTTTGTTTTACACGCTCTGATCGAAGGCGAGACTAGAGGATAAGTCACGCGGAGAACGTGGTCCCGGAAGGAAAATTTGTTGTCGCCATGCACCGGAGGTAAGCGAGATACGTCCTTCATGCTTTGTGTGCTGTTTTGGAAGGACAGACGGCGGTTCCTTGTTTTGATGGAAAGGGAGACACTTGGTTTCAGCACTGGACACAAAAGTAACCAATCAAGGAATGCCAAGTCACGGGTGGCCTTTCAGTCTGGTGTTGATTTTTCTACAAGGATATGCCATGCTATGTTTTGTCGAAAGTTTCATTCGAAGTGATGCATCTGTTTGTTTTTATGTTTTGAAAGGATTTAAAAAAAATTAAATTTTATTATTATTTTAAATTAATATTTTTTTAATATTTTTAGATTATTTTAATGCATTGATGTTAAAAAATAAAAAAAGTTATTTTAATATATTTTTAAATAAAAAACACTTTGAAAAACAAGATTAACTATACTTCCAATCTGGAGTTTTTAACTATTAAATTTCTTTTTATAAGATTTTCTTGAAAACCCAAAAAAAAATAAAAATCCCACCGCGCTGGCTCCTGTGCCTTTTCTATATTGTCAGGCATGAGAATTTTTTTTCCGAGATCATCACTGGTACGTTAAATAACTTCAAAGCTTTTCGAATAAGCCTTTTCTTGTATAAAAGCATGGGGTTTTTGGTTTCTAAAATTAAACCGTAAAGCATATCGGTTTTTCACGTTTTAGAGTGAGAATGTCACTCTAAAATCGGACCTTAGATGGATCAGATAAAAGCTTGCACTTGTCATTGAAAAAAAAAACACCTTGCTTTTTTCTCAATGTCTTTTTATGTAAATTAGTTTGCATGCTCACTCAAAATTTACAGATCTTATTAGTAGAGTTACTACAATACAATTAAAAAATACATTAATACTCTTAGTTGTTCATATGAATAGTCAAGCACCACGAGAAACCTGTATCTTTTAGATTATTTAGATAATATTAGATAGATATTCGTGTTATGTTGTGAATTGGGTTAATTTTTTCTAGTATAAAAAAATTATTTAGACAATGTCAACACTTTTAAAAAAATGAAAAAAATATGAGATTATTGATTTGACTGAAGTTAATAATTTAGTTAATTTAATAACATGATTAAAACAATAACATCGACGGTGAATAAAGCAAACATAAAATATAGCAATGATTGACTATAAAAATAAGATATCAATATTATATTTCAAAGGCAAAGAAAGAAAATGTTGCTACGTGCTCATTGTCGTTCAACAATAGACACTACCCCATCAATAAAAAGAGCTCACAAATAAAGTTATAACACCATTAAAAGAGGTCGCACTCGCCATCAGAACAACAGCCTAGGTAGCAAACCAAACAAGATATCTTGAGGTGAGTATTTCATGCTTATATCTAATCAAATGATTCAATTTAATTAAAAACAAAATTTATTTATAAAAAAATCAAAGTTTAATAAAGAACGACAACTAAAAAAACTTATTTTCAAAATTAGTGAAAATCATATAGAAAACAAAAAAATAAAGTTCAATCTCCAATTAAATATATATTGAGTGATGAAATTAATGATAAAAAAGCTTTAAAAAGAGAAGGAAAAAAAAACAAGCAAACTTGATCAAATCTCTTAAACCTATTCAGACTCGCAACTCATGAAATTCTAGATCCGGACTCAATTGAAAAGCTCAATTCTCAATCAGTTTAATATTGAATTATGAAATAAAAAGATAAATATAAAATGTTTGCTAAGGTAAAAAAAATAATAATTAAAAAAACAAAGACAATGTTGTATAAATAAAAAACAGAATGATGATGAATTTGAAAAAAAAAATCAATTTACTTCAAATAAAACAAATAGCAATCTAACACAACATGAATCACGTATGGGGGGAGGGGGGAAGGTTGTTTTAGAAACTTTGAGGGTCAGATTCGAAAATCAAATAAGAGAGATAAAAATATGAAAAAAAAAAAAGACAATGAATGTCAAACAGAAGGTCAACAAGCTTGCCACATCATTTAGTGAAGGATGGGCCGGCGTGACGATTCCAAAGGCATCAAAGGAGGACATCTTTGGCTGACGACAACCACCACTCATGTCGCCTAAACACAACAGAGCAGTGATTACGCCATCGCGTGCAATGCATGTGCAACCTAATTTTGTTTTTTAGATAATATTTGGTATCTATTAAAATGCTATTTTTTTCCTTGGCAAACTTTATTGTTATAGAAACACCAGGATGAAAATGATAAAAAAAACCCTTAAATGCCAATTAATTTTTTAAGAGTAATTTAATAATTTCACTGTATTTTAAAAAACAAACCCTATAAAAAGACCATGTTATCTCTGATAGCCAGCCCAATTATTTTTTTTTTAAAAAATAATCACTACACTGTTCTAACTTGCAATGTAACGAGTTTGTGTGTACAGTAAAATCATGGTTACTTTTTTTTAATTTGCTTTATTTATTTTTTTAGATGGAAGCTTCTTTGAACAAACTCTTTTTTTAGATTGTTTGTTTTTGCAGTACATTTGTGTTTCTAATTTTTTTTATTTTAAATTATTATTATTTATTTATTTATTATAATTTTGACTGTAAAATTTTTTTTTTAAAGAATAAAAAAATAATTTAATATATATTTAAACAAAAATCACAACTTAACAAGTAACCGCACCTGCTGATCATTACCTTAGAAACGCATATAACCTGACTTGAGATTTGAATTTTGACACGGACAGCAAAGGATGGAGGGGGCCTCTGAAAGTACAAAATAAAAACCCTTGAGATGTCTAGTATTCATCAACAACAAACTTCTCTACATTGCTCAAAGGCACTCACATGTAACTCTTAACTCATTTACAAGTATGATCCAAGATTCGCTAATCAAACCTAATATGGTTATCACTGGATTAATTTATGCCTCAATCAACACTATCTGATTTGTATCAATTGTTTAAATAAAGACGTAATTCTATATTAATTCTATATTAATTTGGCGTGTTCAAATAAATTCTTTACTCTAAAGTTTGAATTTAAGAAATTAAAAAAGATTTTTTTTTTTTAGTTTAACGTGGGTGTCCGGGCCAGCTTGCGCGCACCTCGACTAAGATGTATTACCCCACGTTTCAACTTGAGTTTTATTATATATATTTTTTATTTTTTTATTTCAAATTATATTTTTTGGATTTTTTTCACATTAAAAATATATTTTAAAAATTAAAAAAATATATTATTTTAACATATTTATAATAAAAACACACCTTAGAAAATAAAGTTTTTCCAAACACCTCTTACCATTAACAACAACACGTGGCATCTTTTGCTAAATAGTTTTTTCTCCTTTCCCTCCTGAAAAAAAAAAAAAAAGTTTAAAACGAGGAAAATAACTGCTCCTCCCCCGCGCTGGCCCCCCCCCTAAAAAAATAAAAAAAAACCACAAATAAGCTTAGGGGTTTCAATACAAGTTCAAATGTGGTAAACATGGTCTCATTTTATTTGGACCCTGACCTGATTTTCACACCCACTGCCCACACCCACACCCACACCCACACCACTCCCTTCACTAACCTGTCTCTCTCTCTAGCCAGCAAGAGAAGTGAGTGAAAAGCAAAGCCAAAGTCACTCCCTCCCCTCAATCGCTCACGCACACCAGATTGCAAAATTATTACTGCACAACCACTACGCCCCCTCTGTAGTCTCTACCTGATCCAATACCTAAAACCAATACTATCATCAAAAGTAAAATTTAAACCAAATGAGATAAATAAATAAATAAAAACACTAATAAATTTACAGTTATTGCTTGCCGCTTGGTAGTTCTGGTTGTTGTTGTTGTTGTTGTTTATTCTTCATTGCCCTTTTTTTTTATCAAATAAAAAAACCCTAACTAGTTTTCACAACCAGTCAGATCTTGAACTGCCGCTCGAGTTTGACATAAGGAGCCGACCTACGATGCGGAACTCGGCTACTGCGAGTTGACTCAATGGAGAAGTTAAAATATTCTATTTGGAAATGCTAAGCATTTTCAAGGATTATTGTGGTTTTTTTTCCTTCAGTTTTAATGTCGTCGGCTTCTTTAGCGGCTCCCGAGCGGCCAAGAGCCGGACCTTCCAATACGGTGCGTAATTATTATTTTTTTCTTAAATTTGTTTTGGTTTAATTTGAATGTGAGTTGAATTTGATTTGGTTTTTTCTTGGATCTTTGTTTTAGTCAATAACCGAAACGGTTTTTTTTTTTTTTTTGAGAAATTGAAGCATTTTCTTTTCTTTTTCTCGAATATATATGTTTTGGTGCGGATAGAGAGGTTCCTTGGCTTTTTTTTGGTAATAGAATTTTGAAGTGCATTTGCTTCTTAACGTGTTTCTTTTTGTGGTGACGAGGAATATCGGAGATAAGGAGATAAAAACTAGGATATTTCATGTTGTAATGGCAATAAATGCAGAAAACGATAAGGAATCTGTGATGCAAAACTATCAGAGTTGTGCTCACGTTTTCTAATTTTTTCATAATCATAAGAAACTGAATCCACAATTACCAATGCAGTAGGAAGGACAGGATACAGGGTATCATCCCGACTTAATGTGGGTCTTGAAGCTAATTGATTGTTCATCTGCCACCCCAAAGAATGGATCATTCTTTGATTTTAGATAAGTAGTTGTGGTTGAGGGTTAATTTGGGATGGATATGTATTTAATTCTGTTAAAACATGTAGTGGTGAGACTTGGCAATTTGAAGTTTTAAAGAGAGAAACTTGAACATAATTGGATTTCCTGTCGTCTGGATATTTCTTGCTGGAATGTCCTTGCTCTGTGTCAAATTCTTGTTCTCAATTTGTGCAATTTATCAAATATCATACAACAATAAGGTTAAGATAGAGCTGCTTTCAGTGCAAACTGTGGTTATACATCAGACTCTAAAACTAGTCGGTGAACCATGTATATATCGAATGCTAATTTGTGGTTGTTTGCTATATAGCTTGTCAAAAACACTTAATGGTCAAGAGACTGAACATGTTGCTACGTGATTTTTCTGGAAATATCTGCTTTACCAAACCAAAATTATGTTAAATATCTGTGTTATATTGATAGCTCGTACAATACTTTGGCTGTTCACTTGATGATATTATTGGGCAATGCAGCACGTATATTGGTTATTTCCTTCTAGTTGTCTCTATTTATTAGGCAGGTAGGAATTATTCATATCTTCTATGTCATATGTTCGCAGGTTTTCAAGAGTGGCCCACTTTTCATTTCTTCGAAAGGTTGGTAACAACTTTTTTCCTGCTGATTTCGGTTTTATTTTTCTATGTCCTGATTTGGTTCTCAAACTTTTTATTATTATTCCTTGTTTGATTTAAGTAAATATTTATGTGAAACTTGGCTTGTGTGCAAATGCTATGTTTCAGCTATAGTGATTTTCTTCAATGAAGTATGCAAATAGATATATGCATGAATTTGAAGTGCTGTTCCAATTTCTTGAGTAATGGGTGCTATGAACATTCATTTTCGGAACGCTTTACATCCACTTTCAGAACTGGATTTTTGAGAATCATGGCAAATTAGGTAGAATTACATGCTATCTAAAAATTCTACAATCCATTTTCAGTTCGAACAATTACCTTTTCCCCACCCATCAGCTTCACATTTTTTTCAGATGATAAAGATATTTGCTTAATTATCAGTTGTATAAAGTCCGTCTTCTTTTATCAATATAGGTTGAAGTACATCGGTAAAAATTATTATAATTCATTGAATTGTCTTTAGAGCTTATTGAAACCTTTTGTTGCTACTCAATTAAGTTAATGTTGAATTTCTGCAGGAATAGGCTGGAAGTCATGGAAGAAGCGGTGGTTTATCCTTACACGAACTTCCTTGGTGTTTTTCAAAAATGACCCTGTTAGTATGATTTATTCATCCCATGTTCTTTTTTTACTTGGATATGTTTTATAATCATTGCTTGATTGTCTATTTTTGTGATGGACATGTAGATTACCCCTCTAAACATTGGGTTATTGGGTTTATAAAATGATGTTTGATCTAGTTACACGTTTTGGTTATATGATGGTGATTATGATTTATTGCTCGCAGTATTCGATGGAAATTTCAGTTTCTTGGTAAAAATTTTTTGGTACTTTAACATGTGTCGTCTCTTGTTCATTATAATACCTAACCCACCTGTCTTGAATTTTTTCATGGTTGTGAACTAATTAAAATAATGCTCATTTTTAATTTTCATGCAGAGTGCTCTACCACAAAGAGGAGGTGAAGTAAATCTTACTTTGGGGGGCATTGATTTGAATAACACTGGAAGGTACATCTGGTTACTAAATACTGTTTATAGTTTGTATTCTGAAGACTTGGTAATAGTTGTTATTCTTATTTTCAGTGTCGTTGTTAGAGAAGACAAGAAATTGTTAACTGTTTTGTTTCCTGATGGACGTGATGGGCGAGCTTTCACCCTTAAGGTACTTCATTTATACCTTTTCTTTTTCAAGCTTGATTCTTTCTTGACTCGTATTTTTCTCTTTCCTTTCAACGTCACTTATCTCTTCAAGTGTGTTCAATGTGTAAGTCATTTTTGGCTTTCCTGTTCTAAATTTCAGGCTGAAACATCAGAGGATTTGTATGAGTGGAAGACAGCCCTTGAACATGCCCTTTCACAAGCACCAAGTGCTGCCCTTGTAATTGGACACAACAGGGTATTCCAAAGTGACACAAATGAAGCTGTTGAAGGGTCTTTCCATCAATGTTTGTTCTTCTCAACCATAAAAAACTATCCTTTTCGTTTCTCCCCTTTCCTTTTCTTTTGGAATTTGGAAATGATCTTCACTTCAGCCAGTTACGTGCTAACTCCTATGCTGGCTTTGCATTTAAATCGCATTTTGATCAGGGAGGGATAAACATCCTGTTAAGTCAATGGTTGTTGGAAGACCCATTTTACTTGCCCTCGAAGATATTGATGGCGGTCCATCATTCCTTGAGAAAGCTCTCCGATTTCTCGAGAAGTTTGGTAAAGTTGTAATCCCCATTTTTTCTGAGCTTGTTGTTCTATAATCTGCAATTTTCTTTTAATGAAAAATGTGGGCCTTTCTGGCATATTGTTTTAGAAAAACTGGTGTTCTATTTTTTGCCTTTTTCTTTATTAGGAAAAAAAACTGATTTCAGCAGTACAAGTACTTATGTAAGTGGCTACAATATCAAGTAGCGAGTAGCGTTTGCATGCTCAATCTGATGATAATATGCTTCACAGAAGTGTGGCATTATAGTTAAAAATGGTGCAAAATAGCAGGCCAGCAGTTTTTGGACTTAATATTTTTTCTTCTTCGTTTAGTCCTCCTAATTGCTGCATACTTTTTTTATGTATATTTTTCACTTGCGGTGCACTTGGCCGTTTCGTCATTTTATATGTGTGCGTGTGTGTAACTTGTGGTCAATTATTGTCCCACTTGCGGTGTGCTTGCTTGTTTATGGTGTTTATCTTTCCATCAGGAACCAAAGTTGAAGGAATATTACGTCAGTCTGCAGATGTTGAGGAAGTTGACCACAGAGTACAAGAATACGAACAAGGTAGAGTTCCTCTCAAGATAGCAATTTTCTTGAATGTTTTTTATGAACTGGGGAACTCTTGTATGAAGATTCCAGCTTAATTTTATTTTCATTTGTTTTTAAAATGCTTGCACACCCTCTAAACTGAGACTTCTGTTCAAATTTTCTTGATCATTTATAGGCAAGACTGAGTTTGAATCAGATGAGGATGCTCATGTTGTTGGTGATTGTGTGAAGGTACTTTCTGGCTTTCATGATATAACTTTTGCCTTTTAGATTATACACTTTATTCCATGTCCATCCCACATTTTTTAAATGCAGCATGTTTTAAGGGAACTGCCCTCCTCTCCTGTTCCTGCATCTTGCTGCACTGCATTGCTGGAGGCTTATAGTAAGTTCAGATCTGTATCTCCCTTCTTATCTTATTTTATATTTTATGAACATACGCTAGAGTGATGCATATTGCTCAGTGTTGTTTCTTGAATGATTTTGTGGAACCATTCCAACATTCCATTCTCTCATTGATATTCTAACAAAACTTCACTTCAAATGATAGAAAAACTTTCATGTCCATTGTTTATGAATTGGAGCTTTTGTTTTTCCTTCTAATTGCAGATGTATAGCTCAGATTTGATTATAATGAAATGTTTCGTCCATATAATCTAAAGAAGTGGGTCAAATTGGTTCATGTTGAATGTATGCTCAAAATGCTTACATATTTAGATTACTTTGAGTTTTGGTTAATTCAAGGATGCTAAGTGCTAGCTTTGATCTCATCAAAGGTAATCTAAAAGTATTACTTATCAATCTAAAACCTTCCTTTTATTCATGCACCATGAAATTAAATCATCATCATTGAGTGCATAAAAATAAATCAACTAGTCAAGTGTATGAATCAATAAGTCTTCAGAATGGAAAAATAAAAGTCTATCAGATCTTTTCTTAAAAGTTATTTTATATATGGGTTCATGTACGGTATTGAAGTATCTCCCTTTCTTAATAGTGGACTAGAACTTTACCGGCATGATTAGATACTGATATTGTTTGTTTGCCACGTATTTCACAAGAAATTGATCGGAAGGAAGCTCGGATTAATGCAATGCGGTCTGCAATAGTGGAGACATTTCCAGAACCAAATCGGCGCTTATTACAGAGGTAATCTTTCCATGTTTGCAAATGACTGCAAATTTACTTATTTTGTGACTAAATATTGTTAGGTTCCCGTCAGCAATAATTTTTGGTATATCCATTTTATACTTGCGTGAATCTGGTAGTTATGTTCTGGGTATTATTGTAGAATTCTGAAGATGATGCACACAATCTCTTCACATGCTCATGAAAATCGAATGAATCCATCTGCTGTTGCTGCTTGCATGGCACCCTTGCTACTACGTCCTTTATTAGCCGGGGAATGTGAGCTGGAGGATGACTTCGATGTTAACGGTGATAATTCTGCTCAGCTGCTTGCTGCTGCAAATGCTGCTAATAATGCTCAAGCCATCATTACAACACTTCTGGAGGAGTATGAAAATATTTTTGATGTAAGATACATTGGTAATTAAGTCCTGGTATTATGACTTCTGTGTGTTTGGTACAAAGTGTGCTGCTGTTATGAAAACTGAAAATGTTGCTGAATTTTCTTTTGCACGGTCAATCATTCTTGGTTTCAGCTTGTTTAAGATGCCTTTGCTTGTAATGTATAGGGAGTGACACCTGACTTTAGTGTTTACCTGGTTAAGATATAGAACTTGCCTAATAAATGGGTCAAGTTGACTCCATGACAATATCTCATTCTAGAAAAAGGTACATCTCTTTGAGTCTAATGCAGTTCCAAGCCACCACTCTTCAACAATCTTTTTTTTCCTCTAAATTTCATTTAGTACATTTTTACCTTTAATGGTCCTTTTAAAAAATGACATAAATGGGTAAAAGTGTGTGATTATTATGGAATGAGGATTATTGACAATTATTGATCCCTGTCTGAAGAATAATGCTTTGCATGTCATGTTGTTTCAGGATGAAAATCTACACAGGTGCTCTATTTCAGCTGATTCCCAGATAGAAAACAGTGCGAGTGATGATTCAAGCGATGATGAAAATATGGACATGAAAGACAATGGTTATCATGATGCAGAAAATGAAGTTGATCAAGATACAGATAATGATCCTGAACGTGCTCTCAGTGGAAAATTGAGTGAAACCAGTGGTTCTGCTAGCAGTGATCTCTATGATTATAAGGTTCTCTTATATACACATACACATGCATATGCCACTGACTTCTCTTTCTTCCTTTCCTTCATGTTGAATTAGTGATATTAGTAGTGATCATGTCATTAGGAAGATAAAATTTCCTGCAACGTCACGATGTCTCTAGCCTGAAATTGCTGGGATATTGTGATCAGTTTAACTGTTTGTCAATGGGTTGGATTTTTCTGTGCTTCCTGGCAAAGATAATTTCTTTTCCTTTTCTGCTTCTGGTGATGTTATACCAATTGGCATTTACAAATACTGGCATGGTGTTTTTATTTGGATTTTATGTGGGGAGTGATGAGTACTAGTGTCCTAAATTTCATCCCCGTTATGTTTTACTATATCATTTCAGTAGATTTGTTTGTAAATTGCATCAACTCATCTTAGACATTACACACTTAATATCATCAAAGGGTTGGTGGCCAAGGATGCACAATTGTGATAATTGGGATTTGAATGGTCCTTGTCTCTCCTAATTGGTCCTTTTAGTTTTTGTTTTGAAACTTCTTTCTAACGAGTCAAATAATTGGACAATTCATGGAAGTTTGGTTTTGTGGAGAAACTTTTAAGGATTCCATCTTCTGTTCTATCCAGAGCATCTTAATTATTCCAATGACAATGAAGAAGTTGAAAATTGTAGCGTAGAAAGTTTCTTGAATTTAAGTTGGTTTTATTGCAGTGGAGATGATTACATTTGCATTGATATTTGAGATTTATGCATTCTGCATATTGCTTACTTATGCCTATAAAGTGTATGAATGAGAATCTCCTAATAATTTATTGGTTTATGGTCATCAAGGATCTTTCCTTTATGCTACTGGGACCCACACAACCATCTGGTGACTAGTCTTAAATTTCCCTTGTTATGCTAACTGTGAGGGTAAAAGTAATGGAACAAATATTTTAAACTGTTCAAATTTCATATTGACATCCTGTGTAGTTTTTTTTTTGGTTCTGTTTTGTTCAAACTCTTGTCAGCTTTGACCTATGGTTATCTTGCCCAATGTATATATTCAATTTTACTCTTGCAGGCATTTGGTGGTGATGATTCAGATATTGGATCACCTAGAACCAATAATGCTCCAGCTGAGAGTTCAAATATTTCTGTTGATCCTGTACAAATGAGAGATTCCAATGCTCAACTCATAGGACAACAAAGTAAACCAAAGAAAGGAAATGAAAATTCAACAAGCGAGATGGATGCTTCAAGTGTGTTACCGATTGGTGAATCTTACCAATCAATGGGTGCAATTCTAGCCTCGGCGGATCCTGTGTCTCCCATACTCATATCTGGACTGGAATCATCTGCTGAGAAGTCAGCGGGTAAAGTTTCAGCCTCCAATCTCAATGGGAAGCGATCAACATTCTGGGGAAGAAGTAATGTAAGCTATCATCTATTGATTTTTTTTCAGTCACTTATTAACTACCAAGAACCCTAAAATCAGTAGCAGTCAATGATACTCCTTTTCAGCTTGAAAGAAATTCCTGATAAATTTTCAGCGAGAATGTTTTTGTAAAATCCTCACCCATTATGTTCTGTAAATGAAAGGATTTCAGAGTGATGCACTTTGCATTTAAAGTTTCATAAAGGAACTGATTAAGTTTTTTCTGAGGGATCAAGAATTGCAAGTTCAACTCATTGGGGCAAATGAATGCAAAGCAGGGACAAACATCAAAGGCTTACACAATATAACTATTGTTATATATTATGCTGTAAACTTGATGTGGTTATAGGCATATAATGGTCGGGTGTGGAACATAATTGCGAAGGAAAGTATAAGATGCCTTGAAGGATGTTTGGAGTGAGTTTTTTAATTGCCTCAAATTGGTTCCCCACTCATCCAAAACTGTTCCCGCACCTTATATTATAGCAATCAGGGTGTGGGGTGGCATAGGTTTTTTCTCTTGAGGAGGAAGAAAGTGTGATCTTTGTATCAGTTGAGTTCGTGCAGTTTATATTCCTAGAGTGTAATTAGAAGCCCAATAATACTATTGATCTATGTGCAGGCCAGAAAGACACCATCAATGGAATCAGTCGATTCTTCTGCAGAAGAGGAGTAAGATACTCAATTTATGCATTGCCTTTGACAACATCAATAAATGCTATTTGACATTTTAAAGCCGAAAATCCATATCTATGTATATCGTTTTGCAGCCCACGCTGCAAAGCAGTTTAAATTAATGTAACCACCTTGATATTGTGCATTTCAATGCTCTAAAATTAACTTGTAGTGTTCCAAGTAATTTAGTATAGCATTGGTATTGTCATTGGTATAAATTCCATTTGGGCCTAATATGATACATTTCTCTCATTTCAATTATAATAATTTATTTTCCTCATTTCTCCTTGAAAGTTCTCAAGTGACATAATTTTCTAACTTGGCATTTAATATCATATGGTCTCTTTTCCCTTCCAAAAATATATTTGAAAAAACATCTCTCTTAAGTTAAATCTGGGTAGACAAATGTGAATCACAAATTATATAGTGGTATCTAAGTAAAGAATTTGAGCTTACCAGAACCAACACGCATCGGATTATGCTTTTCTTAATTATGCTTTTATTTTCATTATCTGTCTCCATTTCTCTTAAAAAAAAGTTGGTAAAATTACTCTGAATTGCAGCTCTTGCTTTCCATCATATCCTTGCCTCAATACATGAAGACACTCTACTGTTGGTAGTCTATTTTAGAGCTGAAGTAATTGTTCAATAAGTTCTTGCATTAGCTTCTGAGTCTTTCTCTGAAGCATGATCAACTGTCGCTAAATAACTTTTTCATGTTTAACCTGATCCATATTTGTGTGCTATTCTATTTTAGAGCTGAAGTAATTGTTCAATAGGTTCTTGCATTAACTTCTGAGTCTTTCTCTGAAGCATGATCTACTGTCACTAAATAACTTTTTCATGTTTAACCTGATCCATATTTGTGTGCTATTCTATTTAACTATATAGAGTTGTATTCCTTTTAGGTTTGCTATTCAGAGGCTTGAGATTGCAAAGAATGACTTGAGGCACAGAATTGCAAAGGAGGTCTCAATACTTTCTTTAAATGTGTTTTCTATTCAATTATGAAATGTTGGCAGTTTTTCCTGATAGGATAGACTATTGTGTCTTTCCAGGCTCGTGGAAATGCAATTTTACAAGCAAGCTTAGAGAGGAGAAAGCAAGCTTTGCATGAGCGTCGCTTGGCACTTGAACAAGATGTAATTATTTTTAGCTCATTACATGCTGCTTTCTCTTTCCAATGTTTTACCAGGTTTTATCTGTGTGCTGCCTTTTGCTTTGAATGTTAAATTGGTGATGGAAAAACTTTGCCATGCCTACTTCGAATGTGGTATTTTTACTTCAATATACATGTGTGGAATACACAATTTAACTCAATCCTTCCACCATAGAAGAACAGAACAAATAAGGAAGAACACTACCAGCTAGCCAATATCTGTGCAATTTTGACAGTAAAGAAAGGCTTTTTATGCTTGCTTAGCTATCCTTAGTGCCAGATTCATGTTGATGGTACACCTTATTGCATGTTTCTAGTATTCTGGAACTGCATTGTGATCATCTTCTCTCAAGCCCTCGAATTTTTTTATGGTCTTCTTCTGCCTTTGTTTGCTTACTTAATCAGCCTGTACAATGGAATAAAACTAATAGTGTTGTTTTCCTACACTGTGTTTGTGTTGACTGAATGCAAATTACCTCATAGGTTGCAAGATTGCAAGAGCAGCTGCAAGCTGAAAGAGATCTTAGAGCTGCATTGGAAGTTGGTTTGAGCATGTCTTCTGGACAGTTTTCCAATTCTCGCGGCATGGATTCTAAAGTGTGTGTAGATCCTGAGGAGCTTTGCATTTTCCCCCTCTTTTGCTTTTCTTTTTTTCTTTTGTTCTTTCTTTCAAATCTGGAGTAACAATCATTCTTATGACTTACCTGATGTGAAGACAAGGGCTGAGCTTGAGGAGATTGCTCTAGCTGAAGCGGATGTGACCAGGTTGAAGCAAAAAGTTGCAGAACTTCACCATCAACTTAATCAGCAAAGACAGCATCATTATGGTTCACTCTCGGATGCAAGTGACTGTTATCAACATGTTCAAAATCATAACCCTCAACAGTGAGTCTGCAAAGTCATATCATCTTTGTAATTTCTCCACCTAAGGTGGCAATAGTTACAATTAGTTGCATGTCACTTTTCCTTGAGTTAACAATATTGTTAAACAGAACAACAATGTTGTCATTATCAAGGAATAGAGATGCATTGTTTCACCTAGTGGCGTATGTGGCAGTGACCAAGATGAGATAGGTTGTTTCACTGCTATCAAATTCTTATCATATTTCCTTTATTGTGTTTGACTTCTGCAGGAGATTTTTGCAGCAAGATTTTGATACAACCCTTGCTTTTGTTAATCATGAGAGGAAACAAAGAACTGAGGTATTGTGGAGCTCTGTTTACAGTTGACTGGCATATATGAGATTTTCATAAAAAAAGAAGGAAAAAAAAAGCATATTTTATGAGCTTGAGAAAGGAGATACATGAATCACTCCAACTCATCTTAATCTTGTATTCCTTGCTGCAAGCTAAGTTTATTGGTCTTGATGTACATAGTTGCATGTGCTTGAAGCATTTATAGTAATGGGTGCTTATTTAACATGGTATTTGCAGCCTGTTTGATTGTGCCATCCTTTTTTTGATTTGCAATACCTTCTATTTTTCATCCACCCTACCCATGCATCTCACTTGTTATTGAATGAGGTGGTCATCATCATCATTGTTTGCTTTCCTATTTCCAATTTTTTTACTCATACTCTCATACTCCTCCATTGTTAGTTAAAATGACCAATGATTTAACTGTTATTCAACATTTTTAGGATTGTCTGCCTGGTTGGCTGCCAAAAAATCTTCCAACTTTTTGGCCTTTGAGATAGAGATAAATAAAGTACAGTGATTAAACTAAAGTTCATGGCATGACGAAGGAAAATTTCAATGCAAGGCTTTCTAGTATTAACTAATGAACTGTTCCTTCTCATATGTTCATCTGCATTTTTTGCCAAAGCTTTATTGCTAATTAGGTCCCTTGATCAGGATATCATGCCAATATGTTGTGTTAGAGATTCTGGTCATTTTACTATGATGTTGATTATGAACCTGCTTTGAGTTAGGCATCATTTAAGGTTGAGATAAATGTCTGGAACATTAATTGATCAAGGAGATGGAGAAGCTCCTTTTCTAGGGCTTCTTGATTCATTAAGTGTGTTGTCTCCAAAATGATTTATAAAATTGAAAATAAAAATAAACAGGAAACAAATGGAGATATGTGACAGGTAAGACGCCACATAACTTTGGGAACAGCACCTTAAAAAAAAAAAAGTACTTTTTGGATGAGCAGGTAGACGTTCTCTAGGAAAAATTAGAGTGCATTTGATGGAAAGTCTTTTGAGCCTGGTGATGTATCAATTGTATTTCCTTTATAATGTGGTGCATCTTTGTTTAATTCATCTTGAAGCCATTTATTTGTAGCATGACCTTTTGTTTCAAATAATACCTGTTTTGTGCTCTTAAATATGTGACATGGCTGCTATGCTACAGGAGGGTTTGTTGGGGACTGATCGGAGACATCTTAAAGGACCGGGGTTAGCAACTGGAAGCAGCAGCAGGCAACCTCCTCGAAATCAATTTATGGAATCAGCAAGTATTAGTGACTCAAAAAGTACCGAGGCATCAACAAATATGTCCATGGATGAGCTTTGTGGTATTGATTCTGCTCCCTCCACTTCCAGAGCGGTGGAGGTAACTCTTTGCTTACAATTATTTTGACGACTATACTTAAGCTCAGCACACGGATGCGCTGACTTTTATCAAGACCTTAACTTGTCACGTGGTCCTATAATTTGCATATTTGAGAGCTAATTTTTAAGTAATACCATGCAAGAAATATTTTTTTTAATCCATGTTGTGTTACTCACCATTGTTGCAGGTGATGGACTATCCAAGACATCCATCAGCAGCATCTTCAGCTTTGGTAGAATTAACAACTCGGCTGGATTTTTTCAAGGAAAGGCGTTCTCAGCTCATGGAACAACTCCACAACCTTGATCTGAACTACGGCACAACATCTTCACAAGATTTTATTTATAGACCATCATCCCCTCCATGGAACTGACCAGATATGATGATGCCCACGAAATTCACCCGTGGTCTTGTACATTCTTCAGTGTTGCATATAGTTGTATCCCCTGTACCCTTGCTTACCTTCAATTTTCGTTCTCTCTCTGCCTGTTTCCGTTTCTGCGGGCCTTTTTCTAGTGCGGATATGGTTGAATTCGTAATGATCAAGTGTTCTCTGTGTCATCGCATTGCTCTTTCTTTTGTCACAAAATGTTGTATGCTGTATCGTGTCAATATTAGGTGGAGATGTGAATTGAACAGTTTGGTAGAGACTTTTTTTTTTTTTTTTTTTTGTTTTTGTTTTGTTTCTAAAAATGTTGAACAATATGGATGCATATTCATGGTCAAATGCTTGTAACTCAATCTAGTCTATTTTGAAGGTAATTTTGACCTGGCCTCGTGCATTTCGATTCCAGGGGAGACCTTCCAGTTTAATCTCTATTTCGTCCAATCCAATTTGCTCAAATCATCCAAAAATATCAATTCCAGCTTATCGAATATGCTAGGCTTCAAAACGAAATTATTCGAATCTTCTGGACCCGCTATGATGGTTTGATCCCATTTTTATTTTTGGATTTAATTTGGTGGGTTCCAATTCACGTTGTTATAGATAGATGATAAATTACGAACAGCATGTCGTCGACATCAGAGTGGAAGTTACTTTAACATTGCGCTTTAACTGTATTATATTGTCGACATCATGTGGACGAAGTTACTGGTCTGTTTAGCATTGCAGTTTAATAACTGTATTTTTTAAGGAAAAAAAATAATTTTTATTTTTTTTATTTTTGAATTATTTTAATGAGTTAATATTAAAAAAAATATATATTTTTTTAATATATTTTCAAGTATTCTATTGTAAATATAAGAAATGATTTTAAAATATGTTTTAATGTATTTTTAAAAATATTATTTTTCAAATATATTATTTAAAAGTACAGTATATCCCAACAACAATCTAGTAAGTAGATGTCATGTTAAGCCATGTGTATCCCACGATAATAGATTTTTTTTAATTATAACAGAGAGAGGCTTGAACATAAAATCTTTGAAAAGGAGAGGAATCTAACGTTGTTTGAACTAGATGCTCATTGACTCTATGTCTGTATTTTTTAAAATTTTGGAGTTTTTTTTTCAAGTAAAAAAAAAATATATTTTTAAATTATTATAATATTAAAAATAAAAAAATATTATTTTAATATATTTTAAAAAAACTTGTACCGCACTCGAATCCTTCCCCTTACGAGAAACGATTTGAGAAGTACACTATATCCCAACAATCCAGTAAGGAGATGCCACGTTAAGCCATGTGGATCCCACGATAATAGTTACTCTTGGATTCCTGTGGATTATAAACAGGGAGCGGGGTCATACGTGATCCACTCCGTGAAATAAAGAGAGGGACGGGACCGGAACCAGAGAAAGGCAGCGAGACCATAAAAAAAGGAAAACCAAAAACTTTACTCGCGAAACTTCTGTCCGCCAACAGAAATTGTCAGACTAGCAGACATAATCGATGAAGAAAGATGAAGTAAGTTCTCTTAATTTCAGCTTGTAACTGTTGATTCTCGCAAATTGTGATTTCGCTTCTGTTTGGTTGCTGAGAAAACGGAGGAAAATGAAACTATAACAAAGTTACTTCTTTTTGTACTAATCTCAGCTTCTTCTTCTTTTTTTTTCAATTCTTATAATTTTACGGGTGGAAAAAGAGAAGGACCGTGAAGTTCAAATTACTGAATTGTGTTTGTAATTACAAGTTTGTCCGTGTTGTTTTAATACTAACAATTTTCTCAGCAACCAAACAGGGTTAAGGAAAGTAGGTTACGTTTGGAATTTGGTAATCACACCTTTTCTTTCTTGGTGAATTAATCAAATGATAGATTCTGATAATACTAAAAATTATCTGTTGGCAGGTTTACTAGAAAATCAGTTCTGAATTTTTTGACATGGTGATTTATTGTGTTTCTCGATAATGAACTTTGAAGAGTTTAAGGTTAATACCCCATGGTTCAAGATGACTTCAAATAAGGATTCGGGAACAAATCCTAAACCAGCAACTGCGGTTTTATCAATGGGTTGTATGATGGGACAGCCGGGGCAACAACCACGTTTTGATATCAAGTTCTGGGGATGGTCGCTTTTAGCGATTGTTCCATGGGCTATCAATGCGAAAGATAAAATTAGAGCACCAGATACCATAAACAAGAAGTTGAAAAGACACGCCCAGTCGCGTGGGGTTGTTGACAGTGGTAGGGGCAATCCTTTGCGGTTTAGACCTTATGTTTCTAAGGTCCCGTGGCATACTGGTGCAAGAGCCTTTCTTTCTCAGTTATTTCCACGATATGGTCATTATTGTGGGCCGAATTGGTCGAGTGGGAAAGATGGGGGTTCTCTTCTTTGGGATAAGCGGCCGATTGATTGGTTGGATTACTGTTGTTATTGCCATGATATTGGTTACGACTCTCATGATCAAGCTGAACTGTTAAAGGCTGACATGGCATTTCTTCAGTGCTTGGAGAGGCCGCATATGGCTACCAAAGGAGATGCTCACGTAGCTCACGTTTACAAGACGATGTGCATCACAGGTATTCCTTGCATGAAATTTGTGTTTGCATTACTTGGTTATGGAAAGAGAGAGATGACATCCCCAGTTTCTCTTCTTTTTTTATGCTGTCAAGTGTTTGCTAACTGTTTTATTGTCTTAAAATGTGTTATAGGTTTAAAGAACATGCTTATACCATACAGAACACACCTTGTGAAATTACGGTCTGGTCAACCTTTGATAAATTTTGAGTGGCTGAGCAAAGTGAAATGGAGAAGATGGAATTTGCAGAAAACTTGATGATAACCAGTTCTCAGAGTAGCCTGTTACAATATTGAAGCAAAATCACTGCATGCGCATGGGTTTCAGTTGCGTTGTTATGTTTTAGCTGCGGCCCGACGCCTGGTGCTTCTAGGTAGGTAAGGTGCCTATGGATCATGGCTTCTCTTGGAGATTGAGATGCCTGAATCTCATTTTAAATTTGCACATACAGGTAGTAGTATTGTAAATAATTCCAGGACTTGCTTGCTATTGTTCCCAGTTATGTTTGTTCAATGTTGCCATTTATAAGAGATGCTATGTAGAACCTGCATATCGTAGGCAGATATTAGAGGTTAAAGAACTGAGCATATGCCCTTGTTATATTTATTTTTATCTGGAATGGAGTATTCTCGTCCATGAAATCTCATGATTTGAAACATCCTGAAAATTAAGTTTTACAGAAATTTGTTTCCTCGTTGCTGCAGTCATTGTAGAATGTGAACTTGTAGTGGTTCCAGTTCATTGACAATTTTTCTTTTCATACAATTTAAGTGATTCATTCAATGTTTCATGAAGTTATCCTTGGGCATATGATAGCATGGATTCATTTGAACCATACCAGCACTATTAAAAAAAATTGAATTACCTGAATTTTTTTCGAATTAAATTTTCTTAAAAAACTTTAGAGAACGGAAAATTACTCGAATTTTCCGAAATAATTTCAGAGAAAATCTGGCAAGGGTTTAGAATTTTTAGAAAATCTGAATTTCCTTACTGGATTGGAAAAGAAATAAAATGCTTCGGGTCAGAAGGAGGTGCAAATTATTTCATATAATTTTGAGAATTGAAAAATTAATATGGGACGGAGAATTTGAAAACAGAAATAAAAAAAACTTAAATTTTTTCTAAATTGATAATTTTTTATACTAATTATCCGAATACTCGTCTCTAGAAGATACAGTAGCTTACCTTATCATCATATTCATGATCAACGTTATGTTTGCTTGACTTGTGTTGTTAACCTTTGCCCCATCTCCACGCACCTTACATCTGTAAATGCATTGTTATTATTATTATTTTTTTTGCCTTAAAGTGGTGGTCAAGTTATATATACTAGCTATATGCCCGCGCGTTGCCGCGGGCATTGCTGCGTATATAATATTATATAATAACATTAAAAACGATAA
>Ga0307510_10001115_pt1 | contig 28736 bp, 16 predicted proteins | sample 12_EM_MG_FD_207224 | JGI IMG/M metagenome (GOLD analysis project Ga0307510, IMG submission 207224) | Populus trichocarpa ectomycorrhiza microbial communities from riparian zone in the Pacific Northwest, United States - 12_EM | ecosystem: Host-associated > Plants > Roots > Unclassified | place... | reverse complement strand
AAATAAAAAATTAATACTTATACTTTTAGATCATTTTATTACCGCCATCAATTTCAATCATTATTTTAACCAAACATTTTGGACATGCTTTTTATTGAACAATAACTTCAACCACAATTTTAATCAAACACATATTTTAATCAAAACAACCATAATTAAAAGTGATTTTTCTAAACTTATTTTTTTCATACCACAATCACAAAAGCTACCGCAATACCAAACACTTAGATTAAGAAGAAAACAAATTGTTGTGGTGAGTTTATTTTTGAGTATATGTTGCGTTTCCTGAAACACATATACGCAGCGGAAATAATAAATTTAAAATTTTTTGAGACTCCAAATGATCATGTTAGACATATCTAGAGTTGTTTAAGGTTTATGCGAAGATTACCTAGAGATCAGGTGTTCTTTGGATATTGAATATTTGCTTCAAGATTGAGTTATCGAAAACCACAAATCTTTTAAATGTCTTGCCACTAACGATAATCCACACGGACCACTAGTGAGAACTCCTAAACCCTTTTAAAAGATAGAAATTATTATAACTTAGAGTACTAGTTTTTTTCTTTTTATATTTTAAGTGATTATATACTGTACTTTTTTCACTCTTCTCTACACGTTGGAAATAAAAGGCATAATTTTTATTTATAAGTAAACCTAAAAAATAATATAAATGATAAAATATCAATTTGCCTCTTAGATAATATCACATATATTATTTTAGGTTAATTTTAGAAATTTATCAAATCAAGTCCTTACTTGATTATTTCTATGTATATAATTGTAATCTCCTGTATTAATTATATTATAGTCCTTAATTTCTAAAATTTATTTACAATCAAGTCACACTTGATTAATCATTCCATTTTAATTCATGATCAATAGTTCTTATATGTGTAACCCATTAGGTTCCCTAATAAGCTGGCTTTAATATAAATTATAATTTTAAATAAAATAAGATTAAATTAATTAAACAATTTAATTTATTACCAATTCAATATTTAATTGATTTATATTTGAAGATCAAGTACAATGTCTAGCAACATGTCATGATTCTCCAAATATTAGGAAAGTCATAAGTGATTTGACTTAACTTTTTAGTTACTAGTTTTTCAATGTAATTATTATCGTTTCACCATGAATGTTTCAATTTAAACATTATAGCATGGACTGGAGTATGTCTGCTTTATTAAATAATTTTAGTTCTCAACATTATAGGCATTGATTCTTTGAATACGATTTTGAAACTCTTTTCACATTGGCCAAGAATTTCACAATCAATACTATTTGAAAACAAATGTAACATTTTTCCTAATTCACCTAGGGTGGTGAATCATCTCTTAATTACTTAAATACATTCATATAGTTTATGTTGTACTCAATATTTGCCAGTTTGTTACTCTTGATTATAACAATGTGTGGTCGGGATCAAAGCATAACACTCTCTATATAAGATAGTTCAGTGATATCAAGTCCAAGAATAACTTATACGACTATCACGAGAACATTTCCATAGACAAGGTGATCTCCACATAGAATTCTCTTGCGAGTCAGTTTAGTGTCTATGTCATCTAACAAACACTTGCATATCAGTTTCAGGTATTCCTTATACCTCAGTTTATTAGAGCAATTGCTTCTTTTCATAAAGGAAGGAACATAATATGCATTAATCTCAACAACTCTAATTAATGTCCAATCTTAATAGAACATTGACCAGGAACATTTAGAAACAAATTGTTCTGAACAATGCTTTGATGCAACAAGAATTTCATAATTACAATAACTTCATAATTTTCTTTGTAAAGTATTTTTGTCCCATGAGTTTTATCTTTACTCTATATTCATTAATTATACAATAGATTAATTAATCAAATATAAATAAATATTAAAGATAAATAAAGTATTTATTAATAATAAATATGTTTTACATTGATAAAATCAGTGGTACGTGTAACCAACTATTATCTACAGGACATATTCACTAACAATATATTGTGTGTTGTGAGTGAAATCAATGTGGATTTCAATAGTCTTTTTTTTTTAGAATTTTATGATTTAATTACTATTTTTTTTTCCAATTTCATCTCTGTATGTTGTTTTGACAAGGGTTTTGGCTTGATATATTGTTTCAATTTGCATGTTATGGGGTCATCGTGATGTTAAAAAAACTTCTCAATATTTTATTGATGTTCCATCTTGCAAAATAAAAGTCAGTTTTGTTGCTTATAAAAAATTAAAATTGCACGGACTAATTTTGATTGTGATAAAAAAAATGCAATTCTTTTTTATGTTATTCATAAGGTGCCCTTTTACAAAGCTTTGTCAGCATGATTTTTTTCATTTTTATTTTTGATCTTTTTAGTTTGAAACTTTTGTTTTTTGGATCAAAACTTTATTTTCATCACTTTACAATCCTTATGGTTGAAAAAAAATAGAGAGTTGGATAAGATGATGGTGGATAAGATGGAGCTGAAATACTTAATAAGGTAGACAATAATTAAACACATGTAAGTATACCTTACATTTACATACTAGACTATAACTTAAATGCATACAGAACTACAATTGTAATGCCTTGTAAATCTCAGCTATAATATGCATGAGAAATGTGTAAATTTATACACACACTCACAATATCATATCGGTAGCCCAAGTCTCATAATTTCACACTTTCATCAATATATAATAAAGATACATAATTTTAAATACAAGATAATAAAATTATGATATCCTTCTAGATACATTACTTCCATAACAAGTTATTCATCCTTTTTTTCATTATTATTTCAATCCTTAAATTATTTATGGCTTAATTACATATAATAATTTACTCTATAAGTTTAGCTAGTTTTACAAAATCTCTCCCAAAATAAAATAAACCACTAAAGATTTGGAGCATGAACTCAAGATACCCTGGATGGATACACCTATAAAACACATAGAACAAAAAACAAGATTTTTTTTATACTAAAATCCCTTCCAACTAATCACTTTATCAAATTCTAGAATTAATAAACACTGAGTATCATTTCATTAACTTTTTTTACCTATACCATAATCCTCACCTGTTTCACTCGATTCATAATTTAATGAGCCTCCTTTCCTTGAATTACACGTGTTTTGCCATTTTTTCATCTATAATATATTTATATACATAAGAATATCAAATCCATCATATCACTTTCCATTTCACTATTTCTAAATTATACTTAATTTCATTTAGGGATTCTTTAATATCATGTCATACATTAGATTTATGATCTAGTTAAATTTTGGATTCATTAATTGTTTAATCCCATTTCAACATCGTAGAAGCTATCTTGATTCACCAACCATGTTCTTTCAATTCAAATGTTTGTTATGCTTTTTTCAGCTAATTATTTTCTTTAGTTAATCTTAACCTCTTTTCTACCATTTGATCAACTAAATTTAATTAATTCATTTTGAACATTCATTATGTCTCATATGGGCTTTTTAACTCATTCTTTCATTAATTTACATATACATCACACCCCTTTTTCTTGCCACTAATTTATTCATTTAATCAAAACATTAATTTTGTCATTTCATAAATTATGCCCTTCAAGTTCCCCTTAAATTTATTTCACTTTAGCCCAAGATATTTATTCCATCCTAACACATTTTGTGCTATTTCGGCTTTCAACATATACATTTATTTAATTTTTGTCAAATAGCCATTTTATGGCTGATTCTTGTTTTTTTCTAGTTTAAAATATTCAATTGCCCATTCTTGCTCGTTCCTGTATTTTTAAACTTCAAATATTTATTATGGCTCATTCATAAATTTTTGAAATCTCAATTATTCATATGCCCATTCTTGACTCATTACACCACCTTTTAGTTCAAAATAATCACCAGCTCTATTTGTTTAAAATTATAGCCCCCGCTCATACGTTCAACTAAATATTTTGAATTTATATCCCTCGTCCAAATGACTGACTTGTTTAATTTAAATTTTATAACCCTTATCCAAACAACTAGCTCATCTTATTTAAATTTTATAGCTTCCATCCAAATAGCTAGCTCTTTCTTACCCGTTAATAGGTCCATTGTTATGGTCTATTAAAATTCTCACATTGATCTTTGACGTTACAATCAATTATATTTTACACATTTAAATTTCTATTTCAGTATGCGTGACTTATGAAATGTACTGAAAAAGATGGGATTATGGGAACTCTATTTATATTAACACTAGAGTAGATATTTAGCATTTCACATAGGCTTATGGAAGCTTTATTTAGAGTTTGCTTTTGTTGTTACTTTTTGCGTACTATTTTTCTATTTTTTTTAACCGTAAACTCAATGAACATTTTACCTATATAGATAGCTAACACAGACAACTTACAATATTACTTGCATAATATAATAAAAATGTCTTTACAATAAGACTCGTCATAATTCTTATTCCTACTGACACAAAACATGTTTACATCAATCTTGCTCACATGATTTTTATTGATGGTCTTAGACAAAACAAAACAAAAAATTTATATCAATGGTCCCATGCAACTTATGCTAAAGTTACTTCATCACATGTTTAAGAATTGTAACTCTCACCACTCAACTAGGGCTCAACATAAACACGAGATGTCTCTTGTACCATTCGATAATCTATTGTCAAGTGGCGACACAATGCTTTTACTAAATGACCATATCTTTGTTATATTTTTAAATGTATGTTTAAACAAGCTTGATCTATGAAATGTGCTCAAAGAAACCAAGCTTATAGGAACTCTATTTATATTAACACCAAAGCTGGTGTTTTGGCATTTCTCACGAGCTTTTGGAAACTCTATATAAAGTTTGGCTTTGTTTTTGTTTTTTGGAGTCAATTTCTACTTTATTTTTAGTTCCAAGCTCATAAAATACTTGCTTTATAAACATCAATCCTCACCTTCATCGGTGCAACCCATAACTATAATCCATGTTTTTTTTTTCTTATTTCTTTCCTATTGCATATTGATGATGAAACTTTCTTTTATCTCATTGCCTTTACTTAAATGTCAATCTTAATTGCAGTTGGTTTTGTTTTTAGTGCAAAAGGGTTTAAAACCTATAAGGCATGCCTTTTGAGGTCCATATAACTTTATTAGAGTAGATTCATTCACTTTTTCTTGTTTGCTAGGGACAACTACTACAATATCAAAAATGTCTTCTATGAAAACCCAAAGACTTGCATAATTTTGTTTGCAACTGGCAAAACTTTCTTTGCTTGCTAAACATAAAATATATAAATTAACAATCACTATTGTTGCTTTTGCACCATTGAACCTCATTCTCAAAGGATTGTGTCCCTATGCTTTTGTTGTAATGTTATTATATTTTAGGTTTTACTAGTCGTGTACCTATACTACATTGTGAGGCTTTTTTTATGTTAAAAATGACGTTCAAGTAGTGCAAATGAGCTTTAAAGAAGGAAAAAAAATCTACTACTCGAGTTATAGACTAGAATATGTCAAATAAGTTGATTTTATTTTAATTAGATGATAAAAAATAAGTAGTGATAGTAAATGGACCAAATTAAAAAAAAAAAGATAACAATAACTTGTGAAAATATTTTATGTAAAAGAGAACAAACAACGCAACTTAATTTTTAGACCATTAAATATGAAAGAGCGAGATTAGATAAAAATATGACAAAAAAAAAAAGCTCGAATACATCCGAATTAACATGACAAACTTATAACTCTGAGAATAAGAGACAAGCCAACCTAGGTTAACCCGCCAAACCTGCGGCCTAGGTCATGAGACCGGGATAACTTAGTAGAAAAGAAAACATAAAAAATCACAAAACTAAAAAGAAAGTAAGTTAAAAAACTAAAAATAAAAAACAATGTTAACTCGCGTTAACTTTTTAAACCCGTGGCCCATGTCATTAGACCAAAAACACCCTATCAGTAAAAACCACGAAGTCCAATTCCCAACCAATTAAATGTTGAAGGATTAACTTGGAATAAGAATATCAATTACACAAAAGGATCCAAAACAAAGAATAACAATTAAAAGAATAATGATTAAAATTGAAATATAAAATAACAAACATATTTATGATTAAAGGGTGAAGTTGAAAAGAAAAATAAATTAAAAAAATGCCAAAAAAATAATCAAAAGAATGAAGATCAAATTGAAAAAAATAATTTACAGAAAATCAGGATTGAGTGATGAAATTAAAAATAAATAAAACTTCTACAAATAAGCCAAGAAAAAAATTAGAAATAAAAAGAATAAGGATAGAAGTTGAAATATCAATAACAAAGAGAGTCAAATTGTAACTTTTAGAGTGAAGAAAGAAAAGAAGAAAAAGAAAGGCCCATCGTCGACATGCACTGCACCACCAAGAAAATGATGTGGTGACGCCTTTAATGACACAATGGAAGGATATTTTTTGATGTCGGGAGGTGCCATATGTGCTTCTTGAAAGGGTGTGGACGCCTCCCACGCATTGGAGAGTGTACCACACGTGTCCCAATCTTTTTTTATTTTTTATATTTGATCAAATATCAAATTGCCATTAAACTAATTTGACAATAACAAAAAAAAAACCTCTTAATACTAGTTTTATTTTTTTTTTGCTTTTAAGAACATTTTGGTTGTGTATATATATATATATATGTACACACACACTAAATTGTCCCTGTACTGAATTGATAACAACAAAAAAATCACTGTGAAAATACAAAATTGCCCTTTGATGTTAATTTATTTATTTATACTTCCAATGATATTTTGGTTATTTTACCGTGTATTTAAAATAGAAAAAGATTTATTTATCTTTAATCAATTTAATAATAACTAATAGATTTTATAAAAAGATCTAAATACCTGTAATAACTAATATTTTTTCCAGTGTTTGGTTATGTCATGGAAAATGAGCTGGAAAATAACTTATTAATATATATTTTTTCAAATTTATTAAAACAAACAGGAACAAATCTTATAAATTAAAAAGTTGAATGAGAATGAAATTGAAAAAAAAATCTAATTTAATAAATTATCTCAAATAAAATAAACAACAATCAAAATAATGAAGATTAAATCCAATAGATAAAAAAATTGAAAGATGATGAAATTAAAATAATAATAATTACAATTTCATAAATTATTTCAAATAAAATAAGTAACAATTAAAAGAATGAGGACCAAATTTGATAGATAAAAAATTTTAATTAAAAAAATAATAAGAGAAAAACAAATAACAATCATAAAAATGAAGACCAAAGTTAATACAAAAACCAAATTAAATCAAATTCTAAGAGGTAAAATTAAAAAAAAAGATTCAAAATAAAATATATAGCAATAAAAAGTTTGAGGGCCAAATTTGTTATAATCAGTAAATAATATGATATTTTTAAAATTTTTACAATTTTTGAAAAATGTTTTCCTCCCAAAATAAAAGGAAAACACTTTTCTAGAAACCAAGCCAAATTTTTCTTTGACTGAAAAGTATTTTTCATTGATTAATTTTTCTAATTACAAACAAACACATGAAAATTTATATAATGATTTTCCAGAAAACCACTTTATGCCAACACAAACGAGGCTGATTCATTTGCTTGAACTTAACAAGCCTTAGTTTTATTCTAATAATATTCATAAACACTCCGTAATACAACGTGAATATAGATATGTAGAGATATAAGTAGTGTTTATTATTGTAGTAGTGGTGGTAGTTTTTTAATTTATTTTTGATATATCATTACAATATAACAATTTAAAAATGAAAAAAACCAATTTAAAATAATTTTTTTTTTCAAATCAATTAAAAAGCACAGCCACGCTGAAATATCAAATATGCCCAAAAATTAATAAAATCATATGACGCTAGGAGCCACCTCCCATCAAGTTTCCCATAATTTACTACCATGCCACTCTCGCCCTGTAGAGTCTAGACGGAGCCCACGTGAATAAAGACCCACAGTGCTCGGATCCAGCGAGTACTTGGCGCTCTTGCCCTCACCAGTTTGAAGTTTCAAATCTTTCACGATGTCGTAATAGCTCCCTTCCCAAGAAAACACCACCGCGTGAATAAAAATCCTAGGGTTTTGCAGATCACCGTCGAAATCTCCCATCTCCTTCTCCCATGTCTGATTCTCCTCGGACTCGCATCGATCAGGTGGGCCCCCTAAACCCTAGAAACTTCCCAACGGTAAAAAAAAATCGATCTTTCTTCAAAGATAAAGAAAATCTGAACTGAATTTTGAAAACTGGGTTTGTTCGAAATTAGTCAAATTTGAATTCAGATCATAGAAGATTTGAACTAATTTACTATATTTTAGTGCGGATTTAATTATTCCAACACGTGCTTTGCTTGTGTCTGTGATTTAATTTACAGTTTTTTGCGTCGAGGAAGAGGAAATCTTCGTCGCCGAATTTGAAGTCGGGAAGGATCGAAAAAGATGCAAGAAGCAAAGTAGTTGAAGGGTCCCCCAGTGCCAAAGGAACTTTGGATAATTACTTGGTGAACTCGAAGGATGATAACCGTGGGCGTGGTCTCTTGGTTAAAAGAAGCTTGGCATTGGGGATTGATGAAGTTTCAAATGAAGAAAAGGAGGAATCTTTTGTGTCTGGTCGATTGTGCGTGGGAAGTTGTGAAGGCGGCAAAGAGGTTCAGAAGGAAATGTCTCAAGGTTCGTCCGATGCAGGAAATGTGGGAAATATTGCGGTTGAAAGGGTTGTGAAGGGTTGCTTGGATCTGGGGAATGGGGTGGAGAATTCGGAACTAAAACAGTTTGCTACTGATTTTTTGTCTCTGTATTGTGGGTAATGTAGTTTAAATTTCTGTATGTCCATTGAAATTATGTTATGTAGTGTGTTTGTGTCTGTTTTCACTATGCAAATGTCATTGCTAATCATTTTATTGCAGTGAACTTCAATCAACTGCAACTTCACCTTCAAAGACAAAGTTGAATGACCATAAGCGAAATGGTGGTCCATTGCTAGTGGATGTTGATTATAAAACATCCAAAAAGAGGCTTTGCATGTCCAATCAGTTAAATTCTGAAGTTGAAACCCCTTGTCCAATCGAGAAGAAGCCAGAAGACAAGCAATCTGCTTTTGTTGTTAAAAATGGAGCATCTGTTTTCAATGCTTTTGGAGAGGTAAAACTGGTGTCTTATGAAGCAGTCTTATGACTGTTATATGTGAGGTTTCTGGTTTATGACCATTCTTTTCCTCCTACTCCTGCACTTTCATGGCAGGTAGCTGTTGGTAATGATCCTGTTCAGCTTCAAGCAAGCTTGAGAAAATGCAACAAAATGGCTAACTCAACGGTAAATATGGCTGAATGCTGTACACCAGGATCATCAATTTGTAGAGAACGGGGTAGTGATGGTCCCAAATCTACACGTGGAAGCTCTATCTTTTCACCAGGAGACGCATTTTGGAATGAAGCAATTCAAGTTGCTGATAGTTTATTTTCTGAAGCTGACAATCCTTTTGTCCAGGCAGTTGGAAATATCATTAATGGGAAGTCTGGCAACCTGTCACGGGAATTGTTAAACAAAGCCGGCAGCAGAGGTTGTTCATTGGAGTTTATAAGGAAGCATATGGAAAAAGTATCTCCACTGCCTGTCAAACAACTTGACTTACTATTTGAGGACAGGAACTTGGAAGTTAGCACCCCACCCTGTGCTAAAGATGATTCAAATGTGGACAGAAGCAGTGAAATATCTGAGCACGGTTCTATTAATCTAAAAAGCTTAAAAAATGCGAATATTGTAACATATCATCTCAAAGATGAGCCAAGAGAAGAGATGCATAAAGAAGAGGAGAAAACAACTGTGGATACAGAGACCACAAAGAAAGTGGATTTGCCAAATCAAGATGCCGATAGCATTATATATCATTTGCCAGTTAAAGAAACCAGGAATGTAATTGATAATAATGAGTGTGTTGAAGCTGGAACTCCTTCAAGTTTTGGGCCGCTCAAGGACCGGTTAGATCTTAGCAACTGGCTTCCTCTAGAAGTATGCAGCATATATAAGAGGAAAGGAATTTCAAAACTGTATCCTTGGCAGGTATCTTCGAACTTTTGAATCACAATGCTTGAGGTTGCCTTTATATTTTGCTTAGTGATCAGGATGGAAATGACAAGGTTTATTTTGTTATCTCTCCTGCTTATACATAAGTTACCCACCTCGTGTTGCAATTTTGGGTGTTTGGGCCCACTATGGAGAGACTCTCCTATCTCTTTCATTTTTGGGACACAGATGTAGACTAGGGTCCACTTGTACTGGCCCCAGATATAATTCTTATTAGGCTGGTTTTCACCATCATGAAATAAGAAGACTTCCACAGACTGGTGTAACTTGTACAAATGTTCAGGGTAGTTTTGGGTTGCCACTAGTGTATTTCTTGTGGAATTTGTTTGTATTGGACTCAATCACATTTAGTAAAACTCAGACAAGTAACCGGCTACTTCATTGGTTTAATTCAATGGCTTGTCACACTCCATCCTTACCAACTTGATGTTCGGATATGTAGTCCAATTTTAACCTGGACAGAGATGGATCATTAGAGCCAAAGTTTGGGGTGTTTTTTTTGTTATATCAGGCAGTAGTGCCAATTCCTGTATTATTTTCGTCACTCAAAAAGTGAATAGGAGCATCTTTAATCGAGGTTCAAATTTACCCTCTGAATCTTTATATTGCTTTCTTGCAGTCTATATCTCATAGAAAAAACCTTTCTTAGCTTGGGAGTATTCAAGCATGTTTTGTAATCCCTTTTCCAGTGCACATTTATTTTATTTCAAGATCGCTCATTTGAGTTCCAACTTATCTACTTGTTGCCAATCCTTTTTGTTTTGGTTTTATTGCATAACTTGGTGTAAAACTTGATTTACTTTTGATTTTCAAGTGTTGTGCTTTCCGTTTGTATTCTCTACATATTATTTTTCTGATCTTATCTATATGTTGTTTGGGCTTCATTATATATTCTTTTCCTTTCCTTTTGTTTTAATGCTTTTCTGCACAGGGCGTGTACATATGAACTATTCAAACTCTCATATACAATTTCTCAATTTTGGCTTTTGATTTGCCAGAGGTCATCTATAGAATATTTTTCTCCAGTATTCAAGCACAATTATGCTTCCAGTGGGGTTGCAGAATTCTTTTTGTATTTATTTATTTATTGAGATTTCTGTGTTGGTGCTCATATATTTCAATATGTCTGTCTGACTCTGATGTATTCGGCTGTTCTGTTTTCCAGGTTGATTGCCTTCAGGTGGATGGTGTTTTGCAGAGACGAAATCTTGTATATTGCGCATCTACAAGGTTCTTTTTGTTAATTTGATTTCAGATTATATTCTGTAACAGATTTATACATTTTCTATCACTTATTTCTATTTTGTGCCAGCAAGCTTGTTGTTCAGAAGGAGAACAAATTCTAATCAATGTTTTCCTTCTCCTTTCCCCTTTTGGTTGTGTCTTATGATGCGGTATTCATTCCTTAAACATGTTTGCTTGCCACAGTGCTGGTAAAAGTTTTGTTGCGGAAATTTTGATGTTGCGGCGGGTTGTATCAACTGGAAAGATTGCGCTTCTTGTACTTCCCTATGTATCAATTTGTGCAGAAAAGGTCTCTTGATAATTTTGTCATGGAATTACGAAATGTTCTTACTCTTTTCTTAGTGCATGACCTGTTTGTGATATACTGTATACCATGTATATTTTATCCTGTGTCTTAATTTTCCCAGGCAGAACATCTGGAGGGCCTTCTGGAACCTCTTGGTAAGCATGTCCGGAGTTATTATGGCAACCAGGGTGGAGGAACACTTCCTAAAGATACTTCCGTAGCTGTCTGCACAATAGAGAAAGCAAACTCCTTAATAAACAGATTACTGGAAGAGGGTCGTCTATCAGAAGTTGGAATCATGGTGATAGATGAACTACACATGGTAATTCGAATCATAGGTTCCCATGAATGTAAAACCATGTCTCTTCTTGTATATATCTATATGGCTGTTTGTTCTTTAAGTGAGAACATTGAAACAACCCCCATAATGCATGAGGTAACACTTTGCGTCCTTAGCTGATGGCATTTTGAAGTTTCATTAATATGGAGTAAAATTACAAATATGCTCTTTAAGTTTCACCCTCCAGACCCTTCTTTTCATTCTCTTAATAACTCCGTCCCTCCCTCTTCCTCAATCTTCACTGGCACTTACGACCGTAAAGAGGTGCTTTAATGGGAGTGTGCAATGTGAAAAAATCTTGTCACCTACAGAGAAGCCTAATAACTGTTCAAAATCTTCCTCTAAAACTTTGTATGTTTCAGGTACAAGCATTTTTGTTCATTCAAATAATCTCTAGATGTTTTTTTTCCTTTCTAGTGAAATGACATTTGATCAACAATATAGGAAGAAAATGTTATGTAGAGCAAAACTTAAACTGGATGTTTTCTATGATTTCCCTTTATTTAGACATGTGATTTAAGTATGACTCATACAGCTTTCATAAATTATTCATTAGGTTTATTTATCTGTGTAATTTAAGTATCGTGGCCTTTTTTTTTGTGTGGACAGGTTGGTGATCAGAGCAGGGGTTACCTTTTGGAACTTCTGCTGACAAAGCTTCGTTATGCTGCTGGTGAAGGCAATTCAGAATCCAGCAGCGGAGAAAGCTCAGGTACAAGCAGTAAGGGTGATCCTGCTCATGGTCTGCAAATTGTTGGGATGAGTGCTACCATGCCCAATGTGGCAGCAGTTGCTGATTGGCTTCAAGTAAGTGGGTTTACAAAAGATTTTCCGTCTAAGGTTTTTTTTAATTTGTGTTTCTGTTTCTTCAACTTACTGGTCAGCCATAGGTGAGAGTCTTTTAATAAACATATAGGACCAGATTAATCTAGGTACAACAGCTTTTAATTGTACTTCTATACCGTACAGGATGTTTGTTTGCTCCTACCTTTTCAAGAACTTGTTTCTCTGCCACTCTGGCTGTATTATATGTTTTTCTCAATATTATTGTGCATTTGATAGTTTCGTCAAATTGTTTTTGCAACCAATCTTTTGTGCAGGCAGCACTATACCAGACAAATTTCCGACCGGTTCCACTAGAAGAATACATTAAAGCTGGCAACACAATTTATGACAAGAAAATGGATATTGTTAGAACACTTTCAAGAGCAGCTGACCTGGGTGGTAAAGATCCAGATCATATTGTGGAACTATGCAATGAGGCAGGGACCCTTCTTTTTCTAATGTGAATCAAGCTGTATCTAATTATTAGAAAGCTGAATAATTTTGGATGGCTGTTTTGTATTTTAGGTTGTTCAAGATGGACATTCAGTGTTAATATTCTGCTCTAGTCGAAAAGGATGTGAATCAACTGCGAGGCATGTTTCAAAATTTGTGAAGAAGTTTTCTATTAACATTCAGAATGAGAGCGAGTTTGGTGATATTACTTCGGCCATTGATGCACTGCGAAGATGTCCCGCAGGATTGGATTCAACGTTGGAAGAAACTCTACCTTCCGGGGTTGCCTATCATCATGCTGGCTTGACGGTATGATTTCCTGGCTCTCTTTTTTTTATCTATGTTCTGGTAATCTAATTTCTTGCAACTTTTATTATCTATTTTTCATGATGTGGTTTATTTGGTGGATAATGTGTGTTGTATATATTCATTCATGTACTCTTTTTTTTAAAAAAATTATGCACTTAATTGTGTGGAATGGTGCAAAAGGATCTATACAGCCAACCCCAAGTAGTTTGAGGCTTGGTTGTTGTTTTTAAGTATATACGTCCTTTCTATTAGATGTGTCATCAAAGGATTATAATGTTCTATTTCTTACAGGTAGAGGAAAGAGAAATTATTGAGACCTGTTATCGTAAAGGTCTTTTGCGCATCTTAACTGCTACATCTACCTTAGCTGCCGGGGTTAACCTGCCTGCTAGGAGGGTAATTTTTCGACAACCCAGAATTGGTCGTGATTTCATTGACGGGACAAGGTACAGACAGATGGCTGGTCGAGCTGGTCGAACTGGAATAGATACTAAAGGGGAAAGTGTAAGCTTATCCTAGGAACTTGCTAGTAGTATTTGAATAATCCGTGTTTTATCACCTTACCTTTAATTTTGCTGAAGAGGGCATAAATTTATTTTGAATGACATTATCCTTTTCCATTTAACAGTTGTATAGCTTTACCTGATCAGGTACTGATTTGCAAACCAGAAGAGTTAAAAAGAATTATGGGACTTCTTAATGAAAGCTGTCCACCATTGCAGTCGTGTCTATCTGAAGATAAAAATGGAATGACACATGCAATTTTAGAAGTTGTGGCTGGTGGGATTGTTCAAACTGCTAATGATATTCATCGTTATGTTAGATGTACTCTTCTCAATTCTACAAAACCGTTCAGGGATGTTGTGAAATCAGCACAGGATTCACTTAGGTGGTTGTGCCACAGAAAATTTCTTGAATGGAATGAAGATACTAAGTTATATGGCACAACACCTCTTGGACGTGCAGCTTTTGGCAGTTCTCTTTGTCCAGAAGAATCACTTGTAAAGATCTGTAGCCTTATTTTTTCTGCATTTTTCGCTCCATTTTCAGACCAATGTTTTGTTGGTTGCATCCCTTTTGTTTAACATGTTTTCCTAAGCATTCTCTCAGTGAGTTTGCTTGCTTTTCAATTTTTTCTCTCTTAATTGTTGTAGCTAACTATTTGACACGTGCCTGTGCTTTCATTTATTGTGGTTTTTTGTCTGGTTTCCTAGATTGTGCTAGATGATCTTTCCAGAGCACGAGAAGGATTTGTGCTTGCGTCCGATTTGCATTTAGTGTACTTAGTCACACCAATCAATGTTGATGTTGAGCCGAACTGGGAATTGTATTATGAAAGGTTTATGGAATTGTCTATCCTTGATCAGGTAATGTTGCTGGTTTTGATCACCTTGTGTCAGTTGATATAGGGCATTCTTTTCGTTGCAAGTTGGAGACAACTGATACCATGTGGCCGCTTTCCAATTTTTGTGAGAGATGGACTTCTGTATGTTGAATCTATATGTTTGGTGTGTGACATGTGATTTCTGAATAGCATTCTTTCATCCTGGCCAATGGTCTTTTCAGATGTAACCTGCTTGGTGATATTAAAGCCACATAGAGTTCAAATCTTTTGACCTCTCTATGTAGATGCCACTTAGCACAGAACATATGATCAGAGCACCAAGTTCATTAAAATTCAAAGAGTTATAGGAAAGAAAAAAACAGTAGAATTGAACCAACATAATTTCTTCATGTAATTAGTTCATGTAAACTAACAGATATTGGTACTATTATGCATGATTAAATTACTAAACAGTAGAAATAGAGGTGATATCTTTCCTCTGCTCATTTTTTTCCCAATCTTTGAGTTATTGTTTCACATTTGATTGATCTTTTCTCTGGATTTTCAATAATGCTTTAAATTTCTTACCCTTTTCTTTTCCAATTTCATGGAATGAAGTCTGTTGGAAATCGAGTTGGAGTTTCAGAGCCATTTTTGATGCGGATGGCACATGGAGCACCTATGCGCAGCTTGAACAGATCAATAGATAATACAAAAGCCTTGCATGCCAGCAAGTATGAAAACCAATCTGGGGTTACAAACAAAAGTGCCATTTCAGATGATCAGACACTTAGGGTGTGCAAAAGATTTTATGTTGCTCTCATCTTGTCAAGACTTGTGCAGGTGTTTCATCCCCTTTCATCTTTCCTCCAATCTGATCAATAATATTGACTCAGGGAACCAAATATTTTCCTGTGCGATTCACATCTTTTTGAGTACATCTATTTTTTGTGTTTATTTTGTGCGTGTTGGCATATAATACCATGTGTAAATTGCATATACTAAGAATATACATTCTTGGTTATTTCTTTATCCTGAAAAAAGTATATTTATCAAGTATTCTGCTTATTTATTCACATGGTTACTTGGATATGATACCTAATATTTCTTTATCATGGGCTGTGTTTGCTTCTGCTTGCTAATAAATGCCGATTTTTATATTTATTTTTTTAGTTCATTGCTTTGCTGAATAAATGCTGTTTAAATTCTGGCATAAAGGAAGCACCTGTACCTGAGGTGTGTGAAGCTTTTAAAGTTGCTAGAGGCATGGTCCAATCCTTACAAGAGAATGCTGGAAGATTTGCTTCTATGGTTTCTGTGTTTTGTGAAAGACTTGGATGGCATGATCTTGAAGGTCTGGTTGCGAAGTTCCAAAATCGTGTTTCATTTGGAGTGCGAGCAGAGATTGTGGAGCTCACTAATATTCCATATGTTAAGGTAATCAATTGCTTCTATTTTTTTCCTGCAAGATTGCTAACACATAGTTGTAATAGTTATTTGTCATCCTGTTGATGCCTCAAAGTTTCTAGTTAATGATTCAAAGATGGCCATTATTTTCATTGCTTCATTTGTAGGGTTCTCGAGCAAGGGCACTCTATAAAGCAGGGTTGCGTACACCTCAAGCTATTGCTGAAGCATCTATTCCTGAAATAGGCAAAGCACTTTTTGAATCTTCATCATGGTCTGCACAAGGTGAACTTGATAGAGTTTTCAGCACATGACCTCTTATACGATAATTTTGTGTAGAAAATGCATGTTATCTTTATTCTAGCTAAAATGTCCTAACTGAAGACTTCCCTTGGTGTAACTTACATGTGATTTCTTCTTTTATGGGAGATTAATTTGTGATTCTTACAGAATTTATCTATCACAGAATTCTTTCCCCACTTTGAGAGGTTTGTACCTTTTATATTTTGGATGAAAGAAATCACAGATTTATGAACATCATGCCAAGTGGCAGCAGATTCTAGAATGTTGTTGCATGCTTTAGGTTTGGCAATTTGTAATGGATGAGTTTCTTAGATAGGAAAACGAGTCTTTCTTGTGGTGTATGAGAAACAAATTCTTGGTTCGGATTTTGTGGCACGCCCAAACATGCACTCTGTCTGTAAGACTACATGTGCACCTGCACATTGTATCTGTGTATAAAGATCTATTTACATTCAAATATAATAGTTATATTTCGCTTTGAAGTTGTGTGTAGGTGCACATGCCTATATTTCAGTTTTGTCCTGTCGTATTCTTTGTGATCCTTTATTTTTCTTTTTGTGCTCAGCAATTTAGGTTTTGGTATATGGATTTAGGTTTCATGTTTATCATTGAGGTTGAGATTTTCAGGATTTAACACTTAGATGTAATTGAGTTACAGCTAAAAGGGTTTCTAACCGAGTTTGTTCTCATTAATGACAGGTTTAGTTTTGGGGGTCTTAAGGGAAAATGTGCCTAAGAGTTTAGGGTTGTATATTCAGGATAGGTTTGCAGGTTAGGATCCTAGGGCATATAGTTCTTTTTTAGGTTTTAGTGTGTAGAATTTTGGGGTGAGGTTTCATTCTTGGTTGTTATTTCTGTTTTCTAAACATGCATCTATGGATTTCTGATCTAAATCTAAGTATCTCATATTTAATATCATACTTGTAATGGAACTTTTCTAATATTTGCAATGATGTTCCTACTACATGCCTTCTAATAGAGACTTTGTGTACCCTTGTTGTCTCTGTTGTGTAGCATGCATTTATAGATGCATGTATTAAATATTTGGATTTATTATGATTCACACAAGTTGAGAAAATTGATGCAGAAGGTTCAGCACAAAGACGCGTGCAATTGGGAATTGCGAAGAAAATCAAGAATGGTGCACGTAAAATTGTACTTGACAAAGCAGAAGAGGCAAGGGTTATTGCTTTTGCAGCATTCAAATCACTTGGATTCAATGTTCCACAATTTTCTCCGCGTTTGTTATCCAATGCTCCCGAAAATCTTGTTGAGCAAGGAAATGCAGGTACCTTGTTTGGAGATAAATCTAATATCATTTTGCATGCGGACCAAAGAGATCATGCTTCATCTATGCTGTTTATAGAAGGTAGCAAGAATTCTGGTAAAGTTACAATGGCAACCGGAGAAGACAAACTAATGAAACCAGTCAGTGTTGGATTGGTAGTTGCTGCAGAAGGAAACTCAAATGGTCCCATTCAGTGCTATATTGGTGCTGAAAATTCTACAGTACGAGCTAAGAAATCTTCAAATCTTGGCACCGAGCTTTGTACTACTGGTGATCATAAGAATAGTGCAGAAACAATCCTCTCTGTACAATTTGGACATAGTGGTGATGGAACTGGGACCAATGACCGGATCACTGATACCAGAGTTCAGGGGCAGTGTAGTGGAGAGAATTTAAGTAGTGATAAAAAGGACAGTGCTTGCAAGAAGGGTCCTACTAATGCAAGCAATATTTCTGGTGGATTTGATTCTTTCTTGGATCTCTGGGATGCTACCCAAGAATTCTATTTTGATATCCATTATAACAAGCGATCAGAAGTAAATTCTGTCAGCCTATTTGAAATACATGGTATTGCCATCTGCTGGGAAAACTCTCCTGTGTACTTCATCAATCTTCCTAAGGACCTACTGTGGTCTCATAAGCAAAGGAATGATTCAACTCCCAGTCAATCTGGTGACAAAAATAATGTTCAACCACCTGAGAATTGGTTGGAGATAGTTCGGAAGAGATGGAACAAGATTGGAGAAATAATGGGAAAGAGAGGTGTCCTAAAATTTACTTGGAATTTGAAAATTCAACTTCAGGTGCTCAAGGGTGCTGTAGTTTCCATTCAGAGATTTGGCTGCCCGAGTTTTCCAAGGAAAATATTCGGTCCTGAACTCATAGACAGTTCGCACTTAACATTATCCCCTATTAACATTGAAGAAGCAATCGACATGTGCATTGTGGCATGGATTCTTTGGCCTGATGAGGAGAGAAGCTCCAATCCGAACTTGGAGAAGGTAATATTAACTAGCTGCATTTAAAATGTGAATCCGAAGATTAGCTTGTGCAGTCTGTCTTTGAAAGGGGAAGTTTCCTTTCCTTTTCCAGATAGGCACCTTTTTTTTTATTGTTTTCTTTCCTGTTCCACTGATTGTCATGATGATGAATTGATGATGCAGGAAGTCAAGAAAAGGTTATCAAGTGAGGCTGTGGCAGCTGCTAATCAGAATGGCAGGTGGAAGAATCAGATGCGAAGAGTTGCTCATAACGGCTGTTGTCGCCGCGTTGCACAAACAAGAGCCCTATGCTCTGGTCTTTGGAAGTTACTGACTTCTGAGGGACTCTTTGAAGCACTCAAGAACATTGAAATCCCGCTGGTAAATATTCTGTTGCTTTCAGCTATACTTCCTTAAATGTAAATTTGTTTCTAGGCATTGAAAGTTTAAACTTTTATACGAGATTTCAATAAAATCGGAGCTTAGTATCTTGAGCTTCACCTTGCTTATTTTCATGGAAGTTGTTGGGATGGTAACACATGATCGTTTGGTAGAGATTCTGTTCTATATTAAATTCCTTTATTTGTTTTGTAGAAGAAAAGTTGCTATCAAACTGTTTAATTGGAAGCTGCTATCATCTAGTGTTAGTATCTTCATAGAATCTTGGCCTCTCGTATGGCTGGTCATGCACATCCACAAATGGTCATGTGATGCGAGATATTTTTGGTTTTGGAATCACTGAGCCAGTATCGTCAGTAATTTCACTCTGTAACTTGATGTTCACATTACTAATCTATTGCTTGCAAATTTGTATCAGGTGAATGTTCTTGCTGACATGGAGCTTTGGGGGATCGGTGTTGACATGGAGGGGTGCCTAAATGCACGCACTGTGCTGGGGAAAAGGCTAAGGTATCTTGAGAAGAAGGCTTATAAGCTGGCTGGCATGACATTTTCACTGTACACAGCAGCAGACATTGCAAATATTCTATACAGACACTTGAAGCTTCCCATTCCAGAAGGACACAATAAGGGGAAAAAACATCCTAGCACTGACAAGCATTGTTTGGATTTGTTAAGGTATGAGATGGTCTTACTTTCTAGTACCCAATACCTTTAAGTGAAAAATATGCTAAGCACATCTTGCAATGTTTGTATATGCAAAATGAATGTCCAAGTTATCTATATAGATCTGTGTTTTCTTTTGTTTTGTGGATAATCAAGTGTTATTCTTGCTCCTGGAGAATGTCATGGCTATGGCTTTTGTCACAAGTACACAAGTCTTTCTTATTTGCTTACAAGATCAAGTAATTTGGATTAAGTCTTTGTTGAGCTGTACAATGCCCTGAATGGAGTAAAAGAATTGCTCTTGTGGTCATTTAGAGCAGCCCACTTCTACCTTTACTCTTAATGTTTTGGGCGTAATGCCTCTGATAAAGCCTGAATATTTAATAAATAGGATGGATTATAATTGTTGACCTTATAGTTTTTCAATGTGAAAGTTTTAATTGCATGATGGAATACCCCATTGACAATATATATGTGTCAGTTGATTTATGGGTCTGAATTATCTGGATTTATCTGAACTACACGATTCAATTTGGGTTAACTAATTCCTTTAGATCGGATTTAGGGTTGGGTTAGGTTACAACCTGAATCTTTTTGAGGCAATTTCTAGTAAGAGAAAGTTTGGGTACCCAAGTTACCTGGACTGTAATTTCTTTTTTCTTTTTTAATTTTGTCGTATATTATTTTTCATTCCTTAACTCTGGGCCTCCAAAGATGCAAGGCCTGTATATCCTATATCCTACAATGGAAATAACATTTTTATCTCTTGTTTAAATTGCAAGTTGTGTTATTTTTCTTCTATGCTTATGTTCTAACAAAAGTTGTTGAGATGAGAATCATCCCTTTGTTCATTACCCTTTTTAGATCTTACAAAGATTTTCACCTTAACTTTTTATTTGTCGATTTAGGGTCTGTTTTTTTTTTTTTCAATTCACAAATGGATTGTAAATAAAGGGTATTTGTTTCCCAGAATGATTTTGATTACAAGCAAAGCAGTTTATCTGACATTGGTAAAACCAATATTGATATATATTATTATTAAATAGGCAATTTAATAAAAGATAATTAGTTCACATAAGTCCCTGTTAGTTCTTGTCATGCTGTCTCTTGTTTTTTAAGTTATATTATTTTAACTAATAAAATAATATTTTTATTATAAAGGGCCCAAAAAATTCAAAATGGGCTCAGTTAACTTGAACTACACGTTTGGGTTGGGTAAGTTTGGCAACATAAAATTGGTTTAGGTTGGTTAATGAAAAAGAAAATTGGGGAAATGTTATTCATCCCGAATTCCCTTCTTCCAGCCTGAATTACCAGAAATGACCATCCCTAATTGAAGGCATTACTTTCAAATTTAGCTGGCTTTTACAGTTTATTGAGTACTGGCCCTTGTACATTTTGATTAAGAACAAAGCAGTTTATCCTGTCATGCTCTGGGTATCTAGATGATTCATCATGGTGGCTTACTCGTGCATTTATTATGTTTGTGAAAAGAAGTACATTAATAGGATTTGTTTCCTTTCAGGCATGAGCATCCTATTGTTCCAGTCATCAGAGAGCACAGGACATTAGCAAAGCTTTTAAACTCGACACTGGGATCAATCTGTTCACTGGCGAGGCTATCTATGGAGACTCAGAAGTACACACTACATGGCCATTGGCTCCAAACATCAACAGCTACTGGTCGGCTTTCAATTGAAGAACCTAATCTTCAGGTTATAATTATTTATATTCACCCTTGCTTTTGTTACAGTGATTCTTTTCTTTACTTTTTTTGGTAATCTGAATTTAATTTTAGTGCTGGTAACCATTCTTGCTTTTGAGTTATGCAGTGCGTTGAACATGCAGTTGATTTCGAAATGAGTTCAGATAAAGAGGGGGATGATGCTGAACCTGAGCATTATAAAATAAATGCCCGTGACTTCTTTGTTCCTACTCAGGTAATATGGTCATTTAGCTTGTAACCTTGTCTCATGCTTCTCACTTAATGAATTTATATGTATTTGTAGTTATTCTCCAGTATATATCAAATATCTTCTTAGAACTTGAAAGGATAGCCTGGAAAAGAAAAACAGTCTAGGGTATTAAAAATCCTTGAGCTAATTTAGCCCCTTGCTTCGGTAATGCAAACTGGAGAATGATAAAAGTCCTGTGGGGCCTGTAGATTATGCTTTCTATGCATCAATCCTAATTCCCAAAGGATCTAAAGCTCAAATTCTTATTGCAGGATAACTGGCTACTGTTAACAGCAGATTATTCTCAGATAGAATTGCGACTGATGGCACATTTCTCTAAAGACACTGCATTAATTAAACTCCTTACCAAGCCACATGGCGATGTTTTCAACCTGATAGCCGCACGATGGACTGGGAAGCCTGAAGCTTCTGTCAGCTCAGTTGAGCGAGATCAGACCAAAAGGATGGTCTATGGAATTCTTTATGGAATGGGTGCTAACACTCTTGCTGAACAACTGGATTGTAGCTCTGATGAAGCTGCAGAAAAAATTAAAAGCTTCAAAAGTTCTTTTCCTGGGGTTGCTTCCTGGCTCCATGAAGCAGTTGCATCTTGCCGTGAAAAAGGGTAAGGGTGTTATCTTATTGCAGTGAGTCTTCACTTGACTTATTTTAGTTCTATTGTCATCTTATTCTATTTTTATTTAGTTCAAGTGGTAAAGGTATTGCATAATTTTGATGTCATTTTGGATGCATATATTTTCATCCTTTTTATTTGTAACTGTTTCGCTGTATATGTTTTTCTAATGCATATCATCATAATTTTGAAGTCTTTTTGGATGCATGTATTGTCATCTTTTTTATTTGCAAATGTTTAGCTGTACATGCTCTTCTAACGCATATCATCATTGGTATCAAAAGTTGTCTCTTGTATTTTCTATTTGATGGCATGCGAAGACAATCCTTTTTAAATCAAGAGGCGTGTAGCTCTGTATTTAAAGTAACTTGAGATTATGCATGGCATTCAAGTTTTCTTCTTGTTCCTTAAGATTTAATTATCAGTATAAGTATCTATTTACTGTTAATTCAGATACGTGGAGACCATTAAGGGAAGAAAACGGTTCTTGTCGAAAATAAAATTCGGAAATAGTGAAGAAAAATCAAAAGCTCAGAGACAAGCAGTTAATTCTATCTGTCAGGTATAGTGATTTTTTGGGATGGTCAAAGACATTAGGACAGCATGGGTTAATAATAGTTTTGTCCTGATAGCTGCTTCTTACAGGGATCTGCTGCTGACTTAATCAAGATTGCAATGATAAATATACACTCTCTGATTGTTGATGGAGTTGGTAGGCCAGAGTCTAGCTCTTTACATGCAAACAAGTTTCACATGCTGAAGGGCCAATGCCGAATTCTATTACAGGTTACTTTGGAAAACTGCTTCAATTTCTTCAGTTTTTTTTTTTTTGAAATATTCCTTCATTTCCAATGTCTTTGAGAAGTATATATAGTAATTGCTTGGACACTGGAACTCTGATCTGTGCATTTGTTGGTCTATGATCCGTCAATCCAGCAAGCTGAACTTTGAGTTGCAGTGTCATTTGAGAAAGTTGATAAGAATCTTGGTGACTACTATTCAGGTACATGACGAGCTAGTGCTGGAAGTCGATCCATCCTTGATCAATGAAGCTGCAGTGCTGTTACAAATGAGCATGGAAGATGCTGCTTCTCTTCTTGGTATGTGTTCAATACTTTTTTTTTTTCAAAAAAATCTTGACATCTTGATAATGTAATTAACCATAATTGTACAACATTCATTTCAGTTCCTTTGCATGTCAAACTAAAAGTTGGAAGAACCTGGGGCTCTTTAGAGCCTTTCCTTGCTGATCAACACGTAAATGAAGTTCTTATGCCTGAATCATGAGGAACGAGTTGTTTGATAAAGAAGTAAACAGTTGCGTGGTGTTAGAGGCGAAGATTGTTGGCAATTTGGACCACTGTATGTTATGTGATTCAATTGGTTAACAATATTTTATTTTATAAGATGGAAGATGTAATTTCAGATCTTCTGATTGAAGTATAGTTTTATGCAGAGATTCCAGCTTCTATATTTATGCTGAGCAAAATGTTCCCCAAGGAGATGGAAAATTTTATGAGCTCCACTTGAATTGCGGTTTTGAAATAATAAGCCTTGACCTGATGTTATCTGGAAGGTTGAAAGAAGAAATCACAGAGGTGCAAAGGAACTGCTTCTCCAAGGTGGGCAAGCTAATGCGATCACTAGATATATTGCCTATGTGTTTCACCAGAGGATCATGTATGAGTTCTCTTGGAACAAAGACTTACAGTGTCCTTCATTGAGCTTGCCTTTTACATACAAATGCTAATGATTATTTGTTTTCACAGCTTGGCTGCTGATCCTGCCAGTGCTAGGAAATCATGAGCACATAGCTATTCCAAATTCCTACAAGGTCAACTGCCAAGCAATTGCTAACGTACTCAGTGTTGGAATAGAAGGTATGTATTGGTAACAAGGAAGCCAAATTAGTTGAAATAAGCACATATCACAGATGAGATGCATTTTGTTTGTGCTCTGGTTGTATTGTATCTCTGTCACCATGCTCATTGGATATATGATTGAGCTCTGGGCACTCTTTATTTCCATACCACGTAACAAACCAATGCATAGGAGCTGTTGTGGGTCACCATCTATGTTTTTGACTACACCATCGGTTAGCTTAATTGGCAATAACATGCAAACTAGTGGTTGTCCTAGGTTTATCAGGGCTTAAATGATGCAGGCCTCAGTGCCCTGAGGCATGGATGGGATATGTCGTCCAAACATTGCCTGGAAGTTTTATATTTTTCCAGTTTCCATCATAATGGCTTGTGAAAAAATGTCTACTGGTCCTTCTACAGAGTATTGTATGCTGCAGGAATTATATTTCTGCCGTAAAGGACCTTCAATATTGTTTTGTAGCTGAAGAATTTAACTCATGGTGCACAACTTGCAAAATAGTTATGAATCTCTAAGACAACTTGCACGAGGAAACAAGAACCCACATCCATTCTGTACCTCAATTGTGTTTGCACTTCCTGTTGATAACTTCCAACAGTGGACAGGATATCAAACCCAATAGTTTTCTCCTCCTATTTCTTGCAAGTATGTAGTGTGCAGTGATCACACACAGCTGATTTTGGATGCCTATGATAAGCATTCAGAAAAGAAAAAGCGGAGATAAAGGAATTATTTGTGCTGCAACAATGGAAATCATAACTGAACGGATAGAAACTGATGGCCAGCTAGTTGAAGAAACAAACATGAACATACCATGATGTTCTTTTTTCCTTGAATTTCTGTAGCACTAACGTTTTCTATTACTCCAATTATTTAACTCTCCCCTCAGCCTCTCTCTTCCAAATTATTTGTACCAGTTTTCTCAATTTTTTCCTCATCTATCCTATCTCTTTAATTGCACACACATCTCTCTTTCTCTTCTTTCTTGTATTGATCTTGTAGTGCTTTACTGCTTATATAAACAATGAAATACTTGTTTAATAACAATTTTGTGTCATGGCTCAATCAGTTGAGGCGCTTGTGGGGAGGGCACAAGTTGCGGGTTTGAGTGTTGGGAGTGCTTCTCTTTCTCACTCTTTTTTTTTTAAATCATCTGCCCCCTTGATAAAAAAATAGAGTAGGGCCGGGTGCGCGAGCCTAGCCTACCACGTGCGTGTGGGCTAGGCTCTTTGCTGGCTTTTTTTTTCTTCAGTTTTTTTGACTTTCCAAAAACAATTTACCGGATTCACGTGCTATTCAGTTATGACATGTTTTTTAAATATTGTTATAATTTTTTATTTGATTTTTAATAATTGTTCTTCAATTATTATGTTTTTGATATGAAAATAATAATAATGAATTGTTTATGAAAATTTGATTGAAATCAGTTGTTTATTATTAAAATGTTTAAATAGATTTTGAACATGATTTTATTATATTTATGATTTTTTTAGCTTTCAATCATACAAAATATGGACATACTATTTTGATATTTTTTGTTAACTTGCTTTAACAATCATAAACAATTTTTTTTTTTTTAAGAAACAATGCTTCTAGTTATAAACATTATATTGTCTAAGATAAACAATAGGAAAATTTATCATTATATTTTTTTTTTCAAAACAACTATTTTTGGGTTTAATGATAATATCAAATGATTTTTTGAGACTCAGATTTTTTTTTACATTTAAAGAAATTTGGGTTCCGTGTAGTATTGTGCAGGTATACGAACTGGTTTTTATCTATAAGCACTTCTCCTTCCTGCTGTCTTTTCTTCAGATGGAAAAATATTTGCTAAGTTTTACTATATTCTATCCATACATAATATTCATCTACCTTCAGTGTATGATTGTAGTTTTAGAATTAATGAAAATGCCAATTGAGCAGAAACCATAGGCTATGCTTATTGCTTAAATAACAAGATTTTAAGCTGAAGAATTCTTCTTCAATAACATTCACTAGAAATATTTAAAATAGGAGCAAATACCTTGCTTTCCAGCTGGATGAAGAGAGGCCTGTGGCAATAGGCTTTAGAGCATGTGTGGCTAATCAACCCTTAATTTGTTTTACCTGAAATTTGTCTTAAATTTTTGTGTTGCAGTTTGGTTGATGTCTTCTTTCAAATGACATTATGTTTGGAATAAATGAAGGCCTTAAATCTCTAAACTAGATTCATCATATGAGTTACGAAGTCAACCAACTTTGATTGATATGGTGATCACTCAAGTGGTTGGACTAGCTATCAGGTATGAAGGCCTTAAATCTCTTTTGCAGCTTGCCAACATTTGTTGGCTTAGCATATTTTGTTGGTGTAATAACTAAATGCCATGAGTAACTGGGTAATTATTAACATTAAAGTGATCATTTTTCATCAGCTATTGGGATTTGAATAAAATAAACAAGAATAATTGGATATTACTGTCTATTCACAGGAGTTTATCATGGTGAATGCCAATAGTAGTAGATATCCAGTTGGGGTCTTCAGATGCTTTCTTGGAGTAAATATTATCTAGCAACATTATGCTAAACTTCTTCAAGCATGTATGACCTGTTGATTTCTTTTTTTAATTTCATGGAGATTTCCTTATTCTCCTTATTGCATTCTTTTATTCTCATAAATTCTCTTCACCAATTGAAAAAGAAATTAATATGGGATAAAGCCTCTCTCTCTCCATGATTCTGCTTTAGTTTTTCTCTTGTTTGTAATCCATTTTCTTAGTGTTTAATCATTTATTTTATCTTTCATACAATTAGATTGTGACTGTAGTAACTTCACAAGATTTCTAAGGGGCTGTGTCAACCATAATTATTTTGAAATCCTTCAAAAAACTTGCCTCGTTTAGATTTTTCTGGGGACACAAACGTGCACATGGGAATGAAGGTGGTTTGGTCGGCCTACACATTTTCTATTTTCCTGAAAATAAACACAAAGGCATGCTATGCACGTGTGATGGCCAAGTTCTCTTTCAGTCTTGCAGTTGACATAATTGTGTCCTCTAATTATTATAGTGTTTCTTTGTTTAGTTATTCCTTCTGATAGAGAGAAAAATCTGTGTTACAGTTAGCATGGTGAGCTGGGACATTAGAGGAGAAGAGTGAACTGCAGGCTGAGGCAACAAAATTGAGCAGCAGCAGGTTGAAGATATTAAACATGTGATGGAATTATAAACACGTGATTCATATGTTAGTTGAAGTAATCAGTTGCAGTTTGTTAGTTAGTTTAGAAGATAATAACGGCCAAGTTAGTTATGACTGAATGGCCAATAGACCAGGTAGTCATTGATGAAAAATTTGCAGAAATTGCGAGATCTTTCTCTCCTTTATTTTCCCCCCTTTTCTAGCAACTTGTAAGGAATCTTCTTACAATTGGTATCAAGGCCACTTTCCAAGGGTAAAGGAAGGTTGCTTTTGTTCCTAAGATATCAACAATGGTGGAAAACAACAAGATCAAGGCTTTAGAGGAGCATGGTAGGAAGGTTGATGAGCATATTCAACACCTACAAGAAATTACAGAAGAGCATGGCAAGAAGCTTGATCAGATCAACTCACAATTGGAAGCCATAATGACTGTGTTGAAGGCTAACTGAGGAAGTCAGGAAACTGAAAGAGTTAACACCATAACTGGAGGTATTATTCAAAGGGTGAATCCGCGAGGAGATGGGCTTATGAATCAAAGAGGAGATTGTTTTGGTAACCAAGAAGCAGCACGAGTGGGACATCATATGGCAATGCCAAGGATTGATCTGTCAAATATCCATGGAGAGAATCCTAGGAGCTGGATACATAAGTACAACAATGGGTTAGCATCACTATACTTGGATGGTAAGGCAGAAATTTGGTACAAAGGGTTCTTGTATGGAGGAGAAAATTTAGCAAGCTAGGAGGAGTTTACAAAAGCTGTGTATAAGATTTTGCAATAGAGAGGATGTGGTGGAAGAATTCAATAAGTTAGCACAAGACGAGTGTAGATGAGTATGTGGAAAGATTTGAAGAACTCAAATCTTTAATAAATGCTTTGAACTTTTCCCTCTAAGAATCATGTTATATTTCAAGCTTTGTAAAGGATGATATCAGACCAATGTTGAAGATCCTCAAACCTACAATGCTGGTACAAGTATTTGAACAAGCCAAATGGCAAGAGGAGTCCATTGATGCCGTAGCTAAGTGAATAAGATTCTTGCAGAAGAGCAATCCAGTTTACAACTTTGGAAAGACAACAGGCAACTCTTATGCTAAACCTTTTATTCAGTCAGAATGAAATAATGGCCAATACTAAACAACCAGAAACATTGCTGGACAAAGAAGAAGAATAGGTCAATGTTAAGTGGTGAAAAATTC
>Ga0307510_10001114_pt1 | contig 28749 bp, 23 predicted proteins | sample 12_EM_MG_FD_207224 | JGI IMG/M metagenome (GOLD analysis project Ga0307510, IMG submission 207224) | Populus trichocarpa ectomycorrhiza microbial communities from riparian zone in the Pacific Northwest, United States - 12_EM | ecosystem: Host-associated > Plants > Roots > Unclassified | place... | reverse complement strand
CCACGCGGCCGGGGAATTCCGTGTTGTAGGCATTGCGGGCGAAGATCGCCCCGCTGGCCGGGTCGGTGGAAGTGACCACCTGCATGGCGGTTTTCTCGCGCACGTCGCCAAGCACCCACTCCACGTAACCGGTGGCCGACAGTCGGCGCGCCCGGGTGGACTGGTTGTGCAGCTTCAGTACCAGGAATTTTATCGCTGCATCGGTTCCGACGTAGGTCCACAGTTCGCTGCGGATGCCTCGTTCGACGTGCTCGAACACGCTGTAGCCCGCGCCGTGGCGGGTGATGTAGCGTCCCTCGCCCCGGCGCGGCATCGGCGTGGGAGACCACACGTGGTCGATCTCGTCGTCGCGCAGGTACATCGCTTCACCGCACAGGTCCTCCACCGGGTCGTTGCCCCAGGGGGTGAGGCGTAGCTCATGGGCGTTTTCAGCCCACGTATAGGCGCTGCCGCTTTCAGACACCACGGTGCCGAACTGGTCGTTGGCGATCACGTTGCACCACGGTGCCGGTGTCGGTTTGCCCTCATCGAGCACCACCACGTATTCGCGGCCGTCGGCACTGAAGCCGCCGAAGGGATTGGGCTGCTCGAGATCCAGCGAAGCAGGTGGCTCGATCGGTTCAAGGCCCGGGGCCGTCAACCGGGACAGGCGCACGGGGTGGGAGGCGCCATCGCCCGGCGCGCGCGAAGCGGCTACGTGGCGGTCGATCTGCTCAGCCAGGCTGCCGCGGGCATCATTGACGATGATGCGCGCGCTGGCCATGGTGACCTGGCGATCTTCCGGTGAGAGCTGTTGTGTGCCACGCACGAAGATGCCGCCGGGACGATCAAGCAGGCTCGCCTCGCTGCCGGAAGTGATCAGGCCCATGATCTGGTCCTGCAATTCCTGCCGGTAACCGGCACGATCCTCGTTCCAGATCACCAGGTCCACGACCAGGCCCTTCAGGCGCCAGTAGGCATGGGCCTGCACCAGTTGCCGCGCCAGGTCGATCCGCGACGGTTCGGCGATCTGCAACAGCACGATGGGCAGGTCGCCGGAGATGGCCTGTCCCCACAGTCCTGATTGCCCGCGCCGGTTGCTGGCGATGATCGCAGGATCGGCGCGAAGCGTGGCGTTGGGATAGATGATCGAGGTCGCCATGTGCTCGTACAGCTGAGCCTGCGCCAGCGTCGCATTGAGCTGGCGCAGCAGCACCTGGGCATGGGTCCAGGCCAGGTCGAACACGCGATCGGCCAGATGCCGGTCGCGGTATTTCCCGATCAGGCCGATGCAACCTTGGCGGGTGTCGGCGATGCCGGTGACAAAATCCAGCGTAGCCGACTGCTCGGGTTCAAGCACGATCCGGCAGCGGATGGCGACGATCGGGTCGAGTACGGATCCGGCGCATCCGGACAGTGCGGAGACATCGCCGTCGAGCGCGCGCGGCCGTGATGCATCGCGTCCGCGTCCAAGAAAACGAGCCCGGTCGGTTTCGTAGGACACTTCCTGTACGTGCGCATCGTGTACTGCCAGCAAGTGGCACATCCACGGCGTGGCTTCGTCGTGCGAACGGGGCCGACGCGTGCAAAGGATGGCCTGCAATTCATGCACCACCTCGGTTTGCACGAACAGTTTGCTGAAGGCCGGGTGCAACAGATCCGCCATCGGCGGCGCCAGCACGACTTCGCCATAGCTGGTGAGCTCGATGGTGCGCTGGGTGCGGCCAAGATTGGTCACGCGTACGCGGCGCAGCTCAATGTCGTCTTCGGGCGATACGACGATCTGGGTATGGGTATCCACCTCATTCCGGCGCACGCGGAATTCCGCGCGCGATTCGGAGAAGATGGCTTCGAAGCGGTCGGCCTTGGCAAGCGTGGGCTGGTGCGCGGTCGACCAGGTATCGCCCGAGGCCACGTCGCGCACATAACCGTGCATGCCCCAATGATCGCGAGTGATGTCTTCGCGCCAACGGGTGACGGCCAGATCGCGATGCCGGCTGTAGCCGCCCCCGGCGCTGCTTACCATCACGTGGTAGCGGCCGTTGGAAAGGAGCTGAACTGCCGGGCGGTCGCGGTCGGGATTGGTGAACAGGCGAAGGCGCGGTTCCACGACGGACGTCGCGCCTTCCGGTTCCGGGAAGCCGGTGACGTGAAGATATTCGGCAGCGGTGCGCGGCACTCGTTCCTGCAGCAGCAACGAGGTGGCGCGCAGCTGCGGATCGGCCATGAAGCGCCGCTGCATGGGTTTGCCCAGCAGGGTGTGCGCCAATGCCAACAGCGACATCCCTTGGTGGTGAACCATATGCGACTTCACCATCGCCGCGTCCTGGCCCAACGGCAGCCGCGACGGCGTGAAATCGATGGCCTCGTAGAAACCGAGCCTTGCCTCCATGCCCATGCCGGCCAGGCGTTGCAGGTTGGTGGCCGCCTGGGCCGGCATCACCATGGCCGCCAGCGCGCAGGCATAAGGCGCCATCACGATGTCCTCGGCCAGGCCGCGCTTCAGGCCAAGCCCCGGCACGCCAAAGGCGCGGTACTGGTAGGTCAGGTGCACGTCCATCGCGTTGTAGCCCGATTCGGAGACACCCCATGGGCGGCCCAGTTGCCCGCCGTATTGCAGTTGGCGCTCCACCGCGGCGCGGCAGGTCTGGTCCAGGAGGGTGCCTTCGAAGCTCGGCATCACCAGCATCGGCATCAGGTATTCGAACATCGAGCCCGTCCAGGACAGCAGCACTGGCGAGCCACCCGTGGTGGTCAACAGGCGCCCCATCGAGAACCAATGCTCCTGCGCCAACTGGCCCTGTGCGATGGCCACGTAACTGGCGAGCCTGGCTTCGGAGGCAAGCAGATCGTAGTAGCTGGTATCCAGGCGCCGCTGTTCCACGTCGTAGCCGATCGACAACAGCCGCCGATTTCCTTCGTAGAGGAACTGGAAGTCCATCACCGCCATGTCGCCAGCCTGCGCCGCCAGTTGCTCGATCCAGGCGACGCGCTCCTGCGCCCGGCTACGAGCGAGCTCGGCATCGGCCTGGGCGGTCCAGCACAACGGCTCGACCTGCGAGAGTTCACGCAAGGTGGGTATGCCGATGAAGCTGTGCGTGTCGCCCAGCGAGGGGTCCAGATGCAGCCAACGCGCCTCGGCGAGGAGGTCCGTGCACTGGTCGAGGTATTGTTTCGACCAGAAAGCAGCGTCGTCATTGCCGGCATTCGCATGGGTCGCCGCCCATGCCGCGGCACCGTCGTGTTGTACCTGCAGCACGTCCAGCACGTGAGAGCTGGTGACGGGCAAGGCCTTCGCCAGGCCGTGCAGCAAGTCGTCGATCTCCCTCGTATCGCCATCCACCGCGCCCTTGAGCAACAGCAGCGTGTCCCGCAGCCCATCCAGGCACGCACCGTCGAAGGTGGGCTGGTCGATGAGTTCCAGCAGGCCCATGCGCAAGGCAAGCAGGTGGCCGGCAAGGTTGCCGCTATCCACGGACGATACGTACAGCGGCCGCAAGGGCTGCAGTGAGAGCGTGTCGTACCAGTTGTAGAAGTGCCCCCGGTGCCGTTCGAGCAGGGCCATCGTGGCCAGGCCATGGCCGGTGCGCTCCAGCATGCGCGACACGCCCAGGTAGCCGAAGTCCCTTGCCGCCAGGTTGGCCAGCAAGGCAAGGCCCATGTTGGTGGGCGAAGTGCGGTGCGCCACTGCCGGGGCAGGGTCCAACTGAACGTTGTCCGGCGGCAGATAGTGGTCTTCCGGTCCCACGTGCACGTCGAAGAAAGCCCATGTCTTGCGTGCCACGGCGCGCAGGTAGGCATGTTGCTCCGTCGTCGGCGCTACCGAGGGCGGCCGCTGCGGCAGGCTGATCCACCGAGCCAGCACCGGCGAGACGAACCATGCGGCCAGGAAGGGCGCGGCCACCAGCAGGGCGATAGGGCGGTCGAGCGTGATGAACGCGAACGTCGCCACCGCCACCACCGGGCCTGCTGCCATCCGCCGCCACAGTGCCCAGGTTCCCTGGTTGCTGCGCCGCGCGACGTCTTCGGACGGCTGCCATTCCAGCAAAGACTTCTTCGATACGGCCATGCGCCAGAGGGTGCGGCCGATGGCATCGAGGCTATACGCTGCTTCGTGCGGCAACATCGCCACCGCCAATACGGCACGCGTGCCGTGCTGGCCGATATTCCCCAGGGCAGCATGCAGGTGCTGGCGCATGCCCACCCCCGCCTGTTTCTGGACGAGGTCCAGTAGCGACGACAACGCCGCCGGCAACAGCAGCATGGCCATGGCGACGGCGGTCCACTCGCCGAAGGGCACGAGCGCCAGCCAGCCCACCAGCAACATCGCCAGCAATGCCGGTGGCACCAGGCTTCGACGCAGGTTGTCCAGGATCTTCCAGCGCGACAATACCGACAGCGGGTTCGCTCGCCAGCCGCGCGAAGCGGTAGGCGCCCAGGGCAATAGCCATGGAAGCAGTTGCCAGTCGCCACGTATCCAGCGGTGGCGGCGGCGGGTATCGTCCACGTAGCGGGCGGGATACTCCTCGTATAGCTCCACGTCGCTGACCAGGCCGGCACGGGCAAAACAGCCTTCGATGAGGTCGTGGCTAAGGATGCGTTCGGGCGGCAGGCGATCGGCCAGCGAAGCCTCGAACACGTCGACGTCGTAGATGCCCTTGCCGATGAACGAGCCTTCGTCGAAGAGATCCTGGTAAACATCCGACACGTTGCGAGTGTAAGGATCGATGCCGGCATCGCTTCCATGCAGCCGGGCATAACGCGAGCGGGCAATGTTGGGCAGGCTGATGCCGACACGCGGCTGCAGGATGCCATGCCCCGACACCACGCGGCGGTGACGCGCGTCGAGCACGGGCCGGTTCAGCAGGTGGTCCATGGTACCCACCAGCACGTGCGCCGATTCGCGCGGAAGCTGAGTGTCGGTGTCCAGGGTGATCACATAACGCACGTGCGGAAGTGCGGCGAGGTCGCCGGCTATCAGCACGAAGGCATCCGTGGGGCCGCCGCGCAACACGCGATTGAGATCGGCAAGCTTGCCGCGCTTTCGCTCCTGTCCCATCCAGCACTGGCTGGTGGGGCTCCACGTGCGTCCGCGATGCAACAGGAAGAAGCGATCGACGGTGCTGGTGAGGTGGCGTTCGTTCAGGGCTTCGATGCGCAGGCGCGCCAGATCCAGTAACGCGGCATCCCCGGGCAGTGTCTGGGTGCTGGCGTCGGTGAAGTCGGTAAGCAGGGCGAAGTGCAGGTGGTCGTCGCGATTGGCCAGGAAACGCACTTCCAGTGCATCCACCAGGGCTTCCAGGCCGCGCGCATCGGCTACCAGGCTCGGGATCACCACCAGCGTGCGCGCCGTCTCGGGAATGCCCAAGGCATAGTCCATGCGTGGCAGGGCATGAGGCGATACCGCCAAGGTGGCCAGTAGATTGCCGAGGCTCAGCGCAAGCTGGCTTGCCACCAATACCGCCGCGACGCTCGCCATGGCCCAGATCCAGATGGCCGGAAAACCCGTGCCAGCCAGCTTGATCGTGGGCTCGGCCAGAGCGGCGGTGAGCGTTATTACCAAGGCAAGGAATATCGCGACAGGCGCCCGGTCGAAAGCCCGCCGCGTGCGATCGGCCAAGTTGGCGCGCAGGGACAACGTCGTTTCGAGCTCCGCGCGGCCCTTATCGACCAGGAAATAGCCCACATGGCGGCGTACGCCGGCGGGTGACCCCTCTGCCTGTTCGCACAGTCCGATCGCGGCGCGGGCGATGTCGCGCTCGCTGCTGTGTTCGCCGCGTGCCAGACGTTCCACGACGTGGCGGTAGTGGTCGCGGGTGGCGAAATCCATCAGGGGGTAGACGCCTGCGGGGTCGCGCCGCAGTTCCGCTTCCACCAGGCTTGCGCGCTCGACGAATTCCCGCCAGTCGATCGTGGCCAGCAGGCGCAGGCTGCCGATGCTATTGGCGATGGTGACCTGGTTGGAAGCCTGCTGCTGCGATTCCAGCTGCACCAGGTGCTCGATGCTTTGCCCGGTCTCGGCCAGGCGTTGTTCGATCCAGTTCAAAGGCAGCGCCAGCGCCGGGCCCTGGCCCTGCAACCGGCGCGCGAGTTCGGCCACGAACGGGCTGGACATCTCCGGGTCCGAGCGAGCCATGTCGGCCACGACCAGCACCACGTTCTTCGGATCGTCACGGGCCAGCACCATCATGGCGTCGGCCCAGTGGGCAGCCAGCGTTCGACCGCGACGGTCGGCCATGACCTTGGCGGCTACCCGGCGCAGGTTTTCGATCAGCGCCAGGCGCAACATGATCGGCACGGCCCACAGCTCGCCCAGCTGCAACGGCGTTACCAGCTGATAAGCCTGGACGAACCGCTCCAGGTTGGCGGCATCCACGCGTCCATCGCCGTGGGAGATGGTTTCAAGGGCGATGTCGTAGACCCGCGGCAGGCCCGCCGACGCACCGCCGCGCAGCTGGGGCAGGGCACGGCTATAGCCTCGCGGCAGGTCCTGCCGTGCGATGCGGATCTGTTCCTCGATCAGGTACAGGTTGTCGAGCAACCATTCGGCCGCGGGGGTGATGGTCCAGCCCAGGCGATTGACCGACGTCAGGCGCTCGCACGACTGGATCAGCATTGCCTCGTTGTCCGCCAGGCGGGAGAGCAAACGCTCCGGTGCCCGGCGCGTGCTCAGAGCATGTTGGGCGGCCAATACCTCGCCGTGCGCGTCCATCTCGCGTGCGCTGAAAAGCTCGGCGCGCAGGATCGGCTCGGAAGCGGCCACCGGCTGCCGCGCCACCCTCCGGCGACGTTGCATGCGACGTAACCGGGCCAGCAGGCGGTCGGTGGAAACCGGGCGTCTCAATGCAGGTATAAGCGGCGCATGCCGGGCAGGCGTGCAGCTTGCACTGCTGCCAGGCGAGTAGATGCTTCGGCGAAGACCAGTGCCACCAGCACTGACATGGCGTGAGACCTCTTCCGCTTGCCGGCCGAAGGCCTTGGCCCGACATCATTGCGGCGCTTTTCCAGCATCGACTTCAGTGCGGCTTCCGCCCGCACCAATTGCCCAGGGGAGGCCGTTTTATGCCGAAAAATGGCATACGAGAATTCGCGGTTGAAAGATACGAGCACCGCTTCGCAGACCGAGCCGGTGCTGTCCGGGAGGCTTAGCACTTCTGGTCGTCCACGTGGATACCAACCTAGTACGATCCGGCCATCGTCGGCGCCGCCGGCGATGATGCACGTCCACACGATCATTCTAATATCCGCCTTGCGCGCGACCCCAGCGCGCCCACGGTCTACCCGCGAGCGCTGGGTTTTATCAGCGAACCGGTACACGTTACACCCTCACGCGTAGATCATTGTTATCTCACCTGGAATGGTGGTGGAATGACGCGTTCGGGTCGATCGTCGCCCCGTGAGATGCAAGGGGCGCGGAAAACCATGGATATCCAGATAGAAGAAGCCGTCAAGGCCGTCTTCGATGCCCGACGCAAGCACGACGAAGCCGTGGCACGGATGAAACTGGACCGTGAAACGCAGCAGATGGCATTTACCCGCCAGTTCCTGATGATCCGGGAGACGGTGATCCAGCCCGCCATGGAGACATTCGCGAAGCTACTGAGCCTGCAGGGCATGGAAAGTCGCATTACCCTCACCCCTCTCGAGGAAAAAGGCCTGCCGGTCCCGCCGGGTGTGATGCTCCAGTTCATGGTCGCATCGCAGAAGAAGCTCACCACCCCGGAATGTCCCAGCGTGAAGTTCTTTGGCGACAAGGCCAGCATGGATGTCACCCTGGTTACCTCCACTACCGGTCCGGACAAGCCTGGCGAGAGTTCCACCAGGACATATCCAGCCGAGGCGATCACCGAGCGGGTAGTTCACGATGCATTGGTGGCGGTGCTGGAGAAGATTTTCTAGCGCGGGCTGGCTTGGCCGGGCGGTGTTTCCCAAAAAGGTTTAAATGACCGTTGGCACAAGCTCGCGGTGGCCCTGTGCAGCAGACTTTCCCAAGTTAAGCGAGGAGGGAAGAGTGCATGAACAGGTTCCTGCAGTGCGGGGCGATGATCTCGTTGGTGCTGGCAAGCGCTTCGCAGCCGGTGGGCGCGGTGCAAGCTGCTGCGTCGATCCCGGCATCGCTGCGTACGTCGATTGAAAACGACATCAACAAGGAAATTGCCGCGGGCCGGCTTACCGGCGTATCGCTGGCGCTGGTGAGCCATGGCAGGATCGTCTGGGAGCAGGGCTTCGGTTGGGCCGACCAGCAGGCTGGCAGGAAAGTGACGGCCCACACGCCATTCTCCATCGCCTCCACCACCAAGCCATTCACCACCACCGCGCTGATGACACTGGTAGCGGCCGGGAAGATCAAGCTGGACCATCCTGGCAATGAATACCTGGGCAAGGCCAAGATCGTTGACGAGAACGGCCCTGCCAACGGCGTGACCGTGATGCAGATGGCAACGCACTCCGCGGGCCTGGCTTCATTGTTCGCGATGTACCTGGACGGCACCGACGACCGCCAGCCGTCCGTCGATCAGATGCTGGAAGACTACGGCCATACGGTGGCGCTTCCGGGCGAACACTACGCCTATTCCAACGTGGGCATGGCCGCGCTGGCCGGCATCGTCGCCCGCCAGTCGGATATGGAGTATGGGCAGTACCTGCAAAAGGTCGTACTAACGCCACTCGGCCTGCACGACACCTTCTTCGACACCGATGTTGCCCGTCGCTCGTCGATGGCCGTGCGTTATACGGACGATGGCAAGCCGCTACCGTTTTACCTTACCGCCACGCCGGGATCGGGCGAAGTGATGTCCAGTGCGCATGACCTGGCGCGCTTTGCGATGTTCCACCTGAAGGATCACCTGACTGACCAGAAGGCCATCCTTACCGATGCACAGATCGACCAACTGCATGCCCCGCACTCGGACGTGGCGCCGCCGGGGTTCTTCTATGGCATGGGCTGGCAGGTACATCAGACGGGCGGCAAGACCGATGTGCTGTATCACGGCGGCGGGCAGACCGGCGTGGATGCCGAGTTCGTGCTGGTGCCTGGCGAGGACGTTGCCTGCATCGTGTTGAACAACCGCCATTCCGATGGAGATTTCATTACCGGCGTGCGCGACCGCCTGATCAAGGCCATGGCCCCGTCGTGGCAAGGTATTCCAAAACAACCGGTGTCCGCGCCCGCGCCGCTGACAGCCGACTACCACGGTACGTGGCGGGGGACCGTGCAGGCGCAAGGTCACCGCGTCAATGCGACGCTCGTGATCGACAGCCAAGGCAAAGGCACGTTTGCCATCGAGGGGCAGCCGCCCGCGCCGGTTACGGATCTTGCCATTGTGGCTGGCCGGCTTTCTGGCGACACCAGCGGCCGGACAGGTGCGCCAGAGGCCCAGCGCGCGAAGCTGACGAAGTTGAGCCTTGATCTTAAGCTGCGCGGCGACACCATCGATGGCGAAATCGATGCCTGGGACAAGACGCCGTCGAGCATGACGGTGCTGCCGTTCTGGGCGAAGCTGACCAGGCAGCCATGAGTGTGGCTGGCGGGATTTCACCGTCTCACGGCGCGGGGTAGGGCGATACGTGCTTCAGGCCACTGCCGATTTAATGGACCAAGCTTGAGCCTTTGCGCCCTCGCCGCGAACCTCCACCGTGATATCCGGACGACCCTGGATATAGAAGCGCTTGGTGTAGCCTTCGCGCCCACCGATGATTGCCTCGATCACCGAACCATCGACGAAGAGGTGTACGTCGGGCTGGTCTCCAGTGGAAACGGGAATATGGCGGGACGACACGGAAAAGCGGTGCTCGTCCGGCTCATAGGCAACGCGTAGCAATGCTTCCTTGCTGCTTCCTGCCATGACGATCACTTCATATGGTGAATCGTTCGCGCCTGCACACACCACCTCGCCGTTCGTCTTGGGAAGGACGAACGCGATGCCGTCGTCCGAATGCCTGGCTGGTATAGGGGCCGCACGCAGTTTGTTCGTCACGGCGGGAATGTCCATCCGCAACTGTCCGTCCGCGTCCAGTCGCAGCCGCCGTGGCAGGCTGATCATGCCGGCCCAGCCCGCCGCTTCAAAGGCCTCGGGTGAACGTGTTTCCTGGATCCACCCCCAAAGGATGCGCTCACCATGCGCATCGAGTTGCGTCTTGGGTGCATAAAATGCACCGGTATCGAGCAAGCCCTGCCTGGCGGGATGGAATGTCATGGTGTTGGTGTCGAGCCTGCCCGACACCCAATGCGCGCGACCTTCCGTGGAGTAGATCAACACATGGCCGTCACCCAGCGGGAAGAATTCCGGGCACTCCCACATGTCGCCGCCGTCTTCGGCCGAAACGGCATTCCAGTCCGCGCCCACCAGGCGATCTTGGAACTCAAACGTCTGCAGGTCGCGCGAGCGGTAAAGCAGCACGCAACCGCCCTTGTTCGCCTCGCCACTACCGACGGTCATGTAGTAATACTCGCCGTGCCGCCAAAGCGATGGATCACGGAACCCGATGACCTTCATGCCCGGAGGTGGATCGGCCACGATCGTTCGCGCGGGACGTTTCCACTGGGCGAGGCCGTCGTCGTCCGACCAGGACAGCATCTGCGTTTCGTGCAGTTCCGGGTCGCCATGCACGGAAGCATGCGCGGCGTCGGCCTTGGCAACGCCGGTGTAGACGGCATACACGCGCTTGTCCACCGCCAGGCACGACCCTGTCCACACGCCGAACGAATCCGGGCTACCCGGCATCGGCGCCATGGCCAATGCCTCATGCCGCCAATGCACCATGTCGGGGCTCACCGCGTGGCCCCACGACATGCCGCCGGTGATCTTCAGAGCTGCGTTGTATTGATAGAACAGGTGGTACACGCCGTTATGGAAGATCGGCCCGTTCGGGTCGTTGATCCAGCCGGTCTTCGGCAAATAGTGGAAGGTGGGACGCATGGGATCGGCAGCGGTGCCGGCGGCGGCATGCGTGCCCCGGACCATCGCGGTTGCCCTTGCAAACGAAGGAGCCAGTGCAGCGGCGATGGAGAGTGAAATGAACTTCCTGCGGCTTGCAGAGAAAATGCCAGCACCGGCCATGTCCGACTCTCCACGGATTCACATCGGTACGACAATATCATGTGACGTGATCTATCTCGGTTTGATCTTTCCGCAGCTGGTGTGCCACTTCGCCGATGCGTCCAACTTCGCCGCGCGATATTTCGATGTAGTGATGCCTGCGCGATGCTGCTTGAGGAGATGCAGCTCACGGTAAATGATACCTTCGGTAGGCATCACGATATTTTTACAAGTGACGCCGACACCACGCACACCCAGCCCCGCTGGTTCCTGCAGGAGGACGGTCGGGAACTGGTTCGCGTGAGCGACGACATCTTCATGGTCATCGACCAACCCAATGCCGCGCCGCTCCGCGTTGTCCACAATCACGTGGATAACCTCGCTTCAGTCTGAGTACGCAGCACCTCGGCTAAACGGCCAATGCCCGGCGTCTCGCCCGGGTGCTACGTTGCCTTGGCTGGGACTCGGAGAAAGAGGTGGAACTGGCACCTTGGGGGACCTGAGCTATCTGGGCGATCTCGGCCGCGGTTGTATCAAGTCGAGGATGGTCTATGAAAAGGTTACTTTTCAGCGGGATGCTTTTGGCATGCCTGCTGCCTTGTGTTGCAGTGGCGCAAAGCGCTTTCGACGGTACCTGGAAGATCGACGTCGACAAGGTGAAGGCTTCCACCAAGCCGATGGTCATCACGCTCAAGGATGGCCAGTACACATGCGATTGCTCGCCGCCGATCAAGGTTGCGGTTGACGGGATGGATCATCCCGTCAGCGGGCATCCACGCATCCAGACGATGTCGGTGAAAGTGGTCGACGACCACACGGTGGTCGAGACTGGAAAGAAGGACGGCAAGACTGTCTATACCGAAACCACCACCATAGCGGCGGATGGCAAGACAGCAACGTTTGATGCCATCTCCTATCGCCCAGGCACCGCCGACGCCAGCGTCAAGGGCACGATGACGCGTGTCGCTGCCCCGCCCGCGGGATCGCATGCACTGGCGGGCTCCTGGCGTACCTCGAGTTATCAGGATGCGTCGGAAAACATGCTCACCTACACCTACAAGATCGATGGCGACGCCGTCTCCATGAACACTCCGCGCGGTGAGTCGTACACGGCCAAGCTCGACGGCAAGCCGGCGCCCTACAAGGGCGACCCGGGCACCGACATGGTCGCCGTGAAGATGGTGGGCAAGGTGTTGCAGGAGACCACGATGATGAGCGGAAAGGAAACCGCCGTATCGAAGATGACCATATCGGCTGATGGAAAGACCATGACCACGGTCGTGACGGACAAGCCGAGCAATCGCGAAACGACTCTGGTGGCAATGAAGCAGTAGGGCGATTTGAATGGTCATTGGGAAAGCCCGGCTTCGCGCCGGGCTTTCGCGAGTGGTCGTCGCGATCAGCCGGCGGGCTGGGCCAGGATGGCGTCGAGTAACCCAGGGAAGCGCGCGTTCAATTCGTCACGGCGAAGCGTGTTCTGGTGCACCGTGCCGGCGCCGCGGGTATGCACCAGGCCCGCGTCGCGCAGGATGCGGAAGTGGTGGGACATGCTCGATTTCGGACGGCCGCCGTCCAGTTCGCCACAGGTGGCTTCAGTGACGCGGTCCAGGTGCCGGACGATTTCCAGGCGGATCGGGTCGCTCAGGGCCTGGAATATTCGTTCCAGGGCGAACTGGTCGGCGGTGGGGTGCTTGTACGGGCGCATGGGGCGAATTCTAGGGCATTTGACCTTCCCTCGATAGTTCGAATATTATCGAACTTAAGAATTACTACCAAGGATTCACCCCCATGGCTTCCCTGTTCGATCCGTTCAAACTCAAAGGCGTCACCCTGCGCAACCGCATCGCCGTGCCGCCGATGTGCCAGTACACCGCCGAAGAGGGCGTGATCAACGACTGGCACCGGGTGCACCTTGCCGGCATCGCGCGCGGTGGCGCGGGTCTGCTGATCGTGGAAGCCACGGCGGTGTCGCCGGAAGGCCGCATCACCCCGGGCTGCGCGGGCCTTTGGAACGATGCCCAGGCTGCCGCGTTCGTGCCGGTAGTGCAGGCGATCAAGGCGGCCGGCGCCGTCCCGGGCATCCAGCTTGCCCATGCCGGCCGCAAGGCAAGTGCGAACCGCCCATGGGAGGGCGACGACCATATTGCCGAAGACGACTCCCGCGGCTGGCAGACCATCGCGCCATCGGCTGTCGCCTATGGCGGCGGCTTGTCGAAGCTGCCGCAAGCCATGACCAGGCAGGACATCATCCGCGTGCAGGCGGATTTCGTCGCCGCGGCCAAGCGCGCGCTGGAAGCCGGCTTCGAGTGGCTGGAATTGCACTTCGCCCATGGTTATCTGGGCCAGAGCTTCTTCTCCACGCACTCCAATCAGCGAGACGACCTCTACGGCGGCAGCCTGGAAAACCGCAGCCGCTTCCTGCTTGAAACCGTAGCCGCCGTGCGCGAAGTGTGGCCGGAGCATCTTCCGCTCACCGCCCGCTTCGGTGTGATCGAGTACGACGGGCGTGACGAGGAAACCCTCGCCGAGTCCATCCAGCTCGCCAAGGGATTCAAGCAACGCGGCCTGGACATGCTTGGCGTGAGCGTCGGCTTCTCCACGCCATCGGCCAATATTCCCTGGGGCCCCGCCTTCCTGGGCCCGGTCGCCGAACGTGTGCGCAACGAGTCGGGACTTCCCGTGTCGTCGGCGTGGGGCTTCGGTACGCCTGAGGTTGCGCAGCAGGCGGTGCAGGCAGGGCAGCTCGATCTGGTGATGGTAGGGCGGGGCCACCTGGCCGATCCGCACTGGCCGTATCAGGCCGCGCGCGCATTGGGCGTGGAGCGTCCATCGTGGACGTTGCCGGCGCCCTATGCGCATTGGCTGGAGCGCTACGCGGCTTGAATCGACATAGGCATGTGGCCCGTTTGGCATGCTGTTGCGGGAAATGAGGCTGAACTAGACTCCAGCGGAACTCGCAAGACAACGCGATGCCCGCTGGAGCGACGAAGTCCACATGTCAGCCGATACATTGCTTTCCGTGCTCCGAGCCCTGGAGTGCGAGTTGCATCAACCGAAAGCCAGGCGCGATCAAGAGCGCCTGGATGAGCTTCTGGATCAGGAGTTTCGGGAGTTTGGCCGTTCTGGCGCCGCCTATGATCGAGCGGATATCTTCGAGCTACTCTCCAGTGAAGTTCCGCCGGACAAAGTACACGCCCAGGGTTTTGTGGCATACGAGCTAGCGCCCTCCGTGGTGCTGCTTACTTATCAGTCCGCGCACGTCTCTCATTCTGGATCGGTGGAGCGTCATACCAACCGTTCGTCGATCTGGCGATGGCAGAATTCCCGTTGGAAGATGGTGTTTCACCAGGGCACGCCATGCGGGGCCTTCGAGTTGGAAGAGAGCTGACACGGAACGTATCCTGGAATGGAATCGGCCCTCATAGAGCTATTGCGCAAAAGGCGGTCACGCCTGATGAAGGCGTACGTCGTTCACGTCATCTGGTTTGTATTGATGTGCGCATTGGGCGCCGCGGATGTAGGGCGGGGAGGAGTTCTCACGGCGTTGTTGTTCACGCTGATCACCGTACCCCCAGTCCTGCTCTATACCTTGCTGGTGCACAACACCTGTCGCGCCATTGACCCGCGGTCACGAACCGCCGGCATCCTGCTCATCGTCCTGTTCACCATCTTCCTGACCCCGTTCGAGTCGGGACTCATTCTTCCTGCAAGGAATTTGCTGATATCCCGGCGTATGCTTCGCGAGCGGGATGGGGGTCAGCGTCCATGACGAGCTGATGACCCTCGACGCTCTTGACGGTCTCTCTCCACCCGGAGGTCCTATGTCGGCGAAGTTGGTAGGCCTTACACCGCTCATACAAGTATTCGACATGCCGGCATCGCTGGCGTTCTACAGGGACAAGCTTGGCTTCGAAGTGGTCTCTGCGTCACCCGTTGTCGAGACACCGGAGGGGAGATTCTCCCATTGGATGTGGCTGCGCTCGGGAAGCGTCGATCTGATGCTAAACACGGCTTACGATGCTGGCGAAAGACCGGCTGCACCTGACGCATTCCGTATGGCCGCGCATGGCGACACGTGTCTGTACATCGGCTGCTCCGATCTCGACGCTACATACACGTCGCTAACGCGGGCAGGCTTGAAGATCGATCCGCCGGCGATGGCTTCCTACGGCATAAGGGAGTTCGGTCTGCGCGATCCAGACAATTTCGCGTTGGTGTTCCAGCAGGTTGGTTAGGAAAATTCCATGACCGTTGAATACTGCATGCCCGTTGTCCCAAGCGCCGACCTGGAGCGGAGCTTGAGATTCTGGATAGAGGGGTTGGGCCTGTCTGCGGACTCTACTGGACCCCGAGCGATATCCATGCGTTAAGGGAACGCCTTTTACAGCTTGGCTACGAGGCCTCGGACATCGTGGAGCGGGACTATGGGCAAACCGAGTTCTTCGTCACGGACGACGATGGGTACTCGCATTGCTTTGGGGTAGCCACTGCTGAGTTGTCGGCGCCCAAGGGGTCAGAGTAATCACTCTGACCCCGTTCTCACCTCAGCCGCAGGAAGATTGAGCAAGCTGCGATAGAAGGCGCTGCTCAAGTTTGAGACGCTTACTATCGACTGCCAGCGTCGCGGACGGCACCATTGCAGGGTTACCTCGGTCGAGGTAACCGGGTCTCAAAAACCCGTTTTGCTAGAAGGCGGACGCCGCGAGCAAATCGCGGCGCCCGTGCGTCGCCTACGGCGGCGTGCCGGTGCGGGCTTTGCCCGAGCCGTTTCTTCTAGCGCGGTTTTTTGAGCCCGGCACGCCGCCACCTCCTTCGTGGGAGGTGGCCACGGCTCTGGAGCATCGATGCCAATCACGGACGAAAACGAATTCCATATCCTTGTCGGCGAAATCATGGTGTGGTCCGCACGCCTGGAATCCCGCCTTGAAGCATGCATCGCCGCCTGCCTTCCCGGAGGTACGGCCGAATTCTCGCAGCCGGTACTAAGGCGGCTTAACTTCACCAACCAGCTGGCGACCCTACGCGAAGTGTCACTGCTTCTTTATGAGCCGCGTGATCCCACTCTGGTGCAGTTCCATCGCTGGCTGCGCCGCCTGGGGCGAATTCGGTTGCGAAGGAACGACCTGGTTCACCACGTACTACGGGTGGAGCGCTCGCCCGAGGAACTTGGGCGATGGAAGTCGGAAGTCGGGCGCATGCGCGAAGCGTGTGTCGAGGCGCCGGCATGGGTGGGCGTGTTCGAGGCGCGGATGGCCGTTGGTCGTTCTTAAGGCGCTATGTCGCGGATGACTGTCACGCCATTGGTTCGGTAAAGTCTATGAGATGGCTGGATCCAGTAAGTGTCTTGCATTCGAGAGAGGCTTGGAACTCCGTGGATTGAGAAATTAATCCGATGTCGATCCATTCGATGGGGTCGTGGACTCGTTGTTCGAACACCATTGCCGAACGAACGCCAGCGAAATTCCTCCGCTTTTGTAGACGTCATTCAGATCGCCTCGCGCCACGACCTTCCAGGCCCCTGTCATCGCTCATCTTTGATAAATTGACCCTATTCCAACGCGATCTTGGTTTCCGCAAGCTGGCAGGCTTGGACTTCGCCTCCTCGCTGAGGTCAGCTGCCCAGCGGACTTTAGATCTGGCAAGCACATCGATGTGCGCTATCTGGGGCCGGGATCGGACTTCGCTTCCTTGATGTCGTCATACCATATTGGTCTCCTTGGGTTAGTTAGCCAAGCGACCTCCGGTTGTGCCTGGATCAAGTTTATTTGGGGGTCGACAGCGTGACTGCAGCGCCGTAACATTTGGTTAGTCGATTAATCTCGACAAGAGGGGCTAAGTACCTCTTTCCGCTGGTCAGTGAAACTTTTCCGCTGGGGCGCAGACTCGCTAGCAAAGGGAGTTGCAGGATGTACATCGTCTTTGAAGGGCCCATCGGTGCAGGTAAGACCACGCTCGCCAGACTCTTGGTAAAGGAGCTTGGCTCCCATGCGCAGCTCTATCTTGAGGGATTTGAGCAAAACTCTTTTCTGAGTGCTTTCTACAAAGACAAGGCGCGCTGGGCTCTCCCCATGCAGCTTGCGTTCCTGCTCGATCGACGTAAGCAGCTTGGCCAGATAGCCCCAGGATCGCGCAACGTGATCGCTGATCACTCGCTGCTCAAAGAGAGCGTATTCGCCCCACTAGTTCTCAGCGGTGACGAGCTCGTTCTATACAGCCAGCTTTCTCAAGCAATCCCTGCGTCTGGTGCTACACCCGATATTTATGTTTACGTCGATACATCGACGGAGAAGTTACTCCATCGAATCGACACGCGTGGTCGTTCGTACGAAAAGTCGATCGACGCGGATTATCTTGATCGACTACGCGCGGCTTATGACGATATTTTCGAGTCGCGTACAGATTTGCGAGTTCTCCGCATCGATACAGGAACGATAGACCTCTCTAACGAAGCACAATTAAAGGGCTTGTGGAGCCAAATTATGACGGTATCTCATTCTGGATCTCACATTTCGGCGTCCATCAACACTGTAGCCGATCCGGTATAGACCAATGACAAAGCTGCGATTCCTCTCTGGAAATCAAGAAAAGATACGGGAAGTTCAAGAGATCCTTGGCCCGACGGGCGTTACAGTGATTCCATTTCACAAAGACATCCATGAGCTCCAGACGGAAGACCCCGAGGCCTTGATCAGGGACAAGGTCCTCAAGGCATTTCACGCTGTCGGTCGCCCAGTGTTTGTAGAGCATACCGGCTTGTATCTCGATGCTCTCAATGGTCTACCCGGTGGTCTTACGCGGATTTTTTGGGATCGTTTGGAGGCGGATAATTTTGCCAAGCTTGTGCAAGGACTCGAAAGTAACAAAGTCACGGCGAAGACGATGATCGGCTACTGCGACTCCAAGCAGGTGCACTTTTTTGCTGGGAAGGTTTCGGGAACTGTACCTGCCGTGCCGGCCGGCCCGACCAACTTTCAGTGGGATTGTGTTTTTGTGCCGGATGGGTACAGCCAAACGTTCGCTGAGCTTGGTGATAAGAAGAACGAAATTTCCATGCGCAGGCTTGCTCTGAATAGATTCGCACAGTTTTTGATGGAGAAAAGGTGATGGAAGGACTCATTCGAGCCTACAGAGAAAATCGCCTTATTCTTTTTGTCGGGGCGGGGGTGTCCATGGGTCTGGGACTTCCCTCCTGGGAAAAACTTGTCGATCGTATGGCCGAAGAACTTGGCTACGATCCCGATATCTTTCGTACCTACGGCAATGCCCCAACGCTTGCTGAATTTTACCGCCTTGAAAAAGGCCACTTTGGACGTTGGCGCACTGAGATCGATAAAGAGTGGCATAGAGACGACATTGACATCGGAAAGTCTAAAGCCCACGAGCTGATCGCCAAGTCTCACATTGATCTTATCTACACCACAAATTTTGATTGTTGGATCGAGCGCACGTATGAGCACTGGTCTAAGCCCTACGCGAAGATCGTGGGTGTCGATGACATCGCTCGCGCGCAAGCCGGCGCGACGCAGATAGTAAAGTTTCACGGCGACTTCGAAGACGACAACTCGCTCGTCCTCGGCGAAGCAAGCTATCAAGAACGTATGCAGTTTGAGTCGCCCTTGGACATCAAGCTCCGATCCGATGTGTTAGGTCGTTCAGTGCTGTTTATCGGCTATAGTCTTAGTGACCCGAATATCCGCTTGATCTTCTACAAACTGTCGCAACTGTGGAAGAAATCGTCGTATACCCAACAGCCCATGTCGTACATCCTCGCAGGACGCCCCAATCCTATCGATGAGGCCGTGCTCCGACGCTGGAACATTGAGGTCATCGCGCCCGCAAGTGACGATCGCTCCGAAGCGCTCGTCGAGCTTTTAGAGAAGCTAAAGTAGCGCGCCGGTATAGCGACGTTCGTGCGGAAGCCACCGATCTGTTCTATCAACGGCGATCTGTCCGGATAGCTTCATTCAGTTCCGGCGCAAGGCGTTCCAGAAGCTTCTGCCGGCCCAACGGCATAGAAAGACGGTTCAAGCCATTGCCCAGTAGAAAGCAGCGCATAACCGCCACATTTTTAGCAACAAACAAGTAGCTGGAAAGCGATCGCGTTGAGTGACAGAGCTGCGCCATGGGGTCATGAGCCCGTTCGTTCGTGGTCGCCTGACTATTCTAGCCATCGGACGGCGAGTGAATATTTCCATGAGACGAAACCGTTAGAAAGTGTTTGATTGCGCTGGTGAAGGAATTATCGTCTTTCGGTTCATCTAATTCCACGCATAAAAGCGATAGTGAAAATTGCACACGATGCTCAGACGGCTTTCGCTTAGATGGCATCGCCTGTTCCTCGCCACTCACGTGCCAAACCGCTACGCTTGGAAACATTAGACCGAGCAATACGCATACAGCGAAGAAAATTTTTGGTCCGAACGGCAAGAAGACAGGGCGGGTATCTACGATCATTGCTCTTATCATCGAATGCATCGTCACAAACTGAAAAGCTGGATCCAGAACGTTGTACTCAAACTTGTGAGCATCTTTTGTCCCCTCCAGTAGCTCAGCATTTTGAGTTTGCACGTCAGTAAAGAAGCGCTCCTCTGGCGACTCTGGCAAGAACAATCGCCAGTCAGAAGGCTGTAAATACTCCACCGCCCCCAAGGCTTTTCCCCGTTCGTAACCCAGCCCAACCAATACTTGCACGGGACTGCTCGGATCTTGTGTCCATCCCGCGAGAAGATCATGAACAGGAGAAACACGGCGATTCGGTGGCATTGCCGCTTGACTGGGCGCTGTGTATTCAGCCAGGCAGTAGCCGAGCGTAAGTCGAACTTCTATATTGACTTCAGCCAACAGGCGCAGTGTGACGAGAATCGATGCTGCCAGCGATCTTGGCATGGCGGACACATCTAGATAGCACGAAACCTTACTATCTCCGCTCTTGATCGCGGCGTCATAAAGAAACGCAGCAACCTCTCGGCCAGACGTCTCGGTCCACTCCAAACAGCGGAAACCATGGAGGCTATCGAGACACTCCTCGCGCCCGAAGCGAGAGTCGCTCTCCGGCGCATCTGACGGTGAGATTTTGGCTAGGTATGCGATACGTGTGGGAGCCATCTCAGCCGATACGGCCCTCAGATTTTCGATCGACCGCTCATCGTCGTTGACATAGCCAATAGCTAAGTCAAACGTGTCAACGCCGGAATCCAGGCGAGCTCGCTGTTCTAATCCTCGAACGGCTAGTTGCTTCACCACAGACTCCCTTGCTCATCGGTTAAAGTCGCCGTACTTCGGTGCTTTCCGAACAGAAGCGATGAAAGTTTTCGGCTGCGCCCCGTGCTTCGCAAAGGCAAATTGAATTGCGGAGCCAGCATGTACGCCAACCGAAAAGATTTGCCGCGTACTGAGCTGAAGCCGGCGACGTGGTCTCGAGGATCGTCGCTGACGATGGCGCCGAAATTGAGAGCAATGCGCAAACTATCAACGATATCCTCCGCCACTGCGCTATCGACTTCGAACGACATGGGGGGATCGCTGAGGAAATTGCCCTTGATAAGGATGTCGCCGAGCGCCTCCCCAATGCGACTTAGCAACTCGAACACAGGGACATTAGTCGATATGCCTGTATTCTCTTCGGTCGCGACAGTCTTCAACTTTTCCGTAAATGTCATCGCGGCTCGTGCAACTACTTCGCTTTGGTCAGAGCGAGACACAATCGGGTCCGTCCGAACATTGATCATGTTCGAATCTAGACTCTTGAGCATGCCGATGAGCCACCGAGGATTACCTTCAGACACAGCCGCCAACGCATCCCACCCAGTGTAAGGAATCAGCCACGGCTTGCGTCCGACCTTCTTTCCATCCGCAGCGCGGTACGTGTTACGAAATGCTACGAGCTGCGCAATCTTCCGTATAGTGTTGCCGTTGGGTGCACTGGGAGACGGGTCTATTTGTGAGCTATCAAGATTGTCAGGATTGAGGCCTTTCTCACGCAGAAACTTCGCAAATGTTTGGTCTTTAGTCGCAAGCTGCTCAAATTGAGGAAGCCAACGGGCGACCCAGCTTGCGACCTCATTTCCCTCAAGGCCCGGGAGAAGGGGCGCATTATCTTCACCCGGGTTGGGGGCGTCCTCAGAGAACGAGGACGGTCCGAAGACCTTCTCTGGAGACATACCGCGCAGATGTGGATTTGTCTCCATCTTGCTAAGGAAGAGATCCTGGCAAAAGCTCAATGCATCGGCTTTATTTCTGTACCACAGCTCGATTGTGACGACGTCGTCGCCTTCGCTTGGTCTGGCGAATGAATCTAAAGCGCTAGTAGTGTGAGGGCCACACGGAGCCAAGGCGACTTTATAGATGATTTTACGCGAGGTAGCCCTAAGCTTCATCAGCACTCTGCGCTGAATGCTGAGCGGAACAACCTCAAACTCATCGAATAGAATGGCCCATCGATCATTCTTAAAGCCGATGGCATCGTCAAAAGCGTTCACGGCGGACTCTACGCACTGAAACACATCCAGCGAGAGATAAGGGATGAACTCATACAATCCCTTTATCGTTCGACCGGCGGGTTCATACGTAAATTGGAACCGGTTTGATGACTCGTAAAGATCATCCAACCGCTGTCGAAGCGCACGCCGAATGGCGGCGAACGAAAATGAGGTTATCTTCAGGCGCCACGATTGAGCGATGTCGCCAATGACTTGGTCGATGTCCTTCGGCTCTGGTACCAGTCTATAGGTCGGGGCTGCACAACTTGCATCGGCCCCCAGCCGTGATGCCATCGTTTCCGTTAGAGCGAGAAGAACGTTAACGCAAAAGGCAGCTTGCCCAAGCGCGTCGCGACAATCCTCTGGAAGATCGCGCTTGGTCAGACCATCCACCATCTCTTTCCAGGTAATGTCAGCCGGCACGAACACGCCAGTGAAATCGAGCTTCTGGCGATAGTCATCGGCTTTGGCATGCGTCCAGGCCCGCATTGCCTCCAAGCTAAGCATTTTGAGCAGCGTGGTCTTTCCACTTCCTCGAGGACCGATCAAGAGAGAGTGGCTCGGCCCAGTCAACGCCTGGAACTTGTCGTACGGCACGAAGCTCTCTGCGACACGTACTGGCTGCAGATCGCGAGCATTGAACGCTTCAAAAAAGGATACAGTCATTGAGTCACCATCCGTGTGATGGCGACGTGCCACCCAGCGTCTTCCTGCTCAATAGTTAGCTGATGTTTGATCTGAAGCTTTTCGTGGACCTGAGCAAGCTTCGTTGGCAAAACATGCTTCAGGTCTGGAATAGCCTGTACAAGATCGTCCCAGCGTGTGGTGCCGCTCTCGTACTCTGAAGCTATTTGATCCGCCATGTCTTCAGCGCGTTTGGTCGCCCCGAAGCCACAATCGAAATAGATGCGATCCCCTTTTCCTGGTGGCGATCGTTTCCATGATACGCCGTAGCTCCAGGTCCAAGCCTTGACTGTTCCGCGAACGGGGCAACCCTTTGGCTTCTCGACATCAAGCACATAGAATTGGTTCTCGCAGTCTTCGGGGCCGTTATCTTCCATAGCTGCCGCAAAGCTGGCAGCGCTCAATACGACTGATGCGTCGTCACTTTGCGTGGCGGCAAGGCCTATAACGCCTTGGTGCTTATGCCCGTGTAATACCAGCCACTGGCCACGCTTCTCTAGCGTCTTGAGTAGGGTGTCACCGCGCAGGACAAAGTCGTAGCCCTGGCTGTCATGGCCAGTCATAGAGAAGAGTGGGTGATGCACCATTAGAAGCTTGATGCAGTCTTCTTCGATGCTTAGTACATCTTCTTTGACCCAACGCAGGGTGGACTCAGGAGCAGTGCCTCGCTCGTACTCGTATGGATCGTGGCCGTGCTCGCTGCAGCTGTTGAGGATCAGCAGGTGAAATTGTTTGTTCGGGTCATCTACGGCGACGAACGACTCACCGAAGTAGCTAGATTGTGTTGCGCGAAGGCTAAGCCATTTTCCGGACGTGTGATCTTTACGAGCTACAGGGTATAAGGGGTCGAGGAGTTTTAGCGTTTCTAATGCACCCGCTGCGTCACCCCAATTTCTCGCGGGATTTTTGCCAACGATGTCGGCGTTGCTGCGGCTAGCGACGTCGTGATTGCCCGTGGCCGCGCAGACCCAGGTGGCACCAAGGCAGTCGCCCAATTCGAGAAGTCTTTTCCAGCCCGCCTTAAGAGCTCGCTTGTCGGCGCGCGTCGTGATATCGCCCGGGCACAAGACAACATCGCACCGAAGATTTTGCTGGTTGACGAGCTCGATTAGATCGTCCCAAGGGTTTTTATTAATCCCCTTGTTCTGTTTAACAATCTCGCCGTCGGGATCCAACGGGAGGTGCGAGTGTGCAGGCGTTTGGATCGAGTCCTTAACAAAAAAATGCAGATCGCTAAGGAGGGCAATCTTGAGCGACGCCATAGAAGTCCATCTCTACCAACGGTAATTTGATATTAGCACTTCAGAAGCTCGGCGACGGACACCCCCAAAGCCAGATACATTCCTGGCAACGGTCAAACGTCTAATATGCCAGCCGGCAAAGCGCTCAATTACTTCTGGTTGATCGGCATAAGACAGGAGAACTTGAGCGCCTCTGGTCGCAGCGCCTTCCATGGCATTAGCGAGGCGTTCGAGATCCAGAGTCTTGAAAGACCCTGGGCCATACTCCCCGCGATCGCGGCCCACATTGGAGGCGTAAGGCGGGTCGAGGTAGCAGAAGTCCCCCTTTCCGGCTCGCCGCACGGTGCGTTGGAAATCCGAGCAACGCAAATCAGCGATTTGCAATCGTTGCGCGAACGCTGCAAAGAGTTCCTTCGAGGGGATGCCTAAGCACCCTTCGCCTCTGGCCACGTTGAAATGCCCATCGCGGTTGGTGCGATAGACCCCATTAAAGCAGTAGCGATTGAGATACACGAAGCGCGCGGCGCGCGCGATGGGATCTAGCGAGCGCGGCGTAATCTCACGTACGCGATAGTAGTCCTCAGCCGCCGCAGGTATGCGGCTTACTAGTCGCCATACCTTCGTTGGTTCACAACGAACCGTCTCATAAGTATCGATGAGATCGGCATTAAGATCAGAAAGAATCGCGCGCTCTGGGTTGAGGCGCAAGAACAGAATGGCAGAGCCTGCAAAGGGCTCGACATAACGCCTAATGCGTGCAGGCGCAGCCTTTTCGAGAAGTGGCAGTAGTTTTTTTTTGCTGCCGGCCCATCGAAGCAGTGGTGTGCCCTCCGCGGGCAAAGTCAAAACAGCCGACTGGGTCGACGCTTCATCGCGATGCAGCAATAACCTTCGACTCATGCTATGTCCCCGTCGCAGTAGACGCGCCAACGTTAATAAAGTATAGCTTGATTATGTTCATAAGCAAGCTAATATTGAGCTATGAAGGCAAACAAACCCTTACTTTCGCAGGTCTACGCTGAGTGGGCCCATCAGTGGCTTCTCGCTACAAAATGCGCAAAGAACACTCGACGCGCGTACGACTTGGAGCTGCGACGATGGGCGGCTTTCCTCAATGCGAATCGCGGAGTTCGAATTGTTACGGAAGAGCTGATTCAGAAGTTCTTGGATCAGCTTGCTTCTTCTGATCCTGCGTTGCTTGAATCATTGGGTGTTCGAGGGCCGCTTAAATCTACGTCCCTTGTTCAGTCGCGACGGATCCTTGGGAATTTTTTCCTATGGCTTGCCACGGAGCGAAGAGCGCCAGCTCATTGGGTGATGATTTTCAAGCGCTGGCAGCCGCTGGAGAGGACTGTTGATGCCCCGAGGCGGACCAGGCTCATTACGTCGCACGCCAGAACCAGGAAACGTAGCTCTTGGACTGATGCGCGCCATCTGCTTGCCCAAGGGCTTGCTTGTTGGCTAGGGGCTTCCCCAAAAGAGCTCTCGGCGGTTCAGAAGAGCCATGTAAAAGTCGACAGGGACGGGCTCAAAGTACTTCTTCCTGCAGGCGATAAATTTGTGTGGCGGAGGGCGCCTGATGCACTGAAGGAACCTTGGATTCGGATGCGTCACTTGGTCGGAAACGATCAACCGGTGTTTGCCAGTAGCCGCTCCCGTACAGCCTTGAAGGCGTCGTCGATAGCACGCTTGATTGCTAGCAATGGCGGGACAAATGTAGCTCCTTCTGGTGGTGCGAACAGATTAAAGCGTTTCGCCACGCGGCAGTTGCTCAAAGCGGGTATGACTCAGGCCGAACTTCTTCACCTGTTTCGGAGAACACGGCTTCCAGAGGTGCCGGTTCGGTTGAGAAAGGAAGTCTTCGAGGGAAGCTATCTCAACCAAGTGTTGGCTGGGGCGGTCTTGCCTGCGTCTCGGCCTTGTAGCATTTGGTGATCATCGATGTCTGTACGGCCGCATTCAGCGCTTAATCAAGCCGGTGAGACCGAATCGTTATTTGCGACGATGACGCCGATTATCGTAGATATATCAAAGACGTGTATGAGGCGACATCTTCGTGAAATTTCGACAACTGCACACTTACTAACGCCCAAGCGCAGGCCGCATGCTGTCTTCCAGCAATACGACAAATGCTCGCGCTGCCTCGGGAATATAAGCCGCAGACGGATATACGGCATAAACTTCTAGCGGCGGGTAGCGAAAGTTGGACATGACCGGAACCAACGAACCTCGGGCCAATGCTTCGCGCACCAGCGGGCTTTGCACGCCGCCAATGCCTACGCCGGCTTCGATGGCCTGGATCAGCACAAAGGTATTGTTGGCCGCAAAACAGGTAGGCACCCGTACGGTGACAGGGCCGTTCTTTCCCTGAAGCGTGATGTCATCGCCATTGGCGAGCCAGCTGAAGCGCACGTGCGGGTGCGTGGCGAGGCTCTCCGGTGTTTCCGGCAGCCCGTGCTTGCGCGCATAGATAGGTGACGCGACCAGTATGCGATCGAGGGTGCCCAGGCGTTTCGCCACCAGCATCGAGGGGGCGAGTGGTCCCAGCCGAATGGCTACGTCCACGCCTTCGCCCACCAGGTCGGCGATACGGTCATCCAGAAGCACCTCCACGCGCACACCGGGGTGCCTTAACTGGAAGTCGATTGCCACGCCGGCCACCACATGGCGCCCGAGACCGGTGGGTGCCTGCACACGGAGCGACCCTTTCAATCCAGCATCTACGTTTGTTCTTAGAGCTGCCTCGGATGCATCCACCAGCGCCAAGATGTTCTTCGCCTGCCTGTAGTAATCCTCGCCGGCTGCCGTCGCGGTGACCCGCCGCGTAGTCCGGTGCAGGAGGCGGGCGCCGAGGTGCTTTTCCAATGCGGCCATCTGCTGGCTCACTGCGGGTTGGCTCAACCTCAGGTCCCGGGCGGCTGCCGAGAGCGAGCCGAGTTCCAAGACGCGCACGAAGGTTTGCAGGGCAACAAGGCGGTCCACGGTAGGTCCTAGGGCTATAAGCTCTACTTATTAATGTAATCGATAATTACCAGCTTCTGCTGGCTGCAGCGAATGAGCACCATGAGTCCATCCACGAGGAGGACGGTGCAATGGCAGAACAAAAGGTCGCGTTGGTAGCGGGCGCGAACGGCGTGGTCGGGCGGCGACTGGTCGAGGAATTGGCCACGCTCGAGGACTGGCGCGTGATTGGCCTGGGCCGGCGCGCGAGTGCACCGATCCCCGGCGTGCAGATGCTGAGCGTGGATCTGCTGGACGCCGCCGATGTCGCCCGGGTGCTCGGCCCGCACCTTGGGGTGACGCATTTTTTCTATGCGGCCTACCAGGACCGGCCCACCTGGGCGGAACTGGTACCGCCGAACGTAGCCATGCTGGACAACGTGCTCGGCGCGGGGACCGGGCCTGCGTTGCGCCATGTGAGCCTGATGCAGGGCTACAAGGTGTATGGCGGGCATCTGGGTCCGTTCAAGACACCCGCCCGCGAAACCGATCCGTACTTCATGCCGCCGGAATTCATGGTGGATCAGCAGCGCCTGTTGGAGGCCCGGCAGCAAGGGCAGCCGTGGTCGTGGTCCGCGATACGTCCGGCGGTGGTCGGTGGCACGGCCCTTGGCAACCCATTGAACCTGGTGGTGGCGATCGCGGTTTACGCGAGCTTGTCGAAGGAAGCGGGTCTACCCCTGCGGTTCCCGGGCAAGCCTGGTGCCTACGACAAGATCGTGGAGATGACCGATGCCGGCTTGCTGGCGCGAGCCACGATCTGGGCTGCCACCCATCCAGGCTCGGCGAACCAGGCATACAACATCAACAACGGCGATGTCTTCCGCTGGAGCGAGATGTGGCCGTTGATCGCTCGGTACTTCGACATGGACGTGGCGCCGCCGTTGCAGCTGCAGCTGACCACGGTGATGGCTGATAAAGAAGCTGCATGGCAAGCGATGCAGGATCGGCACGGTCTGGCGCCGATATCTTACAAGGACGTCTCGTCCTGGCCGTTCGCGGACTTTGTCTGGTCGTGGGACTACGACATGTTCGCCGACGGCAGCAAGGCCAGGCGACATGGCTTCGTTGAGCATGTCCAGACGTCCGCCATGCTGTTCGCTCAGTTTGACCAGCTGCGGGCGGTGGGCGTTATTCCCGGGTCATGACCCCTTATGCTGAATCCGACGAGAGGGGTTGATGCATCTAAGGGGTAGATACCGCCATGTCGGCCGGTACCCAGAGAACCCTTCATGATCGACCGCTCCCCCCTCGCCAGGATCGCGAATCGTGCGCTCCGGCCCGCTCACATGTGGACCTACGTTGCGCTGCTTTGCGCCGTGACTTCGACCACGGCTGCCGAGCCCAGCCATGCGCAACTGCCGGACACCCCGGTAGGCCGGCTTGCTGGTGCATTGATCCATCACGCCAATACCGACACCCCTGAGCGTATCCAGCAATGGGCCCCCACGATTCTGTCGGCATCCATGAATCACGACGACAAGACGGCGTTTATGACCGACCTGGCCTCGGCCGCACGCGACGGCGGCGGCCTGGATGTGTCCGATGTGCGCACGGACCCGCGTCAGCCGGGCTTGCTGGAAGTCGCTGTCCAAGCGCGTCGTGGTGGGCAGCGGGCCTTGTTCCCTCTGGTCGCCGATGCCGCGCACCCCGATCAACTCGCGCAGGCCGCCCTGTTTCCCATGGACGACCCGGCGCTCTACGAAGGCTGGCCCAAGTCGGCGGTGCCGCACGTGGAGATGGCGCGGTTGATTCACGCGGCGCTCGATCGGTTGGTAAAAACGCAGGACTTCTCCGGCTGCGTGACGGTGCACGACGGCGGTGACACCGTGTTCAACGAATGTCGTGGCCTGGCCGAACGCAGTTTCAACGTGCCCACAAATGACCAGACCCGGTTTCATATCGGATCGATGGACAAGATGTTCACCGCCGTTGCCATTGCCCAATTGGTAGAGGCCGGCAAGTTGTCATGGAACGACACATTGGCGAAGCGCGTTCCGGAGTATCCCGACCAGGCGGCTGCAGAAAAGATCACCGTCTGGGAACTGTTGCACCACACCGCCGGCCTGGGCGACTTTCTCGTGCCGGAATACTTAGAGCACAGTGAGCGCTTCATCAACCCAGCGGACTATTTGGGCCTTATCGCTCGCCAGCCGATGGTGAGCCAGCCCGGCAAGCAATGGAACTACAGCAACGCGGGTTACATGCTGCTTGGGCGCATCATCGAGAACGTTTCTGGCGAAAGCTACTTCAACTACATCCAGCGCCATGTCTTCCTACCTGCGCATATGGACGCCAGCGGATTCGACGGGCTGGACGAGATCGTTC
>Ga0307510_10001113_pt1 | contig 28753 bp, 12 predicted proteins | sample 12_EM_MG_FD_207224 | JGI IMG/M metagenome (GOLD analysis project Ga0307510, IMG submission 207224) | Populus trichocarpa ectomycorrhiza microbial communities from riparian zone in the Pacific Northwest, United States - 12_EM | ecosystem: Host-associated > Plants > Roots > Unclassified | place... | reverse complement strand
ATCTGACTCTGCCAGGAAATGACATTATATGGAATCATTTTACCTATATGTAAGCTCAACGAGTGACACGACAGAAAATGAGGTTCGACGATCCCAAGATCAAGATATAAAAGACCCATTTATTAACATCAGCAATGCTAAAACTTCTAGTCCACAACCAATGGGTTCATAATACCTCAGAAACACATTTAAAAGACAACCATCAGAATTATAGCTAGAAAAGTGTGTTTGCTATGAATATCTACAATTAAGATCACGAAGCTCTAAACGCCAGAGTTATGCAACAACACAGATAAAACAGTGTTTAAGTGTGTATATGGACATCAACAATTAAGACCATGAAAGCTCGATATGCCACAATGAAACAACACAACCACAAGTGTGTGCTTGCATGTGTATATGCATGCATCTATACACCAGAATGTGCGCACAAATTATCCAAAACATAAACTTAATTCAACACAACTTTTTTTTTTTAAATAAACATCAAGCATAAAATCCTTTATGCATTTTATGACCCTATATCAGAAAAGTTAAAAATAAATAAATAAATAAATAAAAGAACAGGAGGAAGAACTTACTTGTGAAGGAGAAGGAATACGCCGCACAAAATAAATGTGCCCGTAACAAGAACCCAGCCAAGGATCACCAGACTACAGCATTTAAACAGTAAAATTGGCCAAATCATAACCATAACATGTAGTTGTTTTCAAGTTCAAAATAGTTAACAGATAATGGCTCAAAAATCAGGTCACTCACAAGTAAACAAGGCACTGCATCCCAAAAATGGAGAATACTGCAACCAATGTCATCATAGAAATAATATAAGCAAATAATTTAGTTATAATAAATCAAACAATTTATAAATTTGCACCTCTAATCCAAGAAAATAACACTTACAGAATCCAAGAAATGCCACAGCAAGCATTACAGCAGCGAGGATAATGAGGGCCAGTCTCCTGCAATGCACAACAAAAAAATAAGAGCAATTATGAAAAATTCCAAAACCAATCAAGCACCAGAAGAAGTTTTAAGAGCCTTTACTCACATGCTATCCAAAACATTTTGTATGCCTTCTGAATTATCCTGTGTAGTGCTGGAAAGAGTAGTACCAGAGGAGTTGATCTTTTTTTGAATGCTATCAATGTCATTTTGGACGCTGGGTGGCAGAAAAACTGACTCTACACCAGTATTCTTAGCCGCAGCAAGATAATCTGACACATGCCTGAGATTTTTGGCAGTAACATTTGCTTGATTGACTACATACTCCAATGTGTGTGTTGTAATACTGTGAAACTTCCCTTGACCAGTATACAGAACAACACATCCAGCACTGTAATCGCAGAGGAACATTGAGGGTGTCATAAAATTATTAATCAAAACACATAGCCAAAGCGAGAAAGAGGGGTCATTACATTGCAGCAATGGTAAAGAGGATGAGGTAAATGAGAGACAGGGCATAGCATGCTCTAGAGTAGCCATAAGGCTCTGTTGGACAACAGCAATAGCAGAGGCAGATAAAGGACAAACATAGTCCAAATATCACAAACCAAACCAAAGCTAAGATAAAGAATGGAACCGCAGTAAAACCAACAGACTGCATCATTGAAGTGACAATCAGTACAAGAAAATGTATTAATATGGTCAAATAAACCAGAAAAAAGTAATAAAGAAAGAACTCACAGCCCAATAATGTTTATTGCTGATATTGTAACCAGAAGTGTAGAATTTAAAGTTGTCTAAAGGGTCTCTTCTTCTTGTTTTCTTTGCAGCCAATATCAAAGAAGATGCTGTGTTCTCTTCTTCTGCAAGATGCCTCCTTATCTCCCATGAAACCACCACACCATCATTCTCTCTCCCACCAACCACAACATCTACATTGACAAAAAAAAAAAAAAAATTACTCTTGTTATTAAAAAAAAAGCACATAAAGATTTCATATTTTTCACAAAAAGCATAATTTTTAGACAAAAAAAAATCTTTATTTAATAAATGAACTACCAGGAATGGAAAAAGATTCAAACTGGGAAGTTAAAGAACTGGGAGTTGCTGTTGAAGAAGTAAAGATAAAGAAAAAGAAAAGAAAGCTTAGGAGAAAAAACAATGGTGGGTTTGATCTGTTATTACAGGACATGTTATGTTTTCGTTTGTGTTTCAGTTTCTCTCTCTGTTTCTAGGCGTTGCCGTCGGCTCTGCCTGGTTTTTATGTTCGTCTCTACGAGAGACAGAGACAGAGCAGTGTCGAGCCAGTGTGTAAATACTAAATACAGGTGATTTATATGGGTATTTGTGAGATATTAAGTCTTAACGGTTAAGAAAAACACATTTATGAATTTGTAAAAAAGTTTTAAGTTCTTCTCTATACGTTTATTTGTCCGTAATTATTATATGGACAAGAATACCCCTTTGCTGTGATGGTGTTGCTTTCTTTATTATTATTATTATTTCTCTTTTTTATTTTTTTGGGTTACAACGTTTTTGTTATGAGGAAGTTTTCATGCCTTTTTTTTTCTTGAAGTTGTTGAGGATTGTTTTTTGGATTTTTAATAAATTTAGAAAAATTGCTTCTTTTTTGTTTTTAAAACTAGATCTTATATATAATTGCATTTTTAATTTTATTTTTTATAAAGACTTGTTTTTTTATTTATTTTACATATAAAAATCCATTTTACATAAGTTTTAACTAAATATATATTTTTTAAAACTATAACTACAAGTTTTTTTTAACGCTTATATAATATTTGTTACATCAGTTAATAATGTTTTTATATATATACAACTCACACTGAATCTTTCTTTTCTTTTCTTTTTCCACCTCTTTTAATATTCAAATAATTTATTTATTTTTTCTTAATCCAAACCAAATGGCATGCAGTAACTTTTTTTTTTATCTTGAACCAAAAATCGAATTAAAAGTAGCATTAAATGACTTACCAAACAAGAAGAATGGAGGGGCACTCTGTCTTTTCATAGTGTATTTTTGTTTTAATTATTTTTTATCAGTTCATTGTATTATTAATAAACAAACCCACTTGACAGTAGTGTTCTTGTCAATATACATTTGAGAATTTATTGGGCAAAAGGCAAAAGCTTTATCCTTTTTGAAACTGCCAGTTTTGTGGAGATTTCAGCAAGAAATCAAACAAAATAAAATAAAGAAGCCGTAATTGAAAATAAGAAGGAAAAACTCAAATCATAGAGATCAAAATGAAAAATTTCTTAATCTATAGTAGAAAACTATACTTTTACCCATATAAAAATAAAAATAAAAATAAAAAAGGGCTTAAGCCCACCATACAAACAGACAAACTATATATATATATATATTTGATGTTAACAAAAGAGAACGTGGCAGGGTGTGCTTCAAATCCTATGCGAATGCTTGTCACATTGTGACCCCAGTTGTCAATCTCACTGATTACAAATAACAAACGTGCCTACCCACCACCTTTCCCCCATTTTCTTGATTTGGCTTAGCTTACTTCAGAAAGGTCTTTATTTACGGGTTTATTAATTTATGTTTTGATGTTGAATCTTACTATTTTAGGGTTTGGAGCTTGTGATTCTTAATAGGGTTTGTTTTCTTGAATTTGATCGTTTTCTTGACCTACCAACGTTACTTAGGAGAGGAGGAGAGAGGTCAAGAGTTGTTCATGAGTGGAAAATTGTTTTGGACCGCTTTCTTTTGATAGAAAAAATGGAACTCTCTTCGATCTCTTGTTTAAAGTATTCAACCTAGTAGTTTAACCTAACAACACCATGATGCTGACTAATTTGTGTATCAATATTTGAGCAAAATGATTTGTGGAATATTTTCTGTCACCTCACTAAATTAAAAACACCTGATATGATAAATAAATTCCCGAGGTTAATAATTAATTTGTTCTTCTTTTCTCTTGTAATTTAATTTTCAATTTCAGATATGATTTTGTATTTTTTTTATTTTGTATGTTATTAGGTGTCCTCAGGTTTTTATTTATAAGAAGTTTTTCCTTGGATTAATTTCAAGTGATCATAATGTAAAAATTCTTATCTTTTTTATGTAAATGAGAATTATATCCTTGTAAAAAAAAACAGAGAGCAAAGACAATGAATTGGACAGTAAGAAAAATCAATATGGAACGGGCAAATAACAGAGAGAGCAAGGTACTTAAACGTATAATTATGACTGTTTGCTTGCTAATTTATGATTACTTTTTCAGATACGTTATTATTTTAATAAAATAATTAATTTAACGAAACAATATTATTTTAATAAAATAATTAATTTAAGTTGAATGGGTGACAAAGTAATCAGATTGTTTTCTCAGCTAATTCTTGTACCGTGTCTGATGACCATGAATTATATAATGGGTTATCTTCTTTCAATTATTTAACTTTTATATATACAACGGATCTTTTACGGTTTAAATCTAAGACTTAATTTGTAATAAAAGCAGAACAGCAATAATTCTTGGAGCGTTATATTGGTACAAAGTAAATAAGAAATAATAGTTCTCATGAAAAACATGAGTACTTCATTTAAAAGAAGAAATAAATGAAGCATTGATTTATTTTAAAAACTGTAAATTAAGTCCGCTTGATTTTGAAGCAAATTTACGTACACCTTAAGCTTCATGTTGGCTTGTTTTGACGATGAACAAGTTCTAATATCTAAGCTAGTACTGCTGCAAGCAAAAGTCTGAAGCAAGTCTTTTGATCATATTAATACTCGTATGGTATACAGAGTATATATACACAGAGACCTGCGTTTTTGTAGTCTTGCAGTCATGTTTAATTCAATATGCAGTCATAGAGACCTTCTCTGTATAGATGTGGAAAATGAAAAGGAAAAGAATTGCATTTCAAAACCAAGAGAAAGGATTTCCTTCATAATATTCAACAACAGCATTTTCTATATCAAATTACGTACAATCCAATCAAGTCTTAACCTTAATTAGGTCTAAAGTTAATAATTTATATCAATAAAAAGATTATCAATTAGTGAAAACACAGACACACAGACATGCAAGGCATGTCTCCTATCATGTACAAACATATGAAATTATTTGCTAGACGCCGAACGGTGGAGTGATCCTCACTTGAAGAAAGAGGGGACTAATCTGTTAAGCGTACACACAGCTCATAAAGAAAGTAGAAAACTTGCAGCTTAATTATATGGTAGGTAATGAGAATGGTTAGTTATGTAGTAGATGTTTACGTAGACATAAAGCTAGCATTTGCCACTTGCTGATGCTTCATCAAATCAACTTTCCAATCTAATTTCCAAGTGATGGGCACATTTCTTCTACCGATCTTTAATTATGTTTCTCATGGCCTGGCATGGCAGGTCCATCAAGAGCTGTGTTGAAGAAATCAAGTGTTTATGATATATATACGTACACTTTCATCAATTAATAGAAAAGTTGAATAGATAGTGGTGCCCTAGCTAGGTAGTTTCAGAAACATATCGATCGGCAAGGCTGGCCCCTTTGGGAATAATACAAGGCAGAACTGTGCTGCTGCCTTTATGCTTGATGCGATGTGCCGGCACGAAAACATTTTTTGCTTCTTTTTCTTTCTTATATAACAAGAATGTACTTTGAGGATCCTTAAGGGAAAAGGAAAGAAAGAAACTCCCATTGTGCATATCATGCATGTTTATACCAAGGCTAATCTCATCGGGGATCAAGATTTATCCACCTCAAAGGCATTGAATCGAGGCTGTAAACTTACTGACTTGGGTTTCTCAAGTAGTATTGGATTTCTAAAAAAATTCAATTTCGCTCAAAATTTCTGTTGCTGGACAACTTTTCTTTAAAAATTGAATTTCCTTTTATTTTAAATTAATTTTTTTTAGCGTTTTTGAATCGTTTTGATGTGCTGATGTTAAAAATATATTTTTTAAAAATAAAAAAATATATTATTTTAATACATTTTCAAATAAAAAAAATTAAAAACAATATTTATTATTATCTCAAATACCTCTTAATCATTAAAACTAATAACGAACAGATTTTTATACCTTCACCAGTGAAGAAACAAATCCTTGTAAATACAACACTTAAGCCAGGAGAATTTCTGATGAACCAAAAAAAATCTAGTTATAAGGAATTAAGGATAACAAATAAAGGCTAACCCAAATGTCTAAGCCATGGTTTGAAGATGAACATTGAACATTAGGGATTAAAAAGAAAAGGCTGAGGCATCCACTTGCTTAAACTACACTTAGAACAATCTCTATGTACAAGGGTTAATGACATGTTTTTTCTTTGTAATTTTCTGGATCTTGCCCTTATCCAAATTCCCAATTAAACTCGTATTTGTCTTTATACAAAATAACTCGTATTTTGCTCATATTTTTTTAGCAAAGCCAAATAATCTCAAACACCTAATAATTAATCTTAAAAGGTTAAATTTTTCATTTGTAATTTTAATGGTGATAAATATTTTATTAGATGCTATTTGTTTCTCAAAGTGATTTTTAAATTATTTTTTATTTGAAAAAAACATTAATTGATGTTTTTAATTATGTATTTTTTGATAATTTTGATCCATTGATAAAAAGAATAAAATATAAGAAAATTATGTTAATACATTTTAATTGAAAAGCAACGTATACTACATTAACAAATATAAAAATAATTTTATAGTAAAAGATTTTAGAAATTTTATTTATTTGCCATTGTTGAGTGGGCTTAGACATTGTCAAGACATTTCAACTAAGAAAGATCTAAATTCAGTTTTTCCTTTATCTACTATATTCTTCCCTCCTCTAATTCTATCAGTTTTTTTTTTTTTTTATTTTTAATGATGATTGTTTTGTGGGCTTAGTTTTAGAAGTCATGTTACTGGGCTAGCCTGAAATATAAATTGGGCCACCTACACGAAATATTTTATTTCATGAACTACCCCATGCCATCTCGTGCGAATAGCGAATACGCCGAATAGCACTTCCCTTTTTAGCTTAATTTACATGTTTTCGGGAACAAAAGCCCGTGCTCTAGAGCCCAGTAAATACCCAAATGGTGGGCCCATCATTTCTCGGCCCAATTTCGACTGTAGGCCACCACAAATTATTGGCCTACTTAGTTACCAAGAAAACCTCCTCTAGAATCCTCACCTGAGTAACTGCTTGTGGTGCCGTCATTGGGATAATCCATCTCACAAAATTTTACAAAGCACCAACAGTGAATTAACTTGCTCCATGGTATCCCGATGCTTTGATTTGAGACTTCTTATTATTCCAAATTTGTTAAGACAATATACAATTAAATTTGATAGGTGAGTGTAAATATCCTAAAATTTTCAACTTTGATATATAAATTATCATTGTTCATGGGAAATTTATTTTTGGATTTGAAACTGTGTTTGAATGCATTTTAAATATATATAAAGCTTGAAAAAAATATCAAATTGATTTTTTTTATTGTTTTTTATGGTTTTGATATTTTAATATAAAAAACATTATTTTAATATATTTTAAAAATATATATATTTTTATAGAACACAGTGTATTAAAATAGCATTCAATTTTATTTATTTTTTACTATAACACCACTTGTCTAAAAAGGTGATATCATTGTTAGATTGAGCTGGCTCCATGTAACTATAATTCTCACTGAATTAATTTTTTATCCCCCACGAACTATATTTTAAGATGTGTTTAAGAATGTGTTAATATAATTATTTTTTGTTTAAAAATATATTAAAAATATATTTTTTTAATAAATTATTTTTGATATAAATATATTAAAAAAAATAAAAAAATATAATAATTTATTTTTTAAAATCAAACTTTTTAAAAACTCCGTTTGCACCACAATTTTAAATTGCCCCTTAATTTAATAGTGATTATTTATCTGATTTAAATTGTCAATTGGGGTAGAATTTGACCGGTCAAAAATAGTGGTTAAATCTCAAACCCCAGCACTCTCTCCGAGAAGAGACAGTACACTGTAGATGTAGACATATAATAGTCAAACGAATCCCTTCTCATCATGAGATGGTGCTAAAAATCTTATGGTTTTTAATGCCAATAAATCTTACTAATTTGGGATTTATTCTTCCATTTTAAATGCCAAGAATAACTTTAAGACCAAGTAAACTATATTCATACTTCTAAGCTTCATATTTCATCATAACATGGTTTTGAGCACTCTAGCCATGCATTAAGAGTATGAAAATACAAAATATATATATATATATATATATATATATATATATATATATATATATATATATATAGTATAGGAGGATGAGAAATGTCTACAATTCTCAATTGCCAACAACCATAAAGAAATTACGGTAATTTGGTTAATCGAAACCCACCCTTCTCCTTTTGTTGTCAAGAAACCAATTTGTCTTTGTTGGAGTTCGAGTATTTTTGCTTGCAAAATCCATATATAGCTACTTTTTCTTTTTAGAGCGTGAATGAGGTGTGGTTGCGATTATTTTTCTAAGTATTTTTACTCGGAAATGTATTAAATAATATTTTTTTTATTTTTTAAAAATCATTGTTAATATCAGCACACCAAAACAATTTAAAAATATCAAAAAATATTAATTTTAAACAAAAAAAAAATTGAGAGAACGTGGTTTGCATCTTGTTCCCAAATGGTCTCTTAGTATATATTTGGTGTTGTGGTTGAACCATAGTTTTTTTTATTATTTTTGAATATTTTTATATTTTAAATTAAGTTTTTAGTGTTTTGGATCGATTTGATGTGCTGATATAAAAAAAGTAGTTTTACTATTTTTTTAATATTTTAATATTTTAAATTAATTTTTTAGTGTTTTGAAAATATTTTGATGGGTTAATATCAAAAATATATTTTAAAAAATACAAAAAATATTATTTTAATATATTTAAAAATAAAATAAAAAACATTGTAAAACATAACCCTGATATTCTCGTAAACAGAATCTTGAATTACCCGGTAAAAGCAAGTGTGTGTACCAATGCATAGGAAATTAACAAATACATAAATGTACTGTGTAATTCCCAGAGGTGTACAAGTTTGGAACAATAAAGTCCTCGGATTGATGGCTTGAATTATTAATATGAGCATAGAAAAAATAGAAAAATGTACAAAACCATAACTTGGAATTGGGAATCACGTGATGCCATTAAGACAAAACCCCCCGACCAAGTTATTAATTAACTCAAGTTGAAGAGTGAAGAGAGATGATGTGACTGTGAGAGAGAACACTTTGAATTTGAAGGTCGGTCAAAATATCCAAGTAAAACTAATTAATAATTATAGTAAGAAATAAAAGTTTTTTTGGTTTAATTTGTTTTCCTAACATAGAGGAGATCGATGAGGGATGCCTTTTCTTCTACTCATGCTTGAAGCCATGTCCTCATCAGAAACCTTGCTCAATGATCTTGCACATACGTATAATCCACTCCTCTTCTTCCGTACAATCCCAGTGCTAGCGATGCTCATGTTTTCGGAACCCGATGAACTTGAAGACCAGCTCATCGGCTCATCGGAGTCCACAATTGTCGAGTGAGGCGTCTCATTGGTCATCTCATCATCTGCCATATCTTGAGGGATAAAGAAGTCAGGACCAAGAGTTAATGCGTTGCATCTCCTCAAGTATGGAGAAAGGTCCTTGTAATGTTTCAGCACAAAGTCCACCTGCAGAAAACATTGAAGGAAATCTTTCTGTTAAATATGATCATAGGATCGATCTTAAGAATGATGGTCATAATTAAGACACCCCTCCTAGAAATAATCTGGCTAATTCAATACACAATTCTTGGTTTTCTTAATTGTGCATGATTCGAGTAAAATTCACTTGTATTGATGGTCTGATCGTTAATGATGTTTGCTTCTTTTCTTTTTTTACACATGAATTTATTTTTCTAAATATACGCACTTAGTTAGTTTAGTTAACATATAAATTGATATCAAGACATAACGATTGAAATAAAAAGACAAAATGATTACAACAATTTCTTCCTTTTTTTGAAGGCGGTCCATGGAGATTTGATCATAATTGAGCGCAACTTTATCGTGATATGCTCTTTTGACTAAAAGGGTCGTAATTGCATGTGGAAAAAACTTTTAGTCACCCTTCTTGGAATTTAGCATGAAAATTGCTTTGTACCTTGCAGCCAAGAGAGCAATGGATAAAAGGTTCTTGAAGGCTTCTATCACAGGAAGTACAATAGTTTCCGGCCCCTTTGAATTGCCTGTTCTGAGCTCTCTTCTTGATAAACACCACTTTCGCACTATTGATGGTATAGGCCTATAATCAAAGCTAAGTTAATTAGCAAACTACAGACTGAATCTTGCTAGAGCAACATATGAGGCAAGAAGATTAAGATTGTTTAAGCCACTAACCTGAACATTTGAGCAATCAATCAGCTTTTCGAGGTCTTCCAATCGGACAACATCATGATAAACATAACGACGAACTTGAAGAAGCCTATGGAAGCGATGGGATGGTATACAGTGAGGGCAAATACTGATGCAACAATCCAAACAACACACGTTCTTTTCATTCTTCTTTGCAGCTTCATGATAAGAGCACCCTGCAAAAAACTTTTGTGTGTAAAGAGCTCCCAACCATGCAGGCTTTTGAATTCCCTGAAAAACACCATGATCACAAATACCAACCAGAATTAAGCAAAAGAGACACTTAAAAATTCAACACATAAATCAAAACTCAAACAGAATTTTGCAATAGATATTGGCGATCAAGCGAGGGAAGGGGGAGTGACACTCACCATGATCACAGAAAAAAAGAGAGAGATGATGAGCCCTCTTGAACTGCTATCAAGATAGTGGTGTAACAAGAGAGAGAGAGAGGAGAGAGAGATTAGGGTATGGAGATAAGAGTATTTATGGAGGTTCACAAGAGATGAACGGGTATATATTTATTCCCTTGAGAAATAGGCATCATTTTGTCAATAGGGACGGCTTCTACTTATAAGTGTGAATGTGAGCGTGTGTGTGTGTGTGAGCGTGTGTGTGTGTGAGAGAGAGAGAGAGAGAGAGAGAGAGAGAGCATTATTAAAGAGAAGAAGTCAGGTATGAGGAGAACGTGGGAGCTGTTTCTGTGTCTCCCTTTCTCTGCCACCTCCATAAACTATTTTTTTTTCCTGATCTTCTTGGCTTAAGAGCTCTAATGCTAAACTTACTAAGCTCTTCTTGGAGCAGCTGCCCTAACATGTATATTTTTTTGCCCATTTATTTCTTTATTAAATTATCAACATCTTTTAAATTAGTTGAGCTACATATTTGAATTTGGACTTGGAGAATGGAGATGGAGACGAGGGAGACGCTGCAATTTGTTTTATGTCTGTGCTTGTTACTGTGGTAGGTTATCAATATATGGGTTACTTTGTTCATAAATGGTCATTTTAACGAGTTGTTAATAGCTAGCGATAATAGATAAGTGTTAGATATGTGATTAGAATCATACTTATTAAAATCAGTACTTTCAAGAATTTTATGACTTTGAGTTAGAAATATTTTAATTTGAATAAAAATAACATATATTTAGGTTTGTTTAATTACGTGGTTAGATTTACTTGACCAAATCTACTTGAATCAACACCAAATTTTTTTTTTAAAAAAAATAACATTGATTTATGTATGTTTAATTATGTGGTTGATTGACTTGATCAAATCTAGTCAAATTAATATTTAAATTCTTTTTGAAATGAACACAACAACAATATTATTTTGATACAAAATAATTTATCTGAGTTTATCTAGCTTTTTTTCTTCTAGACAAATTTCAAGTCAAATTTATCAACTATAATTAAAATATTTTTATTAATATTATTTAAAGATTCTTCTCCAAATTATTTTTAGAAAAATTTCAATCATATTCCATTCATTCAATATATGATTTCTTAGAAAGTTACTAATTTCCTAGCTTGCATTACACTGTGGGGTTAGATAAAGTTTTTTTACGTAAAAAAACTGTTTAGAAATAAATTATTTAATATTAGTATTAACTTTAATTTAATGATTCAATTTTGAATTCTCCTGATTTGATTTCGATTAAAATTTAAAATTAACATGCATATAAGGTGGCATGATCAATTTAGTGAGTTAAAAAATAACTCAAATAACTAGAAAAAAAACATTGTATGGTTTTAAAAGAATTTTAAGATGATTTTTTATATATATTTAGATGACAATATATTAGATCGATCTAAATTAAAAATAATAAGAAAATAGAAAATAAAGGTTTTTTTTTTGCAATAAACTATATATTCATTTACCGATTTATCAACGTAAGTATAAAATACGGTTAGAATCAAGGTCCTTATTCCTTCTATATCTTATATAAATTAGTCGTCAAAAAGTTAATTAGTTGAAAGAGCACAACATTAAAGTAGGATTCGCTATTAAATTGCACCTTTTCTTTAGAACTTCATTTAGCTTTAACTTAAACATTGCCTTTTGTTCACATCACGTGTTTTTTTTTTTGTTTACATAATTTCTCTCTTTCTCTCTGGTTTAAAATTAACTTCAAGAGCAAGCGATGAACAAGCAGCTCGGTGGGAATATCAACAGCATAGATTAACTCATGACCGGAGCTTCTAGAGAAAATCTATTTCTTACTTCCCCGTATCTGGTCGGTATTTACGGACTTAACATCACAGTATCAATTGGACTTTGAACAGACACGTACGAGGAAACTCGGTTTTATGGGAATCAGACGTGGCAACATTAATCAACCAACTACTCCACTAAAGAGTAAAGAGCCAGGAGCTGTGCTTTGAACGATAATGTGTGCTCTTGTGACGAACATTAGACAGACAAACACCACTCATTAAGCACTTGTTAGTAAGATTTATTAGCCCTTTTACTAATTTTGAGGGAACTTTTCTTGTCTTTAGGCTCTGGCCAAGAGCTAATCTTGGTTTTTGCCGTTCTTTGTATTTTTTTCTCTTTCCTTTATGCTTTTTTTTAGTTCATGTCTAGCTAGACCATGACACTTCTTTTGGTAAAATATTTTACTCCAAAACAGGAAGAAGGATATATTATTTTGTGTATTTGATATTGTGATGTATGATATTTTTTTAAAATATTTTTTTAATTAAAAATATATTAAAAAAATATATTTTTTAGATTTTCTTTTAACATCGGCACATCAGAAATATCAAAAAACACCTAAAAAAATATTAAGAATAACAATAATATATGGCACTTCATTTGGTCATGCATTGACCAATATACTGTATTAATTGTATATTTGCTTAGTTGCATTTTATACTTAGATCAATCTCTTGTATAAAGCTATGTTTCCTATTTTTTAATAAATACTCATTCAAAGGCAAATAATATTTCTCAGAGCAAGGACGATACCTTAGCTCTATGCCCGATTTCATTTTGCCTTTTATTGTTTGTTATCTCCTATTATTATGGCCAATGAGAAACTTTCGAGTGCAGCCCAGCCTGGTGCTGCCAACCTATGCTTTCTTCACCATTCCGATCATCAACGAATGATGCTTGTTTTTAGGCCCCCCGGCAAGGATAATTATTTGACATGATGATTTCTTTGAAAGATAAATCCAAGCTTGGTTTCTTAGACTACAATGTCGTCCGCCGCAACCAAACCAAACGAAAAACAAAAACGCGTATGAGTTGTATTATTTCCAAAAAAAAAAAAAAAGTAAAAAGAAATATCTTGTCATTGTTAACGTGTTTTTAAGGAGGAAAAATAAAATTCAAACGTGCAGTGAGATTAATTTGATGTGATATATTTAACTTGTTAAAAACAGAAAAAGTAGTTTAATTAAAAAAAAATTAAAGTAATATTACATTATTTGAGTTGTAGATGTAAAATCCGTGACTCGGATTATGAGATCATGATAATCTCATAGAAAATAATTTAAAAAACATATTGAAATTCAATTTTCAATCAATTTAATATTGATGAATTAAATTGAAAATAATAAGTTAAAAAAAAAACAAAAAAAACTTGAATCAACTCGGATTAACTTGTCAAACCTAGATCATAAAACCATGATATCCCAATAAAAAACAAATCAAAATAAATTATGAAACTCAATTCTCAATCAATCCAACATTGAATGATGAAATTGAAAAAATATCAATAAAAAAAACTTGAGTCAACTTAGTTTAACACGCTAAACTCGAGTTATGAAACTAAGATAACCTCATAAAAACTAAACCGAAATAAATTATGAAGTTCTAATCAACCTAAATGGTGAATGATGAAATTAAAAAAAAAATTACAAAAAAAGACCCTATAAAAACCCCTAGTCAATCGGGTTAATCCGTAAAACTTTTGACCAGGATCATGAGCCTAGAATAATTTTATTAAAAAAAACAAAATAAATTATGAAATTCAATTCTTCAGTAAATCTAATATTTACAAAAAAAAATAAAGAAAACACTATTGTTCTAATGAATAATACTTAATAAGAAGAACAACAATAATTTTTTCTTCTCAATTAGTTTTTGTTAATGAGTCATTTTCTTGTAATTTACAATCAACATAATTAGATTATTGAATTAAAATTTATATATATATATATAAAGTAAAGATTTCAAATTCAAAATCTCTCGAAAGGAGGAGCACTTGAGGTATAATTTAAAAACAATCCATAATGTAATCTACGTATTTAAACAATAACAAATCTCGAGGTGATTCGTGTAATTTATCCAGAAACAAAGTTGTTTAGGCTACTGTATTTTTTTTCTTTACACAAAGGAAGTCGAATCTGAACATTATTAGAAGGAATCAAGGTAGGCAACATTTGAATTCAACATCCTGGCTAGCGATCATTCCATGCATGAACCATGAATCGTTTTTATGATTTCCTTTCTGCAAAGTCTTCCCTGGTGATACACATGGCATAATTCCAAGCTTGACATGTCCCTTAACTAGAAATATCTGCTCTTTTTCTATGCTGCCCTGCAGTCCACAGAAAATGTGTATGAGCATGATTCCATGTATAAAAAGATCCAATCTTCGCTGCATAAATGGTGGTGGCCGAAATATTTTCCCCGGCGGCTTGTTGGATAATATTCTTAATTCCCACTGCCTCACAAAGGCTGCAAGCACAAAGCATACGAATTGGTTAATTCCATTTTATTTTTTGAATTGTGTGTTTATTTTTTCTACTTGAAACTTGGTAAAGGTCTACGAGTAGATATTCTTTGCAACTTGCAAGAGGAAATCAGGTTGGGTGCATGAACTTTGTTTTAGCAGAGAGATTTTCCATTAGTGCTGGTTTTGGTTTTGCAATTCACTATAAATCACAACTAATTATATACATATTAGTGAGAAGAAGTTGAATCATTAAGTTGTTAACAATATTTCAATTAGCTACAAGAAATAATCATGTTTACTGAAAAGTCCAGCACCTGCCCTAGCAAGTGTGAGATTATGAACGGTGGATACCGGGTTAGACTTCAATGAGAAAAGCATAATTATTAGACTCGGTTTATGATTTGGATTGTAGATTTTCTATATCAATCCTAAAATAATTATTTTATTTTTTTTAGAAAATTAAACATTATTATTTTGGACAAACCTTTTTTAAAAAAAATCCTTAGAATTAATCCGATAAAGCCTCACTCAAATTTAACTTGGCAAAATAAATTAATTTGAAATAAAATTTGAGCCATTTTTGTATTCAATTTAGTCATTATTTTTTTGATTGCTAATATTTTTTAGTGATTATTGAAGTTTTTTTTTAATTTCATCCCTAAATATTTTATTTCATTTAATTTTTATATCTAGTTTGACCCTTATTTTTTTATTGCTATTTTTTTTTATTTTTTTCTTGATTTGTTTAATTTTGTCCCTCGATATTTTATTTGATTAAACTTCTTTATTCAATTTTGTTCTTCATTCTTTTGATTGCTATTTTTTTTATTTTCTTAATTTATTTTATTTTTTAATTTAATCCCTAGTTATTTTCTTTCATTTATTTTTTTATACCAGATTTGATTCTCATTATTTGATTGGTACTTGTTTTGTTTTCAACTTTTGACGATTAGGAATTTTGCTTCATTATTTTTATACCATATTTGATTATTATATCCCGAGTCGTGAGTTAGTTAAGTAACCTGGGTTTACTCGAGTTTTTTTATGTTTTTTTTTAATTGATTTTTTTTCAATTATATTATTTGACATTAGATTATCGAGCCTTTAACTTTGTGATTTTTTTCTACTTCCTTTCAATAGGGTTATCTTAGGTCACAAGTGAGTTAAGTTAACCCGGCTTTACTTAAATTTTTTTCGATGTTTTTTTTATTGACCTAACTTTGGTCTTTTTTTGTAGGTTTTTTTTTTAATTTAATTTTTTTTATCCCGATCGCATATCGCAGGTTAGTCGAGGTAACCTAAATTGACTTAGTTTTTTTTCCCAACGTTTTTTTTTTTAAAATATTTTTTAAAATTTTATCATTTAACATTAAATTATTGGGCTTTGACCTTTGTGATTTTTCCGCTTTTCTTTATGTGGAGTTACTCTAGTTTTTTTTAATGTTTTTTTGTTTAACTTCGATCTATTTTCCAGGTTTTGTTTTTGAAATTTTTTTATCCTAATTTTATATCGCAGGTCGTGTATTAATCGAGTTAACTTCAATTGACTCTGGTTTTTTTATAGTTTTTTTTAAATTGATTCTTTTTAATGTTGATTTAAATATGCTAATTAATGCTGATAAAGTTACTTGCTAATTAATGTTGATAAAGTTTATGAAGCCTTCAAATACTGACAACAAAAAATATGCACAATTCAATAGGAAATGTGATGCACGATATCATCTTAATTAAACCATTTGCCCCTGTACCTTTCCTCTTTTCAAATTACCCAGGAAAAATATATTTTGAATTCAAGAAACAGCTAATTAAAAGCAACCCCATTAATCTTCATTATTCTCCTGTAATCATAATTAAGAGTTGCAGTAAGACAATGCACGTGGCAAATAATAATCAAATCAATTAGCAAAACCAGTCTCCATTTCTTCCTTCAGAAAAAAAAAAAAGCAAATTTTATTGAAAGACTTTTTTTCGAAATTATTTGGAAAAAATCCCATCCATTGCTGAGTGAGCTTTTCCGATTGGATTAACATTATTCTAAAGAAAAAACGAAGACAAATAAGAATTTGCAGAAAAAATTATAAAAAAATAAAAGAAAGGTAAAGGGTGACCGACCCCACGTGCCATGGAAAGCAAAATGGGATTACAGGAGGAAAGAAGGTCACGTGCAAGGGATCCAATGTCCTCACTTTGAAAAATAAACCAAATTAAACCCTAAGAGGTCTCCTTGTTCTTGGACTGATCAAATATTCCTCTCTTATTTTTCTTGTCCAGCTGTGCATCTTGTTGGATGGTCAAAGGTCAAGGATCCAGAAGTGAACAGGGTTTGTAATGATGGGTTCCTTTAGGGCAAACAGTGTAGTAGAACTGTAGAAGAACATACAGAAAGCTGGTCAGCTTGTGAGCCGCACGAGGGGCTCTCTCTGCCCATATTTGATACTTCAGAGACACACTTTGCCCTGCTAAAAAGGGTTTCTTTATTGGCTCAGCCACATCCCCGGGGGCTATTATATTTGCTTTGCCCAAATCCTCGAGGACTCGTCATGTGCAAAGCCTCGCCACCAGATCCTGACTTATCATTTAATAAACTCACATCATGCGGGTTCATGAGCCCTGTCTGTATAGATTATAGGTCACAGATATCAGTCCAAAACCATGAGTCCGTTTGAGTCACAAGAATTGTGTTGCAGGACGATACTGATGCATAGCAGTCGACATGAAATGTCTAGCATATTGTTCATAGAGCACCTTGACAAGTCCAATCCCAGCAAGAAGTTCGGACAGATTAAACAGACTTCATGAAAAAAACAAGTATGAATTTTATCTAATCATCAGATAAAGCTGAAAGCTAAGAATTTGTTAGCGCATTCTACAGACTCGGTGCTAGTAGTGTATGTTTGTGGACTATCTCAGAAGCATTGCTTTCAGATCACTCCCAGCAAAATCTACAAATAGAAAGGCTAGTCCCCTGGGATTAGTGACACTGCTGAAGTTCAAAGCAGGGGTTGAATCATTATATATATAAACCAGACAGTAATTATAGACTTCTTTTTATTAACAATGGCACTTTGCATCTCCCCAGGTTATATCACCTTTTAGGTCTTGTTTATTTAAAAAGTCTATACAATTGAAATATCTTATATACCAAACCAGCACCGGATATGTCAATGTCAAGTCCAGGGAGAATTGTGTCTAAATGAACTAAACCTTGCTTCATGGCTTCTGAGCAGAGAACATTATGAACGTTTGCTGAACTTTCTTTGAGTAGTTTGTAAGACCACATGTTGAGCACAAGTCTTCAATTTCCTCCTCCGTGAAGAAGTTAGAGTTCCGCGAAATCCTCTGTCAGACACATGAAGATCTTTAGATCCAATTATAGCATATAACAATGGTGAGTGTAGATGGAATTACCCTACAATTCTCTGGCTGTGCAAACTGCAACCAGTTTGGATGGAGTTCCACCCTCACAACGACCTATCATTACTAAAAACCTAATTTCCAAGGAATTGGGATGTGCAATTTTCTCTGTTGTATGTTGAGCTAACACATCACCTATTAATTTACATGTAACTCAAAGAAGCAAGCATTCCAAGAATAGCATAATGTTAAGATTAAAAACTAGCAGACCCAAACCATAATAGTTTATAAGACTTCAGTTAATATACATTCATGATAAATGAAGTCTTCATGAAAAATGTGTACAAATCTCCATGAAATGTGTTACGATATGATTGAAATGTGAACTTTTTGTGGCGTGAAAATCAACAAACAAATCTGGGTAAGTTTCACTTAACCCGAAATTTGTAGAAACTTGAAAACACTAGTTCTTCATTGCTTTACTGCTTCCTTTGCTATATTCACAAACTAATTTCAATTTGGACAGTTCCTTTCACCGTTGCCAGCTTGGGTGAGAGCAATTCTGAATAACTAACATTTAAATATACAAACACATGAGCACATAAAATCAAAAGCCAAAAGGAAGTAACCCTAGGCATAGTAATTAATCCTCCCAGTTATTATCACTCTATGACTATGATTTGATCAAATGAAGGAAAAAAAGCTTATTACCTCTCGGAAAGGTTGTTCTATCCGTGGAGTGGTTGAACTATATCGAAGAAAAGTGGTTCCGACAAAAACTCCACCACTTCGCAATACACGACAAATTTCAGAAACCTGACATTATTAGATACGTCACTAGTTGAACAGCAGGTTCATAAAATAATTCTACATACAGTCAAATGATGAGAAAGCACTTAAAACACACATAAACACAGAACTTGGGAGAGGGGTTTATGATGTGTACTTCTCAGGACAAGACGCCACGGAACCTACTTGCTGATGACATAACAAACCACCTCTCGCAATTTCCCAAAACATAGCCAGTGAACCAAGATAATTGTTGGATTTGATCAAAGCAATGCAAATGTTTTGCATATAATTTGATATCTTGTGCTATAGGCACTGCCTTGCCACTGGTAGAACGTTGTTATCAGTTCCATGAGACCAAAGTGCAGAACCACATGATGGGCACCTAAGGTAGTTGACTTTGTCATACTATAGATACAAGTATTATGTTCACAAACCCACAAATGTAAACGCCTTATGTATTAAGATTGGAGGCTGACTACTGTTGTCTGACACTATCTAGTAGATTCTGAAACAAAAGGTGATAACTTACATATTCAGCAAGTTATAATGTTTTTCATTTGCAATCTGTGTGTTGTGTGTTTTCAGTGGCAGCAGTAATTGTTAGAGAAAATATCTGTAATAGAGATCTCAAGCATCCTGAGGTCTAGAGAAGGTGTCCTTTACTTCAGCTCTTTGCAAGGCAAAAGCCACGACTACAATCTTTCGTTTTTTTAACTCTTATCCTGGAGACTCAATCTACTCAGTGTTCCATGCCTCTTTACACCTAGTTTTGGTAGGTTATGACTTGAAACCCTTTTCAAATATGGTCAAGTAAGAAGTGGCGTATTGAACTTCATATTCTTTTTGCTTCCACTTTTGGTGCAATGAAGCACATTAAACTACTGATTTCCTGAACCCTGATAAAGTTTCAATCCAAAGATAGGAAAAGAAGTCCTCGATGGTTTAGACGTGACAGGAATTGACCACATCACAATCAAGCTTGTAACTTGTAAAGGACTAGTTTTAAGCATTGTATTACTCATCCTCTCGTCAATCCCACATCATGAGGTTAGAATTTTCTTTAACTCACAGCATATAATAACATGGTGTCTTACACGTCAATGGTCAATGCATAAGAGATGGCCCTAAGAGAGTAGCATGAGGGACAAGATCAAGCCAGCATCAGGATAAGGACATCAAAGTCACAAATCATGATAGACAAAAGATTGCAGTGCCTTTTCCAAATTCTAGTGGAATTTGGATCTTGCAAACCAGACTGGACTGGTATATCTGGAAGTTTATGCCATCAAATCCACAAAAGAAACAAAAGAAAGAAAGATCACTTACAGCATTGGAAGGAGATGGCCAGCAATGCATGGCAGCACCAGCATGAACAGCATCAACTGAACCCGATGCAAATGGAAGTCTTGAAACATCGGCCCTGATAAGACCAAGATTTCTGCACATTCTCCAGCAAAAGAAATTGTCAATCCTCATTTCAAATTGAAACATAGTTATGAAATTATAATTACTCTCACATAACAGCTATTGTAACTTTGAGACTCAAGTCAGGCAAAAGAAGCTTACGTTGTTGAGATAGTATCGTCTTGCTTGATGTAATCATAGCACTGACGAAGCATGTTTTCAGAGAAATCAAGTGCAATAACTTTTGAATATGCTCCAGATTTGGCAAATTTTCTAGAAAACAGGCCACTGCCACAGCTTACATCTACTAGAAGACCCCCTCTGGCAGGTTTGAAGTACTCCTGAGCCATTTCAAACTGCATTAGAGAAACCATCACAAAGTCAAGTTCATGTTTTCAAATTCAGTAGCAGTTTCAAAAGAGGAGAAGAATGAGAATGATATTAATTACTCCCATTTTCGGAGATGCCAATGCCATTTCATGGGATTTTCAATGTTCCAAGTTACCAAGTTGCATAGAAAGATTTCATAAAACCATAAGTAATATTTGCTCAAACTAATCTTTCGAGATAAGCTTAATTAAACTTTCATGCCTAACTGGTGTATTTGAATTCCTAGAAACAAACCAAGGAACACAAACCTCTTCATCAGGACCAGGAAATCCACTTTAATTAAAGCTTTGGCGCCAACCTCGTTCATACAAGAATGAAACAAGTGGACTCCTGAGAAGATGAAAGTAACTGACATGAGCATGAACATTTCCTCAAACAATTCAGTTTTACTATAAAATCTGATTCCGATTTTCAAAATGCATTCCATTGTTCTTTATTCCTTCTTAAGTCAAAACCAAAATTGGGTACCCCATCTAATTAACAGTAACAGATCCATAAAATGCTACATAGGCGTGGGATGGACATTAATTCAAGGTTGAAAGGCCTGTAAGCTTATGCATGCATGCGCAGTAATGCTCAAATTTGAATTGATCAAGTACATCATGGATGCATCAATATACTGAGCATGATTACGTGGCATCATCATCACCAGATGTATACCGGAATAGCTCGGTCCTAACTGGATTGATTTCAGTGTAATCCTTCATTCCAGCAGTAATTGTAAGATCCAGATAGTTGTCTTTGCTTGAGTATGTTTTGGTGCATTTTTTACACTTGAAACTGGACCGATATATTGCAGGCCTGCAGGTTTTGCAGTTATTACCATATCAGACAATTCGAAACAAAAAGAAGAAAAGGCTTTTATACCATCATGTGACCCAACTTACAAGTTAAAACCTGGAGGACCTTTTCTTATTAGAGGTTCATAACATACTGGACAAGCAAATATTGCTTGATTCTGCTGTGTGCTTAACTCCTGAAAGATTAAATTCTTGTCAAATCCAATATACAACAACGGGAGGAAACATATGTAGCAATAGGAGGAGCATTATCTTAACATAGTTATGAATAAACAGCAAAGTTTTGAATTGTTGCCAGCAAACAACTCTGCTTAAGCCACAGAACTAAAAAAACAGCAGCTTTAAGCAAGTTACTCCCTTGCTATTGCACCGCCACCTAAAATCATTACTCCTCAGATTTAATATAAATAAATGAATGCGTGCTGAACGATGAACCTAAAAGCCACCAGTTAAAATTTATTCGAAAACAAGCCGGCATCAATATTAGCTTGAGAATTTCTGCACCAAATAGAATAACTAATCAATTCTCCTTCTTCTATCTAACCTCCACTAAAACAGATATGAAAGCCACCCTGCGTTAGTGAAAGTAAGAGGAGTCAAGACAACTTTTGGTGTCAAATGTGACCACTCAATACTGTATATGCTATAAAAAAATCCATCAAACACTAAACACTGCCCCTTAATTTTTTCTTTCATTTAACTCAATCCATTGAGCTAGTTCCATAAAGTTTAGCCATTTAGGTCCTAATTAAGAAATTTTATATTCAAAATTCAAAACTTTCTCAGTAACCAAAGAAACATTCCTATTTTCCCAGACAAAATGCCAGATTCAACTAAAACCTTTTTAAACAACCCATTTTATTCCTTATGACATTCTCATCGCCTCAATTAATGAATAAAAAACAACCCAGAATAAGAAAGAAAAAAAAAAGACATTTGACAATACAAATTCTCTCAGCAACCAAACAAGAACAACCCCTTTACCAGTACTTCACTGTCATATCTCAAATGCGTTAAAAAAACTATGATAAAATACTCCAATTCAAGAAAAACTTGTAGTGGCAAAGGTAATTTAGTAGTAAAACAAAAACTGAAAGCAATGGAATGTATAACCCAGAAAAAAGAAAAAAAAAGTGAAAAGAGAGAAAGTAGAGATGAAGGTGTTACCGGTTCAAGAGCGACAGCTGAAGTGGCGCGAATTGTAGAGGGAAACCGGAGGGAGGTGAAGCGAAGACAAGAGGGAGAGAATCGTGAAATATGAGAAAGATGAGGATATTTCAGAGATATAGATTGGTGAAGAGGGTGATGAAGAGCATTGGAAGCCATTGCCATGAGAGATTTGAATACGTTTCAAAAAATTTCTCACCTTTTTCCTTTCTTGTGTGCGTGGTTTCTTGTGTGGAGGCAAAGACATGATCAGGGAGGGGAGTCTTCCTCGTTCAAATTCTTGTGGAGATGGTGGGGACAATTTTAGTTTAAGTGGACCTCTCAAATAATTATATTATCATTAGTGATACTTTTTTTTTTTAATCGTCTATCAAAACATCCAAACAATAAACATGGTTGATTTAATTTTATATCTGTTACATGAAACAAGTTGATTTAATAATTTGTTGGAAGCAGAGAAAGCTCTTGCTGCGTGGTTCAATTGTGAATGACATGAACCTTTTAGTAAATATTTTATCACTAATCTAAACTTAGTTAGCAATTAAGGCTGATAATCTAGCATATTGGGATGGATTTATCTACCAAATTCCAACAAAAAAGAGCCAAGACTTCTGTGTTTGATCCTGTAAACACTAAGCAAAGGCCGATGCTATTGATGCCATCTTGGCCTTGCCGTCTCAAGTTTTGTGCTGATTTATTGCTTGAAAGCAGCAACAACAATATATATATATATAGGCCAATAAATGGCAATGCTTCTAGAAGACCATTAAGAAAAAGATTGATTTTTCTAATGCAATCATCAAATCCCATGTTGTATGTGATCACAAATTTTCATGATGTTGTAATCATTTGTATAAAATTCTTGCATGAAAGCACCGTTTCATTCAATCATTGTATCATATGAGGAAAAAAATAAATAAATAACTTAATCTTAAAATTATTTCAGTCTAACATGTCAATTCAAGCTTGATTTAGGCTACATTAATAAAAAAACATTTATTTTTTTTACCAAAATAATATTGATTTGGATAATTTTTAGTAAATAAAAATATTAAAATTTAAGTTGATTTGTTTACCTATGAATCAACATGTTCAACTTGTAATCGAAACCTTGAGTAGAATGGATAATATTATACAAAAAGAAATCAAGCAATTAAATTTTATATTTCGAAGTAATCAAATTATACATGCTATCATTCTATAAGCTAACTGGTTATTAAAAGTTACCCCAAAGAAACTAGCTAGAATGATAAAAGGTAAATTCTTTTAAATATTGATTTTAAAATATAAACTTAAAAACTCAAAAGATAGATTACCGCGCGTGCGAAAATTAAGTTCTTATTTTCAAAAATCCAGAATGGTTGGAAATGGCAGGATAGTCCAGTCCATTTTCTTGTTTGGGCCACCTACCTGACCCAATACTTAACTATGGGCTGCTTAGAAACTGCCTACATACATACCGACAACCTCCGACTACATGCCTTACACTCAGAAACAAAGTAGTGTGAGCTTAGTGTCTTATTTGAAGAAATGATGGTGTCTTGTTTGAAGACATGAAGGTGTCGATCATCCACTTCTGACCCCCCACAAGCCCAGCCAATCAAGATGGTGGCCGTTTGAGCTGAGAGATATTATATGAAGGTCGACATTATTTGGATAAGGTGACCGACCTATCCATAGAAGCACAAAAGAACGCACTGTTAGATGATTTTCCTGAAGACCGTTTGATGGCTTCTTAGACATAACTAGTATTTAATGCCCTGACCCTAAACGGATCTCAGAGTGGACTAATGGAGAAACGAGTGGTAATCATCGGATCAGGAGTAAGTGGCCTTCTTGCCTGTAAGAACACACTCAAAATCGGACTCAACCCGATTGTGTTTGAAGCTGAAGAACGAATTGGTGGAGTTTGGTCACATACTCTAGAGTCAACCAGACTCCAAAACAGCAAAGAAATTTACCAGTTTTCTGATTTTCCGTGGCCTTCCTCGATAAAAAACACGTATCCCACTCACAATCAAGTGATGGAGTATCTGGAATCTTATGCACAGCATTTCAATATCTTTGCATGCATCAAGTTCAATTCCAAGGTCATTGGTATAGAGTATTTTGGAGAGTCTAACGAAGAGATGGATTCATGGGCTCTTTGGAGTGGGACAGGCAAGCCCTTTGGCTCCAAAGGGAAATGGCATGTTAAAGTTCAAGACACAAAAAATTGCAGCATACAAGTATGTTTATTTTTTGAAAGATTCTATATCCACTGTTGTGGCTATTTCTTTTATACATATATAAATATTAAATCACTGGTGAATTATGTTGGTCAGGTGTATCATGCTGAATTTGTAGTTCTTTGCATTGGACAATTCAGTGGCCTTCCAAATATTCCAGAGTTCCTTCCAAATCAAGGACCTGAAGTGTTCAAGGGCAAGGTGATGCATTCAGAAGACTTCTCAGCCCTAGACAATTCAACTGCTTCAGAATTGATCAGAACAAAGAGAATTACAGTAGTTGGTTCTCATAAATCTGCAGTTGACATAGCAGCAGAATGTGCCAACGCAAATGGTAAGAAAACATTCTGTCAAGCAAATATTCCTACTTTTAAGTCTTTTATCAGATTATCAAAAAGACTTTTACTTTAATGAGCAATAAAGTCTGTGATGTTCAAAACATCCTCTGGATTTAGTTAAATGAGTGAATAGAATGTTTCATAGAATTCTGCTTAGTTGTCATTCGAAGTTCAAACAGCCTTATTATAATCTATCATTCAGGAGTTATGTACCCTTGCACAATGATTCAAAGGAATGCCCACTGGTTTTTTCCCCGTGACAATTTGAGTGGACTTCTGCTTGCTTTCCTGTGCTACAATCGATTCTCGGAATTGTTAGTCTATAAACCTGGTGAAACATTTCTATTAAGTTTTCTGGCCACCTTACTTGCACCCTTGGTAACTTCTATTTCACTCTCGCAATTGCCTTTGTCCATGAATGTTATATATGTATGATTTGCTCTGAATTATGATGCCAATATCTTGCTTTTCAGAGATGGGGAATTTCAAAATTCATTGAGATCTACCTTAGATGGAATCTTCCTCTGAAGAAGTATGGAATGTTACCAAAATCCAGCTTTCTTGAAGATGTATCTTCCTGTCAGATTGCGATGCTGCCTGACAAATTCTATGACAGAGTTGAAGAAGGAAGCATCATTATCAAGAATTCACAAAGCTTAAGCTTCTTCCCAGAAGGTCTAATTATAAATGGAGAAAATCGTCCATTTGAAACTGATCTTGTGATTTTTGCTACAGGATTCAAGGGTGATGAAAAACTGAAAAACATTTTTGAGTCTCCAGTTTTCCAAAACTACATAATTGGGTCACCTACCACTACAGTTTCCCTCTACAGGTCTGCTAACTTCGTATTTCTTGTCATGTTTCTTTCTGTATGTCCATTAAAGTGATCAATGAATACAAACATCCAGCTTGATATTGCATGGTTAACATTAATATGACACCCTCTTTGTCATTTCTGCAGACAAATAATTCATCCTCGAATTCCTCAATTGGCTATAATAGGATACAGTGAGAATTTCTCAAGTTTGGGTTACTCTGAAATCGAAAGTGTATGGCTATCACATTTCCTCGATGGCAACCTTGAATTGCCAAGTATAAGAGACATGGAAGAGGAAGCAAACATGTGGGCAGATCACATCAAACAAGTTACAGGCCGCTACTTCAGGAGAGCTTGTATTAGTAACTTTAACATATATTACAATGACCAGCTTTGCAAAGACATGTGATATAATCCTAGAAGAAAGAAAGGACTTTTAGCAGACTTGTTTATACCATATACACCAACAGATTATTCAGGTCTCACCAGCAAGTGAGGTTTCCCGAACTTTGTGAAAGCTCCATCACGAGTTAAAAACTATGTAATTGCATGTATATGCTTGCTCCCGCAAGCTGTGCAAGGCCGAAAATAATTTATGGCAAAGGGATACCTTGGGATTTAGTGGTTTTAAAATTCCAGTTTGTATCTACTTCGCTGCCTAAATTTTATATATTGCTATTGAACATTATAAAAAACTAAAAGTGCTAAATGAATGCGTGTACTGTGGACTGAGTAATTTCATTATGAATTTTAATAGTGTAGTAATAATTATGTACTTCAACCTGTTGGATGGCTCTGTGGTTTGTGGAAGGTGTTTTGGTATTTTTAACGAGCGCATGTTTTCCTCCCATTCTCCCATCAGTTTCTTCTTTTAATTACATGGAAGAGAAAACAAGTACAAAACAGAGAGAGGAAGGAGAAAAAAAAGAAGGCAGATCAGAGAGAAAAATCTACGCGGAGAGAGTGATGTTGTTCTAAACCAAACTGACAGATGCAGGGGGAACGAAGGAGGCGTCAGGGAAAAAAAAGGGATCCGTGATGGATAAAAAAAGGTTTCAGAGGGAGGAGAGAGGATAGGCACATATAATCAATGATCCACATTTCTCCAATCTCTACTGTATTTGTTTCTTTTTCATTGCCACAACTCTCTCTATCTCTAATTTGTTTTTCTTGCAGAACACAGAGACAAAAACAAAAACACCACAGATTTGGTCTGGTTGTGGTCATTTTTTTGTTTTTGAAAAAAAGAAGGAGAGAACCCCATTAAAGATTAAGGTTTGTTGATTCTAGATCTATACCGCATTGCTTCTTTTCGTTTCTTTTTAATTATTCAATTTTGGATCTTGGTTTTTTTGTGCTTGAAAATTTGTATTTTCTTAGCGTTATGGAATTATAATGCTAAATTCAAGGTTTACTCTATTTGGATTGCTATCATTGCTTTTTTTGAGACTATGGTTTTTGAGACTTGATGCTACTTATCCTTGGTTACCTGTCTTGATGTACTGGCGAGCTGGAGAGCTGGCTCGTTATGCAGCAATGCTAGTCCTTCACCAGGTAACAGATATATAATGGATGAGACTGCATATTATTTAAGGAGCTAATAGAGCATGATTGAAAGACCGAACTTTTAAATTTTCTGCTGGCAGGAAAATATGAAATCAGGAGTTGTTTTTAATCCTGAGGCACTGAAATTGTTTGCAATGAAGAAAGTTTTCGATGTGTACTCTTGGTTGCAGGCTTGCAGCAGCATAATGTTCCAAAACCTAGACTGAAGACTAGTGACATGGCCAGGATGCTAGGATTTGGGATAGGAAATGAACTTTTTGACTCGATTGATCAGCACTCATCGGCTTCATAAGCATTGAAAAACTTTGTTCCACAGGTTGTTCATCCAAGATTTCTGACGAAGTTCAGAGGGCTTAAAGCCTTAAAGTTCCCCCTGTGATGACCAGTTGGTGTCACTTCACACCTTAAAAGATCCAAAGCAAGAAATCAACAGAGTCTGAGGGGGATATATTTTAAGAACTTAAAGTACTATGGGAATGCTCTTAATTTTCTTTTACTATATCTTCATGAAAGAATGCTAGTACGTACGTCAAAGGTGTTTTATAAATATGGAGTCATTTTATAAAATGATTTTTTTTCTAACAATTCATGTTATAGTACAATTTTATAAGGACTGATATTAACATATTTATAGTATAAATCTGGGATTAATCGCTAAAAAATTAAGAAATGGAAGAATTAATTTAAATTAATTTTCAGTTAAAAAATAAATATTAATTTAAAACATGGTACAAAATGGCCAAAAAATAATTTGAATCAAAATTGTTTAATTTTGATTAAAATTAGAGGTTATGCTTGATTTCCATAAAAATAGCGAATAATAATTATTTGCTGCTGCTGCTGGGGTATAAAACTTGGTAGGCAATC
>Ga0307510_10001112_pt1 | contig 28769 bp, 8 predicted proteins | sample 12_EM_MG_FD_207224 | JGI IMG/M metagenome (GOLD analysis project Ga0307510, IMG submission 207224) | Populus trichocarpa ectomycorrhiza microbial communities from riparian zone in the Pacific Northwest, United States - 12_EM | ecosystem: Host-associated > Plants > Roots > Unclassified | place... | reverse complement strand
TTTTCTTCAATCTTGTCAATATTTCTCTTCTCTGATTTAGTCTGAAATTTTATCAAGCCTAAAGCCAAAAAGGACATGAGAGAATAAAGAAAATGGCAATAAAAAGGACACTTGGCCACTCGTGATCCGAATCATAAATTTAATAGTTAACTTGTGATATACGATCTCAATATAATTTTTTTACCTTGCGTCGAGAAAATAACTCGACCTATAACAAAGCATGGGACAACTGCTGGTTGTTTTTATATAATACTATAATTTCTCTATAACTATTAATTTGAAACTGATTACTATCTAGAAAGATGTCCTTAACATTATCCATAGTGAAAAATAAATTATTTTTCAAGAAAATAATGATTTTATATGATATATTTCTAAAAAAAACACCTTGAATTCCAATGCTTACCCATTTTTTTAACTACCTACATTAAATAATCCATTACTCCCACAAGATAGTTGGATTTATTGTTGATTAACATCATCTGATTGGAATGAAGATCCTCCTTCCAATATTAAAATTCCATTAATTAGAACATCTATGAAAGAAAATTGTTTCGGGTCATGGGAAACCAGTCAAGTGTTAAGCGATGAACGACCAGTCGATCAGGGATTTGATTATAAAATACTGTTTGTTGGTCACCCAATTTCAGGGCAACATGTTGTTTGGAAGTTGTGTGAACAGGGATTGCCCTGCAAGTTCCAAAAAGTGTGCACGCGTGCATGCCCACTGGCGAAGATTAAAAAAAAGTAAAGAATTCAAAAGCCAGCTTGGTATGTTTAGAGACCAAAGACTTCTAGTTACTTGGACGGCTCTTGTATGCTTCTGTTTAAATATGATTTCATAGAAAACAAAAGAAATTTAAACGGCGTTGCAGACAAACCTTTTTGGCAGTCTTCAGTTACTGATGTTACAATTTCCTATTTACTGACCCGCTCTCCGTTACAAGTTAGATGTTTTTATTTTTTATATAAAAATTACATATATAAATTTTTTTAACATGTTTTTATAGTTTAATAAACTTAAATTCAAATTAAAAATTTTATGAGTACAAGTAATAAAATAAATCGAGAATGATGTGTACAAATAAATAAATAAATAATAATAATTCATAACACCTAAAAATAAAACTTGAAAAATCAAGAGACATGTATATATCAAGATATTTAATCTTGAAAGACAAGATATTTATCCAGTTATATTTGCTAAATTTATTTGTTATAATAATTTTTATTCAAGCAAATGATGTTATAAATAGAGACACAAATTAAATTAATTAAATAAAGTAACAGGAGAAAAAATAAATAACAAAAATGAACTTTTGCACAAAAATTGAATTTGAAAAATATTGAGGTGCTGAAATTGTTTAATTTGTGTTATTTTTTAAGTTTGAAGACTAAAATGTATTTTTTCAAAACTTATGGCACGCTACCCATGTTTGGCATCTTTTTCATTTTGATTCCTCTTCTTTCAATCTCACTATTTAATAAGAAATCAAAATTAAGGTCTTCAATTAACACAAAATCGCCAAAAAAAGAGTTTAAGGACCAAAAAAAAATATTTGCACAGTTCATCCACGGTAATGTTTGAGAGGATAAATAGTACATACCTACATAGTGAAAAACTCACGACTTTTTAAAGTAATACTTAATTTTTGAATTATAATTTTTAATTTTGAGTTAAAATTCAAAAGTTATTTTTAAAAATAACATATGACAAAAACAAGTTAAAATTAAAAATATGCTTGATGAAAATAACCTAAAACAATTTTTTTTTATATAACAAATAAGGTGTAACTTCTAATCCATAAACTAATATTAAAATTTTCAAATTTTGATTGATGATTTTACGGCAAGGCAATTTAATTTTTTTTAAAAAAAAACACCGTGATGTTGAAACAAATGCCTAACTTTTTAATTTGATGGTCATTTCTAATTGTTATAGGTAATCTCTGTTCTTTATCTTAATTATGAAAATTTTAATTGGTAGGCGTTAAGCCCAAATGCATATGAATCTGACAAGATGTCAAACCCAATTCTTTTAGCTTTAGTCATGTGCTATGCCCAAGAACGTATGAATTTAGTGAGATGTCAGACCTAATTTTTTTAGGCTCACCCACACGTTAGGCTTAAATGCATGTGAGTCTGGCGAGATGTCAAACTCAACTCTCTCGGGCTCAACCACGAGCTAGGCCTAAATATATACGGGTTTGATGAGGTGTCAGACCCAACTTTCTTCACTCCGGCCACGCACTAAGCTCAAACGCATGCGGGTCTGCGCGAGGTGTAGCCCAACTCCCACACAAGTGGACCCAACCACATACTAGGCTCAAGCGCATTGGGTCTGTCGAGATGCCATACTCAACTCCCTTGGGCGCGGCCACTTGCTAGGCCCAAACACATACGGGTATGTCGAGGTGCCAGACCCAACTCCTTTGACCTTAGTCACTCGCCAGGCCCAAGGGCATATTGGTTTAGCGAGGTGCCAAACCCAACTCCCTTAGACTCGCCTACGTGCCAAGCCCAAGCACATATGGACCTGACAAGATGTCAGAACCGACTCCCTTAGGCTCGGATACATGCCAAACCTAAACATGTATGGATCTGACAAGATGTTAGACCCGATTTTCTTGGGCTCAACTACATAATCAACCCAAATGCCTTTAAGCCTAAAAAGACGTTATACTCAACACCTTTAAGTCTAGGATCGCTTCAGATCCAAACATACCATATGGGGATCTAGGATCATCATTCCTTATACACTAGTTATGCGAAAAGTCATCTAAAATCTGGCTATATATCAATCAATATTAATGTCGATTATCAGGATTGATGTCATCGACATTAATATTGTATATAAGATGATGTAGGTTGCCTCCTATAGGGACGTGGTATTCTCATCAACATTAATATTGTGTAAGAAGACACTTACATCGATATTAATGTTGGTGTAATGGACTCCCTCCCCATTGGATGTATATATATAAAAAAAAAGACTTTCGACCCCTCGAATGAAAAGAAAAGGTGCAAAGGTTATAAATATTATTTGAATGAAGTAGGTAGTGGGTTCACAATCTTGACTCTCTCACAAAATATTTTCAACATTTATCATATACAAACTAAGAACAAACAATATTATTCTTAAAATTTAATGTTTATTTACTACAACAACTCCTCATTGTAAAATCACTGACTTAATTCCACTAAAAAAACTGTAATGAAGAAAATCAGGACTCTATCACTAACACTCTAAGCCCTCAATTCTGAAGAATTGTCCATTATTCGAATATTCAAGAACTCAAATTCCCTAACACTCAATCCCTTTAGAAATGAAAATGCAAACTAATAGGAGAGTGTTTGGGAACGCGAGTGCAAACCGCGTTCCCTCAAATTTTTAAATTTTGAAAAAAAAAATTGTTTATGGTTTTAGATCGTTTTGATGTGCTGATGTCAAAAATAATTTTAAAAAAATAAAAAAAAAATTATTTTGAAACACTTATAAATTAAAAACACTTTAAATCGTCATCGCTACTACAATATACCATCAATAATTACTGTTAGTTATATAATTGAATTTGAATAAAATAATAAAAGTAAATATACTGCACTCAGATTCAATAGTAAAGCAGGAGGGAGAACATCTATAATATTCTTAAAGCAGTGGCGTCGTTGCAACTTTTTAACAACTCCATTGTCGTGGATTCCTAGTGCCACTACCTTCATCGTGAACCAATTACACAAAAAGGAGCCTGCCGGTGCTGCCCTCCATTATAATAAAGCCTGAGAAGTGTAGAATTGGAGAATTTCAGAGATTACTGCTCGTAGTAGGCACATTAATTCCCTCATTTCAGGGCTTGCTTTCCCTTAATTTCATGGTGCCGGCTGGCTCCTGAGAAACATGGAGACCAGACAAGAACACTAAATTGACAAGACTCACATGAGCCTGTGTATCTGCCTCGTGCCTGCCATCAAAATTATTTGTGGTCAAAGTAATGGTGGGCTCCAAGATCGTCCTGGCTCACCAAGTGGCATCTTCTCACAGACCAAAAGTCCCTGTCTTGGAGGGATCTGTGGTCCCAGAGATTAATATACACACAAGTACTAGCCTGCTAGCATACACTATTCACGTTGTCGTTTATAGCCCCTTTTTTTTCAACGTCTCTGAATTTTTTATTTATTGCACTCCAATCAATTAGCTTTATTTCTCTCGACTTGACAGTTCGAAGTTATGCTCTCATCATTTTATATTTTGGATTTTGTTTGGATTTCCCCGCTCTATAATATTTAATATTTGATGTGTCATAAAATACTTCAATATAAATTTAAATATTAATATTATAAAGTAAAATTTACGGTTATAGTTTAAAAATTAAAACAATACAATTAAAAAAAATCAATTTTCATGTTTTAATTGCAAGGCACTAAAAACTTCAGTTTGATCCATAAAATTTTTATTTTTTTAGTACCAAGATTAAAAAAAAAACATATCCATTTTCATGTTTACTAATTACTTGGCTCTAAAAGCTTTGAATTGGTCCTTGAAGTTTTTATTTTTTTCCTTTGCTTTAGATTTTTACATTTTCATTCTAAACTTTATTTTCATCATATTTTAACATTTAAATTTTTCTAAAAGAGAGAGAAATTTATTAAAAATAGAGATAATGGATAAAGTAGTTGATTGATTATAAAAAAATTAATTTTAGTGTCAATTAGTTTATCTTAAAAATGAGAGTTCAACAAAAAAATAAATACCTTTAATTACGCTGGAAAAAATAGAATGCTCGGAAAGGTATTTTTATATTTGGTCTGAATTTTTATTTTTTGAATAATTTTAGAGTGTTTTGGGATTAAAAATGATTTTTTAAGGTTCCTAACAAATTTTCACCAATTAATTTACCTTGGTTAAAAACTAGAAATATGTTTTTTATATCTTATATTGAGATAAGAAAATTTCACATTTTATCTTGAAAAATAGAAGAAATAGGAAGATAAAGGACTTTCATTATTTATTATAACGAACATGGATAGTTGTTTTGATTAAAAAAAATTTAAAGTTATTTTGGAATTTTATTTTAAAATTTTAGTTAGTTTATATTGTACGATTAAACTATCAAAACATAAATATGTTATATTAGAATCTCTTATGGATGATAATTATAATTACATTTTAAAGTACAGGTATGATGGAAAACATTTTAATATATATTTAATAAATATCTATATTTGAAAAAAAAAATTGAGAAATAAAACTTTATAAATCACTATATATTTGACTCTAATATTTAAAATTTAATTTTACAAAATTTCTACTATTTTTATTTTAACGGATATTTTTATTTGAAAACCTTGTTTTTAAATATATATGCTGTGAATAGAACTTAACAATACGAATATTTATTTTTAACTAGTATAATTTGTAAAAATAAATAATATAAATTTTAATTATGGATTATTTTGTCCAAATGAGTAAAAGGTTAATATCATACAGTATCAAAAACTTTCATGTAAAAAAAAGGGGATCCAATTAATGATATGATGAGCTTTAATATAGTTTTATTTTTTTCAAATTTAAATCTTTTTGGTGTTTTTGGATTCTTTTTAAGCATTTTTTAGAGTTTTTATATGCAAAATAAAGTGTTAATTACATATGTAAATTAAAAGAATACCTATTTGTACTCTACATCGGTGCTCACCAACCATGAATCACAACGAACGGTACTGTTCAAGGGTCCGAGGAACAATGCAGTTTTTTTTATTATTGATTTTTTTTCTGTAACTTAATTCTTGCATATTTTATTTGCAACGTTTTGTTTATTGGGATTTGCTTCTTTCCTTTTTTTTTTTCTGCACACTCTCGCAGATGCTGAATATGAGAGAATTTTCATCAATTAAATATCAATTTTATAAAGTTATATTTAATACTATAGTTTAAAATTTTATGAATAAAAACCAAAATAGAAAAAAAAATAGAACTAGCTATTCAAAAGGCATGGAAAATTTTAATTTGATACTTAAAGACTTTAAATTATGCATATTTAGTCCATTTTAAAATTTTATGTTTTGATTCTACTAGATGAAAGAGAAAGTCGTAAAAAATAAAAGAAAAAAGACAAGAATCATGCGTATTCGAGGATGAAAATTATCAATTTTAATATTAATAAGTTTGTTTTATAGACTTATCTTCTTGAAAAAAAGTAGATATGGAGTTTAAGAAAGATTTTTATTTAGTTTAAATTTGCGGTTCTAGACCGGTTGGAGGATTTCTTAGGCTTTAAATGATTTTAATGGGTACCTGTAATTTTTTAGGTGTTTTTTTTTAAAAAAGTTGAAAATATTATTTATTTTTTTTAAAAAAAAAGCAAACTCCAACTTTCATCAACCAACAAGTGTGGCTATAATTTAAAACAACGGAAGACACTTTATTTGTCTTATTAAAAAATTTAGGGAAGAGGATTCCTTAAAAAAATAAAGCCACCTGCTTAGGCTTTTTTTTAAAAAAAAATAAAATAAAATAAAAATTAGCCCATCCATGTTGGCCCATCCTTAAAGGCACAAATGTCTGGCTTTTTTATATTATCCTTCAATTTTATTTTAAATTTGTTTTTACTTTTGAATAAAATACATTGTAAATAGATATAATTAAACTAATATATGAATAAAGAAAGGGATTTATAGAAGAGATACATTTGATTAAAATGTTTATGAATATCCATTTTAACCGCTATTAATAAAAAATACATGGATAAAAAAAGAGAAATTCTCCCAACACAATAATTTTTTCTCTCCATAATTCAAATTGTTACTTTTCTTACAAATATCTATTTTAATTGCAATAAATATTATAAAAAAACTGAGATTAATCTATTTTCTACTTTTTAATATATTTTTCAAGAATTTCTTGTTTTTATACAGTCATTGTTTAAATTCTTTCTGTCCAGCTCTCACAGGATCTTCAATAAACAAATTTACATTGAGAAAAATTACTATTCCATATAAATTAATGCAAAAAAAATATGTGATTTTTTAGCACAAGAAACTACTAATTAAATGAAACAATTTTAGAATTTAGAGTTTGGTATCTAACAAAAGGTTTGCCTATTGTATGTGATCTTCACCTAAATTTCTACATGTTTCTTCTCCTTGGGCTTGCAGAGCAAACATGCTTCCTTTGCTTGCCTCTTTAATCAATTTCTTGCAATTGAAGGGAGAGGGAGGGAGGGATGGATGACTTCTTAAAATATATATTTTGTTTTAAAATGTATTAAATTAATATTTTTTAAATATTATTCAATGAAACAAGTTATTATAAAATATATATTTTTTAAATATCAAACAAGTTATTATATTCGTGAATTATATAAACAGTGAATTATCGATCAAATGCTTATTATATAAAGTGGGAGCCCAGCCCAAAAGTTGACACGATACCACTACCTGCTTCAAGAATTGAGTTAATTGTGTATCATCATTCCCTGCATTTGATGAACATGAATTAATTACTTTGTTTTTTTGGGATGACAGTGAAGAAGTTCACCTCATTAGGAATTATTTGTGATACCCCGACATCCATACCGCATTATCACTATAAACAACATGTATAGTTGCCATGAGTTGAATCAGTACTGTTGTTACAAACCTCGCAAGACTCTCCTGCATTTTGTTAATATATAGAGGGGGGCAATTTGTTTAGATGCAAGGTGGGTGAAGAAGAAGGAGAAAATAGATGAGGATGGTCGGGTCATATATTAACTTTTACCAATAAAATCACCAACGAAATATTTTTTATTTGTGAATCCGTCGGCAATTCTATCGGTGAAGTGGACACGTCACTGTACGAGCATCCCGATTTGAATCCCTTTATAATCCCGCCGGTAAAATCATCTACAAGAACTTTCATGTCATTGCACCTTATATTTTATATGGGATTCCCTTGGTATATATCGATGAAATGTTTTTGTCGATATGTACTAATGGTTTTAGCGAGCGAATTAATTAAGTTGGTAAATATCCCTGCAAAATACGAACAAAAAAATTTCATAAGTAATGTCATTGTTATTCATTGAATTTCTGGTAGTGTTTATCCTTAATTGGAGATAAGATGGAATTTTTGGAGATATATTATAATGTTAGTATTATATTAAGGATATGATAGTCTCTATAGGACTCACTAATAATTTGATTATTGAATAATCAAGAAAATTATGTTTGTCTGGAAATTAAAGCAATGGAACAATGGATTTCTGCTATACAAGTCACGACCGCGAGTTGCAGCTTGCTTGGCGATGACAACGACACTTGTATTGACAATGATGGTGAGGATGCTGGTATTGATAGTAAGACTAGTCAAGTGTTTTGAAATCTGTTTTTTAGTTAATTTTTTTTTCATCCATGTAATAATTTTTCTTATTTAAGAATAATAATTTTTTTTAGCAAGTGTGATAATTAAAAAAATATTCATAAAAAATTTAATGCCTCAAATTCAAGAGGAGAAATTTTATATTTTTAATTAAAAAAAATCCATTTCCTTGTTCATATACTTCTCCTTTTATTTTGATAAAAATATATTTTATATTTTTTTTTAAGTTTTAAAAAAATAATGAATCAATTATTTTTTAATTAAAAATTAGGATATTCGTGCGGTGCAGATAGAACATATAGTAAAGGCCACACACATAACTCTCCCGACAAGGAAACAAAACACAAACATCAATGATCAGAGTGAATTATTTGAGATATGTTTTTTTTACAAAACAAACATGCCATGAATTAAATAAAAAAAGAAAAAAGAAAAAAGAAAAAGCAGGTATAACTTTATTCTGAAAGGAAAAATAAATTATTGAATGAGAAGAGTGCATGGACTAGGAGTTGTGAAAATTTAGTCAAAGTAGAGCAAATATCGAAAGCTTAAGGGTATATAGGTTAGCAAGTACAAACATTTAGTACCTGACAACAGCGAATATCAACAACAAAAGATATTTGCCGAAATGAAATGAAAATCAGTAAACTTCAATTTTATTTCCATGGATTTATTAATGTTCCACTTATATCCTTGTAGTTTATGATTTTCCCATATCACTCTTTTAGTTTTCAAAAAGTCTCAATGTTGTCCCTGGCCATTAAATTACCCACCTCTTGAATTTGTTTTTCGAGTTTTGTTAGGTTTATAATTGTTTAAATTTTATTTCTGAGATTTTTTCATAGTTTTGAAGCCCGGCCTGGCGGATCGACGCGGGACCTGGCTGACCCGGGGCTGGAATCGGGCCGGGTTGAAGAAAAAGGAGGGTAAGGAAAAACCCGGTGTGACCCGGCAAGACCTGGTCCAAAATCCGGTTGCAACCCGTTGAATTTTGTTTTTTTACTAAAACGACGTCGTTTTGATTTAAAATTTTTTTTGACCCGGCTGACCCGGTCAAAACCCGGAACCCAGACCTTTAACCGGGCCAGCCACTAGGCCAGGTCTGAGAACTATGGTTTTTTTAGATTTCTAATTGTTTTGGTCACGTATTAGAACGTATATTTGTACATGAGAGTAGAGGTGTTCAAAAAAACTGAAAAACCGATTAAACCGAGAAAACCAGAAAAAAAATAACCGAAAAAACTGAACCGTGAAAAAAAAAAGATTAAACCGATTAAAATTTAAAAAAAACTGACCGGTTCGGTTCGGTTTTTTAAGCATGAAACCGAAAAAACCGAACCGAACCGAACCAAAAAACCAAAAAAAAACCGAGTCAAACCGGTTTCGATTCGGTTTCGGTTTTTTTTTTTAAAAAAATTCGGTTTGGTTATTTTTTGATAAAAACCGAACCGAACTGAAAATGAATACCCCTGTGAGAGAGAGAGAGAGAGAGAGAGAGAGGGAAGAAAAATTATTTGTTTGTTAGTTATTTAGTAGTAAAGAGTAAAATTGAAATGTTTTAAACAACTATGTGAGTGATATTGGTAGGGGGTGCAGCTACGCTGCCAGAGGAAATGCAAGACGATAGAAGAGTTCGATCCGCCGCGTAGGATCCTCGAACCTACCACGCCCACCATACGCGGCCTCTTTTCGCTTTAAACTATAGAAATAGAAGTGAGACGTTAATAGATCTATAAAGATAAAATATAGTTTACTGACAAAAAAAAATTTAGTACGTTAATAGAGACTAGGGAGAGGTCTTTCATATGAAGCAATGCATATCCGGGGAAGAGTGGGGGTGCAGCTTCAACGACATTTTCTTTCTTTTCATTTCTTTTTTCTTTTTTCTTTTTCATCTCCTATTATTTCAAATTACAAGTGTCATGTCATTTTGTTTTTATATTATATTTAATAATTATTTTTTTGATTTTTTACCTAATTGTTATTATATTTTTACGTGATTGTTATTTTTTAAAATAAATTAAGATAATATTTTTTTAATTTTTAAAATTGATTTTTATATCATCACATCAAAATAACACAAAATCATAAAAAAAATATTAATTTGAATTAAAGAAAAAAATAGAAAAAAAATTTTAAAGCATTTTTGAAAGGCAAAAACAAACATGACGGTATAATAAAATGAAAAAAAAATTCATCACCTAACTTTTATGCAATATAAAAAAATCTCATCAATTTATTTCTCTTTATCGTATACAAAAAAAATTAAATAAGAGAACTGAAAAAAAATCTAAATAGATAAAAAAATAAAATTGTAAATATCTGACGGCCTAGCCATACCTAGCACCTTTTGGAAGAGATTTGGGCCTGACTGCCAAGGCAGACCCAACAGCTTTTGGCATAAAAAATAGAAAAGACAATGCTATCAACAACATTTTTTGACTAAAAAACAATAAAACAATGTCCCCATGACGGTATAATATCGTTCACAGTACAAATACTCTATGTTTACATTGTGATTCACAGTACAATGAGTCTATATCCATATTATATGCACGATATTTGTCTCACACTTTTTAAAGTATATTATAATATATCTTTTGCAATGTAAAATATTATACACATATAAAGTTTATGTAATTTTTGAAATTATAGAAACAAAGTCTAGAATGGAGAGGGTGCACATGTAGTTTTCCCTTGAAATTAATATGAATTGAAGGACTGCACATACATATAAGCGCATCCCGGCCGGTCGCTCTCTGCAGTGTGCATACGACATCGTAAGAAGCAACAACCGCAAACAAATACAATTGAACATGTCGAAAATGGACAGCGCAGCAAACCTTCAACTCGTGATGTAACTTATATGTAAATTGTGAAATTAACAAAAAAAATAATGAACTTTTAAAACTACAAAACATATTTCTCTCTTTAAATTTCTTTATTTCTCTACCAATAGTCCCGCTCTGTACTGTTGCTGTAGCGTGGCTTTATATTTGGCAATGATGAGGAACGAGCTCTAGCTGACTGCAAGAAAGTACAGTCGGTAGTCAAATGTGTCCTTCAATATGGCATCATCATATATAGATGCCAAGATTATTCAAGCTAGCTAGTACATTTTATGTGATTCTACCTCCGAAAAATAAAATAAAATATATATATATATATATATATATATATATATGGAACCGTGACATATGATGGAGTTTATTTTTTATTTAAGCACGCCAAGGAAAAAAAATAGCAATCTAACGTAGAAGGTGAATTTTATTTATTTATAATAGTATACTTTTAATGGTTGCTCTATAAAAAATAATGCACCATGTTAAAAATAATATGTGAGAAATTTAAAGAGTTGTGCTGATGCCATCAACAAAACCCTTTAATTTTTTATTTTATTTTAAAATATTGTGTTATTAAAAGTTGTTCAACTAACATAAATATGATATTTTTAAAAAAATATTATTACTACTACTACTATTTGTTAAGAAATATTTTTTTTTAAATAAATATTATGGGTCAGCAATTGAAGTGTGTATTTTGTAATTGAGTATATCATGTTTTTTAAAAGTATTTTTTAAATTTTAAAATATATTAAAATAATATTTTTAAATATTTTTATATTAGTATATTAAAATTATTTAAAAATATTAATTTGATATTTTTTTAAATTAAAAAATATTTTAAAAAACAAAAGGAAGAAGTCAAGGTTTGTGAGAAGGGTCAACATCTGATGAAATGATACAAATAGCAATGCACTTGCTGGACAGTCTGCAGACATCATGAGCCCATAAGCAAATCTCATCCCTGCAATTGCAAAATGTCTTCTCATACAGTGGATCTTGTATTGGAGAGGAATGTTGTCGGAACCAATTTTTTTTTTTAGTTTAATGTGGGTGTTCAGGTCAGCTTGCGCGTACCTCGACTAATCCCACAGACCCTGAAGTTAACAACCATGTAAGCCTCCAGTGGCCATCATATGAGCAACCACAGGGCTCGAACCTGAGACCACAGAGAAAGCAAACCTCTTGGTCCCAAGCTCTTACCACTGGGCTACCACTTAGATGATTTTATCGGAACCATTTTTATTATCATTAATATTATCCTCGGAAGCACATAAGCCATAGAACCACGACTTCTTTTTTCATCATTTGCTTGTTTGGAAATTATCAATTTAATTTTACTGTGGCTGACTTGTAGTTATGGCTGTAACTTTTAAGTATTTTATAATATTTTAAAAGCTAATATTACAATTCTTTCCATTTTTTGGAAATTACATTTACAACATTTTAAAAGCCACAGCCACAATTTTTTCAAATGGATCATAAAACCCTCGTCATTTGAAGTCAATCTATATTAAAAAATAGAGCTCAAGGGCCTATATATATAAAACACCTCAAGCTCATGGGCCTTCGAGCCCAAAGCTACGTGCTTATATCTGATTATGTTTAATCCGATGATAAGATAACATTGTTTGAAAAAATTATAAAATAACACAATTTTTTTTTTTTACAAAATAACATAGTTTGATACATATGAAAACAATAAAACACGACATTTTAAAATGTCGTTGACGGGAACATGATATTTTTAAGAAATTGTTAAACTGTAATGAATTACAATGAGGAGAGAAATATAAAAGAAACCATCTAGTAGATGGTTAGTGGTAAAGTTTGGGACCAAGGAGTTTGCTTTATTTATGGTCTTAGATTCGAGCCCTATGGTTGCTAATATGATGGCCACTGAAGGTTTATATGATCGTTAACTTCAAGGCTCGTGGGATCAGTTGAAGTATGTACAAGCTGGTCTGAACACCCATATTAATAAAAAAAACAAAAAAAAATCCATGCATTGATTACAGTATCTTCGATGCCATAAAAAAGCTTTAAACAAAATAAATTCAAAAAAAAAAAAAAAGGTCATCGATGATAGAGTGCGTAACGCGTATGTCAAAATAAAACCTTAGTTAATTTCAGTCTCTCTCTCTCTCAATTCTTTTGCGCTCGAAAAGTAACCCTAATTTTAATTTCACGCCAAAATCCCTCTTTCGATCAAACAAAACCCTAAATTTCCAATTCAAGCCCTTCGAAATCGAGGGAGAGCTCAACTGAGGTCTTCAATGTGACATGACTTGAAATTATTGAAGATTCTGAACGAAACCCTAAAAAAAGAAAATGGACGCCAAGGACATCTTGGGACTACCAAAAACTCCATTGCCACTAACACAAGAGAAGAAATCCCAACCTAAAAAAGACTCGCAGAGAAAACCTGATGGCATTTCGCGTGAGGTATGTATGTATTTTTTTTTACATGAATTGATTTTGTTTTCTCCTTTAAATCTAACATGTGGAATTATCTGTAGGTTTATGCACTTACAGGCGGATTGGCTCCTCTTATGCCATCGATTGACGTGTCGCAACTGAAACGACGCCCTCCATCGGACGAGAAGGTCTTCTCTTTACTCTAAAAAAAAAAAAAATATTACACACACACACACACTGTTTTTGTTTAAAACAAAAAGAAAAGATGGATTTCTAGAATTTGTTTTCTTACGAATTCGTAATTATGAATTTCAGATCACCTGGCAGTGGCTTCCCTTTACAAGTTCTGCTCGGAAGGATAATCTACAGCTTTACCATTGGGTAAGTTTCGAGATATATATATATATATATACATGTTCGCAGTTTGTTAGTCGAAAAGTGTCTGTGACTGACTTGCATGGATTATTTATTTATCATTGCAGGTTAGAGTTGTGAATGGTGTTCCACCCACAGGTGATTATTCCTTTGCCAAGTACAACAAGGTATGCACAAGTTTTGTTTTTTTAATTATTATTATTGTTTTTTCTGTTTTCTATTTTTTGCGAAACTGAATGTTCTAGTTTGTTCTGTGTGGTGCAGTCTGTTGATGTTGTGAAATATACAGAGGAGGAATATGAAAAGTATTTGACTGATCCTGTAGGTATCTACTCTTGGTTGTATCTTTTGTTATTGTTTTTTTTATTTAAAATTGAGTGCATGGATTCTTTTTCTTACACGCTGTCTTCATTAGATGTGGACCAAAGAAGAGACAGATCAATTGTTTGACTTGTGTGAACGATTTGATCTCCGCTTTGTAGTGATAGCAGACCGATTCATGTCATCTCGTAGTGTTGAGGAATTGAAAGATCGTTATTACAATGGTATTTCTACACTAATTTGTTCAAGTGTTTTCTGTTAAATTTCTTCTCAAATTTATTTCATGCTACTCTTTTCCTAGCTTTAAATTGAATCTTATTTTTTATCAACATCTAAAGGACATGATTGAAATTGATCCTGCGGTATTTTCCTTTTATGCTTAATGCCTCCACTTATTTCTTTTTCATAGTTTCTCGAGCTATGTTGATTGCCAGAGCTCCATCACCTGGGGATGTTTCAGGGCACCCTCTGGTTAAGGTGTGGTCATTTTATCAATGCCATGTTATGATGCTATTTTTACAATATTTAGCCATTGAAAAAAAGATTCAGTTTCTAGATTTTTGAATTCCCCATGCAGGAACCTTACAACAGTTCACAAGAGACAGAACGCAAGCGAGCATTGTCTATGGTCCTCTCGCAAACAAAGCATCAAGAGCGAAAAGACACTCAGGTCAATTTTTTACTTTGGCACTTATCGTTAACAACTGGGTGATAAGTTCATTCAGAATGATTTGCATTTATTAGCTACACATATGCCATATGCTGCTTCTTTATGCTCTACTTATTTTCTCAGGTTTTGGCTGAAGCGAAGAAAATAGTTGAGTCACGCATAACTGCACTGGTAAGGTTTGAATTAGACATACTGACATGTTTCTTTTTGAGCGATTGTTGATGGGCATTGAATTTGAAAATTCAAATCCGTCCTGAATGCAAGACAAGTGTGTTACTGTGTAAAAGAGGAAAAAACGAAACTGAAATTCTTAGAATCAAAGTCCTATTGTGGACTGGAATTTGTGACTGATACTTGTAACCTGGAAATAATAGTGTGGGCTTTGGGATTTCATTAGAATTCTTTCTTATGAGAATTTGTGAAAGAGTCTGAGAACAATCTTTTCTGCCTGTACTTTATTCTGAAAGTTAGTATTGTAATTTTATTTACAAGGTTTCTGCTTTTTTAGGGTACTGAAGAATCTGCATTGCCTGTTGCGTCAAATGTTGACCCTGATATTGCTGAGATAGCAGTTAATCTTGATGATTCTGCATCACCTTCATCTAATGCTCAGCTTGCCTCTGCATCAGTTGCACCTTCAACTTCAGCAATGGCAGATAATGCTTCTACTCTAGCTTCCCTGCGTATGGTATGTTGAATATGTGGTTTCCACCTCTTGCCTTGCCTTTCTTCCATGAATCCTAGCTGGAAATATGTTAAAAGGTTTTTATGTATCAGATTTGTTGTTTGCTCCTAAATTTTGAAAAAAGGAAAATTTGAGCTAGATGTTGCCTGCTGTTCAGAGGAAATTATATGATTTATACAATTTATTTTAAACATCCTAGTATGGACAAGCTCAGTGATTTTCTGAAAAATTTCAGCTTCGTGTTTACCTGAGAACATATGGGCTCGAGCAAATGGTGCAAGCTGCAAGTTCATCTGCAGGACTTAGGACAATCAAGAGGGTTGAACAAACATTGCAAGATCTTGGGGTTTGTCTATATATTCTTTACTCATGATGTCATTTCCTAACATTATATCACACATGCTGGATGATTTATGTCTTGCAGCTAGACAGCAAATGAATAAGTGCCTTTGACACGATTCCTTGATGTCTATATCTCTCATTGGAGGATATGTTGCACAAAAATGCATGGGACTTTTTAGCTCCATTTTGTTATCTCATACCATTTATAGGGTTTCTTTTTTACCCCTTGGAAGGGGTGTGGTTGTGGGGACTGTTCAGGTGGACTGATTGTGATTTCAATTTCTGTATAAAGATTTCTGTTTTATATTAGCATATCCAAACTCTTGTACCAGATTAGTTGGCATTTTGGTTTGGGCAAAGCATTACACGAATATTATTGATTTTTCTTGTTATGAATTCTGTGCAAGAAACAGATTTAGAGGTTTTCTTAAATGTAGATTTTCCACTTGTATTGTTATGCACTCTCATCATAGGTATCATTTCTTCAATTGCTTGTGCTAATTTCTAATATAAGCTTAGAGAAGATTGGAAGTTTCAAATTCACATACTTGACATGATATATAAATGAGGCAACCATTCTCAATTCTTTCATTTAAATTACCTTTGAAATGTTAGGTATTAACATCGTGACTTTTTTTAACAGGTTAGTTTAAAACCAAAGGTGCCAACCAAAGCTGTTTGTTCTGAGCACCTTGAATTAAGAAAGGAAATATTGACATTGCTGAATCTTCAAAAACAGGTGCTACTCATCAAAATCTTAGTATGGGCATTTTGTTAACTTACAATCTTTATAATAAATGATCATTCAAGATGCATTCATGTATGATGCATGCATTGTCCATCCTTTCTGTATTTTCCTCCCTTTTTTTTGTCGATTTTCTGCTCTTCTGAACAGAATTACCTTTTTGTATCTCTTTGGCCTCCAAGTTGTCATCTCATTCAACTCCCATCTTCTTATTAGATTCACTTGTTAGATTGCAAGGTTCTAGCCATTTGACAACTGATGTTTAATATAGCATTTTCTTAGTAAACAGGTTAGCAATTAAGTTGATATAGTTGTCATTTCCAGATATGATTTCACTTCTTTGTAGTAGTGGACATACTGAGCATCCTCTTAGAAAATAAGGTGTCTTCGTTTGCTTAACTCCATTCCAATGGCTTATTCTGACTCTGATGGCATGTTTGATTTGGTTTCTGTTTTCTCACAAACAAGTAGGTTTCTTGTTAGATTGATGGTTGTACCCACTCAAGTTCTGAATTAACAGGACCGATCTTTTTCTCTTTTTATATTGAAGTTACAAGTTGCTTATTGCAAATATTAAATCATTAGCCATTAGGAACATGTTACTGCTCAGGAAAGTTAAGGATCAGATCTATCATTTGTTTGTAATAATTGGAGTTGCTTTTGCTTTCTTCTCTGACATGTTAGATTTTGTTTGATTATCAGTTACAATACAAGGAGGCAGAAGGTTCATCTTTTCGCGATGGTTCATACACTGATATGCCAGGCTCACCTAAGGTTTGTAAAATCGTGTTCTCTTGATATATATATATATATATATATATATATATATATATATATATTTTTTAAATTATGAAAGTCACGCTTGTTATATATTCCAATTGTTAACTTGCTGTTATCAAAACTGTTAACAGCGGTCACAGCGTGATCAGGATCGAACATTTATTCCGGACTCAATGAGTTTTGGAGGTAATGTACTTGCTTGATGCAAACGTCTGCTCTTGCCTTGTACTTTTTTCTGTTTGAAATGTGTTAGCTTTATCTCTTATCCTCCTGCTGAAGCCACATATTTGATTGGAATATCAGGAGACAGAGTTGGCAGAAGGGACCAGAAACGCAAGGTACATACTGACTTCATCTATTTTGCCAATCTTGTTCTATTTTACACACTCCAATGATCTGTAACATCTGATATAATCAATCCATCATGTTGGACTCACAAGGGACCTGGAAGGGTATCTGAGAATCCATCTTCACCCGCTCATAAAAGGCCCAGAAAATTGAAGGCTTCTGATCTATGATTTTAGAGGTGAGGAAACAAATTAATTTTGAATGAATCATCATTGCTGGTTTTTTTTTTCATGAATCATCACCTCTGGTTTATTGCTATTGTGAATTATTTATCCAATAAAAATTCATGTAATGCTTGTCAGGTTCACCAAACCCACTGTCCTGGCCTGACAAAAAGTTCTCAAGCACGGAATCCAATTAAAGAGAGACTCCAAAAGGATGTGGGAATCATGAGTTGTGAACCTCCATTTTAGTAATTTAACCATGTCCAAGATGGAATGCAGCTAGTCATATGCAGAAGCACAATCTGCGAGCATCCCATTTTAGGAATTTTAAGTTATGTTAATAATGTAATCAGATTCCCAGATGGGATATAGTTGCAGGTCAGAAAAGTCTTTGCCTTCCTGTCCTTTTCTCGTACCAACTCGACCTCCAAATAGCTTTGGTACAGAGGCCATTGCCATCAAACTAAAAACGTCAAGCAAGGCAGCTCTGGTCAGCAAAGACTGACCCTTTTGAATGATGATAACAGTTCTTCATTATCCGAAGAGTTTCTTTTGCTAGTGACTAAAGAGGAATTCTAGACTGGTTTTGTACAAATGGTTTTTGTTTGGAGGGTTAAGGTCTTCCTTACTTTCATGAACTAGAATAGCATGTGACATTATGTAAATGCCATCCTGTCTAGGAATACAAATCATGGTTTAACTGAAAAATGCTGCAGCTAAGGAGGAAGCTTGAAGATTGAAAACCTTGTGCACAATATTTTGTTTGCTCGGCCAATTATGTCTCACTGGAACAAAGTCCACTTTATTGAATTCACAACATTCTCAGGTTCAAAGTCCTGATAGCATAAGATCAATTAGCGCCTTGCTGTTAAATCTAAACTTGCTTAAACTGTTCATTGATTGCATGTGCGTGCATATCTGAATGCGGAGATGATTGTCAGCATCATCCTCGTGGCATTGGGATTCATGATGTCGGTGCAGAAATTGTTCAAGGTATTGCAACAAATGTGCCCTCAAGTCTTTCAATCTTTGGTCTCAATAGTTAGATAGTCAGTCATGCAGGTCCCATTTCTCTGGACTACAGGCTCAGAAGATGCTGACCTATCCCAAGGGGTTCCAAGGGAGAGGTGAGGTAAGCTTTGTCGTCAGGTAATCGGGTTGGCTTCCATAAAGTTTCGCTGCTTCATGTAGTGCAGCTAGGCCCTCGTAGAGCAGGACAAAACAAGAAGAAACATTGACAGAGCCTGTAAAGAGAGATTTTACGCTTCTTTGTTAGATGGATTGTGGTGTTGGGAGAGAAGGCAGCCTAGCGCATCTCTTAAAGCATCCACGATTTCAGATTCTCAAAGGCAGGACGAGTAGAACATAGCTGCAGGCTGCTACAACAGGACCTTTTACTAAAGGAAAAGGGGTCATTGTGTGGGCATATTCAAGAAAACTAAGATACCATTATAATATAAATAAATTAAAAGAGATCAGAGAATTACTCTGCAGTATGGATTGTGTTGAGGAATCACTGTGTACGGTGATTCTCCTCTTTTTTTTGCTCCTACTTTTTTTCATTTCGGTACTTCAGTTTCTTTCTTTTTTTTATTTGGTTCTTTTACATATTAATTTGAAATTGGGCTTTATTTTTTTGTTTTGGTTGGCTTGGCATTGGCTACTCGCAATATCAAGAAATATATCTGATTTTTAGTTGATGTTTAATTTGATAAAATTATCTACTTTTATTTGATTTAAAACAATTGAAGATATGAAAACTGAATTTCAATAATAGACAAATATTTAACCTTTTTTTCTTTTTGATCACTTGATTTTTTATTTTTTTATTTAATTATTTTACATTAAAATTATTTGAGATTGGATTTAACAATTGTTTTGGTTGCCTAGATATGAAGATCCCACGGTGCCGAGAGACATGGTTGATATTTAGTTTTACAAAATTAAATTCAAAAAATAAAAAAAATCAAAGAATTGTTGTGACTTTTAAGGAATCATTGTCCATTCACATAGTGATATATCTTTCTTTTTTTTACTGGTGTTTTTATTTTTTATTTTATCACTTTAATTTTTTTCTTTTTATTCGTTCCTTTTACATTATATTATTTTGAAATTAAGCTTTATTATTTGTTTTGGCTAGATTAGTATTGGCTACTCGTGATATCGAGAAACAAATTTGACTCTCAATTGATACTCAATTTGGCAAAATGATATATAGTTTTATTGATTTAAAACAATTAAAGCTATATGGATCGAATTTGAACAATATAAAAACATTTAGCCCCTTTTCTTGAAAAAACCAGAGACTAAATTACACTGACAAGGGAAAGATCCAGACTTTTTTTTTTTTTCCTTTTGGTCACTTGATTTTTTTTTTTTCAATTTGATCAAAATTCAGGTTGAGTTTATTTAGGATTGGTCTTAACAATTTTTTTGGTTGCTTAAATATGGGGATCCCGCGATGTAAGGGGGAATCCAACACATGGTTGATGCTCAATTTTGCAAAATTAAATTTACTTTTATTGATCTAAAAAATAAAACTTTAGGGATCAAATTTGAAACTAAAAACAAAGTCGGGGACTAGAGTGAACAGCCAGTGAAAAAGTGGTTGACATATGTATTGCATGCGCTAACATGTGAAGAAAGTTGTTGCACTTTAGCGATGCGTGCGACTTCCTCTGATGATGAAACATTAGCTTTCTTTGTTGCGTTAGCAGAATGATAAGCTCTTGCTGATAGTGCGACACATGTTGATGAAGGCACGGGGGAGACTTTGACAACCTTTTTTCTCTCTACTTTCATCGGGATCCGTGCTAGGATGCCAAAAGATTAAAGATGTTCTGTCATTTTATTTATGTATCAAATTTGATCCTTATTCTTTTGATTGCTTTTTTTTTTATTTAAGTCTTTTTTTAAATTGCTTTTTTAAATTACATCCTTCAACATTGGATTTGTTGGAAATTGAGCTTCGTGATTTTTTTTCTTTTTATGGGATTATCATGGTCCCATGATTTAGGCAGTGAGTTTGAAGTGTTTGCCCGGGTTGACTTTGATCTTTTTCTTAAGCATTTTTTAAAGTTTAATATTTTCTCGATTTCATCCTCAATATTGGGTTAATTTGATAATTGGGCTTCATATTTTTTTCTATTTTGCATTTTATTAGGTTATCTTGTTTGTAAGGTTTGACAGACTCACCTAGGTTTGTTAAGGTGTGTTTATTTTGTCTCTTTTGTTAATTGATTTTTATTTTATTTTGTTATACATTTAAATTGTTGAGAATTAAACATCATAATTTTTTTATTTGCTTTCTATAGGATTATCACAGCCTCACGAATTGGGTCATGGGTTTAGCATACTATCTTGGGTTGGCTCGAATTGCTTTTTTATCTTTTTATTTATTTTTAATTTTATCATTCATCTTTGGGTTGTTTAAGAATTGAGTTTCATAATTTGTTTTCTTTTAGCAAGCTTTTTTTTTGTGCATGTCATCATGATCGCCTTTTTATTTAAATTCGGTCAATTTGTTGTTGTTGCTTTTTTTTCATCATATATTTAAATGAAACCAATTTATGGAACCAGTTGGGTCTATTACCCGATTCATGAATTTTTTTTCCTTTTTAAAACACACTAAAAATGTTTGAACATTATTTTTTTTATCTAGCCTGCGGTGTAGTGTGGGCCACCTATCTAATTACTTTTACTAAAATAAGATGGAAATATTTGTGGAGCTTCAATATTTATATGAACAGTGAAGCTGCTTCCTTTTCTTTTCAATTTACCTCTCCTTTTTATTTCAACTTCACTTTTTTTTTCATCTTTTAACAGTCGTTTGGATTATCTTTGAACCGGTCAAATCAATTGGATCATGTTTGGAAAACTCACACTTTTAATTTTAAACTTGTGCTAGGTAAAGAATCGGGTCAAAAGTTTTTTTTCATGTTAATTTCATCTTGTTTTTTCTCAATTTTATTCTCGAATATTTTTTAACAGTCAATCGGGTTGTTTTTGAACCGGTTAAATTGACTTAGTTATATTAAGACAATTTTTACATGATTTAATTTTAAAATCAAGTTAAACAATGAATCGAATTAGAAAATTTCAAGATTAATTCACCGAGTGAAGATTAATAATGATGCCAAATATTTCTCCATAGCTTTTATAATTTTGTTATGTTAAAAAAAATGATCAGACCTGCAGCATAAAACATGTACATAAAAACTAATATTTGTTAAATTTACTATGCAATTAAATCAGCGACGCCACTGATTTATACATTCCACGCATCCTCCACTCTGGACGTGCGGTTGGTAGCATATAACAATTATCTACCTTATCTTCTTGTTTTTCCTTCCTTTGAGCCTACAAATGAGAGTGAGAATAGAGCAGTATACATACAGGAATAAGAATTCGACGAAAATGTTGAAGCAATGGAAGGCGGATATCTTGCAAATATAACTAAAATTCTCTTTGATTATATTAGCATTCTTTTACAACATCATGACTTCACTAATTTCAATGGAGTTCAAAACATCTGACGAAATATGACAATCTATCGTTGTTTTATTTTTATTTTTTTGAAATTTCATAACTAATATTACTTGAAAAAATAACTAAAGAAAACATCTATTGACTTGACATCAGTATCCTCTTTAATCTTTTCCGGATGAAAGAACCACATCCTCTAATTTTCCAAACCATTTTGTGGCTCAGAGTGAATGGCATATAGAAATCATTTGATATTTTTCCCTGCTGGCAAACGGGAAGGCCCAAGGAAAACATGCAAGGCCTCATTGCTTTGAGGAGCTCTCCATGCTTTCTTCACAGTTGCCCTCGCAATTCCAATACAAAACATCTTTTATCTAAACCTCATTGCAGTTTAAGAAAGCGAAGCACAAGTAGTCTAAGAAGCACTTTGCCGTCCATTTCCCTCTCGCTTTTCGGTTCAGGGTTCTTCTTGGGTCCCCTCATCGATGGACTTCACTCAAGAGTGAATCTCGTGGTATACCAAAATGGGTCAATCGACATCGGTCCTCTTCACACAAACATTTGGGTAATGTCTGGTACTTTTGTTGTTTCCTGGTCCATGAATAGTACCACCCAGATTATTTCAGTTTTACTTCTTCTGCATTATTGATGCTGTAGGTTCCTCCCTTGCTTGGATTGTTTTACTGCTCTGTTGGGTTGCTGCAACTGTTCTTGGATCAGAGGGCACCTTCGAAGGTTCCAGAAGGAAGCCCAGAGAAAACAGCAATTGCGTTAGTGTAAGTACCTCCCAGTTAATTTCTTATACTTGTAACACAATAAAAAGAAAAAAAAATTGTATGTATACAAGAAAGAAAGACATGTTGTCTTACATCTCCCAACATGTTGTTTAACACAGAGCACTGTTGCTATTCATCGAATTGAGTGCTGAAATGTATAGAGCTGGAATAGCAGACAACATCGAGGCTTACATATTATTTGCATTAGCAGAATTGATATGGTTTTACCTGGACAGAACATGGATTGGATTCACCCTGGCTTCCATCATAGGCCTCTGCTGTCCGCTAGCTGAAATTCCCATAATGAAGTAAGGCCACCCTATCTCGCAATAAAACATCAACTACAACAATTGAAAGGCATATGTACGTGCTTATTGATCTCATTGCAGGTTGTTCCACCTTTGGTATTACCCACAAGCAAACATTGAGATCCTTGGTCAGGTAATTCAATATGATACCAATCAGCACAAAAAATAGCTAAACCTATGATTGCTCAAGAAACTAAACGCCATATTCATTTTATGCAGGGTTTAGTCACTTGGACAACCACTTGCTACTTTGTTTACACACCATTTCTGATCAGTTTATCACGCTGGTTGAGATCAATGATAACTCCTCCCAACAAGTCTGCTTAGAGATGGTCGGAATTTCTTCCGCAACAGGAACTAGAATTGAAACAACCTACTCAAGAATAAAGGGAATCTGTTACATACTGAAAGTGATTACGAGATAACAAGAGCTAAATGAGGAGCTGTTTCAGAGTAGAATAATTTTTTTTTCCTTTCCTCTTTAAAATGGAAAACGTTGAAGTATCCATAAACACTTATGCAAGTGTATCAAAAGAAAAGAAAAGGTCTAGCATGTGGAAAGTGGATAATGGAAATAGATGGAATAAAACTAGTACAAACATTGATCAGAAAATTATACACAAAAAAAAGAAACACAAATTTGAAATTGATTAATAGTGCATAATGAACTTGTATAGTGAATGTTAGATGAATAGAAGCAGGAAAGTAAGCAGGCAAACCATGTCCATCAGTTATTTCCATAGCCCTACATTTTTTAGTTTCGTTTGAAATTTTGGTGGTTGCTTTAGTGATTGTTTTTTGAGCTTTTTTTCTGTCACAGCACAGAATGTAAAACAGTAGCTCTGCAGTTTCTTTCATTAATTCAGTTCGTTCGTTCATTCTTCAAGAAAAAAAAACTGTATAATTCAGTGCTACGTATCTATTAGGCACCATACTATCACTGCTATATTTCTACCAGTGCTGTAATTCAGATCATTCATTCTTTCAACAGTAATTCAGTGCTATATTTCTATCTGGGCACCATCCTACCTGTATAATCAGAAGGGTGGTGGAAACATTCATTCAGATAGTAACTAGTGCCAGAGACTATGTCTCCCTCATTCAGGCACTAAAATATGATGCTTGTTTTGATACTTCAACTGCAACCCATGAATCAGAAATCGAATAAGGCTAGCGAATTCCTATTAAAGACTGTTGCTTTTTTTCCTCCAAATTACCAAAAGGTTATTTAAAGCACTCAACTAGTTGAGAACGAAACATGCAACTTATAATTTTGGAATGATGCCGAAAAGATATCACCTATATCACCAAGATCAACTAAATGAAGTAGGGACTAGGATACTCATAAAGCAACGGCACCACAGCTTACACCACATGATCAAACCTCAGTAGATGTTTCAGGCATCATAAGACTTGGAAATTTTACTATTGAACAGATTTTTAAATTTAGAAAAGGGAGGGGGAAGATAAAGGTAGAGAAGCATTTACATGCACACACAAACAATAGATTATGGACGTGCAACTCTATATAGCACAAATGGATGTGAATGCCAACACTGGAAATGCCCCCAATGTTAAACCAGATGTATAAAAGTTGCAACAGTAATAGAATCTACTTTTAATTTGCCACGACAATCAAAGAAGCATGGAATATTGAAAGCTTACTTCAGATTTAACACCTCAATGATCCTCACAAAACCCTATTAAAGTTTTTAGAGCAGGAATGTCGTTAGTGGGAAAATCATTCAGCAAGGCTCTGGTGGCAGCATCTGCAGAGAATCCCCGATTGACCATTTCTTCCACAAGTTGCCTTGCCATTGATGGATCCTTGTGTTGGAGAAATCCTTGGATAATGACATTATAGGCGCATTTGTCAGGTGTACATCCATCCTCTTCCATTTTTCTAAAAAGCTTGTGTGCTTCAATTATTAGTCCTTCTTTGCAAAGTGCACCAACTAATGCAGTGTATGTATAAACATTAGGCTTCAATCCTTCGTCAATTAGTCTAGAAAACAATTCCTTTCCATCCTTAATCTTCCCACACTTGCACAAACTATCAATGAGGATGGTGTAGATTACCAAGTTAGGTTTCACAGTGCTCCTTTGCATCTCTTGAAATAGAGCAAATGCCTCTTCAAGATTCCCATGTTTGCACAGGCCATCAAGCAACACTCCGTAAGTCATTATATTTGGCGTGTGGCCATGTGCACAGATGTACCTGAAAAGCTGTTGTGCAGCCAAAGGTCTCCCTGCTCGACACAAGCCACTTATGATAGTAGTAAAAGTAACTATGTCAGGAACTAAACCTTTTCTCAACGTTTCATCAAGAAGTTGCACTGCCTCCTCAATCCTTTCGATCTTACAGTATCCATTCATCAAACTAGTGTAAGTATAAACATTAGGCGTGCAGCCCTTACTCACCATTAAATCAAATACGCTTCTAGCTTCATCCATTTGCCCTCGCAAGCAATACCCATCAATCAGTGTACTGTAATTAACAACATTTGGCACACAACCTACCTTTTCCATTTGCTTAAGAAACCCAAGCGCCTCATTGGCTTTCCCACTTTTAGAAAGACTGTTGATTATCACATTATAAGTATATACATTGGGTTGAAGACCTCTCACCAGCATATCGTCATACAACATCATAACTTGATCCATTTTTCCCTCCATACAAAGCCCATTCAATAAGGTAGTAAAGGTTACAATACTAGGTTCCAACCCAAGCTTAAGGATTTTGCTCAAAACAGACAACCCAAAATCAACGCGATGTAAATGGCAGAAGCAATTAATCAATATACTTAAACTATGTATATCCTGTTCGATTCCTAGAAATTCTATTTCTTTGGACAAATAAACCACGGTCTCATAATGTCCCATTCTAACAATTGATGAAAACAATTTACTAAATTCGACTATACAAGGCAGAGGTTTCCTAAGAAGCATGAGCCTGAAGGATGCTAAAGCATCATCCTTGTCTTTAAACCATACCTTGTTATGCCCGCTGCCGCTGCTGAAAGAAGAAAAAAAGAAGCCCATGATACCTATTTGCTGTTGAAGACGAAATTTAACAAGAGCCTGAAAAATCACCATCGCCGCCATTATCGTCTTTCTTCACTACCCCTGTTTTTATTTTCCCCTTCTTTCTTTTGAAATGAAGAGAGAGGGGTGAGTTCGCCAAAAAGTCTTGAACTCTTTGAAGGGAGACCCGACCGCACGTGAGAGAGAGACAAGTCTCGGGCTCTCAGCTCCAATTGCTGCTCAAGTTTCCTAAGAGGAGCTCTCCTTACTCCTTAGGGACCTTAGGGTTTAGCTATAATAATAAAATCTTTAATCAATTAAAACAAAGTGGTAGGTAGGTAGAGCATTATTTTCTCAACCATAAATAAGGTGGAAAACCTTGAATTTTAGGAGTGAAGGTGAAATAAATTTTAGAGAAAAAAGAAATTAATAATAGGGCTAGGGAACAAGGAATAACTCTTGAAGGGCAGAATATGCATTTTGGCTTGGGAGTGTGAAATAAGCTTTAAATTTGAGCAGAGGTCGCAATTCACTTGTCAATGCCGAAGTTTTTATTCTGAAAAATGATTATAATTGTATTTTAGATGATTATAATTGTTTTTTAAAGTATTTTTTATTTAAAAATATATTAAAATAATATTTTTTTATTTTTTAAATTTTATTTTTAATATTAACATATCAAAACGATTGAAAAATATATAAAAAATAATTTTAAATAAAAATAAATAAATTTTAACTAATCTTTTTTTGGACTGCAACCCTAGACTAGGAATACATACCTTAGAGAGAGAATCATGCTGAGTAGTAATATTAGTAGTTTCTCTTAAAAATGATAATACATTCAATGGAATTCAACTTTTAGTGAGGCTAGTCCAAATTTTACGAGAAATTTACACATTTAAAAAAAATATAATTTTATTCATTTTATTTTTTATATTACCCCATCTCTTTCTTTTTATTCCTATATCTCTAAAAATAGAGATGGATAGATAAATATTATAGAGCAACTAGTTTTAATATTATTATTTTTAGTGTTGTAAATTAAAGAGACTGGCCTCTTATTTTTTTTTTATACCAATTTAAAATTTAATTTTTTGACACTCAAAATAATTACAAACATCAAATTTAGAGTTCAAACTTTGTAAGTACTAGTTAAAATTTAAAACCCATCCAGTCCAAGATATGCATTAGCTTCACTTTATTTTGTATTTAATTTCTAAAAAAATTAAATATTTGAAAACGTAGATAATCCCGTGATCCTATCCATAAATTGAAGGCATGTGGAGAAGTGTTGATTGATCTGATTGGTACCAATTTTCAGGTTCTTCCACCTTTGGTATTGCCCGCAAGCAAACATAGCAATAGACGTCCTTGTTCAGGTAATTCTTACGGTACTAAACTATTCCATTAATAGCTAAAACCTGCAATTGCTTAAGAAAACAGGTAAATGTTCTTTGCATGCTGGGATTGATCACTTGGACAGCCACTTGCTACTTTGTTTACAGGCCATTTCTGGTCAGGCAATTCTTATAACTTCCCCTGTCTCAGGGGCCATTTCAACTAGAATTTGAGAAAACCGACTCAAGAACAAAGGGAATCTGCTATGCACTGAAAGTGTTTATGAAATAACAAGAAACGCTAAATGAGATGAGCAGTTTCAGAGCACAAATTTTATTTTATTTTTCTCTTTTAGAGAGAAGACATGTTGATGTATCGAGAGGACGCTTCTGCAAGTATATCAAAAGAACAACGAGTCTAGCAAGTGGAAATATTTAGCAAAGGGAAACAGAGGGATAAAACAAATACTACCACTTAATAGAAAACCATGCATCATTTACAAACACAGGGAACCACAAATTTGAACTTAATCAATAGTGCATAATGAAATAAAAGATCAACATATGGCGAATGTTAGATGAACAGAAGAAGGAATACAAGCAGGTTAGCCATGTCCAGCAGTAATTTATATTCATTTTTTAGCTCAGTTTGTTTTTTGATGGCACGCCAGAGAAGGTCCAGGAATAGTAGCTCTGCTTTTATTCGCTGATTCTTCGAAAAAGTATACACCCGTGTTCACATCAGAAGGATAATAGAAGACATGGAAAAAGAGGGGGGGGGGGGGGGGGGTTAAA
>Ga0307510_10001111_pt1 | contig 28776 bp, 20 predicted proteins | sample 12_EM_MG_FD_207224 | JGI IMG/M metagenome (GOLD analysis project Ga0307510, IMG submission 207224) | Populus trichocarpa ectomycorrhiza microbial communities from riparian zone in the Pacific Northwest, United States - 12_EM | ecosystem: Host-associated > Plants > Roots > Unclassified | place... | reverse complement strand
CCTGGAACGGCGTACGGACCTACCGCGTGCCGGCCACCGCCCTGCACGAGGGCGACAACGTGGTGGCGATCAAGGTGGACGACCTCGGCGCCGGCGGTGGCATCCATGGCGAGGCCGCCCAGTTGTTCGTGGAAGGCGCAACCGGTGCACGCCGTCTGATCACCGGCCCCTGGTTGTTTCGCCCCACCCGGGTCACCCTGGTACCGGCGCAGGCGAAGAACCAGGTGCCGACCCTGCTCTACAACGCAATGATCCACCCCTTGCTGCCGGCAAACCTGCGTGGCGTGCTGTGGTACCAGGGCGAACAGAACGCCACCGATGACCTTGCCTACGGCTACCGCTGGCAGTTCGCAGCGTTGATCGGGCAGTGGCGCGCGCAGTTCGGCCAGCCCGCTTTGCCTTTCCTGTTCGTGCAGCTGGCCAACTTCAAGCGCGGCACCGACACGCCCGACGGCAGTCCGTGGGCGATGCTGCGCGAATCACAGGCATGGGCGCTGAGGCTGCCGGCAACGGCCCAGGCGGTCACCATCGACGTTGGCAACCCGGACAACATCCACCCCACCGACAAGCAGACGGTTGGGCACCGCCTTGCGCTGGCCGCCCGGCATGTCGTGTATGGGCAGTCACTGGTGTACCGCGGGCCGACCCTTGCATCCGTGACCTTCGACGGCAACCTGGCGCGCCTGACGTTCGACAATGGGGGCGCGGCGCTCGCCACCCGCGGCAACGCCCCGATAAGCGGGTTCACCGTCGCCGGGGCGGACCGCCACTTCCAGCCTGCGACAGCGCGCATCGACGGCCAGGTGATCGTGGTGCAGGCCAACGGCGTGACCGCGCCCGCGGCCGTGCGCTATGGCTGGAGCGAGAATCCCGTCGATGCCAACCTCATCAACGCCGCGGGCCTGCCCGCGTCGCCCTTCCGCACCGACAGCTGGTGACCGCGTGATCAAGCCCCTATCGATAGCCCTCGCCGTTGCCTTCGCCTCCCTCACCGGCGGCGCCCTGGCCGCACCCTTGCCGAGCATCGCCACGCAGGAAGGCAACCACGCACTGATAGTGGACGGCAAGCCTTACCTGCTGCTGGGTGCCCAGGTGAACAACTCAAGCGCGTGGCCCGCCATGCTCGGCGAGGTGTGGCCGGCCATCGAGCAGGTGCATGCCAACACCGTGCTGGTGCCGATCGCCTGGGAACAGGTGGAGCCGCGTGAAGGCAGTTTCGATTTCAGCTTCATGGACACGCTGGTCAACCAGGCCCGCGAGCACCATGTTCGCCTGGTGCTTTTATGGTTCGCCACCTGGAAGAACAACAGCCCGAACTACGCACCCTCCTGGGTGAAACTGGACAACAAGCGCTTTCCCCGCGTGGTCACCGCCCAGGGCAAGCTGCTCAATTCCCTGTCGCCGCATGCCGCCGCCACGCTGCAGGCCGACACCCGGGCCTTCGTGGCGATGATGACCCACCTGAAGAAGATCGACGGCGACCAGCACACCGTGATCATGGTGCAGGTGGAGAACGAGTCCGGCACCTACGGCGCCGACCGCGATCATTCACCCGCGGCCGACAAGCTGCTGGCAGGGCCGGTGCCCGCGGCGCTGCTGCAGAAGACGGGCAAGGCCGCAGGTGCATGGCGCCAGGTATTCGGTGGCGACGCGGACGAGATGTTCCATGCGTGGTCGGTAGCCAGCTTCATCGGCAGCGTGGCCAAGGCCGGCAAGGCGGTTTACGCGCTGCCCATGTATGCAAACGCCGCCCTGCGCGACCCCTTCAAGCCCGGACCTGCCGGCAGTTATGCCTCGGGCGGACCCACCGATAACGTGCTGGACGTATGGAAGGCGGCAGCGCCGGCGCTCGATATCCTGGCACCGGATATCTACATGCCCGAATCGTCGAAGGTAAATGCAGTGCTCGACCGCTACCGCCGAAGCGACAATCCGCTGTACGTGGCGGAGATCGGCAATGCCGCGCCGTACGCGCGCTACGCCTTCGCCACCTTCGGCCGCGGCGGCATCGGTTTCGCCCCCTTCGGCATGGATTTCACCGGCTACGCGAATTTCCCCCTCGGCGCGCGGAAGGTCGACGACGAAACGCTTGCTGCCTTTGGCGCAGTGAATACGCTGCTGGGCTCGTTCGGTGAGCAACTGGCGGCGCTGGCCCTGCAGGGTAAAACCTGGGGCGCCGCCGAGCCCGATGACAGCCACGAGAGCGAGCTGGATCTCGGCGCCTGGCGCGTGCACGTGGGTTACGGACAGGGGCAGTTCGGGGTGAAGCCACCGGAGGGCAACCCCACGCCCTCTGGCGGCGTGGTCATCGCGCAATTGGCGAAGGACGAATACCTCGTCACCGGATTTCACGCGCGCGTGAATTTCTACCCGGGTAAGGACGACCCTCACCGCCGCTTCCTGCTCGAGCGCGTGGAGGAAGGCCATTATGAAAACGGCCAGTGGGTATTCCGCCGCCTGTGGAACGGCGACCAGACCGACTACGGCCTCAACTTCACCGGCGCGCCGCAATTGCTGCGCGTCAAGCTCGCCACGTACTGATAAAGACCAGCCGATGGCGATTGAATCGCGGTAATATCGGTGCACCGCCAACTGATACCGGTTGAGGGGACACCATGAACTGCACCGCTTTCGCAAACTCCGCGGCACTCGCGCAACCCTCACCGCGACCAGGCACACGTTGGAAGCTTGTCCTGGCCCTTGCCGCACTCGCGACGACCCTCGCAGCGCAAGCCGCCCCGCCCACGGTGGACGCACCCGAACGCAATGGCATCAATGTTTGCGCCTTTGGCATGGAGCAGATCCTGCCCGGCGACTACTACGCCTGCCGGGCCACCTACGCGATGCAGCATCATGACTACCGCAAAGCGATCCAATTGCTGGAAGTATCAGCCAGCTGGGCCAACAAGAACTCGCAGCGCGTACTTGGGTTGGTGTACTTCAACGGCGACAGCACCGGAATCCGGCCCAACCACCCTCTGGGCCTGGCGTGGCTCAAGCTCGCGGCCCAGCGCCACGACCCGGCCATCCAGAAGGATTTCGACGGTGCGCTCGCACGCGCCAGCCAGGACGAGCAGGCGGACTCTGATCGGCTTTTTGAATCCATGAAGGATAAGTACGGCGACGACGCTGCCGGCAAGCGTGCCGTCCAGCGATACAACGAATACGTGGTACCGATCAAACAGGCTTCGCTGCAGCGTAACTACGTCATCCTTTACGGCTTCGGCCCGTACGGCCAGCGGGCGGACGTAGTAGTAGCGCAGTTGCAGACCCAGGCGCAGCAGGACTTCAGCGGCCTGGTCGGCAACGTCGTGGTGGGCGCCGTCGAGCCAGGTTCTGGTAGCGCGGGCAAACCGGCACCTCCACAATAAGGAAACCACGGCCAGTTCGCATGACCGAACCCCAACGACTGTTATTCGTATGCAGCCAGAACCGGCTGCGAAGCCCCACGGCTGAACACGTGTTCGCCACACATCCTGGGGTAGAAACGCTCTCTGCAGGCTTGAATGTGGGTGCGGATGTCACGCTTTCCGAGGAATTACTGCGCTGGGCCGACGTGGTCTTCGTCATGGAGAAGCGGCACCGCGAGAAGCTCTCGCGGGAGTTCAGGCAAGCCCTGGGCGGTACTCGGGTGATCTGCCTGGATATTCCCGATATCTACGAATACATGGATCCGGAGCTGGTGGCGTTGTTGGAGAAGCGCGTCAAGCCCTACCTTTAGGCTAAAGCGGAAGCGTGTAGGTCTGCTTGACCACCTGGCTGGGCAAATCCGTCTTGACGTTCTGGATGCCGTTGGCGCGGGTGAGATGCGTGGACTGGAAATGCCGGTAGGCATCCAGGTCGGCCACCACCACACGTAGCAACGCGTCGCTTTCGCCAAGCATGATGTAGCACTCCATGACCTGCGGCAGCCGTTTCATCGCTTCGATGAAATGCTCGATGGTCTCGGCGTCCTGGGCGATCAGCCAGACACGCGCGAACAGAGTGAGCCCTACCCCCACCATCGCCGGGTTGAGCACCGTGACATAGCGGTCGATGACGCCTGCCTCTTCGAGAAGGCGAACCCGGCGCAAGCACGGCGATGGCGACAGCCCGACCTCGCGGGCAAGGTCGGTGTTCTGAAGACGCGCGTTTTCCTGCAGGGCCTTGAGGATCCGCCTGTCAATCTTGTCCAGCTTGATGGCCATGCAAGTCACCATTTCATGGAATATTGGCATGTTATGCCAATATTGCTAGTTTTGGTGAAATCTATGGCACCCGATTGCGCGCGCACGCCGCTACATTGCTCCCCATGAGCACGCACACACTGATCCTGTTCGCCCTGACCGTCCTGCCCCTCATCTGCACCCCGGGGCCCGACATGCTCTTCATCGCCTCGCAGGCCGTCGCGGGTTCCGCCGCGGCAGGACTGCGGGCCACGGCCGGCGTTTGCGCCGGCTACCTGGTCCATTCCCTGCTGGTCGCCGTAGGGCTGGCCGCGGTGATCACCGCTTCGCCGGTGATATTCGCGGTGCTTCGATGGGCGGGTGTCGCTTACCTGGCTTTCCTTGCACTGCAGTTGTTGCGCTCGGCCTTCACGCCCGGACAACTGCGTGTGATGAGCCAGCGCGCACCCTCGCCCTTCCGGCGAGGGTTCCTGACCGCGGCACTCAATCCCAAGGGCATGCTGATCTACTTCGCCATCCTTCCGCAGTTCATGCAGCACGGCGGATCGATCGCCCTGCAGGCCATCGTGCTGTCGGCCATCTTCATCGGCCTGTGCGGGCTCGTTTACGCGGTACTTTCCTTTGTGTTGGCAGCGACCGGAAGCCGCGGTTCGATCAGCGATCGGCGGCGGCGTTGGGTGGAAGGTGTCTCCGGCGGCATGCTCGCCGTTGCGGCGACCCGGCTGGCGAGCAGCTAGGCTGCCTGCCTCGTCGTCTCCGGCCAGGGATTCGCCCAGGCAGGGATGTTCATCAAGCCGTCGAGCCAGCGCACGATGTTGGTGAATTCGCCCAATGGCATCTGCGCTTCCCGCCAGTCCGTCGCCATCGCCGCCAGCTGGAAGTCGGCGATGGTGAGGCGGTCGCAGGCCACGTAGTGGCGTCCGGCCAAGTGATCGTCGAGGATCTTCGCCAGGGTAAGCAGCCCCGGAACATCTTCCTTCAGGGCTTCGCCATCAGGCGCGCCAATATGGAACCGCGGCTTGATGATGTACTCGAAATAGAAATTACCTACCGCGCGCATCCAGTGCGTGTCGTTCCAGCTGATCCAGCGCATCACTTCCACCTGCTCGGCCAGGTTCGTCGCCGGCCACATGTCCGAGCCCACCTTGTTGCACAGGTGGATCATGATCGCGGGCGACTCCCACAGGACGAAATCCCCGTCCACCATGGTCGGGGCCTTGCGGTTGGGATTGAGGGCGGCATACGCGGGCGTCTTCAGGCCGCCTGCCAGGGCGTCGACGTGTTCGAACTCCGCCTCGATACCCAGGTGCCGGGCCAGGGCCACCACCTTGCGCGGGGCCTGGGCCTTGATCCAGTAGATCTTCATGCGCTTCTCCATTGATGGGTGCGAACCACCCTGGAGCGTGAGGATACGCAGCCGCAGAATATGTTAAAGAACATATTTTGAAGAGTGCTATACCTTCATTACGGAGGCTCGCAACCCATGCCCTACAGTCCTGAGCACAAGGCACAGACCCGCCAGCGCATCGTCGAGTCGGCGCGCAAGCTGTTCAACCATTTCGGCTTCGAACAGGTCACCCTCGACCAGATCATGTCCGGGGCCGGGCTTACGCGCGGCGCCTTTTACCATCACTTCGACAGCAAGGACGAACTCTATGCCGCCGCGGTGGCAAGCTTCGTTACCTGCAATCCCTTCGCAGTGAAAACCGCCGGCGCCGCGCGCGCCCTGAAGGATCCGCGAGGCCTGGCCCGCATGCTGGTGGATCTTTACCTGAGCGACGAAGCGCTCGACAACATCGACATGCATTGCCCGCTGTACGCCCTGCCCGCCGATGTCGCCCGCGCGGGCCTTGAACCCCAGCAGGCCTACACCGATCTGATCCGCGGCATGAGCCACATCTATCGATCGGCCCTCAAGGGTGTTCGCGACGCCGACCAGAGGGCCCAGGCCATGGTGTCGCTCTGCGTGGGCGGCATGGTGCTTGCCCGCACCACCAACGATCCGGACCTGCGCCGGTCGCTGAGGAAATCCGCCAGGAGCCAGGCATTGGCCTTGCTGGACGTTCCCCAGGGGTCATCCGCCGCTAAACCCAGGGCCGCCATGCCAGCACTGGCATAGCGCGGCGCGACAACCCTAGCCGCCCCGCGCAAGCTCCACGAACTGCCGCGGGGTGCAGTCGTACTCGCGGCGGAAGACCGCATACATGTACTGCAGCGAGGTAAAGCCGCAGCGCACGGCGACGTCGGCGAGTGGGATGGTGGCGTCCGCCAGCATGCCGCGGGCCATGGCCAGCTTGTGGTCCAGGATGGTCTGGTGGACGGTCTGCTTCAGTTCGCGCTTGAAGTGTTCTTCAAGCAATGTGCGCGAGATACCGACGTAGTCGGCGACCTGTTCGGTCTTGATGCCAAGGCAGGCGTACTGGCGGATGTAATGGCGCGCGCGCATCACGTGGGCGCTCTTCATCGGCTGGTGCTGGCTCGAAGCCTGCACGTTGATGCCCACCGGCGGCACCAGCACGCGCGTGGTGCTGCAGTCGCCGCCATGGAGCATCTGGTGCAAAACCTGCGCCGCGGTGCGGCCCATTTCCTCAGCGCCCTGGATCACCGAGGTGAGCGAAATGCGGCTGAGCAGCTGGGCCATCGGATCGTTGTCGATGCCTACCACCGCCACTTCGCCGGGCACGGCGACATCGGCCACCACGCAGGCCTGCAACAGCTGACGGGCGCGCGCATCGGTAACGGCGATGATGCCGATGGGCCGGGGCAGCGAGGTTACCCATTCGACCAGGTCTTCCTGGGCGCGGCCCCAGCCGCCGGCACTGGTCGGCGAACCGCGGTACACCGTGCCCGACAGGCCGTCGAACGACACCATGCTGCCGAACGCGGCTTCGCGCTCCTGCGCCCAGCGGTTGCCGGGCACGGGTGGGAGTCCGTAAAAGGCGAAGCGTTGCAGCCCCTGTTCGATCAGGTGATCGTAGGCCACGCGCACCAGGCGGGCATTGTCCGTGGCCACGTAGGGGACATTCGCCGGATAGTGGCTGTCATCGGCGTACGAGCCGCCGACGGCAACCACGGGCACCGACAGGCTGGCCAGGGTCTCGGCCACCACCGGGTCGTCGAAGTCGGCGATGATGCCGTCGCCGGCCCAGCGATGGATGCCCAGCGTGCGGCAGCGGAAGTCCTCTTCCATGAAGAGGTCCCACTGCACGCGGGTGGATTTCAGGTACTCGCCGATGCCGGCGATGACCTGGCGGTCGTACACCTTGTTGGCATTGAACAGCAGCGCGATGCGGTGCGGATTCATGGCACGGTTTCCCCGATGGCTGCTGCAAACTAGCAAAACCACCGGGGAAACACATGACGCGGCGCGACAGCAAAAATGTTTAACTGGTTGGTGGATTTCGCAATTGCGCGCCGTCCTCGCCGGTCGGCAGCATCCTCGGCCATCGCTTGAGAGGATGTCCGATGACCTATTTCCACACGATCGCGCCCGTTCGCTACGAAGGCCCCGGGGCCAGCACGCCCCTGGCTTTCCGCCATTACCAGGCCGGTCGGAAAGTGCTTGGCAAGACCATGGCCGAACACCTGCGCATGGCCGCCTGCTATTGGCACAGCTTCGTCTGGCCCGGTACCGACATGTTCGGCGCGGGCACCTTTGCCCGCCCCTGGCAGCAGCCGGGCGATGCCATGGGCCAGGCACGGCTGAAGGCCGACGCCGCCTTCGACTTCTTTGCCCGGCTGGGCGTGCCCTTCTATACCTTCCACGACACCGACATCGCGCCGGAAGGCACGAACCTTGCCCAGTACCACGCCCATGTCGGCGCCATGGTGGATGTGCTGGGCCAGAAACAGGAAGAAACCGGCGTCAGGTTGCTTTGGGGCACGGCGAACCTGTTCAGCCACCCCCGCTATGCCGCCGGCGCCGCCAGCAGCCCGCAGCCGGAAGTGTTCGCCTATGCCGCCAGCCAGGTGCGCATGGCGATGGATGCCACGCGCAAGCTTGGCGGCGCCAACTATGTGCTGTGGGGCGGCCGCGAGGGCTACGACACCCTGCTCAACACCGACCTCAAGCGCGAACGCGCGCAGCTTGGCCGGTTCTTCCAGATGGTGGTGGAACACAAGCACCGCACGGGTTTCAGCGGGGCGTTGCTGATCGAGCCGAAGCCACAGGAACCGACCAAGCACCAGTACGACTACGACACCGCCACGGTGTACGGTTTCCTCAAGGACTTCGGCCTGGAGAAGGAAGTCCGGGTGAACCTTGAAGCCAATCATGCGACCCTCGCCGGCCATTCCTTCCACCACGAGGTGGCCACGGCGATCGCGCTGGGAATCTTCGGCAGCATCGACGCCAATCGCGGCGACCCGCAGAACGGCTGGGACACCGATCAGTTCCCCCACTCGGTGGAGGAACTGACCCTGGTGATGTATGAAATCCTGCGCGCCGGCGGCTTCACCACCGGCGGCTTCAACTTCGACACCAAGGTGCGCCGCCAGAGCAGTGCGCCGGAAGATCTCTTCCACGGCCATGTGGGTGCAATGGACGCCCTGGCCATGGCGCTGGAGCGGGCCGCGGCCATGATTGAAGACGACGCCCTGGCGGCCTTCAAGGAAGGTCGCTACGCCGGTTGGGATGGTCCCCTGGGCCGTCGCATCCTCGGCGGGGAATTCACCCTCGAGGCGTTGGCCGATGAAGCCGCCCGCGCCGACTTCCGCCCCGAGCACGTCTCGGGCCAGCAGGAATGGCTGGAAAACCTCGTCAACCGCTACGTCTACCGATGAAGCGGGCGTTGTACCTGGGCATCGACCTGGGCACTTCCTCGGTGAAGGTGGTGCTGATGGCCGCCGGCGGTGACGTGGTCGCCACGGCCAGCAAATCACTGACGGTGAATCATCCGGCACCGCGATGGTCCGAACAGGATCCGGAAGACTGGTGGCAGGCCACACTGTCGGCCGTCGACGAAGTACTGTCGGTAGCCGACCGCGCGTTCCATTCGCCGCGGCGCGTGCACGCGATCGGGCTTTCCGGACAGATGCACGGCGCCGTGTTGCTGGACCGCCAGGGCGAAGTGATCCGCCCGGCCATCCTCTGGAACGATGGCCGCAGCGACGCTGAATGCGTGGAACTGGAACATGTGAAGGGATTTCGCCAGGTCACCGGCAACCTTGCCATGCCTGGCTTCACCGCCCCCAAGCTGCTGTGGGTACGGCGACACGAACCGTCCAGCTTCGCCCGCATCCACAAGGTGTTGCTGCCGAAGGACTACCTGCGCTTCCGCCTGACGGGCGAGTTCGCCACCGATGTCTCGGACGCTGCGGGCACGCTGTGGCTGGACGTGGCCCGGCGCCAATGGAGCCCGGCCATGCTGGCGGCCACGGGCCTGGATACGCGCCATATGCCCACGGTGCAGGAAGGCACGGATATCACCGGCTCGCTCAAACCGGAGCTGGCCGAGCGGTGGGGCATGAACCATGTGCCTGTCGCCGCCGGCGGCGGCGACAACGCGGCCGGTGCCGTCGGCGCCGGCATCGTCAAGCCAGGCCAGGCGATGTTGTCGCTGGGCACCTCGGGGGTCTATTTCGCTGTCGCCGATGGCTTCCACGCGCGACCCACACAAGCCGTGCACAGCTTCTGCCATGCCCTGCCCGGCACCTGGCACCTGATGTCAGTGATGCTTAACGCAGCCAGCTGCCTGGACTTCACCGCAAGGATCACCGGCCAGGCGAATGTCGCGGCGCTGCTGGCCGAGGCCGAGAGCGCCATGCCGCGCGCCGACGCGCCGTTCTTCCTCCCCTACCTTTCCGGCGAGCGCACGCCGCACAACGACGTCCATGCCCGCGGGGCATTCACCGGCCTTGCCGCCGACACCACGCGCCAGGACCTGGCGCATGCCACGCTCGAGGGCGTCGGCCTTGGCCTGGCTGACGGCGTCGAGGCGGTGGAAGCGGCCGGCATCGTCGCCTCGGAGATCGTGGCGATCGGCGGTGGCTCGCGAAGCGGCTTCTGGATCCAGATGATCGCCGACATCCTTGGTCGACCGGTGAGCCTGCGCGCAGGCGGTGAAGTCGGACCGGCCCTGGGCGCGGCGCGCCTGGCACAGCTGGCCAGCGAAAACGGTGCCACCTTGGCAAACACCTGTCCGTTGCCGCCGCTGCTTGCCGTCGCCGAGCCGAGCGCCGCCCGTCACAGTTATTACCTCGAACATCGACAGCCGACCTTCCGGGCGCTCTATCGGCAGCTCAAACCCGTATATTCGGATACCCGCTCCGCCAGGGATGACGGCGCAGCGCAATACTTGGTTAAAGGAGCAAATACAGCATGAAGAATGGTTTCGTTCGCTCACTATGCGCCCTGGGCGTGGTGTTCGTCAGTGCCGTACTGACACCCTTAGCCCACGCCAGCAAGGACAAACCCGTCATCGGTTTTTCCATCGACGACCTTCGCCTGGAACGCTGGTCGCGTGACCGCGACTACTTCGTCGCCGCCGCCGAAAAACTTGGCGCCAAGGTGTATGTGCAATCGGCCGACGCCAGCGAGGAACGCCAGGTCGCGCAGATCGAAAACCTGATCGCCCGCGGCGTGGATGTGCTGGTGATCGTGCCGATGAACTCCAAGGTACTGGGCAACGTCGTGGCCGAGGCGCACCGCAACGGCATCAAGGTGCTTTCCTACGACCGCCTGATCCTGGGCGCCGATGTCGATGCCTACATCTCGTTCGACAACGAGAAAGTGGGTGAGATGCAGGGGCAAGGTGTGCTGGACAAGGCCCCGAAGGGCAATTACTTCCTGCTCGGTGGCGCACCCACCGACAACAACGCCCGCATGTACCGCGACGGCCAGATGAAAGCCCTCAAGGCCGCCATCGACCGCGGCGACGTGAGGATCGTCGGCCAGCAGTGGACACCCGAATGGGATCCCTCGCGCGCCCTGCGCATCGTTGAAGACGCCCTCACCGCCAACAAGAACGATATCCAGGGCATCGTCGCTTCCAACGACGCCATCGCCGGCGGCGCCATCCAGGCCCTGAACGCGCAGAAGCTCGCAGGCAAGGTGGCTGTGTCGGGCCAGGACGCTGACCTCGCCGCCGTCAAGCGCGTGATCGAAGGCACGCAATCGATGACGGTGTACAAGCCGATCCGCCAGATCGCCTCCCAGGCCGCGTCGATGTCGGTGGACATGGCCAAGGGCACGCCCGTGAACTTCACAAGCAAGCTCAACAACGGCAAGAAAGACGTCGATACGGTGCTTCTGAAGCCCATTCTTCTGACCAAACAGAACGTCGACACCGTGGTGCAGGACGGCTTTTATACGCATGCCCAGCTCTACGGCAAATAAGCGGGCGGCCGTGCAACCGATGTTCTCGATGCTCGGCATCGCCAAGTCGTTCGGCGGTGTCCGCGCGCTCGATGGCGTGGACCTGGCCGTGCACCCGGGCGAGTGCCTGGGCCTGTGCGGCGAGAACGGCGCGGGCAAGTCCACCTTGATGAAGGTGCTTTCCGGCGTGTACCCGCATGGCAGCTGGGAGGGCGAGATCGTCTTCGACGGCAAGCCGCTGCGCGCGCACGGCGTGCGTGACAGCGAGGCCGCGGGCATTGTCATCATCCATCAGGAACTGATGATGGTGCCGGCGATGTCGGTGGCCGAGAACATCTTCCTGGGCAACGAGCCGCGGCGCTTCGGCGCTTGCGTGGATGTCCAGGCGATGCACCGTCAAGCGGCCGGGCTGTTGGCCGAGCTTGGGCTAGTCGACGTCAACGTCGCCTTGCCCGTGGCGCACTTCGGCGGCGGCCACCAGCAGTTGTTCGAGATCGCCCGCGCCCTGGCCAAGCAGGCCCGCCTTATCATCTTCGATGAACCCACATCGAGTTTGAGCGGCCATGAAGTTGAGGTATTGCTTGGCATCATCGAGGGTTTGAAGCGCCGCGGCGTGGCCTGCATCTACATCTCGCACAAGCTCGACGAAGTGGCGCGTGTCTGCGACACCATCAGCGTATTGCGCGATGGCCGGCATGTGGCCACCGCGCCGATGGCATCGATGAGCACCGACGACATCATCGAGAAGATGGTCGGACGCAAGGTGCAGAGCCTGTTCCCGCGTACCCCGCATGCGATCGGCGAGGTCGTCTTCGAGGCGATCGACGTTTCCGCGTTCGATCCGGTCGATGCCAGCCGCAAGCGTGTCGATGGCGTGTCGTTCCAGGTACGGCGGGGCGAGATCCTGGGTATGGCAGGCCTGGTCGGTGCCGGCCGGACGGAACTGCTTGCGTCGATCTTCGGCACCTGGAAAGGGATACACCGCGCCCAGGTGCGGCTGGACGGGAAGATGCTGCGCATCCGTTCGCCGCGCGACGCCATCCGCGCCGGGCTTTGCCTGCTGCCTGAAGACCGCAAGCGCCACGGCATCGTGCCGCTGATGGCGGTGGCCGACAACATCACCCTGGCCACGCTCGGCGCCTTCGTCCATGCCGGCCGCATCGACAGCGATGCGGAACTCACCGCCGCCCAGGCATCCATCGACCGCCTGCGCATCAAGACCGCCAGCCCCGCGCTGCCCATCGCCAGCCTCTCCGGCGGCAACCAGCAAAAGGCCGTGCTGGCCCGGTTGTTGATGGCCAAGCCGCGTGTCTTGTTCCTTGATGAACCCACGCGCGGCGTGGACGTCGGGGCCCGCGTGGATATTTATGAACTCATCAACGAACTGGCGGCGCAAGGCGTGGCCATCGTGATGGTGTCCTCGGAATTGAACGAAGTGCTGGGCGTGAGCGACCGCGTGCTGGTGATGGGTGAAGGGCGCCTGCGTGGCGACTTTCCCATCGATGGACTCACCTCCGAACGCGTCATGGCCGCCGCCCTGGGGCCAGCCATGGCCGATCATCGAATGGAACCTTAGATGTCCTTCCAGCTTTTCCAGCGCCTGTTCTCCCGCTACAAGCTGCTCGCCCTGGCGTTGTCGGTGGTGGCGATCTGGCTGTTCTTCCAGCACTTCACCGACGGCGCGTTCATCTCGGCCAGGAACCTTTCCAACCTTCTGCGCCAGATGTCGATCACCGGCATGCTGGCCTGCGGCATGGTGCTGGTGATCATCTCCGGCGAGATCGATCTCTCGGTCGGATCCTTGCTGGGCCTGCTCGGTGGCGCGGTGGCGGTGCTGACGGTGAACATGGGGTGGCACACGTGGCCCGCCATCCTTGCGGTGATGGCCGCGGGCGTGGCGATCGGCATGGTCAACGGCACGCTGGTCACCACCTTGCGGATTCCCTCTTTTATCGTGGGCCTGGGCGGCATGCTGGCGTTCCGCGGGATGCTGCAGGGCATCACCCACAGCACCACCATCAGCGACGTCCCTGAAGACCTTGTCTTCCTGGGCCAGGGTTACGTGCCGCCGGGGCTGTCCACCGCCGTGGGCGTGGCGATCGTATTGCTGCTGGTGGTGCTGGCGGTGCTCCGCCGGCGGCGTCGCGCGCGGCTGGCGTTGCCGCTTCCTTCGCCCCTCGCCGAATCGGTCAAGGTGCTGGTGATCGCCGGCGTCATCGCCGCCTTCCTGTATACGCTCAACGGCTATGGCGGCGTGCCGCTGCCGGTGATGATCCTGCTCGCGTTGCTGGCGATATTCACTTTCCTGGGAACGCAAACGGTGCTCGGCCGGCACATCTATGCCGCGGGTGGCAACGCCGAAGCCACGCGGCTGGCCGGCGTGAACGTGACCGCGGTGAAACTTGCGGTGTTCGGCCTGATGGGGCTGATGTGCGCCTTTGCCGGCATCATCAACACCGCGCGCCTGGCCGCGGGCTCACCCTCGGCGGGCGTGAACGGCGAACTCGATGCCATCGCCGCATGTTTTATCGGTGGCGCGTCGATGCGCGGCGGTTCGGGAACCGTGCATGGCGCACTGCTCGGTGCATTGGTGATGGCAAGCCTGGACAACGGCATGTCGATGATGGACGTGGAAAGCTATTGGCAGTACATCGTCAAGGGGGCGATCCTGGTGATCGCCGTGGGCATCGACGTGTGGAGCGGCTCGTCCCGCGACTGAAATCGTCCTTCCCGCCGCCCGGCCAGGGCGGTCTTTGCCGCCTTTGAAGGCAGGCTGCGTGCCGCAGGCGCGCATCGGGGTCGTTCGGCCTATAATTTGTAGTCTTGTACTCATGCACGGCCAAACGCCCCGATGCTCAGAAGCGACCAAGTCCTTGTAACTGTTGGCACAGCCTCCACGATGTCGGCGGTCGGTTCCACCGAAACCTACCAGGCGCGGGTGGTCAAATCCCCCGATTTCATTGCCATGGCAGCCTTCGACGCGGGCCTGGTGTCCTTCGACGACCCGGTCAAGGGTGTGGCCGGGGGCCTTACCTGGACGTCGGGCGAACAGGCGGGCCAGCCGGCCACGCTCGAGGCCCTCGAGGCCGGCCATGGGGCCAGCTTGCGCGCCAACATGGGCATCCGGCATATCGCAAATGTTCGCGACCTGGCGCCGCGCGCCGTGACCGACATTGCCGCCGCCCTGCCCCACGATCTTGAAACGGTTGGCCTGCGCCGACTGTCAGGTACGAACTACGACGACATACGCGGCTCGGGCCTGCGCGACATGTACGGCCTGTTCCAGGACGATCCGCTGCTTGCACCTTCGCTGCAGTCGCAGTTGTTCATCTATGGCGCACTTGGCGCGCTGGCGGGCTTGCCGGCACCGCTGTCATCGCTGCTGGAGAATCCGTTCTCCTTCCGCGTGGTCGCGGCCACCGCCTTCGGCGGCATGGACTCGCTCGGCCAGTGGTTGCGCCCGGACGCGCCGCTGCCCGAAGGCGGCTTCCCCAAGGACACCTTTGCCGTGCGCCTGGCGCAGTCACTGGGCTCGCATGGTCCGGCACTTGTCTCGACCATGCTGGCGCCGGCGTACAGCATCAGCCGCACGCTGAAACATCCAGAGCTGCGCGAATCCCTGCACTCGAAGGATGTCGGCTACATGCGCGTGCCGCAGTCGCCGATGACGGCCGTCGGCGCCTGTGCGTCGAGCCTGATCGCCCTCTGCGACGTGGCCCCCCAGCTGCTGTTCGATTACCCCGGCTTCCAGAAGCCGAAGATGGCCCTGCTGACGGCGGCCGATGCTGCCCTGCAGCCACGCTTCGGCATCCTGGAAGCTTTCGGCGGCGGTGCGCTGATGACCGGCGAGAAGCTCGCCGCGAAGAATGCCGCGCACGCCGACGGCAACGATCGCACCGTGCACGACAGCCTGGCCCCGTTCGACGTCGATGCCGATGGCACGGTGGTCGGCCACGGCGGCTCGGGCCTGCTGGTGACCACGCTGGACTTCGCCCTGCGCAACCAGCTGGACATCACGTCCATCGTGGTCGGTTGGGGGCAAAGCGGCGAAGCCGGCGGCAAGGCGCATTTCGCCGGTGTCGGTTTCGGGGGCGAAAACGCCCTGGTGCAGGCGCTGGACATGGCCTACCTCGGCCACGGCTACGGCGTGGACCAGTTCGGTTACCTCGCCGCGCACGCCACCGGCACCCGGACCAATTCCAAGACCGACCTCGCCACCGCCCATGCGGGCCTGGCAGGCGCGGCGCAGCGGCAGAAATACAGCGGCGAATTGCCCAAGGTGGTCGTGGGCACGCCCAAGGCCGTGGGCGACGGCCACACCATGGGCGAGACGGGGCTGAAGGCGCTGTCACAGGCCGTGCAGTATGTCCTGGGCCGCGCCGCCCCCGGCATACCTACCTTGCGCCGGCTGGACCCGGATCTTGAATCCATGGCCACGCACTTCATCCTGGAAGTCGAACCATCCCCCGGCAACGCCGACGGCGGCGCCCTGTGCGTCACCCAGGGTTTCGGTGGCTACAACGGCGCCGTCGCGCTGCGCTCGGCCCACGCCGATGCCTTCAGGCGCTATGACTGCGACCCGGCCATCCTTGCTGCCTATCTTGAACGCTGGCCGCAGATACGGCGCGAACGCGAAGACCGCGAACGCACAGCACGGCTGGGGCCGAAGCTGGCGCTGGCGATGGCCGAACGCCATCGCTGGGCGGGCGCCGAATAACTGAGCGTTTCGTGGACGGGGTCAGAGTAATTACTCTGACCCCCCAATTGGGCGCGTGAGCAGGTCAGGGAAGGCCTTTACTGCCATTGCGCCTTCAGGACCTTGAACGGTTTTTCCAGCCGTACGCTGTCGGCGGTGTAGTCAGTCACGGGCTTACCGTCGGCCTCCACCTTGGCCGGCTTCGACCGCCCCGGCCAGAACACACGCACGTGACTGCCTTTGGTGATGCCGTCGCCGAGCGTCACCGTCAGCGTCGCCCCTTGCTGGCGCGCGGTCATCGTCAGCATTCCGTACTCCGTCGGCAGCTTGTCCACCGACAGGCCCTCACCCGCCACCCAGGATGCGCCGACGCCGGGCAATAGATACAAGCCATCATCGGCTTCGCGCATCAACATGCCGAAGATGGCGCGGGCGTATTCCGAGCCGATCCAGGTGTGCGGCATGTCGCCGAGGTAACCCGGATGGCGCAGGCGCGAGTGCACGACTTCAGCGAACACGTTCCAGCCCAGCGGGCGGCGGTCGTGGACGAAGTCTTCCAGCAATTCATTGGCCACGTCCGGGCGGTCCAGCCGCACGTAGGTGAGCACATTGCGTATCTCGTACGGCGTGTAGGCGTAGAGCGAGCCCGGCGCCCGGCGTGCGCGCACGTCGGCAAGATAGCGATCGAAGGTGTTCTTCAGCGCTTCCGGCGGCATGATGTCCTGCTGGCCGGCAGGATCCAGGCCAATGGACACGCTGGTGGGATCGTTGCCGCCCAGGTCCGCATCCGATGGCATCGAGTCCGAACCCTTCCAGGCCATGGTGCTGCGGATGGATGCCGCGACCGACTCACGCAGCGCCTGGTACTGCTTGCGCGCGTAGTCGGCCAGCGCCTTGTCACCCCAGCGCTCGGCCAGCCAGATGCCGTCGTGCCATCCCTTCAGCGCCCAGTAGTCGTCCCAGTAGCTATGCGTGGGAGTGGAATACCCTTCATGGCTGATGGACGGTGCAATGATGCCGTGGAAGCGTTCGGGCGCCGGCTGGTTGGCCAGGTAACCCGGCACCATGGTGCGCTCGCGCAACACCTGCAGGAATTTCAGCGCCGCTTCCACCTTGGGCTTGAGTTCCCGAACCGAATCCGCGCCACCGTCAAGGCGCGCAACATCCGCCACCAGCGTGATGAACTCGCCCTGGCTGTCGTACTCGATGTCCGAACCGAAGCCACGGTTGACGCTGCCGTCCTGGTTCAGGATCGGCGACACCAGGCCATTCTCGTGCACGGCGTGGCTGGCATACCAGGTGAGGTAATCACGCGCCACGCGGGCCTGGCCCATGCGCAGCAGGATCGACGATGTCGCCGCGCCGTCGCGGATGAACGACCGGTCGTAGTTGCGTGGCCCCGCCTGCATCGCGTGGCCCGTCTGGTTGATCAGCATGTAGGCCGCCTGCGAGCGCAGGACGTCCACCAGGCTTTCATCCGGCAGTTGGATCCCTACGTTGCCCAATCGATGGCGCCAATCGGCAGCCACGGCATCGGCGCGCGCATCGAACCCGTCAGCCGGCGACACCACGGCGCGGCCCAGCAGCGGGAACGCCACGACCACATCGCGGTGTTCGCCCGGCGCCAGGTGCACCGTGTAGGAAAGCGCGCCGGAGGCCAGGCCGCTGTCGTCGTGTACTTGCTTGCCATCGGGCAGTTTGCCGGTGGCGACGGCCGCGGTAATTTCACCTTTGCCGTGTGCGCCGAAGGCCGAAACGCCCGCCTGCGTCGGCGTGGTCGACGCCTGCATCAGCAGCTTGCCGTTGACGTTCACCTTGCCATCGCCGATAGCAAGGTCATGGATGGCCGATACACCACCGTTCTGCCACGGTGGGTTCATCTGCATCGGCCGCACGATCAATGACAGGCTGCCATCGATAGGCGTATTACCGGTATTTTGCAGACGGTGGCGAACTTCAGTCACCGGCTCACCGTCGACGTCACGCGTGAATGCCTCGCTACGCAAGGTCAGGCCGGGTTGCACCGTCCATTCCACGGCCGGCATCGGCATCCAGCGGTCGCGCAACGTCTGCTTGAGCGTCGCCTGCGCGGCGGACACGGCATGGCCCGAAGCATCACGCCACACCGGCTGCACCAGCGGCATGCCGCGGGCGGCCTCGATGTTGCCGTATTCATCGAAGATGGATTTCTGCGGGCCGGCAGGGACGCCCACCACCGTCCAGTACACCTGCATCTGGTGCAGCGACGACGGGAACAGCTCCGCATGGGCGCGAGAGGCGACGATCTCGTAGCGTTTCATCGGCGTCATCACGCGCGCTGGGCCCAGCAAGGACAAGCGACTGATCGCCGGTGCCTTGCCGTCCACGCCCTGCACCACCAGGCGAACCGATTTGGGACTGAAGGCCTCGCTGGCGGCGAGGTAGGAAGTCTCACCCTCAGGGCCGGGATCGTCCGACACCGCTGCCCAGTGTCCCGATGCATCAAGCTGCTCCAGGCGCGCATCACCACGGGGGCCTGCCCAGGTCACTTCGACGCCGGCAGTGGAAAACACCCGCGGGAACTGGATCACCATTGAACGTGAGGTCTTCGCCGAATCGCCCGCAGCCTTGCCTTCGATCGCGCGGGAGGTCGAAGGGGCCCAGATGCTGGCCGGCTCCTTCCCCGCCAGGCCTTCGATCCGCGGCGAGTCTTCGGCCGATAGCGGCTCGAACTCGAACACCGAGACACCCCAGTCCGCCGTTCGCGGCGCACTGGCAAGGCGCAGGTAACGCGCCTGCACCTGGGGGAAGAAGATGTAGTCGGTGCCGCCTTTCGAATCCGTGGTGGCGTAGGCCTGCTTCCAGGTCTTGCCGTCGAGCGAGGTCTGGATGCTGTACGACTGGGCGAAGCCGCTGTCCCAGTGAATCCTGACCCCACCGACAGCGGCGGCCTGGCCCATATCCACCTGCAGCCAGTTATCGGCACTGAATGAGCCACCCCAACGGGTGGTCTCGTCGCTGTCGATGGCGTTGGCCGGCGCCAGCGCCGGGACCGCATCGGAAGACGCCGTGGCATGCCATTGGACACGTGGCGGCAACGCCGCATGGGCGATACCGGCCAGGAACAGGGCGCAAAGCCCAGCGGCAAGGGAAACATGCTTTCGCATCGGTCGGGGAACCTTCAAGGCAGCCTTCCTGGCTTCTAGGGAATGCCCCGGATGCTAATATGAAAACGTTTACATGACAGCCTGCGTCGCAACAATGGCAGGCAACACAGGGCCTTACATCGCGGCCGGCCGCCAGCCCGCGGCCCAGCGCGAAGGCTTCGGCCCCATCAAGAACTTAAGCTCCCCGCCGGCCTGGATCTGCGCCCAGGTGATCACCGGTTCGTCCAGCGGTTTGCCGTTCAACGTGGCCGACTGGATATAGACGTTGGCCGCCGATGCGTTGGCGGACTTGACTGAAAACACCTTGCCGTTGGGCAGGTTCAGGGTCACCCCGCCGTAGATGGGGCTACCGATCATGTACTGCCCCGACACCGGGTTGACGGGATAGAAGCCCATCGCGGTGAACACGTACCACGCCGACATCTGGCCGCAATCCTCGTTGCCGAGCACGCCGTTGGGCGTGTTCGAATACGCATCGCGGGCCAGCTGGCGCACGCGCTCCTGGGTTTTCCACGGCTGGCCGAAATAGTCGTAGAGGTAGCCGTAGTGATGGCTGGGCTCGTTGTCGTGGCGGTTGTGGCCGCCATGGAAGTGCTCGTCGAGCTTGGCGGCGGCCTGGGCCGGGCCGCCCATCAGGTTCATCACGCCGGGAATATCGTGCAGGGCCGCGAACAGGTAAACCCACTGGTCGCCCTCGGTCCAGCCGCGGTCAGGCGCGGCCCAGGAGCCATCGAGGTTTCGCGCCTGCATGAAGCCGCGCTTGGGGTTCCACAGGTTCTTGTAGGCCAGCGACCGCTTGCGGAAGAAGGCGGTATCGTCGTTCCGGCCCAGCGCACGCGCCACTTCCGACACTGCGTAGTCGTCGAAGGATTCTTCCTGCGTGCTGGAGGCGCTTTCTGAAATCTTGTCGTCGGGGATGTAGCCGATCTTCGAACTCCAGGTCAGCCCAGCGCGGGCTTCGTAGGGCGTGTGCGGCTCGCGATCGAACCAGCGCCGCGTGGTATCGCCGTCGGGCGGCACGGTTGCGTCCTTGTGCACCGCAGCCCAGGCCAGGTTCCAGTCGAAGCCCTTGAAACCCTTGTTCATGGCCTCGGCCACCAGTGCATCGGCATGGGTGCCGATCATGATGTTGGTGTAGCTGGGGTTGGGCCATTTGGGCATCCAGCCGCCTTCCTGGTAGTTCTGCAGGAGCGCCTTGATCATGCCGTCGACGCGCTCGGGAGCGAACAGGGTGATAAGGCTGTTCTCGGCGCGGAAGGTGTCCCAGATCGAATAGGCCGTGTACGACTCGCCCTGGTGCACCTTGTCGTCGAAGGCGCTGTAGTAGCGGCCGTGCTCGGAAAACAGCTTCGGATACAGCAACGCGTGGTAGAGCGCGCTGTAGAACACATGGCGCTCGTCGTCGCTGGCGCCTTCGAGCGTGGCGATACCAAGCTTGGCGTTCCAGGCGGCCTTCAGGGCATCGCGCCTGGCTTCGAAATTCCAGTCGGGCATTTCCGCATCGAGGTTGGCGCGGGCCTGTTCGATGCTGATGAACGAAGTCCCGACCTGCGCTTCCACTACGCCGCTGGTGGACGTATCAAAGGAGACGAAGGCACCGACATTGTCGCCAGCCACGGTATCCGTGCCCGGCACCATCAGCACGCCCTGGTACACCGTGCGCGCCGAGAACGGCTGGTGGAAACGCACGACGAAATAGCCCTTGAAATTCGCAAGCGCGAGGGGGCCCAGGTGCGCGTCCATGCGGTCGGGGTTGTAGCCGCTGATCTCATGCCGCGCCGGATCGATGCTCACTTCACCGTTGATGTGAGGCCGCGTGCCTTCGATCAGCACGCTGGCCTTGGACTTCAGCGGAAAGGTAAAGCGCAGGTGGCTGGCATGGTCGGTGGCCGTCATCTCCGTCTTGATGCGGTGATCGTCGCCCTTGCCCATGGTGACCGCGTAGTAATACGGCGTACTGATTTCATCGTCATGGGAAAACGGCTGCTGCCGCGATTCGGGGGCGTAGCTGATACCGCCGATCTCCGGCATCAGGGTGACGTAGCCGTAGTCGCCCATCCAGATCGCCGCCTGGTGGGTGCCGATGAAGCCCTGGATCTGGGTGTCCTCATAGGCATAGCTGGTGACGCTGATACGGTTCTGGCGGGTTTGCGCGGTCCAGTTGGTCATGCCGAAGGGCGTGGTCACCACCGGCATGCTGCCGCCGTAATCCACGCCGCCGCCACCGGTGCCGATATAGGTATTGACCCAGTCCACGGGCGAGGAAGCCGGCGAGGCCCCAAGGCCCGTTGCCCATGCCAGGCAAACCGCTGTGACAACGACACGCGTGAACGACGCCATGGACGACCCTGATTGAACGACAAGAGGCCTTTATAGCGCCGGGCGACCCATGCGCCTAGCCCGGCGTGGATGGCCTGCTAGCATGCGCACCATGCCCGCCCCCATCGAAGAACGCATCGCCCAGGCCCACACGTTGCGTCCGGACGACTTCGTCGGCCGTTCCACGCCGCTGGTACTGCGCGGGCTGGGACGTGACTGGACGGTGGTCCAGAAGGGCCGTGAATCGGCGACGGCCTTCGCCGCGCACCTGGCCCTCCTGGACAGCGGCGGTGTGGTCGACACCCTGCTGATGGATCCGGCCGCGGGAGGCATGGTGGGTTACGACGCGGACATGACCGGCTTCAACTATGCCCACCACCGCGTCACCGTCACCCAGGGGCTGAAGCGCCTGGCCGCCTTCAGCCGCCAGGAAGGCATAACGCCGGGACTGGCGATCCAGAGCGCACCGGTGGACAACGTGCTGCCAGGGCTCCTTCCCGACGATGCACTGCCCTTCCTTGATCGCACCGTGCGGCCGAGGATATGGATCGGCAACCACGTCACCACGCCTGCGCATTTCGACGAGTTCCACAACATCGCGGTGGTGGCCTGCGGCCGCCGGCGCTTTACCCTGCTGCCGCCCTCGCAGGTGTGCAATCTCTACGTGGGACCGCTCGACTTCGCACCTACGGGAGCCGCGATCAGCATGGCGCCCCTGGACCCGGCCGATACCCGTTTCCCACGGCTGGAACTTGCCATGGAACACGCCCTGGTAGCCGAGCTTGAACCGGGCGATGCGATCTTCATTCCCCCGGTGTGGTGGCACCACGTGGAATCGCTCGAGCAACTCAACGCGCTGGTGAACTGGTGGTGGAAGCCGGCCTCCGCCGGCGGCGTGGTGCCGGGTACCGCACTGGGTGCCCTGATGAACGCCATCGCGGCTTTCCGGTCCCTGCCCTTGGCCGAGCGCCGGGCCTGGCGCGAACTGCTGGACTGGTATGTGTTCGGCGAGGAAGATCCCGCCGCGCATATTCCCGCCCACAGGAAAGGCGTGCTTGGCGAACTCACCCCCGACCTCGCCGCGCGCCTTCGCGAAGCGGTTCGGCACTACCTGTAAGGACTCCATGCATGGGCAACGCGTGGCACGTCCCGCCTGACCGTCCTGCCGCCGAGGACGCCGCCGGTCATCCGGCCATGGTGCTGACCACCACCATCCTCGCCTCGAGTCTTTCCTTCATCGACGGATCCATCGTCAACGTGGGACTGCCGGCGATCGGCCACGGGCTTGGCGCCGACGGTGCGCAGCTGTCCTGGGTGGTCAACGGCTATCTGCTGCCGCTCAGTGCCCTCTTGCTTACCGGCGGTGCCGCCGGCGACCTGTTCGGCCGTCGGCGGTTGCTGGTGTCAGGCCTGGTGCTGTTCGCCGCGGCGTCGCTGCTTTGCACGTTCGCACCCACTTTCCCGTGGCTGCTGGCCGGCCGCGTGCTGCAGGGCACGGGCGCGGCGATGCTGATGCCCAACAGCCTGGCGATCCTTGCCGCCACGTTCGACGGAGCCCGCCGTGGCAGGGCCATCGGTATCTGGGCCGCGGCCGGCGCGGTGGGCGCGGCCGGCGCGCCCCTGCTCGGTGGCTGGCTGATCGACGCCGTCGGCTGGCGTTGGATGTTCCTGATGAACCTGCCGATCGCCCTGGCGGCGATCGTGATGGCGATGCGCTTCGTTCCGGCTGCCGGTGGCAATGCCAGGCCGAAGCTGGATGTGCCTGGTGCTGTTCTGGCTTCAGCCGCACTGGCACTGTTGACCTGGGCGCTCACCATCGTTTCCGAAGCGCGCATGCTGCCCATGCGTGCCGCCATCGCCTTGCTGATCGGTATCGCGCTGGGCGTGGCTTTCATCGTGGCAGAGCACCGTCGCGGCGACCGGGCGATGTTGCCGCTGGCCTTGTTCCATTCGCGCGGGTTCGTCGGCCTCACCATCCTCACCTTCCTGCTGTATGGCGCCTTGGGCGGCGTACTGGTGCTTATCCCGTACGTGCTGATCCGCCTGGCGCACTACCCGGCGCTGGTGGCGGGTGCGGCGCTCCTGCCATTGCCGATCGTACTTTCGGTGGCGTCGCCGTTGATGGGGCGGATGGCCGGCAAGCTTGGGGCACGCCTGCCGTTGTCGATCGGCCCGGTGATCGTGGGCGGCGGTCTGCTGCTGGCCACTCGCATACCCAGCGATGGGAATTACTGGACGGGAACCTTCCCGGCGATGGTCGTCATTGCGCTGGGCATGGCCGGCGCGGTGGCGCCTCTCACCACGGCGGTGTTCGCCTCGGTGGAAAACCGCCACGCGGGCGTGGCCTCGGGCTTCAACAGCGCCGTGGCGCGCACGGGGGGTCTCGTCGCCACCGCCCTGCTGGGTGGCGTGCTTGCCGCCAGCGGCCTGCAGCTTGCCGCAGGCTACGACGTCGCGCTGATGGCAGGCGCGGCCTGCGCGGTAGCTGCGGGTGTAGTGGCCTTCATCACCATCGAAGGCACGCGGGACCTATAATCAGCGTCATGAATGCCCAAGCCGATGATGTGCTGCTGCCCCTGTTGCGCGAGCAACTCCGGCACGATGGTTTCGCCTTTGCCAAGGCCGATGCGATGGCAAGCCTGCTGGGCCCGCTGCCCGACTTCGACGCCTTCGCTGCCAGCTGGGAACGCCTGGCTCCCGACACCTACCTTGCCGCGCGCGGACGGCAGCGCCGCCGCCGGCACGCCACCTTCCGCGTGGACGAAACAGGCGCCATCACCCAGGCCCCGCACCAGGCGCATTACCAGAGCCTGGCGTACAACACCCTGCAAGGTGACATCGAGCGCTGGTTCGAACCGGTGGAGCCGGAAATCGCTTCCAGTGCCACGCTGGCTGCCATCCTCCGCCTGAGCCACGAATTGTTCGGCTCGCTCGCCTCGGCCGTGCCGCGCTGGCACGTGGAGCTTCACCAGTTCCGCATCGAGGCGGCGGCGGGCGCCGCGGGCGAACCCACGCCCGAAGGCTCCCACCGCGATGGCGTCGACTACGTCCTGGTGCTGATGATCGACCGGTGCAACATCGCGCGCGGGACCACCACCATCCATGCCCCCGACGGCACCGCGCTGGGCGACTTCACCCTCGCGGCACCGCTGGATGCGGCACTGGTGGACGATCACCGCGTGTTCCACGGGGTCACGCCGGTGGAATCGCTGGACGATACCCAGCCTGCCCACCGCGACGTGCTGGTGGTGACTTTCCGCGCTACGACAGGCTGAAGATCGACACCGATTCGCGCAACGACAGCGCCTGGCTTTCCATCAGCTTCGCCACCGCGGCGGCCTCTTCCACCAGGGCTGCGTTTTCCTGGGTCACCTGGTCGATCTGCGCGATGGCCAGGTTCACCTGATCGACGCCTGCAGACTGCTCGCGGCTGGCCGCGGATACTTCCCCGACGATGTCGGTGAGCTTGCGCACGCTTTGCACGATCACGCCCAGTGCATCGGCCGACTGCTGCACCAGGCCGCGGCCCACGCCCACGCGCTCGGCACTCTCGCCGATCAGTGCCTTGATCTCCTTCGACGCCGATGCACTGGAGTGGGCAAGCCGCCGTACCTCGGAGGCGACCACGGCGAAGCCACGCCCGTGTTCGCCGGCGCGCGCCGCTTCCACGCCGGCGTTGAGCGCCAGTAGATTGGTCTGGAAGGCAATGCCGTCGATCAGGTTGACGATGTCCTCGATGCGCTTGCTGGAGTCGGCAATGGCTACCATGGCGTCGATCGCCTCGCCGGTAATGCGGCCTCCGTCCTCGGCGCGCGCCCGCGCCTCGCGCGAAATCCGGTCGGCCTCGCCCGCCGCTTCGGCGTTCTGCTTCACCGCGGCGGTCATCTCTTCCATGGAGGCGGCCGATTCCTCAAGGCTCGATGCCTGCGACTGCGTCCGGGAGGAAAGGCTCTCGTTGCTTTCGTTCAACTGCACGGCCGCGTGCGAAACAGCATGTGCGCTGCCCTGCACGCCCGACACGATGGATGCCAATTGCGCACGCATGCGTTCAAGGCCGCCCAGCAGGCTGTCCGGTGGGTAACGGGAAATATCGTCCGGACGCAGGTCACCGCCGGCAATGCGCGAGGCCATGGCCACCGCCTCAAAGGGTTCACCGCCAAGGGTGCGGCCGATACTCCGCAGCGACAGCCACACCATCAGCACCACGATCGCGCCGATCATGGCGGCACTGGACAAGCTGGCGATCAGCTGCTGGCGGAACGCCTGGTCGATATCCTGGAAGTACGCGCCGGTCACGATGTGCAGGTCCCACGGCTTGTACCAGCGCGATACACCGATCTTGTCTCGGCCTTCCCCGGTCTTGGGCATCAGCTGCGTATAGCGCACTTCGGCCGTGCCAACCTTCTGGTCGCCCTCGAGCAACGCACGGTAGTGATGGAAGCCGTGTGCGTCGGTATCGTCGGCGATGCTCTTGCCCACCTGGTCGCCGCGCAGCGGATGCTCGCGCAGCACCAGGTTCGAGTCGAAGGCATACAGGTAGCCGGTGCCGCCATCCCAGCGCATCGCCTGGACCTCGGCTAGCGCAAGCCGGCGCGCCGTGGCCTCGTCGAATTCTCCCTTGGCCGAACGCTCGCGGAACGCGTCCATGATCGATACCGCGCTGTCCACCTGGCGCGACAGCCCATGGGAAAGGCTCTTCATCTGCTGGGCGCGGCTGTCCACCGCCGACAACGCGCAGAGCGCTGCCAGGCCCAGCACCACCACCGTCATGATCAACCACACGCGCGTGGCCAGTGCCATGCGCGAAAACCAAGCCGCCATCTTCTGTTTGCCCCATGTCGATCCATGGGCGTCGCCGGTTGCGCCACCCATAGCTGCTAACGGCCCGGCGGTCAGGAACTTGATGGCATCGACCGCATAAAACAGCGGTATTCGCAATATTTTGCGCTTTGCAAATGATTACGGCCCGGTAATAATGACAACGATTCGCATTTGTATTCCCGTTCTCATGAGGCCTCCCCGATCATGTCCCGACGCAACGCGCTCACCGCGGCCCTTCTCGCTGCCCTCGCCATGCCCGCCGTTTCCCTGGCCCAGTCAACCGACCAGGCAAGCTCCAGCGACCAGGGCGGCTCGTCGGCCAAGACACTCGGCGCCGTGCACGTCACCGGCAGCATCCTGGGCCAGGACTACGACACCGATACCTCGCATGTGGCCAAGGTGCCGACCGCGGTCCGCGATATTCCCCAGACCGTGGTGGTGGTGAACCGCAATCTGCTCGAAGCCCAGGGCGCCACCAGTTTCCAGGATGCACTGCGCAACGTGCCGGGCATCACCATCACCGCCGCCGAGGGCGGCACCATCGGCGACAACGTCAACCTGCGCGGTTTCTCCGCGCGCACGGACATCTACCTCGACGGCTTCCGCGACCGCGGCCAGTACTATCGCGATACCTTCGACCTGGATGCGATCGAAGTGCTCAAGGGTCCCTCCTCGATGCTGTTCGGCCGCGGCTCCACCGGCGGCGTGATCAACCAGGTGAGCAAATCGCCCCAGCTGCGCACTTTCGGCCAGCTCAGCACCACCGTCGGCACCGACGACCGCTACCGCATCAGTGGCGACTACAACACGCCGCTGTCGGCCACCTCGGCCTTCCGCGTGAACGCCTATGCGCAGGATGTCCATTCCACCCGTGACGTGGTGAGCAACCGCGACGGCGGCCTCGCACCTTCCGTGCGCTTCGGCATCGGTACGCCGACGGAAATCACTCTCTCCGCCCTGCTCGAACGCAACAACGACAAGCCCGACTACGGCCTTCCGCCGGTCAACCGCGCACCAGCCAAGGTGAACCAGGACAACTACTACGGGTTCACCGACGACCGCACCATCCAGACCGTGGGCGTCTTCAGCGGCCGCCTGGAGCACACCTTCAACGACGACCTGAAGCTGCGCAGCCAGGTGCAGTACAGCCACTACACCACCGATGCGCGCGAGACCGCGCCGAACACGGTGCTGACCAACACCGGCGTGGCGCTGGACAAGACCCGTGGCAACCTGACCAGCCTGCCGCTGGACGACCTGATGGTGCAGCTGGCCAGCCACGACCGCGTGATCCACGACCGCTCGCTCGATACGCAGAACGACCTGACCGGCAGCTTCGATACCGGCCCGATCCGCCACGACTACATCGCCGGCATCGAGCTTGGCCATGACAACTACGACAACCAGGCCTATAGCCGCACGGGCTTGCCGATCGTTTCGCTGCTGGACCCGCCCCGCGAAGCGCAGCCGGCCAACGTGAAGCAGGTGCTGGGCAACCATGCCCAGGGCAGCGCCGACACGTTTGCCTACTACGCCAACGACACCATGCACTTCAACGACATGTGGCAGGCCGTGCTGGGACTACGCCGTGATCGTTTCTCCGCGCAGCTGGATAACTCCATCTCAGCGCCGGCCAGTGCCAGGCAAACGGTGTACTTCACTTCCGTGCGCAGCGGCCTGATCTTCCAGCCCTCGACCGAGCAGTCGTACTACGTGTCCTACGGCACTTCGTTCGATCCCTCGCTGGAAACGCTCACCGTCACCAGCGGCACGCAATCGCTGAAACCTGAAAAGAACAAGTCGATCGAAGGCGGCGCCAAGTGGACGCTTGCCGACGACCGCCTGGCGATCAACGCGGCGTTGTTCCAGGTGACCAAGACCAATGCCCGCACCCAGGTGGACACCGGCGTGTATGCCCTGGACGGCAATGTGCGCGTGCGCGGCGGCGAGCTGGGCATCACCGGACGCATCACCGACCACTGGCAGATCTTCTCCGGCTACACGCGCCTGAATTCCGAGGTGGTCAAGGCCGCCGATGGCACCCAAGGCAATGTGCTGGGCAATACGCCCAAGAACAGCGCCACCGCCTGGACCACCTATACCGTCGGCCACGACTGGGAGTTCGGCGGCGGCGCCACCTATGTGTCGCAGCGCTATGCGGACAACAAGGAACTTGTGAGCGTGGGCGGCTACGTGCGGTGGGACAGCACGATCGCCTATCATCAGCGCAAGTACGACCTGCGCCTGAACATCCTGAACCTCACCGACAAGAAGTACATCAGTGGCGTGATCCAGTCCGACGGCGGCCGTTCC
>Ga0307510_10001110_pt1 | contig 28777 bp, 40 predicted proteins | sample 12_EM_MG_FD_207224 | JGI IMG/M metagenome (GOLD analysis project Ga0307510, IMG submission 207224) | Populus trichocarpa ectomycorrhiza microbial communities from riparian zone in the Pacific Northwest, United States - 12_EM | ecosystem: Host-associated > Plants > Roots > Unclassified | place... | reverse complement strand
TATCTACAAAGGATCATCAACAAGCTACTATATAGTGTACAGGAAGGAGAACAGGGCATCGGGAATGGTCAGTGAAGCAATGTTCAAATAAATTTCAAAGATGGATGGCAAGGGAAGACTGCAAAAGTGGCTTGGTTCTGGCCTGAGAACGTAATCTGTATCCCTCATCATTAGAAATAGGTTGCCATGTGGATGAGTTGACACTTACCCCATATGGCGCTTGGGTGAAGGACTGCATTCATGTGGAGGGACGTCGTACGTAATCTTGAAGTCTCGTCCTGGAGTTTTGGCACCAGCAACAGCCCAATCGAATCCCGCGTCACTCTGAGGTCCCTCCTTCGCTAAGAGATTGTCGAAAAGATGGAAAAAGTGATTGTAGTTGGGTCTGCCTTTGAAAGAGAGTGAGCAGCAGTGCTCAAAGAACAGGCGAAACTCCAGCGGGAGTCCACAGTACAGGTCAAGGGTGGTGATTCCTTGTTTATGTTCAAGAATCTCCTGCTCCTCAAGCCCAACGCCCTGCCATGGCAAAAAGCCCCAAATGAAGTAAAATAAAATGTAAGCAAGGGACTCCAGATCATCCTGCCAGCCTAGTTCTAAGCCCAGGTGACTATTGATGTGTCACGGACTGCCCCTCTTACTTAATCTTTCTTTCCCATTCCATTGTGTCTTACTGTTCTTGTCCATAACTCCAGGCCGCTTTGCCCATTGCTTACCTAACTTACCTATGGATCGTTCTTGCGTTTTCCAGAGACGTCCATACATTTCTATAAGCTTCCATCTTATTCTGTGGCCTTCCTTGACCCTCTCCTATCTTCTAGTAGCTTCCTCTGTATGTGTATATAAACTGTACCAAGTAGCATAGAACGGGCTTTTCCCAAGCTTGTTCTATTTGTGCAATCAGACTATTGAATAGTCTCTTCTCACTATTGAATGTGTGCAGCTTCCCTTGAACAATCCCTCCTTGCATTAGTCAGCTTTGCTGCTAATTGCCTTTGACTCTATACGTCTTGAGATCACATGCTGGTGTCTTGCTCAATTCCAAGTCATGTCTGACTTGTGTAATCTTCACTTGTCATCCATAATATCATGTGATGTCTCACGTGACTGATTCCCTCTTTGGGAACAACCCTTCCCTGAAATCCATCTTCGTAATCTCGTCCAAGATCCCCAACCCCGAGATCCCTGACTTAGAACGAGCTTCTCTTCTACGAACCAATGATGACTTCAACTCCCTCTGGATCAAAAGAAAAACAGAAAACCCCTGAGGGTCTAGGCATTCCTACAGACTGGCACATTTGTGCAACCAACCAACCCACAGAAGAATCACTCGCTGTCCTTGACCTCCCATTCAAAACAATCCCAGAAACCAAGGACACAGTTCCATCCGAGTTTACAGAAAGAGTCTGCCATTTAGTTGGAGGACAAGATATTATCGTTCGTATCGACGGAAAGGAAGTCACCAAGAAAGCACCATTTACTGGCTACTATGCCTGCTTTAAAGGAGCCCTCCTTGCACTTTCAAATGTCTTCAGAGTTTGGTTTGAAATCCAACTCCAAGCAGGAAACACATATGAATGTTTCTATCTCACGTAGGCAATAGCAAGGGTTGGGGTAACCTTTGCGGGACGCGGGGACGGGTACGCGCGGGACCGGGTACGGGTCAGGATTCTGCTACCCGTCAGCTTTAAAACAAGCCCTAGAACGTCCAAATCGGACCAGAATTGAATGAGTTATGCTTAAAACAAGTATTATACACTGTTTTAACCATATCTTGCTCAAATCTTGTCCGATTTGGACGTTCTAGGGCTCATTTTGACGGGATTTTACACGCCCAGACGGGAAAAAACCCGCCCGGGTGCGGGTACGGGGCAGGCGCTAGGTAGCCGCGGGACTACCCCTGCTGTTCCCTAGTCTTGCATGACCAAGTCTTCAGCTGAAGGATTCCCCATTGAAAGGAATCAACTATGCTCGACTTCGACTCACTAGTCTCCCTATTACTCAAGCCCCATCTAGGGCAACATCTCCTATTCGACTCGCGCCACTCAATACCTCAGCAGTTACACCCCATAACGGAGACGTCTTTCATGAGACTAATCTGGATGACAGAGAAGCACCAGCCAGTAACACCAGTCAATCGACATCACCAGAACCAAACAATCATCCTGAACGCAAGTCCTTTGCAGGATTTGGATCATGGAGAATGCAGTCCTCTCAAACAGCTCATCAGCCATCCAGGCCCCCCCAACATTGACCACAAGGCACTGGAGACGATCCATTTGGATTTGAAAATCTCCAGGACGAACCCAAAAGAACAAACAACAAAGGGCATCATTTAGAGGGTATTCACCCAGACAAATTCGAAGGCGACTGGTCTAAAACCCGACGATTCTTGAACCAGTTTAACAGATTCATGCTTATGAATCGCAAGGCCGATATCGCCAAGGATCCTATCTCTAAGTGTATCTACTTCATGTCCCTCCTTGATGGAGAGAAAGTCAATGGATGGGTTGACATGGCCTTTAACTGGCTCAAAGAAATCGAAGCCAACCCAAGTCTCATTGATCGATTCTCCAATCCCTGGAAAATGATGGAAGAAAAGTTCAAGGTATCCTTTACCGATTACACAGAAAGGGAACATGCCCAAGATCAACTTGGAAAACTGAAAATAACTGGAGATAACCTCAACAAGTATTTGGCTTTGTTTGAAACTCTTGGGAGTCGCGCAGAACTTAATCCCGATGATCCATCCAATCTACACACTTTTGCCCAAGGACTTCCACGACAATTGGCTGGTGCTTGTCTTGCCATGGAGAACCCCAACACCTATGAACAGTGGAGGGCAGCAGCTCAACGACAACAGGTGATTTACCTAAAGAAGAAGGCGCTACACTCTGAGTATGGAACTTGCAATCCTGCTCAAAGTGCTGGACAAAACCCCCAACAGAAACAGAACTTGGGCTGGGTTTGGCATCACCCAGGAGGAAATTCGAACCCTAACAATCAGAACTGGCACAGACAAGGAAATCGCACACAACCCCCTTGCCCACATCTTCCCCCTCAAAACGATGACACTATGGACACTTCCATTGTCCACAAAGCTACAACTGAAAAAGAGAAGGAAGAGTATCACCACACTGGTCGATGCTTCCACTGTGGAAACAAGGTCACCTCATGCACGACTGTCCTAGTAAACCAGCATGCACTTGTACTGTCCAAATAGAAGACAATTATTCAACCACTTCCAGTGATAATGACAACTCCTTCCTTGCCCCAACTACGTCCCTTGCTGCATGAGTGGCTTGCCTGACCAAAGAAGATCAAGGAGCATTCATGGATGAAATGCATTCCTTAGGAGAAGATATGGATTTTCTTGGCGCCTGAGTACTACAGCTCTTACTTGGGCAGTTCTGAATAGTTCTGGTTCTATGTATATAGCTTGAAATCATGCAATTCAAGTCCCCTTTCAGCTACGAACCAAAACAAAATGAGTCAACCAAAAGGCACTACTCAACTGTGGTGCCACAGAATGTTTTATTCATCCACGAGTGGTAGAACATCTTAAACTAGCGACCAGGAAACTTGCTAAACCACAAAAGGTACAAAACATCGATGGCACTCCTAATAAATCTGGTGAAATTCTAGAAGCTGTCAACATCTTGGTTAACAATAATGGCCAAAAAGCCTCACACACCTTCTTTGTTGCTAATATTGGACGCAATGACTTCATCCTGGGTTACCCATTCTTTGAGGCATCTAACCTGAATATAGACTGGAGTGGTGGTTGCATAGAAGGGTTCACTACAATCTCTTCTATAAATGCTGACTCTTGGCGACCCCCCCTCAGAGGGACTAAACATCGAGATTCAACCCCAGCATGGGTATGGTGCATCCCTGGTTGGGAAGAAGGCGATGAAGTCTGGCTCCAAACTAGGGTCACCAAAACAACTGTAGCACAATAGTTGGCCGAAGCGGCTACTGACAAGAAAAAGCATACTTGGCAAGAAATAGTGCCCGAGCAGTACCACCGCCATGGCAAAGTCTTCTCCGAAAAAGCCTCTGAACGCTTTCCTGACTGCCGTCCTTGGGATCACGCTATAGAACTAAAAGACGACACTCCTACTTCCATTAACTGTTGTGTTTACCCCTTATCCCCAAAGGAAAAAGAGGAACAACGCGAATTCCTTTCCAAAAATCTATACCTACAATGAATCCATCATTCTAAATCCCCATATGCCAGTGGCTTCTTTCTGATTCGAAAGAAAGATGGCAAGTTCCGCCCAGTACAAGACTACAGGAACTTGAATAAGTGGACAATTCCCAACAAATATCCGCTGCCACTCATCTCTGAACTTATCTACGATCTGGTTGAGAAACACCTATTTTCTAAGTTCGATATTCATTGGGGTTACAACAACATTCATATCAAAGAAGGCGATGAATACAAGGCCGCCTTTAAAACCAGTGAAGGTCTTTTCAAACCAACCATTATGTTCTTCGGTCTAACCAACTCTCCTGCCACCTTTCAAACAATGATGGATGACATCTTCCAAGAAGAGGTTGCACAAGGATGGCTTCACATTTATATGGATGATATAATCATTGCCACCAAAGATGACAAGGTCCTTCATGAACTCCAAGTCAACCACATCTTGGATAAACTTGAAAGATTCGACCTTTTCCTCAAACCCAAGAAATGCAAGTTCCATCAGAGGGAAGTCGAATATTTGGGTGTCCTCATCAGCAATGGCTCTGTTAGGATGGACCCCGTCAAAGTACAAGGCATCTCCAAGTGGCCCACTCCTCTGACCGTCAAGGATATGTGAAGTTTCCTAGGATTCTGCAACTTCTACAGGGTGTTCATTAAAAACTTCTCCGATATCGCATGTCCTCTTAATGACCTCACTTGCAAGAATGAACAATTCATCTGGTCTCCTGAACATGATGCCACTTTCCTTTGCCTCAAAGAAGTTTGCAGTAACTACCCAGTCCTTTGCACCCCCGACTGGTCCAAACAGTTTGTCATGGAAACCGATGCTTCTGGGTATGCACTCAGAGTGGTTATTGCACAAGAATTTGAGGACGGCATACACCCCATCACTTTCCACTCCAGAAGCCTTCTACCAGTGGAAAAGAATTACGATGCTCATGATAAGGAACTCGCTGCTGTGATCTTTGGCTTCAAATGTGGTTGCCCTTTATTCTTAGGCGCAACACATGCGATTCACGTTCGCACCGATCATAAAAACCTCCAGTATTTCCGTGACCCCAGAAAGATCACTGGCCGTCAAGCTAGGTGGATTGAATTCCTTCAGGACTTTGACTACACTTTAGAACACATTCCTGGGTCAACAAACACCATGGCTGATTTGTTGTTGCAAAGAAAGGACCTTAACAGGGGGGTGGATTCCAACGAACCTCACATCCTACTCCCTGACCACCTCTTTGCTCCAACAAATCCTATCAAGGTACACAAAGTTTTTCTTGAAGACAGTTTAGACCTTCAATGTGACATCCTTCAAACCCTCCATAACTCTCTAGCTGCTGGCCATCCTGGCATTTCAAACACTTGGGGACTAGTCTGCGAACAATACAAAGGCCCTAGACTCCAAGAATTCATTGAACAATACGTAAAAGGGTGTGTACGATGCCAAGAGTCCAAAACCAATGTACATCGATCAAAAGCACCCTTACAACATTTTGATACACCTGTTGAAGAAGGACCTTTTCAATATGTATCAATGGACCTGATTATGGACCTCCCCAAGTCACAAGGCTTTGATTCTATTCTTATGATCGTGGATCAAGGATGTTCTAAAGCAGCTAAATTCATCCCGTGTACTAAAACGATCAATGGAACAGGAGTAGCCCTCGAATATCTGAAATACCTTGTCCCCTGGTTCAGACTTCCTAAACGGATCATCTCAGACCGCGATCCCTGGTTCACCTCTGCATTTGCAAAGGAGATGTGCAAGGCACTAGGAATTCAACAAAACCTATCTACCGCCTTTCACCCTTGCACTGATGGACAAACAGAATGAATGAATGCATGGATTGAACAGTACTTGCAACCTTGGACATTAGGAAAACCTTCTGCTTGGAGTCAACTTCTCCCCATTGCAGAATTTGCACATAACTCTTGGAAACACAACGTAGCATGCAAATCCCCTCATGAACTTCTGATTGGAATCAAACCCCAGGTGATTCTGAAACACCTAGAAGGATCAGTGCCTGCCACAGAAACACACCTACGCCTTCTGGATAAGTCTAGACAATTGGCCCAGAAGCTCCTACAGAACATCCAAAGTCACAAAGATAACAAGAAACTGACAGAGATTAAAGAAGGCGACCTAGTCTGGCTAGAAGGTCGCAATCTCTCTATCACCAGTAATCACAAACTTTCCCCAAAGCAATATGGACCCTTCAAAGTTTCACAAAAGATAAGCCCAGTTGCAATGTGCCTCAATCTCCCCATATCGATGAAGATCCACAATGTGTTTCACATGGATCTACTCCTTCCATATAAGGAGATGGAGCAATATGGCATGCCTTATACATGCCCCCCTCCGATCATCAATAGCGAAGAAGAGTACAAGATTGAGAACATTCTAGAAGCATGACAGTTTGGTAAGAAACGTAAACTTCAATACCTTGTGCATTGGAAAGGGTACCCTCATTCTGATGACCAATGGATCAATCACAAGGACCTCAATGCCCCAGATTTGCTAGCAGACTTTTATCTTTCCAACTCCACTACGGCTGGACAATCAACAGTATAAAAACACCCTCAAGATCCCCAATCAATTCTCACCTCCCTATCATCTTTCAAACTGGCCTCCCCTTACTCCATCTTCTATAACTACAACGAACGCTTCCAACTCAACTTGTTTAGCATCCATTGCACTAGCCCTACTCCTCTCACTCACCTTGTACAAGTTTGCTCAACCATAAACAACATGTCAGACGCCGCCTCTGCCATCTTTGTTCCGTCTTGCTCCTCTTCTCCAACCAATAATCGTGCAGGGAGCACTCCCTACGTTGTTGCTTCCCCTCCTCCTGACAGTCCCACTGAATCCGAGGCCGCCTGGCCCCATTAGCAGATAATCAAGCACATTGCTTGCACTTTCAACATCGACAAGGACGAAGTCAGGGAACAGTTCCCTACCAATCGCTCTCTCCTTCCCATTGACATTCCTCCTCCTCGCGCTCCTTCTCCCATCTTCATTCCTCTGGCTCTGTCGCCCCCATTCATTCCAAGTTCCCCTATTGGACCCTATCCAGGATCGGAGCTTGAAGGGTATATCGACCCTTCGTATCCAAACAGTCCACCATCCATTTCGTCAATTTCCTCCATCGACCCAACCACGCTTGTCATAATGGTGGAAGGAGAACAATATGACAACGAAGATGAATGGAACAATCGCATCGAGAGGGGCCCCCAACTTCATTGTTCATCACCTTGTGTTCCCCTTGCTGATATAATGCCCATCCACCAAATTCCTTCGCCCACCACGGACAGCACGGACTACAAAGAACTTGTGATGGTCCTTTATTGCCAAGTTTCGGACCAAGCAGAAGAAATCGCGGCCTTGGAAGCTGACAAGGAGAATTGGGTGCCATCCCCTGACTGCCCTCAGCCTAGTGTTCACCCAGGTACTGGGTGGCAAGACAACTTCGATGCCACAGGGACTTGCCACCTGTTGTCATTCCACTTGGGGATGAAGACGTCATTGCTCCCTTCATTCGCTATGATCTCCACAACCCATTCCCCGAACTCCTTGCTACGAATGGTCGAAACTGTATGGTCCATTCGTGCCCACTTCACACTGTTCCCCAAACATCTTGTGCTTCCCCTCTATCACCTCGCAATAAGCTATTCTTCCACCCAGACTTAGAGCTGACAAGGGGAGTAGACTGGGCCATTCTTTGGGAAGACGACCCCACTTTGGCAGGCAAGGTCCAACATTTCTGCTCCCACAAAAAGGCATGTAATCATCTTGCAATGCGCATGGGACAACTACATAAGTCCCTAGAGATCGAGTGACAAGTGCTGTATTGCAGTTTGGCTTGCCTTACCAGAGCTAATGCTCTCAGACGCATTCAGTGTCACATTGACTTGTCCCTTCATATCGCCCCTTCTTTCTCCAAGGCATGAGTCTGTAAAATCCGCGCATCTGTCAAGAATCACATCACTGAGGCTCAGGCACATATGCCTCAAGAGTGCATGTGGTGTGGCAAAGAGGGCCATACCATTGATGACTGTTTTTGCATTGGTCTGTGTCACCACTGCTCTTGTTGCGGACATACTGGAGTAGACTGCAAGGACCCTCATGTCATGTATATGGAGGGCAGCAACTGTAAGGTCTATCCTACTCACCCTTACTTTGAATGTGGATATTGTGCTGCTGTTGATGACTGCGTTGATGTCTAAAGGACATTAACAAGGGGGTAATGTCACGGACTGCCCCTCTTACTTAATCTTTCTTTCCCATTCCATCGCATCTTACCATTCTCATCTGTGACTCCGGGCCACTTTGCCCATTGCTTACCTAACTTACCTATGGATTGTTCTCACGTTTTCCAGAGACATCCATATGCTTCTATGAGCTTCCGTCTTATTCTGTGGCCTTTCTCAACCCTCTCCTATCTTCTAGTAGCTTCCTCTGTATGTGTATATAAACTGTACCAAGTAGCATAGAATAGGCTTTTCCCAAGCTTGTTCTATTTGTGCAATCAGACTATTGAATAGTCTCTTCTCACTATTGAACGTGTGCAGCTTCCCTTGAACAATCCCTCCTTGCATTAGTCAGCTTTGCTGCTAATTGCCTTTGACTCTATACGTCTCAAGATCACATGCTGGTGTCTTGCTCAATTCCAAGTCACATCTGACTTGTGTAATCTTCACTTGTCATCCATAATATCATGTGACATCTCACATGACCGATTCCCTCTTTGGGAACGACCCTTCCCCGAAATCCATCTTTGTAATCTTGTCCAAGATCCCCAACCCCAAGATCCCTGACTTGACCTGACACAGTGGTCTGACCATGACATGATGGATGCAAAGGCAGTAGTTCCAACAAGACCAACATCCTTATTGAGTGGAATGTGCAGGTGTGTATTGGGGTCCCTGAATTCTTTTGATAGCCTGAAGTCGATGAGGTATACAGTGCTAGCATGCTTTCTGACACCCATAGCGATATCGCTAGGTTTGAGGTCACGGTGAATAAAATTGCAAGAATGGATGTACTGCAAGCGATGGAGCTAGGCATAGCAGACATTAGCCCATCAGTCGTGGTCTCAGAAGTCAAGTTCACTCACCAACTGCCTAGCCAGAAGCAATACAGTCTTGATCGTGAACTTAAAATGGCATTGAGCAAAGAGATCCTCAAGAGATTGGCCAAGGCGATTGACTGCCATCGCATCGAAACCAGCTTCTGTACCAAACCAATGGGCACAGGGGATACCGGTCCCTCCCTTAAGCTTTGTGTAGACATGAAACTCGTCTTCTACAGTGTGAACTGTTCCATCAACTTGCTCGAGTTTAATAACGACGTCATTTCCTGATAGAATGTCATGTGCGAAATATAATTTATCTGTGTACCCGGGCCTGTGAGTAAAATGAGAGGGTGCAATGCAATTGCCCCATATGTACAAGATGGCCCAGACATGATTCTTTCTTCCAGCCTGTATCTCCCAGCTAATTGAATCAGGTCCATCAGGTGTATGACTTTGAGTGGAACTGGATGTAGACAGATGAGATGACAGAACGTATGAACTGAACATCGGATGTGGCTTACAAAGGACTGATGTGGTGGAAATCTGATGAAGGTCAACATCGAACCATGGATCAATGCCATGGACTGCAAAATGTGTGGTGGCATAAGAAAGAAGGTTTGAAAGAGGCAATGCACCATGTTCAACATATGCACATGCCATTGGTGATGTGTGTCGCGTCATGCTCAGAGCTGTGTCGGCAAGATCAATCAAGCATGTGGCAGTGGAATAGATCAGATCAATTTCAGGGCTGTAAGGCTTTTCTGTGGGTAAACGAAAGGGCAAAGGGATCAGGTGACGACATGGACAAAGGAGCGAAAGATGAGCCTACATGAGAGTTCATAGCAAAAAAAAGGCAAAGTCGATGGGCTACTACAATGGTGCACTACAACACAACTACAAATGATAGCCTGAATTTGTCCGAGTCCACACAGACCCCCAGAGTTAGCTCTACACATCCGTCTTATTGGGACTGCCATCATTTATAGCCCTATCCAAATCACCAAGAAAATCTTTGTTGAGCAAGTTTGCAAGGAGGTCCTCCTCCATTTTGTCATCAGTCATCAACAACTCTGGCATTGCCCAACCCTCTGTGAAACTCAGATGCTTTTGCTTCAAATGGAATTTTAACATCTGGAGGGCCTCCATTGTGAGTGGATTGATACAATTTCTCTGCTTGGTGTCGGTCTTGGCGCTTGAGGAGAACACCCTTTCACAGGGTACCAATGATGCTTGAATGGGCAAGTAGTCCATGGCAATCTTGAATAAAGTTGGAAAGGTCAACTTGTGAATCTACTGCATCTTGTCAGTGATGTTCAAGCACCATTAATATACCACAGAGGGTCTTGGTTCTTCAGCGAGCATGCCCCTGTCACATAAGCTTGATATTCTTGGTCGAGCGTTTGTTGTTTGCCTCCCACCGGATCACCAATGTCCTTCATCCTAGTAGACCCATATTGGGCTGCAAGTGACATATAGTCCGGTTCTTCCCAGTCTGAGTATGTAGGATTCTCTTGGGCGCATGGTTCTTCATCACTATCAGTGGTGGTATTCTTGCGATAATTGGACATCTTTCAGGGGATAAGTGAGGACAACTTTTATGGGTAGCCCCATATAAATAAACTCACCAATTGTTGGATGCTGGTCTCAGCCATCTTAATGAAAGGTGGTTCCCAATGCTTGTGAATCCACGACAAATGTATTGAGGGATGTACAACTATAGATGAAAATTAGCAAATTACCCAAGGCAGGAAGACATAAGCACTTACGCATCGCAATGACATATGCCCTAGTGTGATCCATGTGAGAATAGTAACCATAAGCCCAATTAAGCCCAGGTTGTATCAAATCCCCCATATAAGGGGCTTTCTTCATATCCTCCCATCTTGTCATGAACATCTCGAATGTGTAAATAGCGCCACACAAGACTGGGATTTGCTCACTAGACATGACATGCTGGACATGGTGCAGAGCACCCAAAATGACTTCGGCATGTTCCATCATGGCCCAGGCTTGAGACAAGATCCTATACTTGCCCAGTTCTTTCTTATAATTTGGGAGCGCCAGGAAGTAATCAATAGCCTAGAAATTTGATGGTTTAGCATGTATCACATTTGGTGAGGTAAGGTATGTAATGCCATACTGGGCGCATCTCACGAAGTTGACGAAGCATGAGGTAAACAGAATCCCACCTTGTGGGGACATCCTGCAGGAGCTACAGCTGGTTGAGTTGGATAGGCTTAGATGTCTTCGGGTCTGTGAACCAGTTCTGGTGGTTGCCTTCTGTGATAACTCTAGCAAAGTCATCCCAACACTGTATCAACCCTTGAATGGCTCAGACCACTGTGCAAGCTGCTGAGATGGGATCAGATGCAACAGCAACAGTGTCATCATCGGATGAAGACGAATCATCCTTGTTGTCAACCCCATTAGACAGACCACATATCACTTGTCCAGAGCAAAGATCGACAATATGTGCAAAACACATGATCCTTCTATCAACCAGATCAAATTCAATGTTGTGTTCTTTTGCCAACTTTGCCCCAAGCACCTTCATCATGGTGTCATTGTTTGAGGCATTGTCCATGGTGAAGTGTCCCACCTTGAGTAACTGAGCGTGTATCAATCATCGGAAAAATGTGGTCACCTCACCTTCATTGTGACCCCAGCCCTGTCCAGGAGGTACAAGATGGTTCATACAAGGGACCTTCCACTATGGTTGTGACGAACGCAATGAAACGCTATAAGAGACGTCTTGAGCTGTAAAGACAAGGTTCTGTCAACCCTTGCGACCCAATGTGCAGTTATTGTGAGAAAAGGTTGGATGCCCTGATCCAACCACAAATCTAACATAAACAACACCTGCCGCACAGCAGCCTTATTTAAAAAAAAATATTGGTGAAAAAATATTGAACAAAGTGAGAGACACATACCGCAAGTTCAAGGTGCAAGTCTTGAAAATACACTCTCCAAGCTCAGAGAAGGAGCTTGCGTATCTTGGTTCAATGCAGGATCATGGAATCTTTGAGGTCAGGTTGTAGGAGCAGGAGAAGCTGCCTGAATTCGATACACTCGACTACCCTCAGAGACTTGGAATCCGGAAAAATGAATCGTGAGCACGGTGAATAAAAAAAGACAAAAGATATAGATGTACCTGGTCATCCACAATGATGAAATTCAGGTGCTGGTGGAATGCCTTCTTGTTAAATTCATCCTGTCATCTGACTTGTGAAGTGGAAGCCTTGGTGGCAGCTTGAGATTGTGACAATGCTTTCCAACCATGCTGGCTGGCTAAGCTCTTATATAACTCCATGTGAATGGATTTGATGTAATAGCAGTGGGATGTGGTTGACAAGCCCTTCACATATGAATAGCTGATGTTCAAAGGCCATTCAGTTGGATTATCTTCTTTGGTCTTCCTATGAATTATGGATTAGGTTACAAAGCCAGAGAGTTCTGCACATAGGAAACTTACCTGGACAGTTTGCAGATGTTCCTTGTTCTGGTTCTGTCAAAAAAATATTTGATGTTGGGGGCAACATTTTTACTGGACTTGGGAATGATGTCAGGATTGTTGATCCCTAAGTCGCAGCTACAATCACTATGGGTGGACTCGTCACAGCCACGATTGCCACTGGCTGGCCCATTGCTGCCTGAGACATCACCCAGATCAAACCTTTCTTGAGAGTCGGCAGGTTGCAATCCAGCCACTGGACTGGGCAAAGCAGGTCCAGGCTCTGGAGGGGGGACAGTTTGACAAGTGGAGCGTGGCATGGGTGTTGGTCAGGAAAGACTCGAATGGAGATCATTCAATCTTTCATGCCTTCATATAGTTTTCCAAGGGCTGCACATTGTCAGAAACAGAGATATAGTTTGCATGGGGTTGAAAGTTGGGGAAAGAAGTGATGTAGGCTGGGTTGGGGTTGAGACGCTGACATGTGGGAAAGTCTGACTTGAGATCTGAGATTATGATGCACCAACTTGGCTTTACATGCAATGCATGTAGTCAGGGTAATTTTGGTCCGAACTAGAGACTTATTGTGAAAGTGTGAGAGCAACAGAAGGCAAACAGACCTGCTATAGAAAGGCTGGGATGCTCTGGACAGCAACAAACTACTGCACTCTACCACAGCACTGCCAACACACCTATTAAGGTACTTGGTGATGGGTTGAGTCACCCTCACCTGCTGCCACTGTCATCATTGCACTGTCATTGTTATTAATACTGCCCTGAGTTTCGTCCCCTTCTGCTACCCCTGCGAGCCTAGGCTGTGAGCAATGGCTCACAGCTGCAACAACAGGGGGACGCACAGGTCAGAACAGGGGCAGTTAGTAGGAAGCCTCTCCCCCTCACACAGAGGGAAGGGAAGGAGCATAAAGAAAGTGAATTGGCAAGGGGCACTCAGCAGTTGGAGAGGGCAGATGAAGGGACCAGTCAGGAAAACAAAGGAAAGCAAGCCAGCAAGGGGCACCCACTGGAGAGGGCAGAGGAAGGGATCGGTCAGGATGCCAGGAGAAAGTGAGACAGGAAGGGGCACTCACCTGCTGGAGGGTGCAGAGGGTGTGACCAGTCTGGACACAGAAAGGAAGCAGGATGATGATGGAAGAGTTGAGCCCTTTGATGGGAGGTTTGTACACAAGCCAGGATGTCAGTGTTGAGATGGCATCATGGAGCTCCATGTAAGGGCCAATGGGAAGGGCGAGGGAATGGGTCGGTCTGGACTTGGGGTTGTTTGGGCACCTGTTGGAGAGGGCAGAGGAAGAGACTGGTCAGGACACCAGGAGAAAGCAAGACAGGAAGGGGCACTCACCTGCTGGAGGGTACAGAGGGTGTGACCAGTCTGGACATGGAAAGGAAGCGGGATGATGATGGAAGGGTCGCACCCTTTGATGGGAGGTTCATGCATGAGCCAGGACGTCAGTGTTGAGATGGCATCATGGAGCTCCATGTGATGGCCAATGGGAAGGGTGAGGGAATGGGTCAGTCTGGACTTGGGGTTGTTTGGGCACACATTGGAGAGGGCAGAGGAAGAGACTGGTCAGGACACCAGGAGAAAGCAAGACAGGAAGGGGCACTCACCTGCTAGAGGGCACAGAGGGAGTGACCAGTCTGGACATGGAAAGGAAGCGGGATGACAATGGAAGGGTCGAGCCCTTTGATGGGAGGTTCATGCATGAGCCAGGACGTTGGTGTTGAGATGGTATCACAGAGCTCTATGTGATGGCCAATGGGGAGGGCAAGGGAACAGGTCGGTCAGGGTTGGGGTTGTTCACTGCTCTTTGGAGGTGGTACTGGGGGTGCAGGTATTGATCTGTTTGACAGGTTTCATGGTCTTACGGAAGATATTGAGACTGAGCTCCTCAAACTCGGCACAGGTAAGCGTCTGCAAAAAGTCATTTCTGTCATCAAAAGGCTTAAGGCATGTGGACTGTTGAGAGGAAAGAGAGTACTTGGCCTTTTCTACTTTGCACTTGAGCGTGTCTGGCACATGAACATTGGTTGAAACATCGGTGCCAGTTTTTTCTTGTACTGCCTGACAAAGTATTCAATAACACAGTTATCAAAGTACTCACCACCCAGGTAGGTATTACCAGCAGTAGCCAAGACCTCGAAGACACCATCGTCAATCGAGAGGAGAGAGACATCAAAAGCACCACCTCCAAGGATAGACAATGATGCGGGTCTCAGACTTGTGTCCTTTTTGTCAAGGCCATATATGATGGAAGTGGTTGTCAGTTTGTTGATAATACGAAGGATCTGTAGACCAGTAATGGTTCCAGCATCTTTGGTTGCCTCAGCCTTCAATGGGAGTGGAAATCAAGAAGCCCTTTTTGCATGCCTCCTTGCCTTGGTGTCCGAAGCCGTAACCAGCAAAATGCCCATCAAGCTCTTTGCCAAGGCCCTTCTTCTTGGAGAGGGCCAGTCTATAGAGTATGGATGCCAAAGACATGGCCAGCTGGACCAGGGGTGGTTGGACACTTTTTGCATGCTCACACCACAAGGTCACGCTTCACTTGACCCTGCTGCATTCTCGGAAGACAAACCGTGACCTGTGTGATTGCATGATTGGCTACCTACAAAAGCACTTCCACCCGATGCAAGTATGGGACAAAAAGGGCGCAGACAGCCTCACCATCCGGAGTGGGTGTGGCGGATTGCATTTATCGCATGACCATGCAAGGCAGTATGTCTACGTCATGATAAGACCCAGCAAGATGTTGAGGCAACCGATCAAGAACAAGATAAAGGCAGACACAAGCACAAAGTCATTGATGTGATGTGAGAGTATGGCTGCACCGAGTCTTTACGGCAGCACAACTTCGTCAGTGGGAAGAATGATGTAAATCGGGAGGAGGGGTGGACTTACATGTAAAAAGATGCTGAGTGTAGGGCAGAATGAGAGACGCTCGTTTGTAGACAAAGGGATCAACACCAGGTGTCGGGAACTCACTACTTTATAGGTAGCGAGACTTGATGACGGCATGGAGTTGAAGGTGACTGATCCAAAGGAGCAGCAAGGAGATGTTAAGGAGGAAGAGACAAAAGGCAAGAAGAGGCGGGACAGAGTAGACTGGGGAAGACGAAGGGCGAGCTGCTGGCGATGAGGGAGCTTTGAAAGGCTCCAGTGTGGGGATTGACAAGAGAACAGTCTAAGGACTGTTCACCTAAATTCATAGGTCTTATATACTAATACAGAATACAGGGTGGTCTGTGCGCAGTTTAGGGTAGGTACAATTACAGGTAACAGGGGACTGCGCAGTTGATGCGCAGTAACTGCGGATTACATTATACATCTCGATTAGGGTCTAGCCCTAATGAGTCGCGTGTTCGTTGATCGAGTCGCGTCGCGTGTTCGTTGATTGTTTAATAGGCGCGTCTTGTTGATCGTTCCCACGATCTGCCACGTGTTGATCAACGGGTTAGATACGCGTCCAAAGTGCGTCTGGTCAAGTGACTTTGTTGATGACCAATTCCTTGATAGGTCATGTGTTATCTTCACAGGGTCACGGGGTTGTAGGTTCCCAGGGTCACGTGATGAGTCATGTGTAGGGTCATGTGATATGTTCCCACGGTCACGTGGTGCTGAAGTTACGGGTTTGTAGCTGAGACTGGGGGGCGCGAGTACCGCTCGCGACACCAGGTTGATGTCTGGGGGTGAGGAAGGAAGGGCATATCAGCCACGAATTGTGACCAAGGTCCGAATGATAAGTTATAGATGGATGGATGGACAGACAAAAGGGCAAGCTAGCTCACCGGTGTTATAAAAAGTGCAGCACAAGTCCTTGCAGTGCTCCATGTCCTTGTGTGTACACGTCCAGCACAGGCCCATGCACATCGTGTGGCCAGACTGTGCTGGATGGGCAGTGATCTGCACGTCGGAATTGGAATTGGCTTTGACATGGAACTACTCCTTGTCATACTAGATCCCAAGACGCGAAGTGGCTTTGGTGTGGCAAGGACCAAGATGCTGATGTCGATGCCAAGATGAGGGTAGATACAGCGGGAGGGGAAGGGCGCAAAAGATGGGGCTGTTGCTGCATCGGACGAGATTTCGTATAGCAGTACCATGTGGGGAAATAGCTTGCTTCCCAAGGTTAGATGGATGGTGACGACAACGATGATAACGATAGATGCACCTTTTTTTTTTGTTCTTGTGATTGGGTGGGGAGGTAACAAGGGATATTGGACTGTGATGGGTAGTCTGTGTGTGTGGACACCCAAGTCTGCCTTACCAAGGTGGAAAGGACTGCATGCAGGCTGTGAGGAGTGAGTAGAATAGTGGCAGGGAGCTTTGTGTGTGGGGCATGAGTGAAGCCAAGGGAAAGGGGCACTGGTGGGTTTGGTGCACTTGGCAGTGTGTGTGGGTGGGAGGGGAAATGGAGGTACAAGGACCGAGGCAGCACCACAGAGCCAAAGTCTGCTCCAAATGGTGCTGCCCAGCCTTGCGCCTGCCAACTTCCTGTCAATGCGTGCCTGCAGAGGTCCGGGGTCCAGGGCCCCAGAGCGTATCGCCCAAGTCTGCCCAACCAAGGTGGAAAGACTGTGCATGGAGTGTTGGGAGAGGGAAGGTTGGTGCTGGGTGAGGAAACTGCAAGGAAGGGGAAGGATAGTTATGTGTAATCACAGAACAAAGGTTAGGGGTGCATACTGCCATCTCCCCTTCCTCCCATCAGGAATAATGATCTCCTCTCCATTGGGGACAGCACTGGGTGCTGTGTCCTTGATGCTGTTCAGGGTGTCAGTGTGGGTCTGTCCTTGACTGAAAGGTGTCTTCGACGTTGTGCGTGATATCATGGCCATGCTTTTGGCAGGTAAAACCATTGTCTTTGTGAATGTCATCAACACAATCATGGTGATCCACCTTTATGCACAATCGAAACCGATCAGCACAGGTGCAACATAACAATACATTATGTGACTCACTGGAGGAGGCCTGTTGCGCATGATTGTTGATGGATGGTGAGGAGGCGCATAACCAGGGGTTGGAGGGGGTGGGGCATGGGAGTGCACAGGCCATGCATGGGAAACTGATACAAAGTCTTTGCCTTTTGATGTGAGTGAACTGCTGGAGGGAGGAAAGTCAGATTCAACATGCATGTGGATGATCTCCTTGCCAGCCTGAGCAAAGAATTAGTGTTCCTGATGACAGAAATATAGACTGGTGGAGCCTTGCTTGAGAAAGAGCAGTTGCTCTGGTGGTTGCGGAGGGAACAATCACATCAGGTCATGACCTGTGGGAGGTGGAGGGTAGTTTCTTGGTGGCATGGTTTGACCATTTGATACCGATACATCGAGTTCCTAAGGTATCGGTGTAAATGAAAATGGGAAAATGATTATGAATCAAAAGGGACATACAAGGGAGAGAGCTTGGGGATATCGGTCTTTGAATGGGTGCCTGGGCACCATTGGAGGAATGTTGGATAGGAGGTAGATGTGACGACGGAGGGCTCATGTTGTGGTTGTGATTTAGGGGGGGAACCAGAGGAGCGCGACAAGGAGCAAGAGAGCTCAGAGATGGGGTGAAGGTTATACTGCTACATGAAAGAAGCGTGCAGGAGTTGGGAGAGATGAATAAATCGAATCAGTGATAGAGAAAGAAGGGCTAGTAACGACACACCTAAAAGAATTGCTCAGCTATAAGGCTTGCTCATCCAGCTGCAGGCAGGCTGGCAGTTTGTATGTTGGCTTGCAAGGTAGTGGGAGGTTGGTTTGAGCTTGCCATTTGTTTTGTGTGAGAGGGCAGAGATTGGGACAGTTGGGATACAGAAAGGGAGTGAGGCAGCAAGTGGCACTTGCAGAGGTAGTGGATGGGTGGTCAGTGTTGACTTTGAGTCACGACTCAAGTCAAGTTGACGACTCCTGGGCTGCAACTTTTCCCCGGATTGGTCTGGTTAGCTGAGTAGCAAAAACAACCAGCTTCGGCTTGCCGGGCCGTTTCTAACCAAGTCGCGGCAACACTACATGTGGCTTCCCTCGAACAATCCCCTTTGCATTAGTTAGCCTTGCTACTAATTGCCTTTGACTCCTCTATATCTTGAGATCACGTGCTAGTGTCTTGCTTGATTCCAAGTCATGCCGGACTTGTGTAATCTTCATTTGTCACCCTCCTTGTCATGTGACACTTCATGTGACCGATTTCCCCTTTGGGAATGACCCCTCTCTGAAATCCATCTTCATAATCTTGTCTGAGATCCCCAAACCCTGAGATCCCCAACTTGATCTGACATGGTGGTCTGACTGTAACACAGATCCTGCTGGGAGAGCTGTGACATGGCCTTGTGGGAGGTGACTGACATTGTTAAAGAAAGCTACTACACGGTTTTGGTCTGGCACTTCTGGTGTGGGGGGGCTATGTGTAGGTGTTGGAGGGGGAGAAGGGGAGCCATTTTCCAGAGATGGCAGGAGGGGGAGTGGTAGTAGGGGAGGGCCCTCATTGAAGATTTGGTCAATGTCCATGCCCACACTGTTTGTCATAGTCCCAGAGCAGGTGGCTTCAATAGGGACTTGGACGGTCTTGATTCTAAGCTGTGGGGGACCAAGATCGGTGTCATTAGGGTTGGTTGGGTTGTCCATGACCCTTTTGTGCTTGGCCTTATTAGCATCTGAGGGTGGCATGGCTTGTGGGAGAAAAAAGGGGGGGGATGTATGGTAAGGTTGATGTGGTTTGGGAATGGGGGTGAAGCAGACTAATTGGGGGGTGGGCTGTGGGTTTTATGGTGCGGCTAGTTGGTGGGTTTTAGGCAAGAGTTAGTCTGCAGGGGTAGGGGCAGGGGTATGTATGACCTTGTTGATGTGTGGTTCAAGATGTAAACTTACTAAGACAGGGTATCTATGTGGCATGGGTCAGCACCTCCATTGGGGGGATAGAAGGGGGGATGAAGATTGCTTTCACAACTTATGGGAGTTCTCAGGTCCAAATAGAGTTCTTATGGGCACATAGAGGGACTTAGACAATGTAGATGGAGGACCCAAGGAGGTGGGGCTCAGTTTGGTTGGTGACAAGGGCCACAGGTATACCCAAAGGTATTACGCCAGGTCAGAGGGGTGGCAAGACCATTAAGATTCTGGGATCATTCTGTGTTGGTACATTGGAGGTGTGCTCCAGATGGCCTGTATGGTGGGGAGGGGTGGTGTTCCCTTGTTAATGTTAATTCCTTGCCACATCTCATGGGAAAAACTGGACTGGTGGTGGTCATGGTTCAAGGAGCCCCCAACAGCCACATGGTCTTACTTTCCCAGGGTCACGTGCTGCTAAGTCATGTGATATCATAGTGGCTGAGGGGTCATGGGATAGGTCACATGTAGGGTCATGTGATAGGTTCCCATGGTCACATGTTCTTTGGGTTACTTGGTTGTAGCTGGATTTTGAGGGCATGAGTACTGCTCATGACACTGAGTTACTGTCTCATTGTACCTACTGGATCACACTTGCCCAGACAGCACTTGTATACATAATCTTTAAATATTTCATGATGCACATCCACTTTCTGACCTGTAGTCTCACTCAAGACATCCATCATTCCATACATTCAGGCCATCATGACCATCAAACCAACTCAAGTCCACACCATTACTCTGACCTCCAAATATGGCCATCCTGCTGTCAAGGCCTTCCCATGCCATACTTTAGACTACTTCGTGCCACCTGTATGTGTCTGCAATGTCCATTACTTCAAAAGCCAGAGTTATCTGCCTTCACAACAGTTGTCAATGCATTGAAAGCTGGTCTTGCTAAAGCCTTGGGGCTCTATCCAGTTGCTGGTGCCACCATCATCACCAATGAGAAAGGTGGACTTGCAATCAATGGTGAAAAAGGAAAACAGCAATGACTTGGCTCCTCTGCCATTATTTATCATACCACCACCTGCTCCTGTGTTTGCAACCAAACTTACCAAGTTAGCCTTTGCAATCACTTGTCAGGCTACAAATCAATTTTCATTTGCTTCACCAGTTCACCTGTGGTACTGTCATTGTTGCTTGCTCCTGTCACCATTTCACAGCCAATATGCAAGGCTACCTGGATTTCCTCAAAGTCTGGGCAACTATCATCTGTAATGAAATAGCTTTCAATCAGAGCAAGCTCCCAAAAACATTCAAACATCAACCAGAGTGTTTTTTTGACAACATCAAGCCCAATGCACCACCAACCAAAATTCCTTGTGGATTTGTTGTCCTGCCATCTCCACCTTAAGCCCCACCTCCTTCCCCCAAAGCTGCCATCACTATCTGGCACTTTACTGCTGATGCCGCTGAGCAACTGAAATGTACCTGCTCACCATCAAAGAAATCCAGGGAATGGATCTCCACAGGCAATGTCATGTCAGGGATCCTGTTCAGCACCATCACACAAGCTTGTGAAGCCATCAGCTACCTCTGCAACTTGCTTTTGAGCCAGTCTAGCGCAGAATCAGGCACTGAATCCCTTACCATGACCACTGATGGTCATGAATGTTTACCAAATAAGTGTATGACCAATGGTGCCTATTTCAGCAATTTCCAGGTCATCAATGCTATCACCATACCATGTGCCAGATTAATGTCTACCTCTTGAAAATCTTGCCACTGTGGCCCTTGCCATTCATACCAACCTGCACCAGCAAGTGAGCCCAGAGTCTGTCAAAGCCAAACTGGGCTTCTTCAACACCCTGATTTTGCCAAACCACCCAGGCATATCCTCATGTCTGCCAATGTCAGTATGTCTAGCTGGTGCAAGTTCAACTTCACAGGACCTGAATTCTCATTTGGTGAGATCCTGCTAGGAGGGAGACCCTATTGAACTACTTATGGAGGTGGCATCCTCCAGCCAGGCATGGGAGTTCTGATCAAGGACTACAACACAGGAACCATCACCATGATCCTTTCCACTCCAGTACTATGGTCCATATAGGGCACGGCTATAGTAAACACATACAGTAAGGCATTCTATAAGAACTTGGACCTGCCATATGAAGTAATGGCCCACTTCAACAAGTTCCTAAACAGAGGCAGATATGCACCTGAGTGTCACAGTTAACCTGGTGGTGTCACAGGGCCATCTAGTTGAGATCCCCCCCTTATCCCAGAAGGGTTCCTGAGCATCCCAGTCCCCAGCAATTTCCCTCGTTTCCAGCGGTCACTCACATGTTCCCGTCCCATCTGGCAACCTCTGCCCAACAACACGTCGCCTCCCACGCTGAGCTTGTTGTCTCTGACAGTGAGCACATTTTAGCACTTTAACCACATGTTTTATATAACATATTATATATCATTCGGTTTGTTTTTACAAGTAGAACATGAATATAACGAAATAAAATAAAAATAATGAAGTTCCTAGGCACACACGGCCCCAGCAATCACCAGGGCCTCTTGGAAACCCAGAGCCAGCTAGCCGGGACTCCTCCCGCGCTTGCCCCTGCCTTAGCAGTGGAAGCCAATGATGATACAAGCTTATCGTCTTGCACATTGAGCTTGCTCACCCTCGCTCTCCCTTATTTAAACACAATATATATATATATTAGGAACTGTATTAAGTAGTAGAACATGAATATGACAGTAAAAAAATACTATAGAGGTGTGATTGCCCCTGCTGCCCAGAAGGGGTGAATACACCCTTTCTGCCCCTCGCTGCGATGCCAGACATTGACAGAACCCTTCTGCATGGCGCCGCGATGCATTCCTGCACCCCTAAACCCTCCGGTGGCGCATTGTTACAGCCCCGCAGGCTGGATTGGTGGCCAGGTGGTGTCCTGGTGCCAGTGGCAGCACCGGCGACATTGATGACATGGCAATGGCAATGAAGGTAGGGGCAGGCACGGCGGTGTGAATGGGCACATTGCCAAGGGAGCATGAGGGGGTGCATTGGGGCACGTGGTTGAGGACACAGGCAGGGGCACAGCACCTGGATTTGCTTCGCTTGTGCTTCAGGCTGTCTCAGGCCGATAGTTCTAGCCTGCCATAGTATTTGTGGATAGGGGCGGACGGGCAAGGGGACTGTATGGGGGAACTGGTGAGGGAAGACTGGTGAGAAACCCCAACAGAGTTGAATTGCCAGTGTGTTAAGGCCCAAGGACCTTTAAGGTGCGACTTGCACGAGGTAGTGGTGACAAGTAACAATGACTAGAGTGTCTTTGACAACGTCAAAGACCTGAGAGGATTTTATGAAGGGGGAAGGGAAGTCGAATGGTAGAGTGAAGACTTTCAAGACGTTTGGATTGGAAACCAAGTCAAGCTTAGAGCTTTGACTTGTAACTAATGGCTGGTTTATATACATGAGGAGTCTGAGGCTATGCTATGCTTACTATAGCTAAGTATGAGTCGAAACTAATACAGAGATCACTTGGAATGAGTCGAGTAAGTAAGAGTCAGAGAATGCGCAGTAAGTACGAGTCATATCGAGTCTGGAAATGAGTCAGGACAGAGATACAGTAGATGCGCTGAGATGCTCCAATTTGGGGGCCGGGAGATGACGATACGAAGGGCGCGTAAGCAAACGAGTATCGGATCACATACATATCCGCTTTTGGTAATCCACTTTGATGAGAGTCTGCTTACTCTAGCAGCATAGGAGGTGACTCTGTATTTGGATCGGGATCAGTTCCCACAGACCGGGGACTTGGTAGGCTTTGGTAATCAGGAGTGGCTTGGGCGCTAGGGCTTGTCGGGGATATTGGAGATGTGGCTGATGACGTAATGGGGGTGTAACTCCCATCTTCATGACATAGGTGTTTAGGTGCTGAGACTTCGCTGCTCAGGGAGACGGGCCGGGTTATACTGGTAGGCGGGGATGGCTGACTAAGCCATGCTTTCCATGGCGGTGAAGGCTGTTTGTTGGCTTCTAACTCATAAATGTTAGAGCCGGATGGTCTGGGCTGGTATGGCGTGTGTGGTGGGCTAGGACTGCGATCTCTCATAGGACTATCTCCATTGCTATCTGGAGCGGGATCCGTGATCACTGGTGTAGGTTCTGTGAAGTGTTCCATGGAGGAATGGTGGCGCATGTGAGTAGGCCACATGATTGGGATCGCTGGTATTGCCTGGCTGAAGGTAGTGGGTAGCATGGGTGTGCGTGCTCTGGGAGGTATCGATGGCGGTATCACTGGTTGGGATATATTCTGAGGGATCTGTGTGGTTGGTGTGGGAGGTGCGACGGGTCCTGAGGTTGCTTGGGGTAGGGAGTAAAACGAAAAACTGGGTGGATTGTAACACAGTGAATGCCTAGGGCCTGACAACACCATAAATGTTTCTGGCTCTTCTCCCCCCCAAATTCCCATGTAGTACAATACAAACTGCTCTTTGCTACCCCCCCTAGGCCCCCTTGAGATGTCTGGCCTGTTCTGCCCTTGCGCTGCTGCATGCACGTTTGACTGCCCACACCCTCGCACCCCTTTGCTCCACCTGCACTCCCCTCACGCTCCCTCGGCAATGTGCCCATTCACACCGCCGTGCCCGCCCCTACCTTCATTGCCATTGCCATGTCATCAATGTCACCGCCACCGCCACTGGCACCAGGACACCACCTGGCCACCAATCCAGCCCACAGGGCCATAACAATGCACCACTGGAGCATGGGAATGCATCGCGGCACCATGCAGAAGGGTTCTGTCAATGTCCAGCATCGCAGTAAGGGGCAGAAAGGGTGTATTCACCCCTCCTGGGCAGCAGGGGCAATCACACCTCTATAGTATTTTTTTACTGTCATATTCATGTTCTACTACTTAATACAGTTCCTAATATATATATATATTGTGTTTAAATGAGGGAGAGCAAGGGCGAGCAAGCTCAATGTGCAAGACAATAAGCTTGTGTTGTCGTCAGCTGCGGCTGCTAAGGCAGGGGCAAGTGCGGGAGGAGTCCTGGCTAGCTGGCTCCAGGTTTCCAAGAGGCCCTGGCAATTGCTGGGGCCACGCGTGCCTAGAAACTTCATTATTTTTATTTTATTTCATTATATTCATGTTCTACTTGTAAAAACAAACTGAATGATATATAATATGTTATATAAAACATGTGGTTAAAGTGCTAAAATGTGCTTGCTGTCAGAGACGACGAGCTTGGCGTGGGAGGCGACGTGTTGTTGGGCAGAGGTTGCCAGATGGGATGGGAACACATGAGTGACCGCTGGAAATGAGGGAAATTGCTGGGGACTGGGACGCTCAGGAACCCTTCTGGGATAAGGGGGGGATCTCAACTAGATGGCCCCGTGACACCACCAGGTTAACTGTGACACTCAGGTGCAGATATGGTATCATTCCCTTCCATTGGTGCTCTTCGCTTTGATATGGCCCACACTCAGAATGCCATAATCTCTCTTGGATGATGCAAAAAATGAATGTGAACCCACCAATGCAGATGGTTTCTCTCCCTATGACCAGTAGATACATGCCCTTGAGCTGCATGATGACCAGGTGCCTTTTGTTTGAAGCCAGATAATTAGGCGCCTAAATCGGTGGGGTTCAGATGAACATAGAGCCTGTTCCGAATTGTCAACTGCCAGATTGCCCAATTGTTAGCAGAACGAGATCATCATTTAGAAGGTAAATGATACCCCACAAGTGGGTTTCCAAGCGGACATGTGGTAACACATAAAAACATTGGCCAAGGACCAAGGTGTGGGGGTTTGAGAAAAGAAGTAACCAAGTCAATTTTGTTTGCTTCTGGACATATGATTGAGATGGTGTTGGTATGGTACAAGGCCTGTGTCATGTACAAAAGGGAAAAAAGCTCTGTCCCCAGTCACATGTTGTTGACCAAATTCAGAGAGTACACTGTAAACTTCAAAGGTACTGAAATTCAGTACCCTGAATGTCTGAATTAGTGAATCTAAGACATTTTATTTGTGAAAAATTTCAGCACTTTTTTACAACAAAAAGATACTGAAAATTAACAATATATTTGACTTAAAATCAGCACTTTTTCTCCAAAGAAAAGATGCTGAAAATTAACAACAGTTTTTGCCTTAAAATCAGCACTTTTTCTCCTAAGAAAAGATGCTGAAAATTGACAACAGTTTTTGTCTTAAAATCATACAAACCAGACATGAAAATACTATGTATGCCCCATGAATTGTGTCAGAAAAAATCAGTTCTATTTGATGCTATGTGACTACATTATGATCTACGTTCTTTCCTGCCTCCAGGTTCCCCTTGACCTCACCAAACTGCCATGTCTGCCACACCTATTTCCTGCCACACACTGTATCTGCCATGCCCACCACATCCACCACATCCACCGCATCCACTGTGTCCACCATGTCCGCCATGTCCGCTGTGCCCACCACACCCACCATGTCCACCACATCCACTGCACCCACTGTATCTGCTGCACCCACCACATCCGCTGCGCCCACCGCATCCGCTGCACCCACCACGTCTGCTGCACCCACCACATCCACTGCACCTACCATGTCTGCCATGCCCACCACATCCACTGCACCCACTGCACCCGCTACGTCCGCTGCTGTCAGGAACTCACTACTTTATGGGTAGCGAGACTCAACGACGGCACGGAGTTGAAGGTGACTGATCCAAAGGAGCAGCACAGAGACGTTGAGGAGGAAGAGGCAAAAGGCAAGGAGAGGCGGGACGGAGTACACTGTGGAAGACGAGGGACGAGCTGCTGACGATGAGGGAGCTTTGAAAGGCTCCAGTGTGGGGGATTGACAAGAGAACAGTCTAAGGACTGTTCACCTAAATTCGTAGGTCTTATATACTAATACAGGGTGGTCTGTGCGCAGTTTAGGGTAGGTAAGTTTACAGGTAACAGGGGACTGCGCAGTCAATGCGCAGCAACTGTGGATTACATAATACATCTCGATTAGGGTCTAGCCCTAATGAGTTGCGTCTTCGTTGATCGAGTCGCGTCGTGTGTTCGTTGATTGTTTAGTGGACGCGTCTTGTTGATCGTTCCCATGATCTGCCACATGTTGATCAATGGGTTAGACACGCATCCAAAGCGCGTCTTGTCAGGTGACATTGTTGATGACCAGTTCCTTGATAGGTCATGTGTTATCTTCCCAGGGTCACAGGGTCATAGGTTCCCAGGGTCACGTGCTGATAAGTCACGTGATGTATGAGTGGCAAAGGGGTCACGTGATGAGTCACATGTAGGGTCATGTGATATGTTCCCACGGTCACATGGTCTTGGAGTTACGGGTTTGTAGCTGAGACTGGGGGGCGCGAGTACTGCTCGTGACAGCTGCATCCATCACATTTGCCATGTCCACCACATCCGCCGTGCCCATGTGCCCACCGCACCCACTATGTCTAGCACATCCACCGCATCCACCATGTCTGCTGCCTTTCCCTCGATCCACGCCCAAACAGACTCCCTGAGGGAGTGTAAGTTGTGGATGATATGAGTGGACCCAGCAGCTAACATAGTGATACACGCATGGCTTGCTTCATATTTGAGGCTGAGGACATCACCATCATCAGTTGCCTTGAGTGTGCACTTGTCATCATCCCCTTTGGTAAGCGATCTGAGGTTAATGCCAAGGGGGATTGGATGGTCGCAACGGTAGAGGGCGAAACTGTCAGCATGCAGTTTGACAGAGACAAGAGCGATGTGGGAGTTATCTGTCACTTGCAGGTTCTGCAGCATGTTGTGCTTCAAACTCAATGTCCCTATGTAAGTTCGAATATGGAAGGATAATAAATAAAACCTTAGATATGTTCCGAAGTCCCAAGAACATGCAAAGGAGTGGGTTTGAGGAGCGAAGAGCAAGTATGTCTGCACATTGCCCACAAGCAATGGTTGCTGTTGCTCATGTGTCGCCATGGATGTGCCACCGTTGTTGCCTAAGATGCTGAGAAATGTCAACGGATTTAAGATCCCAGTTGATGAAGCAAATAGGAAAAAAAAAACTTGTGTTGTCCAGTATATGTATATGATATTTTACATATGCATGCCCCATCGCATTGCCATGGATGAGCTGCTGCTGCTACTGTTATGATCCACCCCAATTTTTCTCATCCTTGTTGGACCCCCTCCTCATCACCATGCCTAAAGCCAAATGACCATTACCATTAAACCCATCACCCCTACCAGAGTTACCACCGCTACCGCCCAGTGAACCATCCAAACCATCATCACCAGTTGACCAGCCACCAGTCCTGCCCCTTGTCCCCATCCCCTGGAACATCCATCGTCGGGACCACTCCTCAATGGAGATGTACCAAGAGCCACTCCCAGTAGAGAACCCACTGGAAGACCCAGACAGTCCCATGGAGGACGCACCACCCTTAGAGCCACAACCAGTCACTCACTATGAACCTGATGTCCCTGGAGGACAGATGCATACCTTGTCCCCAGAAGAGTCTCCTATTGCACCCTGGGAGGAATACCTCACTCAACCCAGCAGCCCTGTGTCCCGCAAGCACTCCCTGTCACCTACAAGCCCTTCTTCAGCATCCATACAACAACGTACCAATACGACAACATACCAGTCGGGAAGGCAGTTACCAGTCAATCACCCCTTCAGCCTCATCGCCCATAGCCAGCACCTCGCCCCAGAGTCCTGGGCACCAGTTGACCTCTTCAGGAGGATCCGCAGATAATCCCTCATCCATGCAGAACTCCGCAGACGACACGGATAGCGACATGGCCCTTAACTGGGTCACCATCAATACTGACTACCTTAAATGGTAGCTGCTTACTCTAGATGCCCATTAGACCGTATTGGGCATGCAGAGACCAGATCTCCTCAGATCAATCTCAAACCTCGTGGTCATCATTGCATCATGATGACACTTCTCTTTTCAGAGTGCCCGCTGCCATTGTTCTCCTGTTAAGGATTGATTTTGGGTCCTATAATTGGAATGAGTACAATTTAAATCCGTTAACGAGGAACAATTGGAGGGCAAGTCTGGTGCCAGCAGCCGCGGTAATTCCAGCTCCAATAGTGTATATTAAAGTTGTTGCAGTTAAAAAGCTCGTAGTTGAACTTCAGACCTGACCGGGTGGTCCGCCTAACGGTGTGTACTGTCTGGCCGGGTCTTACCTCTTGGTGAGCCGGCATGCCCTTCACTG
>Ga0307510_10001109_pt1 | contig 28779 bp, 27 predicted proteins | sample 12_EM_MG_FD_207224 | JGI IMG/M metagenome (GOLD analysis project Ga0307510, IMG submission 207224) | Populus trichocarpa ectomycorrhiza microbial communities from riparian zone in the Pacific Northwest, United States - 12_EM | ecosystem: Host-associated > Plants > Roots > Unclassified | place... | reverse complement strand
CGCGCCGGCCTCGTCTCGCGTGCCTCAGAGCTGGACGACGATCGTCTTCGTCGCGGTGCAGCTGTCGAGGGCCTCCACGCCCTTCTCCCGGCCGTAACCGGACTTGCGGAACCCGCCGAACGGAAGCTCCACGCCGCCGCCCGCGCCGTAGGTGTTCACATAGACCTGGCCGGCCTCCACTTCGGCGGCGACCCGGTGTGCGCGGCTGAGGTCCTTGGTCCAGACGGCGCCGAGGAGGGCGTACTCGGTGCCGTTCGCGAGGGCGAGGGCCTCGTCCTCGGTCGAGAACCGCATCGTGGTGAGGACGGGTCCGAAGATCTCCTCCTGTGCGATCGGTGCCGCCGGGTCGACGCCGTCGATCAGGGTCGGCATGAAGTAGGCGCCGTCCGCCATGCCCTCGGGCTCGGCGACCGAGCCGCCGAAGACGATCTCGCCGGTGCCGGCCGACCGTACGTAGCCGCGTACCCGGTCCTGCTGCTTGCGGGAGACGAGCGGGCCGAGGTCGGGGTCGTCGAGGCCCCGGCCGATCGTCACCCCGGCGAAGTGTCCCGCGACGCGCTCCACCAGCTCGGCGTGCACGCTCTCGTGGACGAGCACTCGTGACCCGGCCGAGCAGGTCTGGCCGGCGTTCTGGAGGATCGCGGCCGCCGCGACCCGGGCGGCCTTCTCGACGTCGGCGTCGGCGAACACCAAGTGGGCTGATTTCCCGCCGAGTTCGAGCGTCACCGGTGACACCCGCTCCGCGGCGGCCGTGGCGACGAGGGCGCCGACCCGGGTGGAGCCGACGAAGCCCAGATGGTCGATGCCCGGATGGGCGGCCAGCGCGGCGCCGGCCTCGGCGCCGAGCCCGGTCACGACGTTGAACACCCCCGGGGGCAGCCCGGCCTGGATGGCGAGCCCGGCCACGGCGACGGCGGTACGCGGGGTCTCGTCGGCGGGCTTCACGACGGCGCAGTTGCCGGTCGCGAGAGCGGGTGCGACACCTCGGGCGAGCAGTTGCAGGGGGTAGTTCCAGGCGAGGATGTGTCCGGTGACGCCGTGCGGTTCGCGGCGCGTGTACACGTGGAGGTCGGGGCGCAGGGGCAGGCTCAGGCCGTAGTACGAGTCGATGGCGCGGCCGTAGAAACGGAAGTAACGGGCGCACACCCGGGCGTCGTTGCGGGCCTGGGAGAGGGGTTTGCCGGAGTCCTCGCTCTCCAGGCGGGCGAGTTCCTCCGTCCGGCTCTCGATCAGGTCGGCCAACCGGCAGAGCAGGTCGGCGCGTTGTTCCGGTGTCGTGGTGCGCCACGCCCGCTGTGCCGCGCGTGCCGAGGTGACCGCCTGGTCGATCTGTTCGGGGGTTCCTCTGGACACCTCGCCGAGGGAGCGTCCGGTGGAGGGGTCGATGTTCTCGTAGACGTCGGGTGTCCCGACCGACACTCCGTCGATGAAGGACTCGGTGACCTGCTTCAAGTCCCATGTGTCTGCATCGAGTTGGCTCATTGGGGCCTCCCGCCGCCGCGTGTGCTGTTGCTGACGTTTCCGATTGCCGAGCGGGCTTCAGATCACACCCTGCTCGGACAGTTCCCGGCGCCGGTCGGCGTCGAGGCCGAGGAGCCCGCCGTAGATCTCGTCGTTGTGTTCGCCGAGGGCCGGGCCGAGGTGGCTGATGCCGCCCTGGGTCGCCGAGAAGCGGGGTACCGGTGCCTGGACGCGCATCGCGCCGAGCTGCGGGTCCGGGACCGACCGGTAGACGTCCCTGGCCACCATCTGCGGGTCGGCGAGGAGTTGGGCGGCGTCGTAGACGGGGGCCGCGGCGACGTCGGCCGCCTCGAAGACGGCCATCGCGTCGTCCAGGGTGTGGGCGCCGATCCAGTCGGCCATGATCGCGTCTATCTCGGCGGCGTGGCGCAGGCGTTGCTGGGCCTCGGCGAACCTGGGATCCTCGGTCAGTTCGGGGCGACCCACGGCCTGGAGGGCGCGCTTCGCGATCGTGGGGGCGCTGCCCGACATGGCGAGCCAGTGCCCGTCCTTGGTGAGGTAGACGTTGCGCGGGGCGCTGATGTCCCAGCGGTTGCCGGTGCGGTTGGGGACGCTGCCGAGCTGGTCGTAGGTCAGCACCGACTGTTCCAGCAGCCGGGCCAGCGGGTCGATCAGGTTGATGTCGACGAGTTGGCCGTCGGCTCCGTGCACGTCGCGGTGGTAGAGGGCCATCATCACGGCGTAGGTGGCGGTCAGTCCCGCGACGCCGTCGGCGAGCATGAAGGAGGGGAGGGTCGGCGGGCCGTCCGGGCTGCCGGTGAGGTGGGCGAATCCGCTCATCGCCTCGCCGAGGGTGCCGAAGCCGGGGCGGTCGGACTTCGGGCCGCCCGCTCCGTACCCGGTGACGTGGACCATCACCAGGCGGGGGTTCTCCGCGGCGAGACTCGGGTAGTCCAGGCGCCACTTCCGCAGGGTCGACGGGCGCAGGTTCAGTACGACGACGTCCGCCTGCCGGGCGAGGCGGCGCAGCAGGTCCCGTCCGGTCTCGTGGCGCAGGTTCAGGGTGACGCTCTTCTTGTTGCGGCCCACGCTCTTCCACATCAGGCCGACGCCGTCCTTCTGGGCGCCCCACTGCCTCAACGGGTCACCGCCGTCGGGCTGTTCGACCTTGATGACGTCCGCGCCGTGCTCGCCGAGCCAGGTGGCGATCAGCGGTCCGGCGGCGAGGGTGGCGGCGTCGAGGACACGGAGTCCGGCCAGTGGTCCGTCGCTCATGGTGCGTTCCCTGCCTTTCTGTTGGTCGTCGTCCAGTGGTGCTCCGGGCGAGTTCCGTGTGCGGCACCGTCAGGGGGCGGCGTGTGCGGGCCGGGGTGAAGTCACCGGCGGCGGACCTGAGTTGCCGCGTCGTCGCGCCCACGGGGCGGACCGCCACGCTAATGCGGCCCGGGTACTCGCTCCGGGTGCGTTCCCGCTCAGCGGGCACGGGACATGACTCGCGCCGCGGCCCTTCCTATGTTGATCGGGAGCGTCGCGGCACTTCTTACGTTGATCTGGAGCGTCTCGGCACTTCCCAAGTCGCTCAGGGGATTCCCGGCCGTGTCGAAGCCGTGCCGTCAACCCGCCCTGGGCGTACGCCATATGACGAGGAGCGAAGCATGCTGACCGACTCGGCGCCGATCACCCGGCTCGCGGCGAAGCAGGAGATCACCGAGGTGCTGTACCGGTACTGCCGTGGCCTCGACCGCATGGACCGCGCGCTCGCCGACACCGTCTGGCATCCCGACGGCACGGCCGACTACGGCCCTTCCTACCGGGGGTCCGCGTCGGGCTTCCTCGACTTCGTCTGGCCCTACCACGACCAACTCGCCGCCCATTCGCACCTGGTGTCCAACGTGCTCGTCGAGGTCGACGAGGCGGCGGAGACCGCGGCAAGCGAGGCCTACGTGTCGGTGTGGCTGCGCACGCGCCCGGCCGACGGCCTCGTCACGGACCTGTTCCATCGGGGCCGGTACGTCGACCGCTGGTCGCGCCGGGCGGGCGTCTGGGCCATCGACCACCGGGCCTACGTCAGTGACCTCTACCGCGAGGTGACGCACTCCCCCGAAGCCGCCGAGGCGCCCTCGGGACGTCGGGACGGCACCGACCCCTCCTACGAGGTGTTCCGCTGACACGACGCGGCACCGCGCCTCGGATCACCGTCCCTCGCCCCTGTTCACGAAAGGCCCCGATGACCACGTCACGCGGTGACCAGTTGACCCTGGTCGCGTTCCTCCAGGCGTCCAACGTGTCCGTGTACTCCGGCTCCTGGCGCTATCCCAGCGCCGCGGCGGACTTCCTGGACGTGCGCTACTACCAGCGGATCGCGCGTGTGCTGGAGGAGGGCATGTTCGACCTGATGTTCTTCGACGACCGGCTGGCGATGCCGACGATCTACGGCAACTCGCCCGCCGACGCGGTCCGTTACGGTGCGCGCCCCGTGAAGCTCGACCTGAGCATGGTGCTGGGTGCCGTCGCGGGCGTCACCGAACACATCGGGCTGGGCGCGACGTACTCGACGACCTACTACCAACCCTTCCATGTGGCGCGGACGTTCGCGACGCTCGACCACCTCAGCGGTGGACGGGCCGCCTGGAACGTCGTGACCTCGGTGAACGACGCCGAGGCCCAGAACTTCGGCCTGGACGAGCACCTCGAACACGACAAGCGCTACGACCGGGCCGAGGAGTTCGTCGAGGTCGTCTCGAAGCTCTGGGACTCGTGGGAGGACGACGCCATCGTCGGCGACCGTACGGCCGGGATCTTCGCCGACCCCGACAAGGTGCACGAACTCGCCCACCAGGGTGAGTACTTCAGCGTGCGCGGGCCGCTGACCGTGCCGCGCACCCCCCAGGGGCGGCCGGTCATCATCCAGGCGGGACAGTCGGGCCGGGGCCGGCTGTTCGCGGCGAAGTGGGCCGACCTGATCTTCACCTCCGATCCGAGCCAGGAGATCGCGCGCGAGCACTACCAGGAGCAGAAGGACCTGATCACCGAGGCCGGACGGGACGCGGACGCCGTACGGCTGCTGCCCATGGTCTACACGATCGCCGGCGAGACGGAGGCGATCGCCAGGGAGAAGGAGGCACTCTTCCTCGACGAACTCGTGCATCCCATGGCGTCGTTGACCCTGCTGTCCGAGGTCACCAACCACGACTTCGCGGGCCACTCGCTCGACGACGTCGTCACGGACGAGCTCATCGACTCGGTGTCCGGGATCCGCGGCCTGGTCCAGGGGGTACGACGGCACCTGGGCGACCGCGAACTGACCCTGCGCATGCTGGCGAACCACCGGGCCACCCTGCTCCAGGGCCCGCGCTTCGTGGGTACCGGCCCGCAGATCGCCGAGCAGATGCGGCAGTGGTTCGAGTCCCGGTCCTGCGACGGCTTCGTTCTCGCCGCCACCCACTTCCCCGGCGCCTTCGAGGACTTCGTGCGGCTGGTGGTGCCCGAACTCCGTCGCCTCGGGCTCGTCCGAAGCGAGTACACGGGCAGGACCCTGCGGGAGAACCTCTCCCTCGACCGCCCGGCGAACCTGTTCACCGAGGAAGGGGCCACGACCCGATGAACACACCTCCCCTGCGCCGCTCGGAGCTGGCCACGCCCGCCTCCAACGACCACATGTTCGCCAAGGCCGCCGCCTCGGACGCCGACCTGGTCTTCCTCGACCTGGAGGACGCGGTGGCCCCCGCGCTGCGCGAACAGGCCCGGGGAAAGGCCGTGAAGGCGCTGAACGAGTACGACTGGGGCACCACCGTCCGTGCCGTGCGGATCAACGGGATCGACACGAAGTGGGCGCACGGAGACATCATCGAGGTGGTCGAAGGAGCCCGGGAGAACCTGGACACCATCATCGTCCCGAAGGTCACGGCCGGGCGGGACGTCTGGTGGGTCGACGTGCTGCTGAACCAGTTGGAGGAGCGGCTGGGTCTGCTCAAGCGGATCCGGCTGGAGGTCCTCATCGAGGATGTCGCGGGCGTCGCGCACGCCGAGGAGATCGCGACGGCGAGCACCCGGCTGGACGCCGTCATCTTCGGCGCGGGCGATCTGTCGGTGTCGCAGGGCGCCCGGGTGGACACCAACTTCCGTCCGCGTGAGCCGTATCCGGGCGACTTCTGGTACTTCGCACGGATGCAGGTGCTGACCGCGGCGCGCATCGCGGGCATCGCGGCCATCGACGCCCCCTATCCCGACTTCCGGGACCCGGCCGGCTACGAGGAGGACGCGCGCGCGGCAGCTTCCCTCGGCTTCAACGGCAAGTGGGCGATCCATCCTTCGCAGATCGAGATCGCGAACCAGGTCTTCCGCGCGAGCGACGACGAGATCAGACGTGCCCGGCGCGTCCTGGAGGCGTATCGCGCCGCCGAGGCCGAGGGCCTGGGCGCGACCAGTGTCGACGGCCAACTCGTGGACGCCGCGCATGTGAAGCTCGCGGAAGGCGTCCTCGCCCAGCACGCGGCGGTCACCGGCTCAGGCTGAGAGGGCCAGGAGCGGCAGTTCGACGATCGCGTACGCGAGGAGCGCGCACGGCACCGCCGCCGCCAGGGTGAGCGCGCGCTCCCGGTGCGTGCGGGCCAGGAGCAGGGGGACAAGGACGAACACCGTGCCGCAGGCCCAGGCCTGCGGCACGTAGTGGAGGACCCGGGCGTACATGACCCCCTCCATCCCGAAGAGTCCGGCGAACGCGGCCAGGCCGGCGATACGGCTCCACGCGCGCGTGCCGTATCGCCACGCGTGCGCCGCGAACCCGAACAACGGTCCCGCCACGCACGCCATGCCGAGCCAGACGAGCGGGAAGTACAGGGAGCCCATGCCGTCGCGCCCGAACTCGGCACAGCCGTAGTACCCGACGACGAGCCCGACTTCCGCACACAGCCCGGCTGTTACGGCCCGGAGCACCGTGCCCCACTCGGCGAGCAGTGCTCCGGCGACGAACGCGACGGCCGACCAGACGGCGCCCGAGTTGGCGAGCTGGTTCCAGGCTCCCGGGAGCCACCCCTGGGCCAGATTGGTGAGCACGCCGAGCAGCAGCCCGCCGGCTGCCGCCACCGTCACGGCGGCACCGGCACCGAGGCTTCCGCCCTCTTCCGCCAGGTCGTCCGGGATCGCCGTCGCCGCCATGCCACCCTCCACGGTCACGCTCGCTCCTGGCGCACCACGTGTGCGCCGCGACGGACTATACACACCACGTATACGTGCGGTGTATAGCTGTCTGGTGAAGCGAACCCCGGGGAGGCCCAGGGACGTTCAGGGACGAGTCTCGGCGGCCTGGGCCCGTAGTCGCTCCCGCAGTTCGTACTTGCGGACCTTTCCCGACGGAGCGAGCGGCAGCTCCGCCACGACCTCGACGCGCTCGGGCGTCTTCTGCGGGGCGACCCGGTGCCGGGCGAACAGTTCGCGGACCTCCTCGATGTCCAGCGTGCCGCCGTCGAGGACGACGAAGGCGGCCACGCGCTCGCCGTAGCGCGGGTCCGGCTCGGCGACCACCGCGGCGTGGCGCACCCGGGGATGGGTGGCGAGGATGTCCTCGACCTCCTTGGAGGCGATGTTCTCGCCGCCCCGGATGATGATGTCCTTGATGCGGTCGGTGATGGTCAAGTACCCGTCCGCGTCGAGGCGTCCGACGTCGCCGGTGCGGAACCAGCCGCCGGGCACGAACGCCGAGGCGTCGTGGACGGGGTCGCGGTAGCCGACGAACTGGCTCGGGCCCCGCGTCAGAACCTCGCCCTCCTCCCCCGCCGGCAGCTCACGCAGATCCTCGTCCACGATCCGCACCTCGTCGCCGAACCGTACGACACCGTCCGTCGACGACCGCTTCGACGCGGGGGCGTCCAGCGGGGAGGTCGCGCAGCGCGGATGCTCGGTGCTGCCGTAGGCGCGTGCCACGACGATGCCGGCGGCGTCGGCCCTGGCGACCAGCGCGGGAGGCACGTTGGCGCCGCCGACCTGGACGAAGCGCAGGCTGGAGATGTCCCGGCCGTGCTTCTCGGCCGCCGTGAGGATCGCCTCGACGTGCAGCGGGGTGCCGCTGGTGATGGTGCAGCGGAACTCCTCGACGAGCTCCACGGCGTGGCCGTCGTGCCAGCGGTCCATGTGCACGGTGTCCGTGCCGCCGGTGATCCCGCAGCACGCGGCCAGCAGGCCCGCGACATGGCCCGAGGGCCAGGGGATGAGCCGGGTGTCGCCCGGTGCCGTCTCGTTCATCAGGTCGCCCTTGCGCAGTTCGCGCAGCAGCGAGTTGTGGGTGTGCTGCACGCCCTTGGGCACGCCGGTCGTCCCCGAGGTGTAGATCACCGCGCACACGTCGTCGGCCCGTACGCCCTCGGGTGGCCCCATCTCCCCCTCCCCCGCGATGAGTTGGGCCCAGGGGACGGTGTCCGGCGCGGGCCGGTCGCCGATCATCACGACGTGCTTCAGGGCGGGCCCCGGATCGAGACGGGCCAGGCGGGCGGTGAAGTCGATGGAGCGCCAGACATCGGGCAGGATCAGTACCTTGGCGCCGGCGTCGCGCAGGATGACGCCGACCTCGGCGGAGTCGTAGATGTGCGTGATGGGCAGCACGACGGCACCGACCAGCCATGCGCCGAAGTACGACACCACGAGTTCCCGCCGGTTGGGGATCTGCACGGCGACCACGTCACCGGGGCCCACTCCCATCCGGCGCAGTCCGGCCGCCGCGCGCCGGCCGAGCGCCAGCATCTCGGCCAGGGTGAGCGTGGTGCGCGTCGCCTCCGAGGCGAACACGAACCGTGTCTGCGGGAAGCTCCGGCCCGCGTCCTCCAGGGCCTCCGCCATGGTGCGCGAGGAGTAGTGGCCTTCCTTGTACCAGCGGTCCCGCAGCAGTTCGAGGTCGCGCTGCCGCTGCTCACGTGTCACGGTCACCGGGGTCACTCCTGGATCCGGATCGCCAGTGCGGGGCACATGGCCGCCGCGGTGCGGACGTCATCGGCCACGTCCGCCGGCGGGCTCTCATCCAGGAGGACGACGATGCCGTCCTCCTCACGTTGGTCGAACACGTCCGCGGCCGCGGCGACGCACTGCCCGGCGGCGACGCACTTGTCCTCGTCTACGACGACCTTCATGAATCCCTCCCGAATTGCTCGTTGGACGGGTGTTGCACCGGGCCGCGTCCCCCCGGCGGGGAGACGCGACCCGGATCGCGCTGACTCAGTGGTAGCGGGACAGGGGAACGCGGGCGACGATGCCGTCAACGGCGCCGCCCTCCCGCGCGTCCGCCCAGGTGACGTAGGCGTACTTGCCGTGGATGAGGATCCGCGACCATTCGTCGCCACCGCTGCCGAGGAAGGTGTACGGCTCGCTCGTCCGGTTGGCCTTCACGGTGCGGGGGAAGGTCTTGCCGCCGTCGAAGGAGACGGTGGAGTAGGTGTCGACGAGACCGCCCGCCACGTGCCGCCACATGATGCCCAGCGTTCCCTTGGGACCGAAGTCGATCCATGGCTTCGAGGCACCCGGTGCCGCGACCACGCTCGGACCGGTCCAGGTGCGGCCCGCGTTGTTCGTGACGTACACCTCCAGGTTGTCACCACGAGGTAGCAGCAGCGCGAACCGATCGGTCCTGGCGGGGTCGGCGGTGACCCAGGGGATCGGGTCCGACGCCAGCAGTCTGGTGTCCGGCACGAGGTCGCCCGAGGGCGGAGCGACCTGGACGCCGTGGCTGTCGGTGACGGGGTACGCGGTGAAGGTCCGGCCGTAGTCGCGGCTCACCTCGAACACGGGGTTCACGGGTTCGACCGAGACCCCGCCCACGACCACTTCGGAGGTCGCGCTTGCCAGCACGCCACTGTGCACCGCGATCTGGTTGCCGAACGGCTGGTCCGGGAGTTCCTCGACCGGGGTCCAGGTCAGGCCGTGGTCCTTGCTGACCGTGACGGCCGAGGGTCCGGGCTGTCCGACCGGGCTGGCGCCGACCGCGTAGACGTAGTCGGTGGCGGTGTCCACTCGCAGCCGGGGCGTCGCGGCGCGGACGGCCGGCGTGTCGACGGCGTGGGACCAGGTGCGTCCGCCGTCGGTCGAGCTGGCGACGCCGAGCTTGTTCGGGACCCCGTCGCAGGTACCGGTGATCGGTCCGTCCGGGTCGCCGGGGCAGCCCAGTTGGTTCCAGGCGAGATAGAAGATCCCCTTCGAGTCGACGGCCAGATACGGGTCGCCGCACTGCGGGTTGTCGCCGGCCGGCCAGGCCGTGCGGGTCCAGGTCCGGCCGCCGTTGGTCGAGAACGCGGCGTAGCACTCCACCCGGACGAGCCCGGCGCCGTCGACGATGTGGTCCGTCGACGCGTACACCAGGTTGTTCGGGTGTCTGGGGTTGACCGCGACCACCGGCTGGCCGTTCACCCGGTCCGGGGTGTCGGGGGTCGCGTCGACCTCCAGGATGCCGCGACCGCCCGCCGGACTCGCCTGCGCGCTGGTCACGAGGAACGGAAGCGCGACCACGGCGGCGATCAGACCGGAACCCAAGACTCTCGCCGCTCTTCGCACCCGTCCGTGGACGGGTCTGTGCAGTGCTCTCATGCCTGCTCCCTTGAAGGCTGCAACTCTGCGGTCACGGACGGCTGTTGAGGGCCGACCGGGTGGGCCGCACCGCCCGGTACGAAGCGGACCTCGTCGCCGTCCAGGGCGAGTCGGCCGTGGTGCGGTGCGGAGAAGTGGGCGGGGAAGAGGAACGCACCCTCGTCCAGGGCCCGTTGCACGAGTGCGCGCCGGGTGGCGATCGCCGTGTCCAGGTCGTCGCAGCCCGGCAGATGCAGTTCGGGACGGGTCAGCTGGACCGGGTGGTGGAAGGCGTCTCCGGTGAAGTACGCCCGTACACCACCGGAGTTGAGCCCCAGCACCGCGTGCCCGAGCGTGTGCCCCGGCGCGTGCTCGACGGTCAGGCTCGGCGAGATCTCGTACGGCAGCGGGACGACCTTGGCCAGGCCCGCCTCGACCACCGGACGCACGCACTCGTCGAACACGTTGGGATTGAAGCCGTTTGAGTGCGCCGGCCTCTCGGTGTCCCATCGCCGGTACTCCTCCTCCGCGAACACATAGTCCGCGTTGGGGAAGGTGGGCGCCCAACTCCCCTCGCTCCACCGGGTGTTCCAGCCGCAGTGGTCGTGGTGGAGATGAGTGCAGAAGACGACGTCGACGGCCTCGGGCGTCACGCCCACGGCCGCGAGCCGGTCCAGGTAGGGCACGTCCAGTCCGTCGAAGTAAGGCCCCCTGCCCGTACGGCCGTTGCCGGTGCACGGGTCGACCAGCACCGTGCGGCCGTCGACCCGCAGCACCCAACTGTGGTTGGAGAACTGGAAGTTCATCGTCACTCGGTCCAGGAACCCGCTGGGCAGCGGGTCCACGCGTCGCGCGATGAGGGCCTCGTCGCCGGTCAGGAGGGTGAGGGAGACCGGGAGGGTGTGCTCCTCGATCCGGTCTATCAACGCGTGGCCCAGGCCGAGTGTCCGCATGTCGTCATGCCTTCGGTGAGAGAGGTCGTGCCGGTGGCCGGCCTCGTCAGCCGAGGCGTTCCCGCGCGTCGGCGGGAGACTGGCGTATGGCGGCTCGCAGGAGGCCGGCGAGCCGGTCGGCGGGAAGTGGGGCACCGGGGCAGTCCATGAACCACCTCATGACTTCCTCGTCCGTGATCAGCCCGGCCGGGCGTGCGGGCAGATACGGCTGGACGTAGACCGCCGTGTTCGGCTCGCTGCGCCAACTCTCCGACAGGGGACCGAGGTCGACGGTGTCGTAGCCCAGGGCGTCGAGCAGCCGGATCGCCCGCTCCTTGGCGGCGACGCTGTCACCGGCCACCGGCAGTGCGCTGCGGTCGGCGGCGCCGGTGGGCCGGGCCAGGGTCTCCAGTCGTAGGAAGTCGATGTTGTTGCACGCCTTGACCACCCGCGCGCCCTTTAGGTGGCGTTGCACCAGCTCGCTGGAGGTCAGTTCGCGGGAGTCCAACTCCGGTACGGGGCTGTCGCGTTCGGGGTAGTAGTTCATGGTGTCCAGCACCGTCTTCCCCGCGAGGGCGTCGGCGGGAAGCCGCCGGTAGGCGCCCAGGGGGACGGTGGCCACCACGATGTCGGCCTCCCGGGCCGTGTCCACCACGGTGGCGGCCCTGGCGCCCTCTCCCCACTTCGCCACCGTGTCGGTGAGGGTCTCCGGGCCGCGGGAGTTGCTCACGACCACGTCCAGTCCGGCGGCCAGTGCCAGCCGGGCCAGCGCCCCGCCGATCCGTCCGGCTCCGATGAGTCCGAGGGTCTTCGTCACGTCCCGGTCCTTCCGCGTCAATGGGCGAATGCGGTGGGCGAATTCAGTAGGCGATCGCGACGTGGAGGGCGGACTCCCGGTCGCCCGCCGTCTCGATCGCCTCGGTGATCCGGTCGAGATCGAAGGTGTGGGTGATGATCGAGGCGAGATCGAACTGTCCGCTCTCCATGATCTTCATGACGTCCACCACGTCCTCGGGCCGGTAACCGCCGGGGCCGACGAGTGTCTGCTGGCCGTAGGCCAGCCGGACCAGGTCGATGGCGACCGGCTTGGGGTGGACGGCGACCGCGCCGATGCGCGCGCCGGCCTTCGCCATGGACTGGATCGTGGCCAGCAGTTCGTCGGGTCCCGCCGCCTCGACGTAGATGTCGACGTCGGGGAAGGTTCCCATCAGGGTCGTCACCTCGCCGAACTCCTCACCGGCGCGCGAACGCAGGTCCTCCCGCGCGGAGTTGCAGGTCAGGAAGCCGAGTCCGGCGGCCTTCGCCAGCCGGAAGTCGGAGAGGTCCACCACCATGACCTCCGAGGCGCCGAAGCTCTTCAGCGCCACGGCCGCGGCGATCCCGATGGTGCCCGCGCCGAAGACGATCGCCTTCTCGCCACGTTGCGGGCGGCAACGGCGCACCGCGTTGTGGGCCACCGTGAAGGGCTCGATGAGTCCGGCGACGGGCGTCGGGATCCGGTCGCCGACCTTGAACACCTGCTCCCCGGCACGGCAGTTGGGGACGAGGATGTACTCGGAGAACCCGCCCAGGCATCCGGCGCGACGGGGGTCACCCTTGGCCAGCAGGGGGTAGGGGTAGACACGGTCGCCGACGGACAGGTCCGTCACCTCACTGCCCACCTCGGCGATCTCGGAGACGACCTCGTGGCCGAACTGCTCGCCCTTCAGGATCTGGTGCGCCCCGGGACCGTGACGGTAGACCGACACGTCCGAGCCGCAGATGCCGGCGTGCAGGTTGCGCAGCAGCACGTCCCGCGGACCGCAGGTCGGTGTCTCCAACTCGGTGACGGTGATGTCGAGCGGCCCGTTGTAGATGGCGGACTTCATCGTGGGTCCTTCCGGTCCGGGAGGGCGAGTGGGCACCTGGTCTCCCCCTTGGTGTTCGCCACGAGGGCACCGACCGCGCCGGGGAGTCACGGCTCGCGAAAAGCTATGGCGGCGGTCTGCCGCGCCGAGGCCGGTATCCCGCTGGGCGGACCACTTTCTCCACGACGGGTCGCCGGCCGGCTTCGGCGGGCTCAGTCGCCGCGCAGTGTCCCGGCCAGGCCTCCGTCGACCAGGAGATCGGTGCCGGAGATGAACGACGCCTGGTCGGAGGCCAGGAAGGCGACGACGCCGGCGATCTCGATCATCGTGCCCTCGCGGGCGAGCGGGGTCCTGGCGTAGAGCTCGCGTTTGACCGGGCTGTGCTCGAACTCGAAGGCGCCCATGGGGGTGGCGATGAGTCCCGGGGAGAGACTGACGATCCGCGCGCCTCGCTCCCCCCACACCGCTGCCTCACGCCGGCACAGGGACAGCAGACCGTATTTGGAGAGGTGGTACGCCATCACGGAGGTGCGTTCCTCCTCGCTGAGCGCCTCCTTGAGACGGACCGCCGTCCCGGCGTCGTGCGGGTCGCGCAGTACGGCCTCGACGGCGGCGCTCGGCGTCACGGTGTGCGCGGCGAGGGAGGAGATGAGGATCGCCGCCGCGCCGGGCTCCGCGAAGGGGAGCAGCGCGCGGGTGACGAGTGCGGCTCCGGTGAGGTTGACCCGCACGATGCTCTCGAAGTCGGCTGCCGAGGGGGAGAGTCCGGCGACGTGTGCGAGCGCGGCGAACCCTCCTCGCCGCCCCACTTCTTCGGCGAGCTCCTGGACCGACTCCGGCCGCGTGATGTCGCAGTGCGCCGGTTCGGCGTCGGCTCCCTCGTCGCGCAGTGTGTGCGCGACCTGGTCCGCCTTGTCCTTGTCGACGTCCGCGATGAGCAGCCGGTGGTGCTGGCCGAGCCGTCGTGCCACGGCCGTGCCGAGGCCGCCGGCACCGATCACCACCGCGAGGCTCCAGTCCGGCCGCTTGCTCGTGCCGAGTTCGTGCATGTCCACGGTCCGCCTTTCCGAGGCCCGGCGTCACCGGCCGGACGCGTGCTGAGTGGTGGGAATCGGGAGGTCACCCGAGTCCGTGTCGTGGAGGGGGAAGTGGCACGCGACGTACTGGTCCCCGCGTACCTCGCGCACCTGCGGCTCGCTCACGGCGCACAGTTCCTCCGCTCTCGGGCAGCGGGTACGGAACCGGCAGCCCGACGGGGGCGACAGGGGTGACGGGACGTCGCCGTCGAGAGCCGGTCCGGCGAACCCCCGCTCGGCGTCGAACAGCGGAACCGAATCGAGCAGGGCCCTGGTGTACGGGTGGGCGGGCCGCTCGTACACCAGGTCGGCGTCACCGAACTCGCAGACCTTGCCCAGGTACATGACCATGACGTCGTCGCTGACCGCGCGGACGACGCTGAGGTCATGGGCGATGAACACGACGGTCAGCGCGTAGGCGGTCTTGATGTCCTCGATCAGGTTGAGCGTCTGGGCCTGCACGGAGACGTCGAGGGCCGACACCGGCTCGTCGCAGATCAGCAACTTCGGGCTCAGCGCGAGGGCCCGGGCCATCGCCACCCGTTGCGCCTGCCCCCCGGATAGCTGACGGGGCATCAGTTCGGCGAACCGCCCCTCGTCGAGCCCCACTTGGGCCAGCACGGTGGCAGCACGCTCGGTTCGCGCCGCGGCCGGAACGCCCCCGATCACCAGGCCTTCCGCTACGACGTCCCTGACCTTGCGGCGCGGGTTCAGCGAGGCCACCGGGTCCTGGAAGACCATCTGCATGTCACGTCTGAGTGCGCGCATCCGCTGTGGGCGTGCCTGGTCGATGCGCTCGCCGTCGAACTCGATCGTGCCGCGGGTCCCGGGGTCCAGGCGCAGTACGGCCCGGCCCGTGGTGGACTTGCCGCAACCCGACTCGCCGACGATGCCGAGGGTCTCACCGGGCAGGACGTCGAAGCTGACCCCGGACACCGCCTGCACCACGCCGGCGTCGGTGGCGTACTCGACGACCAGGTCCCGTACGGTCAACAGGGCGCTGTCGCCCCGGAGATGGGCGTTCCCGCTACCGGCCATCCTGGTCTCCCGTCAGCGGCGGTGCGTCGGGCGGGGGGACCGGGACGCAGCACGCGACCCGGTGGTCGCCGCCCACGGGGGTCATGACGGGCCCCGGGGCACCGCACTCGGTCCGCACCGCCGTACAGCGCGGTCCGAATCGGCAGCCCCGAGGCGGTGCGACGGGATCCGGCAGGGTGCCGGGGATCAGCCGCAACGGGGTGTGCCGTTCGTGGTCGATCGTGGGAACCGCCTCCAGCAGTGCGTGGGTGTAGCGGTGGCGCGGCGTCGAGAACACGGTCCGCGTCGCCCCGACCTCGGCGAGGCGGCCCGCGTACATCACGGCCGTGCGGTCGGTGCGGCCGGCCACCACGGCGAGATCGTGGCTGATCAGCATGAGGGCCGTGCCCCGGTCCCGTCGAATGCGGCCCAGCAGGTCGAGGACCTGGCGTTGGACGGTCACGTCCAACGCCGTCGTCGGCTCGTCCGCGATGACCAGGTCGGGTTCACACGCCAGCGCGATGGCGATCATCACGCGCTGGCGCATGCCCCCGGACAGTTCGTGCGGGTAGGCGCGCAGCCGACGCTCCGGGTCGGGTACGCCCACCTCCACGAGGAGGTCGACGGCCCTGCCCCGCGCCTCCGCGCGCCCGACGCCGAGGTGCCTGCGCATGCCCTCGGTGAGCTGCCGCTCCACCCGTACGACCGGGTTGAGCGATCGCCCGGGGTCCTGAAGCACCATGGCGACCTGCGTGCCCCAGATCTTCCTCAGCTCGCTCGGGGACAGTGTGAGCAGGTCCCTTCCCTGAAAGAGGATGTGACCGCTGCACCCCGCGCCCCTCGGCAGCATGCCCATGACCGCTTTCGCCGTCACCGACTTGCCGGAACCCGACTCCCCCACGACGCCCAGCGCCTGCCCGTGGCCGATCGTCAGGGAGACGCCGTCGACCGCCCGTACGACACCGCGCGGTGTCCCGATGTGGACCCGCAGATCGCGGACTTCGAGGATCGGGGTGACCGGGTCGGCCGGATCGCCTACTTCTTTATCCACAGGTCCTCCGGAAGCAGCGAGCCGAAGCCGTACTGGGTGAGGCCGCCGACGTTCTTGCCGGAGATCGCGCTGCCGGCGCTGCGCAGGATCCAGAGCATGGGGCGCAGTGCCACGAGCCGCCGCTGCACGGTCTCGTAGGCGGCCTTGCGGTCCGCGACGGTGGTCGCCGTGCGGCCCTTCACCAGGGCCTGGTCGAGCTGGGCGTCGTCGATGCCCGTCATGTTGGTCGGTGAGTCGCTCTGGAAGGCGGTCCAGAGCCTGGGCTCGGGGTCGTTGAAGGCGGCGGAGGACACCACCGCGTCGAAGTCGTGCGAGGTCTGGAGGGGGATGAACTCCGCGTAGTCGACCAGCTTGATCTTCATGGTGACGTTCTTGAACTTGCTGAGCTGGGACTGGATCGACTCCGCCTGGGCCTTGTTCTCGGTCGACGCGGTACTGGTGAAGGTGAACGAGACCGGCTTGCCGTCGGCCGCGAGTTCGTCGAACAGCCGCTGTGCGGTGGCCGCGTCGGGCTTGCCCGCCGGAATGTCGGCGTAGAAGGGCGAGGACTTGCGGAACATCGTGTCGACGGTCTCGGCCGTCCCGTCGAACACCGAGACGTTCAGGGCGTTGAAGTCGATGGCCGCGGACAGCGCCTCACGCGCCCGGAGGTCGTTGAACGGTGCGCGCCGCGTGTTGAGGGCGAGGTAGGTGCCACCGCTGAGCGGCGACGTCGTGGTCGGCAGCCCGGCGTCGGACGCCTTCTTCAGGTTCTGCCAGTTCTGCTCGATGGCGAGGTCGGCGCCGCCGCTGATCACGGTGTTGACGCGCTGTGTCGCGTCGAGGGCGACCGTCAGGGTGAGCTGGTCCAGGTAAGGCTTGGGCTTGTCCCAGTACTTGGGGTTCTTCACCAGCACCATGGCGTCCTGCCGACGCCACTCCTTCAGCGTGTACGGACCGGCTCCGACGGGGTGCGCGTCGTAGCTCTTCGCCCCCTTGGCGAGCGCGGCCGGTGAGCCGATCCAGTTCATGGACGTGGTGACGACGGACTGGGCGAACTGCGCCATGGGCGCTGCCAGAGTGACCTTCAGCGTGGTCGCGTCGACGGCCTTCGTCGACGTCACCAGCGAGGCGTCGGCCTGGTACGGCGACGCCGTGGCCGGTACGCGCATCCGGTCCCAGTTGTACTTGACGGCCTCGGCGTCGAACGGGGTGCCGTCGGAGAACGTCAGCCCGGCGCGCAGCTTCAGCTCGAAGGTCTTCCCCCCGTCCGACGAACTCAGGGACTCGGCAAGGGAACTTCGGGCCTTCCCGGACTCGGGATCGTCCGTCAGCAGGGTCCCGTAGAGCGCGTTGCCCACGATCGCGCCGCTGACGAAGTTGTTGCCCATCTGCGCGGGATCGAGGGTACGGAGTTCGCTGAGGGTGAGGACGCGGGCGGACCCGCCGGCAACCGGCTTGCCCGTCGCACCGGTTGATCCCGCCGCGCTCTTCCCTCCCCCACCTCCGCAGGCACCGAGCAGGAGTGCCGCGGTGGCGACCGCGATCGTGGTGAAGCCCCTTGTACGGATCATCGTTGACCCCTTGTCGTGGACGGGCTGGGAGACCGGCCGGCCCGAACCGGGCGCGGACCGGGCCGTGTCAGTCGTGCAGACCCCGGTCGAACCGGTGCCGCAGGTGGTCACCGGCCTGGTTGAGGGCGAACACGGTCAGGAAGATGAACGCGGTGGGCACGAAGACGAGGTGCGGGTAGTCCCCGATGGAGTCCTTGCCGTCGGAGATCATTCCGCCCCAGCTCGGCGAGGGCGGCGGTATGCCCATGCCGAGGAAGCTCAGTGAGCCCTCCGCCACGATCAACGCGGCCATCACGACCGGCAGATACGCGCCCAGTGCCGGCAGCAGGTTGGGCAGGATCTCCCGCGCCAGGATGCGCCGCCTGCTCGCGCCCATGTTCCGGGCGGCGGTGATGAACTCGCGGGAGGCCCAGGACAGGGTGTTCGCCCTGGCCAGCCGGATGAAGGTCGGTACGACCAGCAGGGTCAGCCCGATGAGGATGGTCGACACGCTGGGGGTGAGGACTGCGGCGAGCGCGAGGAGGAGGATCAGCGGCGGGAACGCGAGCATCGCGTCCGCGATCAGTCTGATCACCGAGTCGGTACGGCCGCGGAGATATCCGGCGACCATGCCGAGCGCGGTCCCCACGACCGAGCCCATCAGGCCCGCACCGGCACCGACCAGCAGCGAGACGCGGGCGCCGTAGACGCAGCGGGACAGCAGCGAACGGCCCAACTGGTCGGTGCCGAGCAGGAGATCGAGCGAGTCGAGGCTCGGGGTCTGCCGGGGCAGGCCGATGGGGCGGTCGTAGGACGCCAGGGGGAGGATGTCGGCGAACGCGGCCGCGAGGATGATCACGGCGAGCCAGGTGTAGGCGAGTCCGACGAGGATCGACCGTCTGCGACGCACGGCCGGGACGGAGGGCTCCGTCGCGTCGCCCTCGCCGGTCCCGGTGTCGGGTCCCTTCGTGATGGCGCGCTGGGTGCTCGTCACGCTGTGGCCGCCTTCCTGACCCGCGGATCCAGCCAGTGGTAGCTGAGGTCGACCAGGGTGTTGACGAGGACGTAGACCACGACGACGAAGACCACGATTCCCTGCACGGAGACGAGGTCGCGGGAGACGATCGAGGAGACGACCAGCTGGCCGAGACCGGGCAGCGAGAACAGGATCTCGACGACGACGGTCCCGCCGATCAGCCGGCCGAGATTGATGCCGGCCAGGGTGATCAGGGAGAACGACGACGGCCGTAGCGCATGGCGGAACATGACGTAGGCGGGGCTCATGCCCTTGGCGCGGGCGGCGGCGATGTAGTCCTCGCGGAGGGTGGAGATGAGATCCGCGCGCAGTGCGCGGTGGAAGGTCGCGATCTCGGTCAGGGCGATCGACACGGCCGGGAGCAGGGCGCCGCGCAGGTTCGCGCCGAGGCCGTCGGTGCTGACACGGGCCCACCCGCTGACGGGGAGCCAGCCCAGTTTGAGTGAGAAGAAGTAGATGAGCAGGGGGCCCGCGATGAAGGCGGGCACCGACAGCAGCACCGACGAGAGGGCCGTGGTGCCGCGGTCCACCCAGGACCCTTCCCGCGCGGCGGAGACGATGGCGAGGAGGACGGCGACCACGAGGGACAACGCCAGTGCCATGGCGGCGAGTTCGAGCGTCACCGGCAGTCGGGTCAGGACGGCGTGCAGGACCGATTCGTTGGTGACCGGCGAGGTGCCGAGGTCGCCGCGGACCGCGTGGCCGAGCCAGTCGGCGTACTGGTGCCAGAGGGGTTGGTCCATGCCCAGTTCGGCGTTGAGTTTCGCGACCGCGTCCGGTGTGGCGTTCTCGCCGAGGATGACGGAGGCGGCCGATCCTGGCGCCAGACTCAGGAGCGCCACGGAGCCCATCGTGACGAGGATGATCACGACCAGGCTGCGAAGGACCCGTCTCGCGGTGGTGAGCACCATGCGACTCGCTTCCTTGGGAGGCGTAGGTGAGGTGTGCGGCTGCGCCGCGGTGGGACCGGAGTTGGCTCGATGGGGGCTCAGTATGGGGACTGGCCGGAACCGATTGGCGGCGGGTGTCCACTGAACGGAACAGAATGTCGGCACGGCCGCTCCACCCACACGGCCGGAGGGGCCGGCGTGAGGGGACCGCGAGCTGCGTGCGAGGCTGCTCCGCCGCGGCCGTCCACCCCTTCTTCCGCTTGTCGTGGCGGCGCCCGCGGGGCATCTCCACCGTGGTGCAGAGGGTGGGGATCAGCACCGGAGTGAGCGGTGTGGAGCTGATCAGGCCGCCGATGACCACGACGGCGAGCGGCTCGGAGATGACCCGCCCGCTTCGGTGACGCCGAGCGCCCTGGGGATCATGGCGAGGGCTGTCATGACGATGGGCCGCGGTCGACGCAGACCGCCCTCGACACCACCGCCTGGCTGATATTCATGCCTTGCTCGCGGTACTGGTCGACCAGGTCGACGAGGACGACGGCGTTGGTGACCACGTTCCCATCGGCGGGATTCTCGTTCCGTAGAGCCGTGAAGGCAGCGGGGCGGCCGTGATGGGCGATACGCGGCGATGTCCCGTCCAGGGCCCTTCGCGAGGGTTCCGGAATCGGAAAAGGGGCGGGCAACGGCCGGCTGTCCGGCCTGTCGCCCGCCCCTCGGAGGTACGCGGGTCAGGCGTCCAGGCGGTGCTTGGCGAGCCGGGTGACGATTTCGGGGTCGTGGTGGTCGAAGAACAGCGAGGCACCGGTGTCGAGCGCGGCGATCTGGGCCATCTGCCGCTCGGTGAGCTCGAAGTCGAAGACGTCGAAGTTCTCCGCCATGCGCTCGACGCGCACGGACTTGGGGATGGCGATGACACCGCGCTGGGTGAGCCAGCGCAGCACGACCTGGGCGACCGACTTGCCGTGTTACGCGGTCAGGGGCGGATGAGTGCCTTGAGGACCTGGCGGTCGGCCATGGCCCGGTAGGCGTCCGGGGTGTGGTCGAGGGTGAAGGTCCGGTCGAAGACGCGGCCGGGGGCGATGGTGCCGTCCAGGACGTCGGGCAGCAGCTGCTCGATGTAGGCACGGGCGGGGCTGGCGCCGCCGGTCAGGGTGATGTTGCGCATGAACGCGGCCGGCCCGATCGGTCCCTGCTCGTACTGCGGCACGCCCAGGCGGCTGATGGTGCCGCCGTCCAGGACCGCGCCGAGCGCGGTGTCGAGGGCCGGGCGGGTACCTACGGCCTCGATGACCTTGTCCACGCCGCCGGTGAGCTCGCGGATGCGGGCGACGCCCTCCTCGCCGCGCTCCGCGACCACGTCGGTGGCGCCGAAGGAGCGGCCCAGGGCTGTGCGGGCTTCGTGGCGGCCGGCGAGCACGATCCGTTCGGCGCCGAGCCGCTTGGCGGCGATGACCGCACACAGGCCGACCGCGCCGTCGCCCACCACGAGCACCACGTCGCCGCGGGTGACACCGGCGGTGACGGCGCCGTGGTGGCCGGTGGTCATCACATCGGACAGCGCCAGCAGGGACGGCAGCAGCGCGGAATCGGCGGCCACCGGCAACTTCACCAGGGTGCCGTCGGCCTGCGGCACGCGGACGGCCTCGCCCTGCCCACCGTCGACACCGTCGAATCCGTACCGGCCGCCGTTGCGGCACGAGATGTGCAGGCCCTTGGCGCAGTAGTCGCAGGTGTTGTCGCAGTAGGTGAACGGCGCGACGACGAGGTCCCCCGCCCTGAGGCGGGTCACGTCCGTGCCGGTCTCTTCCACAATGCCGAGGAACTCGTGTCCCATGGGGCGGCCGGTGTCGGTGGCGGGCATGGAGGCGTAGGGCCACAGGTCGCTGCCGCACACGCAGGAGGCGACCACGCGGACCACCGCGTCGGCCGGCTGGACGATCTTCGGGTCGGGCCGGTCCTCGACGCGGACGTCGCCGGCTCCGTACATCACTGCTGCACGCATGAGGGGGTTGCTCCAAACAGGGGGTGGGCCGGAGCCCGACGGGGCGGTGTCAGCGTTCGAGCATCCGGGCCTGGGCCTCGTTGTGGGTGGCGCCTGCGGCGGGCGGCAGACCGGAGAGCCGGTCGAGCTGCTCGGCGGTGAGGACGACGGCGTCGGCGGCGGTGTTCTCCTCGACCCGTGCCACGCGCTTGGTGCCGGGGATCGGGGCGATGTCGTCGCCCTGGGCCAGCAGCCAGGCCAGCGCCACCTGCCCGGGCGTGGCACCGGCCTCGTCGGCCAGGGTCTTGACCTCGTCGGCGAGCGCCAGGTTGCGCTGGAAGTTCTCGCCGGTGAAGCGCGGGTTGTCGCGGCGGAAGTCGTTCTCGTCGAACTGGTCGGTGGAGCGCACCGTGCCGGTCAGGAAACCGCGGCCCAGCGGGGAGAACGGCACCAGGCCGATGTTCAGCTCCCGCAGCACCGGCAGGACCCGGTCCTCGATACCGCGGGTGAACAGGGAGTACTCGGACTGGACCGCGGTGACGGGCTGCACGGCGTGGGCGCGGCGGATCGTGTCCGGGCCGGCCTCCGAGAGCCCGAACGCACGCACCTTGCCCTCGTCGATCAGCTCCTTCACAGCGCCGGCGGTCTCCTCGATCGGCGTGTTCGGGTCGACCCGGTGCTGGTAGTACAGGTCGATGTGGTCGGTGCCCAGCCGCTTCAGGGAACCCTCGACCGCGGTGCGGATGTTCGCCGGGCCGGAGTCCAGGTTCCCGGCGCCGTCGCCGCCGTGCGAGACCAGCCCGAACTTCGTGGCCAGCACCACCTGTTCCCGGCGCCCCTTCAGCGCCCGGCCCAGCAGGTCCTCGTTCGTGTACGGTCCGTAGATCTCGGCCGTGTCGATGAGCGTGACGCCCAGCTCCAGGGCTCGGTGGACGGTCCGGATCGACTCCGCGTCGTCGGTACCGGAGCCGGTGTAGCCGTGGGACATGCCCATGGCGCCCAGCCCGATCCGGGAAACCTCCAGGTCACGCAGCTTGATGTACCGCATCTCGCCCTCTTCCGATCCATGGCGTACCCGGCACCCCCACTCTCGCCCGGCCCGGCGGATCGCGCCCGTGGTGACCGGGGAGGGGCCGGAGTACCGGCATCTTGCTCCTCCACCTTCGCCCGGATCGCGGAACTGTGGCAGGGCGGGCTCTTCGGGGTAATGACAGGGCCCCCCTCAAGCAGCTGAGGGAACTGCCCCGCTCCTGAGACCACTCGGCCAGGTCACAACGTGGGACGGGCGAAGGAATACTGGTCGGGACGGGCCGCGCGCCATGGCCCGTGAGATCCCACGTCAGAGGGGCACATGAAAGAGCTGCGCTGCGAGCGATGCGACAACATCATCGGGCTGGGGTGCGCATGCCCTCCTGATGGCGGCGTGCCCAAGGCACACCCGGAGGAAAGGCGTGTCCGACAGGAGTGGCGGCGATTTCCCGGCAACGCCATCCTGATCAAGCGAAACGGCAAGGCGCATGTTCCGGGCGCCTGCGATCACATGACAGAGGACGAGGTGCGGCCCCCGAAGTGGGGGTGGATTCTCGATCCGTCCACCGGAGCCTGGGGCCGAATCAGCAAGAGCAACCCAGCCGTCGCCACTGGGGGTGCCGTGCAGCTGTCGGCTACGAGCCGGTGCATGACGTGCATGGAGACTCTCGGCGGCTGATGAGCCGTAGGGCGTGCCGTGCCAACTGATGTCCTCTGCCATCCGATCAAGGCAGTCGACAGCGGATCCGGCCGTTTCGGGGCGAGCACGGCGGGACCGCCGGAGACCAGGGCCACCGGACATCGGGGCCTCTGCCGCCGAGGTCGGCCGCCGACGCGGACAGGGACACTGCGCGCAGCGCTGTCGACGCGCTGGACCGGGTCAGCCTGCCAGGCGGGCGAGGGCCAGCGCGTGCGCCTGGTCGAGGGAGTCGGCAGCGGCGCAGGGGACGTCCGGCTGCACACCGGTGCCCTCCCAGTTCGTGCCGGAGACGGGATTGACGGCGCGGCCGACGGGGACGGTGGCTTCCAGGTGCGGGTGCACGGTCCAGCCCTCGCACGGATGCGCGCCGCCGCGGGTGCTCTCGCCGACGACAACCGCGCGGCCGAGCTGCTGAAGGTCGTACGCCAGCTCCTCGGCGGCGGAGAAGGTGCTGTCGCTGGTCAACACGTACAACGGCTTGCTGCCGCCGAAGCGCGCGCCGGGAACGTGCGGCAGGCTCCAGGACTGCTCGGTGCGCCCGCCGGCGCGCCAGCACATGGTGTTGAGGTGCGTGCGCTCGTCCAGCAGGTAACTACAGACGAAGGCGACCGTGTCCGGGTCGCCACCCCGGTTGGCGCGGAGGTCCACGATCAGCGCCTGGGCGCGGGAGGCCAGGGTGAGCGCGGCGCTCAGCGGCTCGGCGGCCCACTCCAGCGGGAACAGCATCGGCGCCAGCTCCACCACGGCGACCCCTCCGTCGAGCAGCTCCACCCGGGGCGCACCGCCCAGCGAGGTGTCGAAGTCCCGGCGGATGGCGGCCAGGCCGGCCGCCCCCTGCTCGGTGGGCACGGGGTCTGCGTGGTGCTTGAGTCTCAGGTGGCGGTCGCCGTTGACGGATTGCAGGTCCGCGGTGACCAGACGGGCGAGCGCCTCGGCGTCGTCGACGTCGTAGGCGCCCTCGGTGAGGCGTCGGTGCAGCAGGCCGGCGAGCTGCTCGGCCGTCTCGGGGAAGACGTAGTGCTCGGTCAGCAATCGGGCTGTCTCGTCGATGACAGGGGCGGGCTGAAGCTTCGTCAGAGTGGTCATGACAGGGAGTAGAGCACCGCCCTTGCGAAAGCGTCAACGAGATTAGACACTTTCGGTATGCGTGATCAGCCTTCCCATCTGCCACCCCCCGAGGATGTTCTGGAGATCGGTGCACCTGACCAATTCGCGGCGCTCGCCCACCCGTTGCGTCAGCGGTTGCTCTTCGCCCTGGGGCACCGCCCTGCCACCGTCAGCCAGCTCGCGGCGCAGCTCGACGCGAAGAAGGGCAACGTGGCCCACCACCTCAAAGTGCTCCGCGAAGCCGGGCTGGTCCACATCGCCGAGACCCGCCAGGTCCGCGGCGGCACCGAGCAGTACCACCAGCGCACGGCCCGCCGCATGGTCGTCGCGGAACCCCAGGCGGCAGGCACCGCCGCGATGTTCGCCGCCATCGCCCAGGAGCTGGACCGCTCCCCCGTCGAGCCCCACCTGACACTGCGCCACCTGCGTCTCAGCCCCGCGAAGGCGAGAGAACTCGGCGAGACTCTCACCAGACTGGTCGACGAGGCCGAGGAAGACGCGGAGGACCAGCCGGTGCACGGCATGTTGGTGGCGCTCTATCAGCAGACTCCGCCGACCGGCACCACCGGCACCACCGGTTCCGTCTAGCGGTACACCCTCACGAGACAGCGCACGTGGGGCTGGTGCTGGGCGCGGCAAAATCCGTTGCGCCGCCCTCCGCCGAGTGCCAGGCCCTGGTGCGTGAGGAGCACGGCCCCCCTTCCGACTTCCGACCACCAAGGAGCACCGGGCTGTGAAGATCGAGATCCAGCCGGACGTACGCGACATCGCCGCCCAGCTTGGGGCGGGAGTTCCCTACGCGCTGAAGGCTGTGGCCGGTCAGTTGGCCGACGATCCGGACATGGGCCGGCCCTCGGGGCTGCCCGGCATCCTGACCGTGACGGTCGACGGCGACATGTTCGAGGACTGCCCCGACCTGTCCGTCGGTTACATACGCGAGCCGGACCGCGTCGAGATCCGGTTCCTGAGAGCGACCTCCGCCGCAGAGCCCTCCACGGACGGTTCCGCCGAGCCTTCCACGGACGGCTCCGCCCAGTCTTCGACGGACGCCCGGGGACGAGAACAGCCGGTCGGCCCCGCTGTTGCCGCGATCACGGTCAGGGAGGTCGCCGATGCCTGGCGTCGCATCACCGCCTGGCTCCAGTCCAACGCCCCCGACTCCTACGCCGCGCTCCGCACCGGCGCCGACTCCGCCGCCATCGCCGCCCTGGAAGAGGATCTCGGCATCCCGATACCGGTCGAGCTGCGCACCCTGTGGATGCTGACCGCGGGTGACGACGGGGCCGACGGCCGGGGCTGTCTTCCGGGCAACATGGCTCTGATGGACCTGGCCGCCGTGGCCGCGTGCTACCGACTGAAGGCTGACGCGCAGGCTCACCAGGACGCCCACAACGCCAACCGCCCCGAGGAGGAGCGGATCACCGTGTGGAAGGCGACCTGGATTCCGGTGGTCGCCCGGGGCCCGGCCGACAGCACCACGGGTCTGTATCTGGACGCCGCGACCGGCTACTTGGGCTCCTGGTCCCGCTACAACGAACCTCCCGGCGACGTACTCGACACACTGGTCACCTACTTGGAAGAGGCAGCCGACATGCTCGAAACCCCCACCCTCGCCACGCGGGACAAGCCGGGCCTGATCGGCGGGACGCTGGTGTGGCTCAGCAGCGTCGACCCCGCCCAGAAAACCCGGTGGCAGCCTGTAGCCGGCTGACCGACCGACCCCGAGAGGGACCGGTTGCGTGCGCCGGCGAGGGCCTCAGTCGCTGTGGGTGGCCGGCTCGGGACCGGCGTCGAGCGCGTCGAGCACCGCGTCGCCGTTCGCCCTCGCCCACTCGGTGAGCATGTGGATCGGGTCGATCAACGTCGCCCCGAGCGGGGTGAGTTCGTACTCGACGCGAGGCGGCACCTCGGCGTAGGCGTGGCGGCTGATGAGTCCGTGAGCCTCGAGACGTCGGAGTGTCTGGGTGAGCACCTTGCGGGAGATGCCGCCGATCAGCTCGATCAGCTCGCCGTGGCGCACCGGGCCCTTGCTGAGGCCGTAGAGCACGACGGCCGTCCACTTGTCGGAGATCAGCTCGACCGTCAGACGCGCCGGGCAGTCGGCGAGGAAGGGACCACAGGGACCGAAACCGCTCATGGCGCCTAAGGTACCTGCCGGTTCCTTTCGGAAACCTAGCCTGGGTTCTCTCCTCCCTTAACCCTCCAAAGCCAGGAGAGTCATGCGACTCATGCGAGTCATCACCCAGCAGACGCTCGGCGGTCCCGAGGTGCTCACCGTCGTGGACGCGCCCGAGCCCCGGCCCCTGCCGACCGAGGTCCTCGTCCGCGTCAGGGCGATCGGGCTGAACCCGCTGGAGGCGCGTCTGCGTGCCGGCGAGTTCCCGCTGCTCGGCCGGCCGCCGTTCGTCCTCGGCTGGGACATCAGCGGCGTGGTCGAACAGGCGCCGGGGACTTGGCGGTTCAGGCCCGGCGACGAGGTGTTCGGGATGCCGCTGTTCCCCCGGGCGGCGAACGCGTACGCCGAGGTCGTGTCGGCGCCGGCGTTGCACCTGGCACGCAAGCCGGCGTCGCTCTCGCACGTCGAGGCGGCGGCGCTGCCGGTCGTCGGGCTGACGGCGTGGCAGGGCCTGGTCGATCTCGGCGGTGTGAGCGAGGGCGACCGCGTCCTGGTCCACGGGGGCGGTGGCGGGGTCGGCCACGTCGCGGTCCAGATCGCGAAGGCGCGCGGCGCGTACGTGATCGCGACCGCCGGTGGGAGCAAGCGGGAGTTCGTCGAGGGGTTCGGCGCCGACGAGGTGATCGACTACACGGCGGTCGACTTCGCCGAGGCGGTCCGCGACATCGACGTCGTGCTGGACACGATCGGCGGCGACACCGTCGAGCGGTCGCTCGCCGTGCTCCGCCCGGGCGGTCACCTGGTGACGGCGGTCGCGGAGGACGATCCGGAACTCGCCGCCACGTACGAGGCGGCCGGCATGCGCTTCAGCGGCATCGCGGTCGACCCCGATCCGGTCGCCCTGCGGGGTCTCGTCGAACTCGTCGAACAGGGCAGGCTCCGGGTCCACGTGCAGGAGACGTTCCCCTTCGACCGTGTGGCCGACGCGCATCGGCTGCTCGACGCCGGTCACCTCCGGGGCAAGCTCGTCCTCACCGTCTGATCCCGTCGTGGAGCCTTCGCGGTTCCGCGACGGGACCGCCGGGCTCCGGCCCGGCAGGGCTGTTTTTCCCCGACCGGCAAGAAGGTCTTCGGCAAGCAACTGCCCGACACCGAGCCGGAGTTGAGAGTCGCCTTCGACGCCCTTCCGCTCACCGTCGACCACGAAGCGTGCTGCAACTCCGGTTCGGCCCGACGGGCATCCGCTTCGCGAGCTGTGCGAATCCCTGCTGTCGCGGATCGAGGAGCTCAGCATCGGAGTCACCGACGACATCAGGCGCGAGATCCCCTCCTACGCGGCGCTGCCGCTCGCCGAGCAGCGCATGACCGTACGCAACCGGCTTCACGCCGTCCTGCGCGGGCTCTCCCTCGACGTGGAACCGACGACCGGTCAACTGCGGTAGATCCAGGCCGAGTCACGCAGGAGGGCGTACTACGGTCTGCCCGTCCAGGACGCGCTCGCGACCTTTCCCATCGGTGCCCGTCGGCTGTGGGACGACCTGCGGGCCGCGGCGCGCGGGACGGCGGCCGAGGACACCGCGATCGAGCTGGTCGCGCCACTGTGGCTGCGGGTGCAGTCGGCGAGCGGCGTCGTCGCGGACGCCTTCGCGGACGAGGCCGGGTCACGGTACGGGCGCGAAGCCGGACTGCGGCAACGCTTCCTCGAACTGCTCCGGACCGGCGGGGCTCCCCGCCGGTCCGACGGGCGGCCCCGACTCCGCGGCGGTGACTCTCATCGCCGAGTCACGGAGGCGCGGGCGACGGTCTACGTCCCGGAACTCGTCGCCGCTTGGGCAGAGGTGCGGGTCAATACAGCTAGGGCCTGTTCCGGAGGTCGGTTCGGCATCCGCGACCATCAGTCGTCCGGCAGCAACTCCCTGAATTGCGCGGCGAGTTCACTGCGGGAGCGGATGCCGGGTCGCGAGCGGACGTACGGGCACCGAGGGTCGCGTACGCGTCGCGGGCATTGCGGTACGGCAGCGGCGGGTGTTGCGGATGGGCGGGCGTCTGCTCGAACTCCTTCCGGGCGGGGCCGAGTTGGCCTGTGCGGAACGAGGGCCTACTTCAGGCCGCCGGTCACCAGGTCGATGCGCCAGTACCGCTGCAAGGACAGGAAGAGCGCGATGACGGGGACGACGGACAGCAGGGTGCCGGTGATCACCAGTGAGTACAGGGACGCCTGGTTGGCGCCGTGGCGCAGCAGGCTGTACAGGCCGACCGTCAGCGGGAACTTGTCGTCGCTCGTCACCATGACGAAGGGCAGCAGGAAGTTGTTCCAGATGACGATGAACTGGAGCAGGAAGACGGTGATCAGTCCGGGTGCCATCAGCCGCAGCCCGATCGCGGAGAACATCCGCCACTCGCTCGCCCCGTCCATCCGCCCGGCGTCGAGCAGCGAGTCGGGTACGGAGGCGGCCGCGT
>Ga0307510_10001108_pt1 | contig 28795 bp, 34 predicted proteins | sample 12_EM_MG_FD_207224 | JGI IMG/M metagenome (GOLD analysis project Ga0307510, IMG submission 207224) | Populus trichocarpa ectomycorrhiza microbial communities from riparian zone in the Pacific Northwest, United States - 12_EM | ecosystem: Host-associated > Plants > Roots > Unclassified | place... | reverse complement strand
AGGGGGGAGCATGGGGTGTAACGGGACGGTAGGGTTGTCCGCAGGGCGCAGGGTTGCTGGGGGGGACAGCTTCTGGTTGCGTCCGGTGCGTCCGGACGGACGCCTACCACGTCCGCACCCAGAACTGGAGTTTTGGTTATATGCGCCCGCAATGTCGGGCGCACAGGGAGGGCATGACGCAGCAGGCCGCAGGTTGATTTTTTTGCTGCAGTATCGAGAAACGGTTCCCGTTCAGCCAGCACATCAGGTCTTTCATGGCCGTCAAAGTATACTCCCTTTCTAATTTGCCTCAAGTTTAATCCAAGGCGGTTTAGCCCGATACGAGCCGTACGTGCCCGAAAGCCCTTCTGTTCCAGAATTTGATTACCATCACTCTCACTTTCACGGCCCGCATCCCCAATTCCTGTCGTGTGAATCATTGTCTCAAATTCATCACCAACATTTGATCTAAAATTCTTATTAGCTCATATAATTTTACCACGTAAAATCAATCAATTTATAGGATGATTGATAAGAAGCTTAAGATATACATACAAATTTAATATACAGTCAATCCTGCTGGCCGAAGGATTTTGTCCCTCATGGGACTCGAGGTATTTCTGAATTGTCCGTGATAATCCTCGTCCTGTTATACCTAAGTGCCCATATGACGGATAATATTTGTACCAAATACCCATATTTTCAATACTAATAGCAGAACCTACTCGCTCCAGCCTTCTGAATATACTCTCGAGCAACAAGAAGTATGTCTTCATCATATAATAATGTAGACAGACCATAATGACTATGGACTTCTTGTCTACTGTCTGGGATCTTGTGTGAAGATATCCAGGCATTTTCCCACTTGACAATTTGCCTGCCAGGATAGGGTCCCCGGAAGTAAGATTCGTCTACCTCTGTAGCCAATTCTCGCCTAATACGTCCAGGGTCAAGCACCTGCGCCCACATGAATGATCTAACCATCTCATAGTGTTTCAAAGTGGCTCGATTTGGTCCTTGATCTCCAAAGTGCTTCTTTTGAGGGGTTTTATGCTGCAATAAGAAATGCAGCTCATGCAAAGATTCCTCACGAATCCTTACTTGAATCTCATCTGGGGCCTTGCATGCTCTGGGAACATCTTGCAGACTTGGCTGTCTTCCATCGTCAAAAAAATAGTTGATAGAATCCTGGGTGGGCTCTCGTTCAACCCCTTGCCTATTATTCACAATCAGCAAACTTCCTACGTCTTTATACCAAGGGCGGTTATTGTATTTGAAATTGTTAGTCGATCATGGAACTAGTCTCTGAGTTTTTCGATTTTAAACTAATTCCTAGTAGTTGCTGTCTTTCAAATAAACCCCGTATGGAATATGAAGCCGAAGCCTCTTTGGCTCTCTCCCGGGCCTCCTTTCTTTTCCGGTAGAATGTTGCCTTTTATTCTCCCCCGTATTTCGCCTTCCTTTCCTTCTCTCCTTCATCCTCATCCTTATCATCCTCATAATACATATCCAATAACTCATAAGCTGATTTGCTTTCAAGATCTTTTAAAATGCCCATTGCCGGAAGCATCACATCACCCGTAACCTCACTGCCTGTGAGCTCCCCACTCCCCACTCCTTGCTCGTCCTCCTCATCCTCCTCACTGTTAATATTATACTCTGAATCCGACTCAGAATGGTGCTCTTTTTCAGAGTCGGATTCCTGTGATAATCCATCATCCTGGCCCATCCATCCCGCATCCCACCCCTTCACCACATCAATCACTATCCTTGGCTTGCAGTTGGCCGGTAGTGTACCAGCATTCCTTGAGATCCTCTTGTTCCGGGCAGCTTGTAACTCAGCCAGACGAGCTTTTGACAATCGTGGCATTTGATATTTGAAGCGAGGTTGATCAGTCATTACTCTCTGAGTCTCTTCCCTGAATGCAAATTTTCACCACCCCCGCCCTCATTGCTTGTCACTCGCCTTGGCAACTATTCCTCATTCGGTAACACCCCCTTCCTTTTCCTCAGTCTCATGGCTCCTTCCTTCATACAAATTTGTTTCCTGTTTCTAGTCACATTTCTTCTCTGTAAGCTACTTTCCATTTAATTCCTCCTGTAGATCTATTGTCATCCACCTTATAAACATTTATACAGAGCCAATTAAATTATATCTTTATTGGTGGAGACTTGTGGTTGATCAAAGTCGCTCAAGATTTTGTCGATCTGGAGGGTAGGTTCTAAGATGCCGGCACCATACCAGCAGTGGAAAGGCGAAGGCTACCGTTACTACACCCCAGAGGAGGAAATAGGACAGGTCTGGTACGTCAGGTACTATAGTAACGGAAGACACTCAAGCCCAGATTTTGAGATACAAGAAGTGTGGGGAGGAAATAAACGATAAGTTTCCATTAAGAAAGCATAATAATGGCCTCTAACCCCAAAGAGCCTGATATGGAGTAGCGATCAGAAGAAGCAGCTCAAGGAGAGGGACCACATGAATTGCCCCAAGACACAGCGCCGAGTGTGGAGACCGACAGCCCGCAACTAGCTCGGTCACACTCTGGTAGCCCCGCACCCCAGTCCCCAAGCCTCGGGATAGGCTTCTTAGTCAAGCAACGAAGCAGACGACCAAGAGGCTCAGAGAGACCCGCCCCTACCCGCGATTCAGTCATGACTGGTGGGATCGAAGGCTTGGACAGACTCCTAGGGAGTTTCGATCCGACGCTCAATGAAAGCCGAGATCCAAAGCATCTATCCTTTAACTGCCTACCAGCTGAGGTTCTAGCCATGGCCCATGAAGCCTCAAATTGAAATCGCAGTTGAGGTCTGGTGCGCAAATCGTCGCGCAGGAACTGGACCGAATGGACGAACAAGTACGGATTCTGGACCAAGAATCCCAGAAGGTCCAGGAAAGCTTCGCTTCCACCATGGCCGAGAGGCTGGGAGAAACCAAACACTGGCAAGCCAGACAGGAGGCCGTCACATCGCAGCTTCACGAAACGGTACAATCAACGGAGGCTCGGTCAATACACCGAGAATTACTCTTAGACAAGGAAATCGTTCCGCTGAATGAGCAGGATAAGAGGGAGCCAAAAAATCATGAGATAAGTCTTAACCTCCTGAAGCAAAGGATGTTAGAACACCAGCTGGCAGAAGAGGCACGAGATGGTGAGATCACGGAGCTAAAAGCAATGGGGCAGACTTTCATGGGGCATGTTAAAGGAAAAGGCAAGGTGTCAGATCCGACACCAGAGGCTTCAGGGGCAGGTGGAGGAAGACCACCACCACCATGACACAGAGTGGCAGGACCTCGAGGCGGCGGAGGGGGAGGAGACCCCAATGATGATGGAGAAGGAACTGGAAGGAAGCCTGATGAGAGTGGGAGAGGAAGACGGGACGAGAGACCCGCACCCCAGCCAGAAAAAGATGACTAGGACGCCGAGAACGACCAACAGTTCAACCTGTTCTCACGGGTCATGGCCAATGGCATGGGACAATGAACGAGAGTCTGGGCGGAACCCCCTCCCATGTTTAGGAACGAGAAACACCAAGATATAGTTATGTGGGTATTAACAGGTAGGGAACATTTTGGACAAAACAGTTGGCAATGGGAAAACGAGGCACAAGGAATCCGATACGCCATAAGCTGCATGGACAGGAAAGAAGTCGCACCATTGGCGTTAACCTACCGACGACAAATGATGGGAGAAATTGGGTATACGAGACAAGAAGGATACGAGTTCTGGCACGTCTGTGCAGAACAAGCCCTGCGACGCTTTGGTCCCACTCATGAAGCGGAATAATCCCTTAGAGCAATGGGATCGGTCAAATAGCCCTGCGATGTCGCCAAATTCTTGATGGAGATGGAAAATCTCAATATCCATGCAAGAGTCACTGGAATAACTTGGAGGAAAATGATTGAAGACGAACTTCCCTAGAAGTATTGCGACGGCTTGCACATAGAGAATATGGCCACGATAGGGAATGGTTGGAAGCAGTCAGGACCGTAACCTGAGCAGAAGAAGATTTCAAAGAAAGAAAAGATCTTCAAATGGGCGGTCCCACCGGCGCAACAAAGGGCGAGAAAAGAAAGTTGGAGGATTCGAAGCCGACGGTTACCGCGAAACGTGTAAAAAAGCAGTACACGGCTAAGGAAAAGTCGGATTATCACAAAAAGAAGGCAGCGGAAAGAAGGTTGAAGAAAGAAGGGTTATTGGCATCAGCGGGGGAGGTTAAACACACGGTGTGGGCTGATGCCCACAAGGGCGTCGATTTGAAAGTTGTAGATAAACGGAAATCCGACAACCAATGCATGCGATGCGGAATAAAAAACCACGCGAGGAAATAAGGTGGAAAGCGGGTACAAGTATCGGCTGTATATCAAGGGCAAGCAAAGCCCAAACGAGAGTCCACATTCACACCGAAACAACGCCCCCGGGTAGCCTCTGTGGCCTTTGATTGCAAGGGAGCAAGCTCGAGACGAGCGGTTCAAAGGCCCCCAGGTTGGGCATTTGAACATGATGGCATTTTATAACAAAATCATCCAGGTGCCGACAACAACGGTGTTCGGGTAGTGAGGTTGCCGCCTTCAATGGAAAGACCTGCGGGGTAGTCGGTGACGATATCCCACCGTACGGCTAAAAGACCAAAGGATACCTGTTGCTATTTTAGATTCAAAAATGGGTAGTCCATGCTCACCACGGGAACCATAAAAAGTGACAAGTGAAGAAGGGGGTACACGAGACTAAAAGGGAAAGAGAAGACAACCATTCTTCAGAACGGGGCGTGAGTTGCACCACGCGCGAATGGGGGTCGAAATCCAGACTAACCTGACTTTCTCTCCAGGTAAAATAGCTAGGCAAATAGAAACTGGGAGCGCCTGTATTGTGCACAAGGTTCATGCCTGAAGAAAGGGGTCGGAGGGGGTCTCAGGAGTGAGACCAACCTCGAAGGAGAAGGTGCGGTGGACTCCTCGCAGGGGACAGCCTCATATGAGGGATAAGTCGACCATAAAGGGCCGCGCACCCTATTCGCGAACTCGAGGGGTACTGCTGTAAACCACCACTCCTGTAATATGGGAACTCCTCGGCAGGAGATAAAGACCGCTCGTAGTGGGCAGCCCGATATTCAAATAATTGACACTTATTGTAAAGGTTTGTCTGAGGAGGCTTAAAGAGCCGAAACTGCTCAGGTGCGGTAACAAACCCCCACGCTACTTGTGACTGCGACGATGCAAAAACTTCATCAAAACCCGAGCGAAAGATCAAGACCCATTAAAAAACCAAGGCAGTATGCCTGGCTTGAAGGGAAGGCATGTATTGAAATAAGAGGGCGAAGACATACGATAAACGTACTCTTAGATTCTGGTTCAAACATCTTTCTCATGAACCAGGATACAGCACGCCGGCTTGACATCCCGCCCGAAGCTAGCGATTCACGGTTAAAAATCACAACCATTGATGACGAAACCGCGCCTCATGGAGGAACATTCTATACCCACCCTATTCTATTGGAAATCGGTGCCAACGGTCACCGAAGCATGATATCCTGCGAAATCGCAAACTCAGGAAGATATGATTTAATCATACCCTGTGGGTGGTGGCACAATGAACACCCCCTTAAAAATATCTCGGACCCGCATAAATGGGTCTTTGAAAAGGCGAAGTGCCATGCTCATAGAGAAGATGAAGCACAGGCGGATTTGTTTGAATGGGATGAAACTGTGGCTTACAACGAGCAAGCACAGTATGTGGGAAGGATTGAACGAGAAGACGAAGGGGGAGTACAATTTGAAACACTGCCAAAACCGTACTGGCAGTATAAGGAGCTTTTTGAAGAGAAAAAAGCTAAGATGTTGGCACCTCGAAGAACCTTTGATCATGCCATCAACCTTAAAGAAGGAGCTGAGCCCCCTACGGGGCCGATTTACGCCACGTCGCCACACCAGTTGAACTAGCTGGATAAGTACCTCAACAAAATGCCCCCAGAGGGTAAAATAGCCGACAGCAAATCCCCCTACGGTGCTCCAATCCTTTTCGTTTCAAAACCAGATGGAAGTCTATGACTATGCGTAGACTATATGATCAATCATGTTGCCGATCCTGAATAAATATCCCCTACCACTCATGGATGAACTACGAGTCCCCCTTGCAGGGGAAAAAGTATTCATGAAGCTCGATCTAAAAGATGGATATCATCTTATTCGAATACGAAAAGGAGATGAACATAAAACGGCTTTTCGTACAAGATACGGACAGTGCGGATATAAGTTCATGCCTTTCGGACTCGTTAATGCTCCCACAAAGTTCCAGACAATGATGAACAAAATCCTAAGGGAATTCTTGGACCACGGAGTAGTCGTCTATCTAGACAATATCCTAATATACTCCGAAAATGTGTACGATCATATCCAACTAGTCCAAAAAGTCCTTGACAGGCTTGAACAACATGACTTAGCAGTCTCGTTGAAAGAATCGGTCTCCATCATGAAGAAGTCGAATTTCTAGGATACATTATCAAGACAAGCAGCGTCACCATGAGTGATAGCAAAGTGAAAAGCGTTCAAAATTGGGCACACCACAGATCGGTTAAACAAGTCCAGATCTTCATTGGATTCGCAAACTTCTATTGACGATTCATCAAAGATTTCTCGAAGGTTTACAAGCCAATAACTAAGAAATTGAAGGGCAACCCCAAGGATTCTCACTGTGGAAGAGAGCAGGAGGAGGCGTTTGAGGAGTTGAAAAAGAGGTTTACAACGGCACCAATTTGATCGCTTTTTACCCAGGGAGGAAGACCGTGGTTGAGACAGATGCTAGTGACTTTGCGATTGGATGCGTACTCTCTCCGTACCAGGGGAGACGACTTCACCCGGTAGCTTTCCATTCTCGAAAACTAAACAGCGCTGAAGGAAACTCCGAGATACATGACAAACAACTCCTCGCAATAAGGGAAGCGTTCAAGGAATTGAAAACATACCTCCTGGGAGAAGAAGAGCCGGTGACGGAATACAGGGACCACCAAAACCTACAATCCTTTTTGACCAAAAAAGTCTGAACCAACTGCAAATTCCATGGGCACAAGAGTTGACGAACTACAAGGTCAAAATAGTCTATCGACCAGGAAGCAGGGGGGAGAAACCCGACGCATTAAGTAGACGGCCGGAATACCGTCCTGAGGAGGGAGCTCGTCACACTGAGCCGTCAATTTTCAAAACAGAACACTTTCAAATTTCTGTATTTCATCAAAAGCGAAGTGCGGAAACAGCCCTTAACCTAGAAAAACGCAAACCCACAAGCCTCAGGATAATGAAACTTTCGGACAAAGCTATACTTGCGACAAATGGATCACGGTTTGCGGCCGGTCATGACACCTATTCCCTGACAGAGGGCATGGTACTAGCCAAAGGACAGATGATGGTAGAAACGGGTATTGCGATAGGATTGCCAGAGGGAACCCATGGAAGGCTAGCCGCAAGAAGTGGTATGGCTCGCAAGATGCGAATAGCACTGGGCGGTGGTGTAATAGATCCAGATTACACCGGAGAAGTTAAGGTCATACTTCGAAATCATGGCAAAGCCGACTGCGTCTTTAAAGCAGGAGATCGGATAGCACAACTAATAATTGAGAAAATTGCCAACACCAACGCGATGGAACTAGACAATTTGGGAAACACCGAGTGAGGAGAAATGGGTTTCAGATCAAGTGACCGAAACCCTAAGCGATGCATCACCGCTAAAGAAGAAGCACTCAAAATATATTTTCTTCACGCAGATACGGGAGACAACGAACTCTTTAGCGCAGCTGATATCGGCTATCACGCTCGGTTAATGAAAGAAAGGGAAATGTTATGAAGCTCTCACGTCAATGCAGCGCTGACGTGAACAATGAATAATGCATTCTTGGACAAGATTAGAGTGGCTGGCAAGGAGGATGAGAGGTGGCAGGAACGGGGCCGTGAACTAGTCAGGATAAGAGAAAGTGGAAAGAAGATGCGGGATGAATGGCTAGAAATAGACAGGTTAGTATACTACAAAAATGGGTTATACATCCCAGATGACGTAGCCCTTCAGACCGAGATAGCCCAAGGCTTGCACGACTCGTTAGTAGCAGGGAACTTCGGCCAGGAAAACACGATTGCGATAGTAACAAGAGATCTCTACTGGAAAAAGCTCGCCGACTGCACCAGAGACTACGTACGATCCTGCGACGAAGGTCAACACAGTAAATCCCCGTGGCAGGCCAAGTACGGATTTCTTCAACGATTAGAAGTACCCTTTGCCGCCTGGACCTCCATATTGACGGACTTCATCACACAGTTACCAGAATCTCAGGGTAAGACCCAGGAAATGGTAGTGGTAGACCAGTTCACTAAAATAGCCCACTTCATCAGCCTCCATGAAAATGCGACCGCAAAGGACATTGCGGAACCCTTCGTTCGGCAAGTTTGGAAACTTCACGGCTTATCCACGGAAATCATATCCGACATGGACGCGAAGCTTTCCTGCGAACTTGGGGAATTATTGTTCAAAATGCTAGGAATTAAGCGGCGCATGTCAATGGTGTACCACCCTTAGAGTGACGGACAAACGGAAAGAACAAACCAAGTGCTGGAAGGTTACTTATGAACATTTGTCAATTACGATGAGGACGAGTGGTACCAACTATTGCCACTAGTGGAACCTGCCTACAACAACTCCACAACCAACGCACACAAGATGACCCGATTCTTTGCCAACTACGACTTTCATCCACAGAGGGGGTGGATGAAAGAGAGAGAAGCTCATAACCCTGGGGCGAACATGGATGCTCACAGGATGCAGGACATACATTGACAGGCGAAACAAACGCTAGAAAATACGCGGGAATTGATGAAAAAATAGAAAGACAGGAAGGCGACGGAACAGCCCAGCATCATGGTCGCCGACTTGGTAATGTTGAATGCTAAGAACCGACGAATCAAACGTCCGTCGAAAAATATGAGTCCGAAACTGTATTGCCCTTTGAAAATGTTAGAAAGAAAAGGAAGTAGGGCAAACAAGTTAGAAATATTGCCCCGGTTGAAAATTCATCCTGTGTTTCATGTGTTCCTGTTGGAACCCTACCGAGCCTCACACCAACCAAATGGCGAACAACCTCCACGAGATCACGAAGACATCGAGGGTGATTTAGAGTGGGAGGTAGAAATGATCATCCAGAGTGAGATCTGTTCCAACACGCGAAGGGTTAGAGGACGGAATAAACACATGAAAGAACCACGGTATTTTGTGAAAAGGAAAGGCTGCGCAAACGATGAGAATGCTTCGGAGCCACCCGAATGTAGGAAGAACATGCAGGAAGAGGCGGAAAGGTTTCATAGGACAACCCGGAGATGCCAGGCCCAAGAGAGTTCGAGCAACATAAGAAAGGGTTTCCATCCGTGGACAGGTAAACCCTGGTGGTTTTTTTTTTTTTTTTTTTTTTTTTTTTTTAAGTCATGTATTCGTTGTTAAAGTACAAGAAACCGCATGGAGCGCTAGCTATGGCGTGAACAAAACTATAAACAATCCAACGACCCGCTTCACCCCCTCATGGGAAAAATCAAACCCCTCTAACCCAGAGCCCATCCTCCCCCCTCGTAGCACCTAAGACGAAAGCAAGACGGAGCAATACCTTCCTCCAGACACGTAAGGAAAGACAAGTATAGAAAAGAAACCAGGGAAAGACACAAACCCTTCGGCGGGCCCCCCAAAAACAAACGAAAGGATTCTTGCGGCACCAAGTGCCGGCGGAGCGGAGAGATAAAACTACTGTTGCCGGATGCCTAAGGGAATTCCCCGAACCTATCGGCTTAGGGGCAAGGCCTTGCCACGGGTGGACTGCCCGGGAAATCGGCGACGCTTCGGACTTTAACATGGGCCACGGAGGTAGTGCTATACCATGACACAGCGTAACCTAATGCGAGGTTTGCGACCGTAGAGTAAATCGCAGGAGCGGGAGGAGGACGAGGGGAGTCACCCAGCGAGGGGGGCCACCCAGCAGTGGAGGTGCCAGCTATCGTGAGAGGCAGTAGGGTGCCAGCCGGGGGGGCAGATAAGGTGCCAGCTAAAGAGGGCGTAGCAGTACGGTGCAAGCGGATCTGACGCGTGGGGAGCGGGAGAGGGAAGACTCGCCAAAGACTGAGAAGTACGAACGCGGAGGACCGAAACAGGGTCACGATTTTTCGAATGCCGACCGTACCGACCGAGCAGCTCAGGAGAGAGTGCAATACCCGAGGGCAGGGCCACCAGGGCAACTACTTCACCGATAGCCCGAGACTACCGACCGCGTGTTGACGAGGAAAAAAGGGTTGCCGACCGTGCAAAACGCTAAGCGAGACGCGTCGCGAAGTGCGGGGTAAAGGGTAGGAACATCAACGCGAACGAAGACGAGCGGAACCAGAAAGGAATCCATAACCCCCGGGAGGAGAGGCCAAAGGCCCCAGAGAGAGGAAGGAGATGAGGGCGTGATAAACCCCCGAGCAGATGCCCCGGGCGGGGTAGATCAGAGGCAGAGGACACTCTCACGATGATTTCCCATGGTGTTGAGATTTCAATCGCTGGAGGTGGAGCGGACGAGAAAGATGGTAAACCCTGGTGGTTTTTACCCCTACTATGTAGAGCTCGAGATGGAAGATATGTTGTATAATAGAAATAGAGTATTCAGGACGAACACTGCGAAGAGGCGACCTCGTATTAGGCGCACAGACACCCCAAAAGGATTTACAGGGTAAAGTTACCCTACCTTGACCACGAACTTCGGAGGAAAAAGATAACACCCGCCTCCAGCCGCTCCGTTGGGACGCCGCGTCATTACTGGCTACCGGGGTGGTTGCCCCCCAACACCAAAGACCACAATCAATGAAACACGTCCTATACCACCGTATTTGTCGTGGGTGTCCCTCCGAGTGGATCCGGTTCGCAGGATATATGGTGGGAGACCTTCTGGCACCTTATGCAGGTGCAAGCAGGTCAACCGGACGATGCCACATAAGGTTACAGACACTCAAAGACAGACAGTCGGATGGGTGGGTTGCGAGTAACGGGACGTTTCGCACGAAAGTTAGTCCCCACGTACCTACAAAGTCGTGTAGAGTATGAAGGAGGTAACTATGCCCAGGAGGTGGATCAGGTGCATCCACAGAGCACAAGTGGGTAAATGATGGAGCCCGAGGGAAAAAACATAGAGGTACGATCCGGAGGACAAGTCGTGTAATGCCGGAAGCCCCGACTACGATATGCAGCTGCATGTCAGATTCTCGACTGAACCAACCAAACAAGAAAGCCCATCTTCTGTGCGGCAAGTTAGACTACCCTCGACGAGCACGAGGGCAACATAATGCGTAACTATCGTTGTCAACAGATAAACGGATGAGCTGACACCTGACGTGGTCTCCACCCCATCACGAATAACAGAAGGACAGACCGATAAGTTGGCCATGGGAGCACAAGGTGGGATAGAGAGTTTTCAGGGTCCACGAGTGTTCGCACTCAGGTGAAGTTTGCAGAATTGTGAACAAGGTACCTAGTTAGTATGGAGTAAGTATATCGACTGCCATTGCTCAGATGCGGAATATAAATATCGAAGCATCTTCGCTGCTATTAGCCACAACAAGCAGGGACAAGAGATCTTATCAATATAATAAGTGTTTATCTTATCGTTACCAATGCTACAACTATCTATCCCGAAGTATACCATTTTATCTAGCCTACATTACTCGCCTCTTCTTAGCCAGTTCTCCGATATAGAGCCATTCAGGTCCTAGCTGTCGGAATACCTCACGTCGTAGCTACCACCTACCAGCCAGTACAAGTATCGACTATATATCCCGTGCAAGCAAATCCCAAATGACTGTCCACATTCGCGCCAAAGCGACGCCCCCAGGTGGCCACTGTGGCCGTTGAGGGCCAGGGAGAAAGCTGGAAGCGAGCGCTGCAAAGGCCCCCAGCGTGGGCCTTTGATGATCCCGACATTTTATCAAAAGTCATCCAGGTACCGACAATGATGGTGATTGGGTAGTGACGTTGCCGCGGCGAATGGAAAGACCTCCGGCGTAGTCCGTTCAGGAATGCCACCGGAGGACTAAAAAAGCAAAAAAGGATACAGGGTGCAATTTTCCGACCAACAATTGGTAGTCTGTGCTGACCACGGAAGTCATAAAAAGACATAAGCGAACGAAGCGGTCGACGAGGCCAAAAGGGAAAGAGTAGAAAACCACACATCAGAACAGGACTTTAGTTGCAGGACACCTGAAGGAGGGTCGCACGTTGTGCGAACCTAAAATTTCTCTCGAGGTTCAACAGCCGGGCAAAAAGAAACCAGGGGCGCCTTTGTGTGGTACAAGGTCCATGCTTTGACGAATGGTGTCAGAGGGGGTCTGGGGAGGGAGACCAACGCGAAGGCAAAGGTACACTGGACTCCACTCACGGTACAGCCTCACATGAGGAATAAGTCGACAATAAAGGGCCGCGCACCCTTGTCGCGAACTTGAGGGGTACGCCAGTGAACCAGCATCCCTGTAAGATACGAACTCCTCGGCAGGAGGTAATGATAGCGACAAGTGGGCTGCCCGATATTCAAATAGCAGACACATATTGTGAAAGTTTGTCTGAGCAACCTTTAGGACCCGAAACTGCGCTGACTGGGTAACAAACCCCAACGTTACATTAAAAACGCCAGCATGAAAAGATTTCATCAAAACCTGACCGAAAGCTCAAGACCAATTAAAAAACCTAAGGATTACGCCGGCCCTGAGGGGAAGGCAATCATCGAGACACGAGGGCGAAAACAAACGATAAAGGTCCTTTTAGATTCTGGTTCAAACCTCTTTCTCATGAACCAGGACACCGCAAGATGGCTTGAAATTCCGAATGAAGCTAGGGATTCACATTTAAAAATTACCACGTTCCATGGCGAGCCCGCACCCACTGGAGGAACATTTTAGACCCACCCCGTTCTATTGGAAATCGGTATCAACGGTCACCGGAGCATGATATCCTGTGAAATACCAAATGCAGGAAGATAGGATTTAATCATACCCTTTGGGTGGTGGCATAAGGAACAGCCCCTAAAATATATCACGGACCAAAGTAAATGGGTTTTTGAAGAAGCGAAGTGCCACGCGCATATAGAAGATGCAGCAGTGGTGGATTTGTTTGAGTGGGATGAAACTGTGGCTCACGACGACGAAGCCCAGTAGGTGGGAAGGATTGAACGAGAAGAAAAAAAGGTAGTACTACCGGAAACATAGCCAAACCCGTATTGGCAATTTGAAGAGCTTTTTGAAGAGAAAAAAACATAGGATGTGGGCGCCTCGAAGGACTTTCCATCATGCCATCAACCTTAAGGAAGGGGCCAAACGGCTTTAGGGCCCGATTTTCGCAATGTCGGCACACCAGTTGAACAAGCTGGATAAGTACCTCAAGAAAATGCGCGCAGAGGGTAAAATAGTCGACAGGGAATCCCCTTACGGTGCGCCAATCCTTTTCGTTTTAAAACCGGATTGAGGTTTCCGACTATACGTAGACTATAGGAATCTCAACAAGTTGACGATCCTGAATAACTACCCCCAACCCCGCATGGATGAACTACGAGACCGCATTGCAGGCGCAAAAGTATTCACGAAGCTGGATCTAAAGGATGGATACAATCTTATGCGAATGAGGAAAGCTGATCACCACAAAATGGCTTTTCGTACAAGATACGGACAGTACGAATATAAGGTCATGCCTTTCTGGCTCGTTAACACTCCAGCAACGTTCCACACAATGATGAACAAAATCCTAAAGGAATTCTTGGACCCCCGAGTAGTCATCTGTCAAGATGATATGCTGATACACGCGGAAAATATGGACGATTATATCAAACTAGTCCAAAAAGTCCTGGACCGGCTCGAACAACATGACTTAGGAGTCTCGTTGAAAAAGGTGGTGTTCTACCAGGAGGAGGTCAAATTCTTTGAATACATTGTCAAGACGAGCGAAGTCACAATGAGCGATAGTAAAGTCAAACGTGTCCAAAATCCGCCACACCGAAGATTGGTTAAACAGGTTCAAATGTTCATTGGGTTCGCAAACTGCTATCGGCGATTCATCAAAGATTTCTCAAAAGTTTGCAAGCCAATAAACGAGTCATTGAAAGGGAGCCCAAAGGATTTTCAGTGGGGATGGGAATAGGAAGAGGCATTTGAGCAGTTGAAAAAGAGGTTTACAATGGCAGAAATTTTATCGCATTTTTACCCAGGAAGGAAGACGGTGGTGGAGACAGATGCTAGCGACTTTGCGCTCAGATGCGTACAATGCCAATACCAAAGAAGACGGCTTCATCCGGTGGCTTTTCATTCTCGAAAATTGCATAGCTCAGAAAGAAATCACGAGATACATGACAAGGAATTGCTCGCAATAATGGAAGCATTCAAAGAATGGACAAGATATATCTAGGGTGAAGAAGAACCTGTGACGGTATACACTGACCATCAAAACCTAGAGTCCTTTTGACCAAGAAGTCTGGAACTAACGGAAAATTCGTTAGGCACAGGAGTTAACAAACTACAGCTTCAAAATAGTCTATTGACCGGAAAACAGGGGCGGGAAACCCGACGCGTTAAGTACACGGCCGGAGTACTGTCCTCCAGAGTGAGCTCGTCACACTGAGAGGGCAATCTTGAAAACGGCACAATTCAAATATCTGTAATTCATCAAAAACGAAGTGCCGAGACAGTACTCAACTCAGAAAAGCGCGAACCCACAAGCCTCAGGATAGTGAAGCTTGCAGAAAAAGCTATACTTCCGACAAAAGGATCACAGTTTGCGGCCGGTCATGACATCTATGCTCTGACCCACGGCCAGGTACCAGCCAAAGGACAAACTGTGGTGGAAAGGCATATTGCGATAGGATTACAGGAAGGAACCTACTGAAGGCAAGCCGCAAGAAGTGGTATTGGTGGCAAGATGGGAATAGCAGTGGGCGGTGGTGTAAGAGATGCGGATTACAACGGAGAAGTCAAGGTTATACTTCGAACTCATGGCGAAATGGACTCCTTGTTCAAAGCAGGGGATCGGATAGCGCAGCTCATATTTGAAAGAATTGCGGAGGTCGACGGCAGGGAAGTAGACGATTTAGGAATAACCGATAGAGGAAAAAAGGTTTTGGGTCAAGTCATTTAAACCCCAAGTGATCTCTCACAGCCAAAGAAGAAGGGGTCAGAATACGTTTCCTTTACGCAAACACAAGCGAAAATGAATTGGTTAGCGCCGCTGATGTTGGCTATCACCGGGCAGTAATGAGAGAAACAGAAATGTTATCACCCGCTAATGTCAATGCAGCCCTGACGCGAACGATGAATGGTTCATTTTTAGACAAAATCAGTGTGGCTTGCAAAGCACATGAGAAGTGGCAGGAGTGAGGCCGTGAACTGGTTAGGTCAAGAGAAGGGGGAGAAAAGATGCCGGACGAAAGGATAGAGAAGGACTGGTTACTATACTAGAAGGATCGATAGGACATCCCGAAGACGAATCCCTTCAGACCGAGTTAGCTCAAGCTGCCACGACTCGATACTAGCTGGGCACTTCAGATAGGAAAGGAAGGATGTTTGAGATCGTAACAAGGGATTTTACCGGAAAGGACTCGCAGAGTGGATCAGAGACTATGTACGATCCTGCGACGAATGTCAACATAGTAAATCCCCACGGCATGGTAACTACGGATTACGTGAACCTTTAGAAGTATCCTATGCTGGCTGGTCTTCCATAATGACGGAATTCCTCACGCAGTTACCCGAATCTCAGGGTAAGACCCAGATAATGGTAATCGTAGACCGGTTCAGGAAGATGGCCCATTTTATCGGCCTCGAAGAAAATACGATCGCAAAAGATGTTGGGCATACCTTCCTTCGGGAAGTTTGAAAACTTCACGGATTACCGATCGCAATCATATCGGACATGGGCGCGAAGCTTTGCCGCCAATTGTGGGAATCCTTGTGCAAAATCCCACGAGTTAAACAACACATGTCAATGGCATACCACCCTCAAAGTGATGGACAGACAGAATGAACCAACCCAGTGCTGGAAGGTTACTTACGAACATTTGTCAACTACGATGAGAACGACTGGTACCAACTATTGCCCTTGGCCGAACATGCATATAATAACTCGGCAACCAACGCACACAAAATGACCCCATTCTTTGCCAACTACGGCTTTCACCCACAGACAAAGTGGATGAAAGAAAGAGAAGCTCATGACCCCATGGCGACAATGTATGCTCACTGGATGCAGGACGTACATCAACAGGCGAGGCAAATCTTGGAAAACACGGGAAATCGATGAAAAAATATTATGACCACAGGGCAACGAAACAAGATGAGATCGAGGTCGCCGACCTTGGAATGTTGAATGCGAAGAACATACGTACCAAACGAGTATCGAAGAAATTGAGTCTGAAACAGTATGGCTGATTGAAAGTCGTAGAGAGCAAGGGAAGTCGCATATACAAGTTGGAAATATTGCCAGGGTGGAAAATTCATCTCGTATTTGATGTTGCCCTGTTGGAACCCTACCGAGCCTCGAACAGACCCCATTGCGGACAACCACCACGAGATCCAGAAGATATTGAGGGAGATTGAGAGTGGGAGGTAGACAGGATCCTCAAGAGTGAAATCATTTCTGACAGGCGAAAGGTTCGGGGAAGGAATAAACCGATGAAGAAGCTGCAGTATTTTGTGAAATGGAAAGCCTGCGCGGAGGATGTGAATACAGGAGACCCACCGGAAAGTTTGAATACCGCGCAGGAGGAGGTTGAAATGTTTGATAGAGAAAAGCGGGAGTTGCCGGGCCCGAGAGAGGTCGAATAACATAACAAAGGTTTTCCATTGGTGGACATGTAAATGCCAGTGGTTTTTACTACTACTATGTGGAGTTCAAGATGCAAGTTAGATTGTATAAGAAAAATGGAGTATTCGGAACGAACACTTCGAAAGGGGGACCTGGTGTTAGGCGCAGGGACTCCCCGTAAGGATTTACAGGGCCAAGTTACCCTACCATGACACACACAAACTTCGAAGGAAAAAGAAAACAGCCCCCTCCAGCCCTGGCGTCGGGATGTCGCCTCACCACTGGCCGCCAGGGTAGTTGCGTCCCAACCACCAAAGAGTAGTATCAACGGAACATACTTTATAAAACCATGTATGTCGGGGCAGTCTGACCGACCGGATCCTGTTCACGGGCGATATGAGGGGAGACCTTCGGGCACCTTATGCAAGTGGAGGCACGTGAATGGGATGACCGCGCATAAAGTTACAGACACTTGAAGACAGACTGTAGGAAGTGTCGGTCGAAGGCAATGGGATGTTTGGCACAAAGGTTAGTCCCCACGTACCTACAAAGCCGTGTCGAGTATGAAGAAGGTAACTATGCCCTGTCAGTGGATCGGGTGCATCCACAAAGGACAAGTTGGTAAAAGATGGAGTCCGAGGGAAAAAGCACATAGGCAGGATCCCAAGGACAAGTCGTGTAAGGCTGGAAGACCAGAAAACGCGAAGTTTCATGTGGAATTCTCGACGGAACCAATCAAGGAAGATTGGCCATCTGCTGTCCACCGAGTTAGACTACGATCGGAGAACACGAGGGCAAGATGATTAGTAACCATTGTTGTCAACAGATAACCGGATGAGCTGACACCTGACGTGGTCTCTACACCATCAGGTATAACAGAAGCGCAGACCAATAAGCTGGCCATGGGAGCAAAAGGTGTGGTAGAGAGTTTTCAGGGTTTATGAGTATTCGCACTCATGTAAAGTTCGCGGAATTGTGAGCTAGATACTTAGTTAGTATAGGTTAGCATGTATACTGCGATTGCTCAGACGCGGAATATAAATATTGAAGCATCTTCCCTGCAATTAGACACAACAAGCACCAAGAAGAGATCTTATCAATATAATAATTTTCTACTTGATCGTTACCAACACTTCGACTATCTATACCAAAGTAAGCTTTATATCTAGCCTACATTACTCGGGTGTTCTTAACGAGTTCTCCAATATAATAATGACGCAGGTTCTACCCGTCGGAATACCTCACGCCGAATGTACCACCTCACAGAAACATATTCTTACTCCTTCTTCTCTGGCTCGGATGGATCACTCGGGCTTTAAATCACTTGACCCGAAACCCTTTTTTCCTCTCTAAGTTATTCCTAAATCGCCTACTTCCATGCAGTGGACCTCGGCAATTCTTTGAATTATGCACTGGGCTATCCGATCCGTTGCTTTGAACAAGCAATTCGTTTCGCCATGATGTCCGAGTATAACCTTCACTTCTCCGGTGTAACCCACATCTATTCCACCACCGCCCACTGCTATTCGGATCTTGCTAGCCATACTACTTCTTGCGGCTAGCCTTCCGTAGGTTCCTTCCTGCAATCCTATCGCATTACCCGTTTCCACCACTGTCTCTCCTTTTGCGAGTACCATGCCGTCCGTCAGGGCATTCATGTCATGACGGGCCGCAAACCGTGATCCCTTTGTCGGAAATATGGCTTTGTCCTCAAGCTTCATTATCCTGAGGATGGTGTGTTCGCGCTTTTCTGCGTGGAGGGCTGTCTCGGCACTTCGTTTTTGATGAATTACGGAAATTTGAAGTGCGGTGTTTTCAAAATTGACTGCTATGTGTGACGAGCTCCCCCCTCAGGACTGTACTCTGGCCTCCTACTTAACGCGTCGGGTTTCCCACCCCTGCTTCCTGGTCACTAGAGTTTTTTCAAGTTGTCTTTTGTTAACTGCGGTGCCCATCGAATTTGAGGTTGTTTGCAGACCTTTTTGGTCAAAATGGACTGTAGGTTTTGGTCGCCCGTGTATACCGTCACGGGTTCTTCTTCGCCCCAGAGGTCTCTTTTGCATACTTTGAACACTACCATTAATGCGAGCAATTCCTTGTCATGTATCTCACAAGTTGTTTCCACACTGTTGAACTTTCGAGAATGAAAAGCCACTGGATGAAGCCGTCTTCTTTGGTATTGGTATAGTACGCATCCAAGCGCAAAGTCGCTAGCATCTGTCTCCACAACTGTGTTCCTTCCTGGGTAAAACTGCGATAAAATTGATGCCGTTGTAAACCTCTTTTTCAACTCCTCAAACGCCTCCTCCTGTTCCCTTCCCCTGTGAATATCCTTTGGGCTCTCTTTCAACATCTCCATTATTGGCTTGCAAACCTTCGAGCAATCTTTGATCATTCGCCGCTTGAAGTTTGCGAATCCAATGAAGATTTGAACCTCCTTAACCGCCCCTGGTTGTGCCCAATTTTGGACGCTTTTGCCATTCCTATCGCCCTTTGTGACTCCGCTCGTCTTGACAATGTATCCGAAGAATTGGACCTCCTCCTGGTGGAACACCGCCTTTTTCAACGAGACTGCCAAGTCATGTTGTTTTAGCCTGTCAAGGACTTTGTGGACTAGTTTGATATGATTGTCCATATTTTCAGTGTATATCAGGCTATTATCTAGATAGATGACTACCCAGTGGTCGCAGAATTCTCTTAGGATTTTGTTCATCATGGTCTGGAAGGTTGCGGGAGCCTTAACCAGCCCGAAAGGCATGACCTTATATTCGTACAGTCCATATCTTGTACGAAAAGCCGTTTGATGTTCATCGCCTTTCCTCATTCGAATAAGACGGTATCCATCTTTTAGATCGAGGTTCGTAAATGTGTTTGCACCTGGACCGCCGTCTCGTCCTTCACATATAAGTGGTAGGGGGTATTGATTCAGGACGGTCAACTTGTTGAGGTTCCTATAGTCTACGCATAGTTGTAAACTTCTATCTGGTTTCGGAACACAAAGCATTCGAGCAGCGTAAGGGGATTCCCTGTCGGCTATTTTACCCTCTGCGAGCATCTTCTTGAGGTACTTATCCGGCTTGTTCAACTGCTGTCCCGACATCGGGTAAATCGGGCCCTCCTTTAAGCTTCATGGCATGATCGAAAGACCTACAAGGCGCCAACATCTTAGCTTTTTCTCTCTTCAAAAAGCTTCTCAATTTGCCAATCCAGTTTTGGCAAGGTTTCCAGTTGTACTCCCCCTTCTTCCTCTCATTCAATCATTCCCACATCCTGTGCTTCCTCGTCTTAAGCCACAGTTTCTTCCCATTCAAACAAATCCGCCACTGCTTCATCTTCTATATGAGCATGGCACTTCGCCTTTTCAAACACCAATTTCTTAGGGTCCAAGATATTTTTAAGGGGGTGTTCATTATGCCACGACCCCAAGGGTATGATTAAATCATATCTTCCTGCATTTGCTATTTCGCAGGATATCATGCTCCGGTGATCATAGGTACTAATTTCCAATAGAATAGAATGGGTATAAAATGTTCCTCCGGTGGGTGCGGTCGCGCCCTGGTGGGTCGTAATCTTTAACAGTAAATCCCTAGTTTCAGTACGAATTTCAAGCCCTCTTGGGGTGTTCTGGTTCATGAGAATGATCTTTGAAACAGTATCTAAAAGCACGTTTATCGCGTGTTTTCGCCCTGGTCTCTCGATGAATGCCTTCCCCTCAGAGCAGGGGTAATGCTTAGGTTTTTTAATCGGTGTTCAGCATTTGCTCAGGCTGTTATGAAGTCTTTTGATGTTCGCCGTTTTTCTGTAGTGTGGGGGTTTGTTTCCGTCCCAGTGGCATTACGGCTCCTAAAGCCTCCTCAGATAACCTTTTACGATAAGTGTCTAGTATTTGAATATCAGGCAGCCCACTACTAGCCGTCTTTACCTCCTGCCGAGGAGTTCCCATATTACAGGGGTGGTGGTTTACTGGAGTAGACCTCGAGTTCGCGACCAGGATGTGCTGCCCTTTGTTGTCGACTTATCCCTCATGTGAGGCTGTCCCCTGCCAGGAGTCCATCGTACCTTCGCCTTCGAGTTGGTCTTACTCCCGAGACCCCCTCCGACATTATTGCTCAAAGCATGGACCTTGTAAAAAAAACAAAAAACATAGAGGCCCCCCTAGCTTCTTTTTGCCCGGCTGATATACTCGGAGAGAAATTTAAGGTTGCTCCAAAGTTCGACCGCCCTTCGTGTCTCCTGCAACTAAAGTCCTGTCCTGACATATAGTTATCTTCTCTTTCTCTTTTTGTCTCGTCGACCGCTTCCTTCGCTTATGCCATTTTATGCCTCGGGTAGTCAGCACTGACTCGCCATTTTTGTCGTAGCATGGCAACCGGTATCCTTTTTTCGCTTTTTGAGGCTTCACGTGGGATTCCTTCACCGACTACGCCGCAGGTCATTCGATACGAGGTGGCAACCTCACTACCCGATCAACGTCGTTGTCGGTCCCTGGATGACTTTTTATAAAATGTTGTCATCGTCAAATGCCCAAGCTGGGGGCCTTTGCACCGCTCGCTTTGAGCTTTCTACCCGGCCATCAACGGCCACAGTGGGTACCTGGAGGCGTCCCTTTGGTGCGAATGTGGACTGTCGTTTGGTCTTTGCTTGCCCTCGATATATAGTCGATACTTGTACCGGCTTTCCACCTTATTTCCAAGCGTGGTTTTTCATTCCGCATAGCGTGCATTTGTTGCCAGATTTTCGTTTATCAACAACCTTCTGATCAACACCCTTGTGGGCTTCTGCCCACACCCTGTGTTTAACCTCCCCCCCTGGCGCCACCGACCCTTCCTTCTTCACCCTTCTTTCCCCCGCCTTGTCTTTCTTGTAGTCTGCCTTTTCCTTAGCCGGGTATCGCTTGTTTACACGCTTCGCAGCCACTGTTTGCTTTGAATCCACGAATTTCCTTTTCTGGCCCCTTGTCGTACAGGATGAACCGCCCCGTGTAAGACCTTTCGGTTGTCTAAAATCTTCTTTCCCTCTGGTGACGGTCCGGACTGCTTCCAACCATTGCCCATCGTCAATACATTCTCGTAATGACATTCCTCTTAATACATCTTTGGGGATTTGGTCTTCAATCATTTTTCTCCTGGCTATCACGGTGACTCTTGCATAGATGTTAAGATTTTCTATTTCCAGCAAGAATTTAGCGATGTGACTGAGGTATTTGACAAAGCCCATTTGGGTAAGGGACTTTTGGGCCTCATGGGTAGGGCCGCATCGTCACATGGCTTGTTCTGCAAAGACATGCCAGAACTTGTATCCCGCCTGCTTGGTATAATCTAGTTCTCCAGTGATTTGCCCCGCGTAGGTCTACGCAAACGGGGCGACTTCTTTTCATATTATTCCGCTTATGGTGTATCGGATTCATTGTGCCTCTTCTTTACTCTGCCAACTGTTTTGGCCAAAATACTCCGTGCATGTTAATAACCACATGCGTATATCTTGGTGTTTCTCATTCCTCCACAGGGCAGGGCGTTCTGCTTGGACTCTTGTATGTTGTCCCACGGTATCAGACCTGACTCGAGAAAACAGCTCAACCTGTTCGTCGTCCTCGGGATCATATTTGTCTTCTGGCTGGGGTGCGGGTCTCTCATCCTGTCTTCCTTTCCTGCTCCGATCTGGCTTCAGTCGAGATCCTTCTCCTTCATCATCCGGGTCTCCTCCTCATCCGGGAGCCCCGGCTGCCCCGTGTCGTGGTGGTGGTGGTGTGCCTCCACCCACCCCTGAAGCCTCTAGTGTTGGATCTGACACCTTCCCCTGTCCCTTCTCCTGCCGCATTAACTGCTCCACTAGAGCCTTAAGCACCAAGATCTGGCCATCTTGGGCTTCTCGATACGCTTATTGGCGTCGCAGCTCGTCCCTCACATGCTCAATGCTTATCTCGTGACTCTCCAATTCCTCTTTGTGTTGCTCATTTATCCGAAGGATCTCCTGAACCAGGAGTAGGTCCCAATTCATAGACTCTTCGTCAGTTCCTTGCAAGGCTTTGTGGAGCTGGGATGTCACAGTCTCATGTCTGGCCGGTCTCTCATATGTCACCCCCAGTCATTCCGTGAGCTCGGTGGCAAAGCTTTGTTGGTCCTTCTGAGATTCCAAGTCTAAAGGTTGTACTTGTTCATCTATTCAGGCAAGCTCTCAACCGACTCACGGGACCCCACCTTTTAACCGTGTCTTCACGTTTAACAGTTCTTGGGCTATTAACAGTATGTTGGTCTGTAGGGAACAGAATGCAAGATGTTGCCTATCTTGACTGACGGTGAGCCTTGGGTCGAATCGGCCTAGAATTTGGTCTAGACTCGGAATTAGGATTACCATAACGGATTCACTGGTAGGTTCGGGGGGTCATCGACCGGAGCCCCTTCTCGGCTTCCTATATTTTGCTAGGAAGCCTAGTCCTGCAGGGGATCGAGGTGTTTGGTCCGCTGATTGTGATCTGGACAGGTGGGTGACCGTTGTCACCACACTAGGGGCTGAAGCTCGGGACAGTTCGTCCCCTCCTTCTTCTCCCTTGCCTTGATCTCCTTGTTGCCATTCCATCACTTCAGGCGCTTTGGGATCTGAAGCCATTTCTTCAAACTTTTAACAGGAAACTTATGTTTTGTTTCCTCACCAAACTGCTGGTATCTCAAAACATCGACTTGCATGTTTGTCATTCTCTGGGTATTGGATGTACCAAATGGAGTTTGATATCTCGAGGGTGTTTTGAATGTAAAGTTTTCACCATACTGGTAGCGATATAGAGCGGTGAAGTCTTCGAGTGTAACGGTTCTTTCTGGGTTTAGCCATAGGAAATAAGATTCGTGGTAGAGCTCTTGGCTCCCTAGTTCAGGAACATCGATAGGGTTGAAAACTTGGTCTATTGAGGTAGTTCTCACAGGTCTTCATTCGAAAGGGTTTTTGGTTTTGGGAGTATATGTGTTTCTGCCCAACATTGGTCTCGGTAACGATGAGAAGTATCAATAAACTGTTAGGTGGAAGGTTCGGCTTGAGTTATTCCGAAAGCTAGGACCTGAGTCGTTACTCCATGGGAGAACTCATTAAGAAGACACAAGTAATGTAGGCTAGATATAAAGGTTACTTCGGTATAGAGAGTCGAAGTATTGGTAACGATACAGTAGAAAAATATTATATTGATAAGATCTCTTCTCCGTGCTTGTTATGTCTAATTGCAGAGAAGATCCTTTGATATTTATATTCCGTGATTGAGCAATCGTGGTATACATGCTAACTCTATACTAAATAAGTATGTTGCTCACAATTCTACAAACTTAACATGAGTGCGAACACTCATAGACCCTGAAAAATCCCTGCCACACCTTTTGCTCCCATAGCCAACGTATCTGTCTGCGCTTCTGTTATTCCTGATGGTGTGGAGACCACGTCAGGTGTCAGCTCATCTGTTTATCTGTTGAGAACAATGGTTACGAATTATCTTGCCTTCGTGTTCTCCGAGGGTAGTCTAACTCGCTGGACAGAAGGTGGCCAATCTTCTTTGCTTGGTTCAGTCTAGAATTCGACATGCAATGGCATGTTGTATTCTGGTCTTCTGGCATTACACGACTTGTCCTCGGGATCGTGCCTATGGGCTTTTGCCCTTGGACTCCATCTTTTACCAACTTGTCCTTTGTGGATGCACCCGATCCACTTACTGGGCATAGTTACCTCCTTTATACTCTACACATCTTTGTAAGTACTAGGGGACTAACCTTTTGTGCAAAACGTCCCATTACCATCTACCCACCCCTCCGACTGTCCGTCTTCAAGTGTCTGTAACGTTATGCGCCATTGTCGGATTCACCTGCCGCAACCGGCATAAGGTGCCTGAATGTCTCCCCTCATATACCCTGCGAACGGGATCCGGCCAGCAGGCCGGCCGCAACGTATACAGTGTTATAGGATGTGTTCAGTAGATAATGGTCTTTGGTGTGGGGATGCAACCACCCAGGCGGCCAGTGATGACCCGCCATCCCAACGCGGTGGCTGGAGGGGGTGGTGTGATCTTTTTCCTTCGAAGTTTGTGCGTCTCAAGGTCGGGTAACTTTGCCCTGTTAATCCTTATGGGGATCCTGTCCGCCTAACATTGGCTCATGGAGCAAAAGGTGTGGTAGAGGCTTTTCAGGGTCTACAAGTGTTCACCCTCAGGTACGGTTTGCAGAATTGCAGACAAGATACTTAGGTAGTATAGAGAGAGCATGTATTCCGCGATTGCTCCGACGTGGAATATAAATATCGAGGCATCTTCGCTGCTACTAGCAACAACAAGGACGGAGAAGAGATCTTATCAATATAATAAGTTTCTACATTTTATCGTTACCAATACTTCGCCTATCTATATCAAAATGACACATTATATCTAGCCTACATTACTCGTATCTTTTTAATGTGTTCTCCGATATAATAACGACTCAGGTCCGAGCTGTCAGAATGCCTCACGCCGAAGCTACCACCTCACATAGCCTCAATACCAAGTCAGAGTCGCTGCTGGTACCTGGATGACTTCATTCAAAATCCCGTGATGCAGAAAAGCAGATGCTGCTGGCCTTGGTACCTGTTAGGCGCACCGACTCCCCGTAAGAAGTTACAGGGCAAAGTTACCCTACCTTGACATTCACGAACTTCGAAGGAAAAAGATAACACCCCCCTCCATCCCTGGCGTTGGGACGGCGCGTCATACTGGCAGCCAAGGTAGTGGCGTCCCAACACCAAAGGCCACAATCAATGGAACACATCTTACAACACCGGATACGTCGTGGTCGTCCATCTGACCGGATCCTGTTCGAAGTATATATAGGAGAAGACCTTCGGGCACCTTATGCAAGTGGGAGGGGGTGCATCGGAGGACGGCGCATAAGGTTACAGACACTCAAAGAGAGACGGTCAGAAGAGTGGGTTGAAGGTAACAGGACGCTTTGCACGAAAGTTGGTCCCCTGGTACCTACAAAGCGGGGTAGAGTATGAAGGTGGTGACTATGCCCAGTAAGTGGATCGGGTGCATCCACAAAGGACAGGTTGGTAAAAGATGGAGTCTGAAGGAAAAAGGCTATAGGTAGGATTCCGCGGACAAGTTATATAATGCCGGAAGACGAGAATACAACATTCAGTTCCATGTGGAATTCTCGACGGAACCAACCAATGAAGATTGGCGATCTTTTGTCCCCCGAGTTAGACTACCCTCGGTGAGCACGAGGGCATGATAATTCGTAACCATTGTTCTCAACAGATAAATGGATGAGCTAACACCTGACGTGGTCTCCACACCATCAGGAATAACAGAAACGCTGACCGATAAGTTGACCATGGGAGCAAAAGGTGTGGTAAAGAGTTTTCAGGGTCTACGAGTGTTCGCACCCAGGCGAGGTTCGCAGAATTGTGCGCAAGATACTTAGTATAGAATTAGCATGTATACCGCGCTTATTCACACACGGAATATACATATCGAAGCATCTTCGCTGCTATTAGAAACAACAACCACGGAGAAGAGCTCTTATTCATATAAGAACTTTTTATCTTATCCTTACAAATACTTTGACTATCTATCCCGAAGTATATTATTATATCTTGCCTCCATTTCTTGCCTCTTCTTAGCGTGTTCTCCGATATAAAGCGATTCAGGTCCTCGCTGTCAGAATCCCTCCCGCCCAAGCTACCACCTAATAGTACCGCTCGTCGTGATCTCTCTCCCTGGCCATCAATGGTCAGAGCAGCTACCTCACCGCGTTGTCTGGTTGCGCATGAGGCCTGTTGTTTGCGCTTTGCTGGCCCTCAATATACAGCCGATACTTGGACCGCCTTCTGACAGTTCTTCAAAACCTGCTTCTTCATTTCGCACCCTGTACATTCTTCCTTTTGGTAACAATTTTTTGACATACACCCTTGTGGGCTTTGGGCCACACTGTATGTCAAACCTCAATCGCCAGTTCCACCAACCCTTCTTTCTTTACCTTCCTTTCCCCAGCCTTTTTCGTCTTGTAGTCCGCTTTTTCTTTAGCCCAGTACTGCTTTTTTAATCGCTCTGCGGCTACCTGCGGCCTTGTATCTTCGAACTTCCATTTTCCCCCCTTGTCACGCCCTTGGGCCCGTCCCCTCAAAGCCTTTTTCGTTCTTTGAAGTCTTCTTCCGCACGGGTAACGGTCCTACCTGCCTCCAACCATTCCCCATCATCAACATACTCTTGTAATGAGAGTCTTCGTAATGCATCTTCATCGATTTCGTCCTCAATCATTTTCCTCCCGCGTATCACTGTGACTCTTGCATGCGTAGTCAGATTTTCAATTTCCGGCAAGAACTCAGCGATGCTAGCGTCGTATTCGACAAAGCCCATTTCTCCAAGCCATTTTTCCGCCTCATGGGTAGGGCCGAAACCTCGTAGTGCTCTCCACCAATACATGCCAGAACTCGTATCCTGCTTGCTGGCTGTAAGCTAATTCTCCCGTCATTTGTCGCCTGTAGGTTAACCCAAATGGTGCCACTTGTTTCCCTTCCAATTGGCTTATAGGCTATCGGATCTATTGTTCCTCATCTTGCCACTGCCAACTGTTTCAGCTAAAATAATCCGTGCATGTCAGTAGCCACATGTGTATATCTTGGTCTTTTTCGTTTTTGAACTGCGTAGGGGCTTCCCCTGGGAGTCTTGTCCGTCGTCCAAGGGCATCCACCATAACTTGGGACAAGATGTTGAACAATTCGTCGTTCTCAGCATCATAGTCATCTTCTGGCTGGGGCGCGGGTCTCTTGTCCCTTCTTCCTTTCCTGCTCTGGTCTGGCTTTCTCCCCGACCCTTCTCCTTCGTCATTGAGGTCTCCTCCTCCTCCTGGAGCCCCTGCTGCCCTTTCTCGTGGTGGTGGTGGTGGTCTTCCACCTCCTGCTCCTCAGGCTTCTGGTGTCGGATCTCACACCATCCCATTCCCTTTGGCCTGTCCCATCAAGATCTGCACTATTGCCTTGAGCTCAGAGATCTCACCATCTCAGGCCTGCTGCGTCTCTTGGTGCTGTCACAGCTCCTGTTTGATGAGATTAATGCTTATCTCATGATTCTGCAGCTCTCGCTGGTGCTGCTCATTCAACTAGGCGATTTCTTGGTCTTGGAGTAGGTCCCGCTGTATAGATTGAGCCTCTGTTCCTTGTACTGTCTGATGGAGGAGTGATGTCACAGCCTCGTGTCTGGCTTGTCGGTCATCTGTTTCTCCAGGCCTCTCAGCAACTGTGGAAGCGAAGCTTTCGTGACCTTATTGGGATTCTTGGTCTAGAATCTGTACTTGATCGTCAATTTGGTCGAGTTCCTGGCTGACAATCTGGGCATCAGACTTCAACTGGGATTTAACTTTGAGCAGTTCCTGGGCCATGTGTAGCACTGCAGTCTGTAGGGAGCCGAAAGAGAGATGCCGAGCAGCTCTGCTTTCTCTGAGATGTGGATGGTATCATCCTAGAATTCTATCTAAGCGTTCGATTCGACCTGTCATGATGGGGTCACGGGTAGGCGCAGGGCTCTTCGAGCGTCTGGTCCTTCCGCTTCGTTGCTTCACTAAGAAGCCGATCGAGAGGCTTGGGGACTGGGGCGCGGGACCACGTGAGTGGGATCATGGTCGTCGTGTACTGTCAATCTTCACACTCGGGGCTCTGTCCTGCGACAATTCGTCTCCTTGTTCTTCCTGTTGCCATTCCATGACCTCAGGGGCTTTGGGATCAGCAGCTATTTCTTTTCGACTTCTTGTTGGGAAACTTATCTTTTGTTTCCTCCCCACACTTCTCATATGTCAAACTCGGGGCTTGAGCGTCCGCTGTCGCTATAATACGCCATGAACGAAACCTGTCCTATATCCGTCTTGGGTTCATAGTATCGGATGTCTTCTCCTTCTCACTGCCGATACATGGCTGCTAGGTCTTTTGTCATGATACTATTTTCTGGGTTTGTCTAGGTCTTGTGGTAGGTTTCTTTAGTACCTAAT
>Ga0307510_10001107_pt1 | contig 28805 bp, 26 predicted proteins | sample 12_EM_MG_FD_207224 | JGI IMG/M metagenome (GOLD analysis project Ga0307510, IMG submission 207224) | Populus trichocarpa ectomycorrhiza microbial communities from riparian zone in the Pacific Northwest, United States - 12_EM | ecosystem: Host-associated > Plants > Roots > Unclassified | place... | reverse complement strand
GGGTGCCACCTTGGGCCCTATATATACGATTAAAAACACGAAGTGAAAGTGGGTGAGTGAGGGAAGGCCTGGGCATTACATTTTATTGACAAAACCCGGATCAACGCCTACGAAAGTTGCCGCTCGAATACCACTTTCGTCAAGCTTTTCTACTTCTTCTCGCATCAGTTTCCAATCTATGTCTACACCTGCGGTCGTTGAGGAATGGATCGGAGTGAACTGGTAGACAATGTGCATGTCACTTTCGAGATTAAAGTTCATTAATGCCCGAGATAGCTCATCGTGCAGGAACACCCCTTCTTCAGGGCCGAATCCAGATGCAACAGTTGCATTCCCTATTTTTGTTGCGTGGAAGTACCCGTGAGTTCTGTCTTCAACTATTAACTTCATTTCCTTGAGATACTCTATCGCATCTAGAATCTTTGGCTTCAGGTATTTTAGTGGTTCCGGTGTTGTGTGGTAGATTAGTGTTGCGCGCATGTATTCACTTAGCGAGTCGTTAGATGTTGCTAACTTTGTAGCTATGCCTTCTAGCAGAGCTCTGTGGGGGAGAGTTAGCGATAGCCTGAGATAAGTTTGAGCACAATACACCACCTCTTCAAACCGGCCGTTTCTCCTCCGAGACAGCTCTTGATTGACGGCATCGGTGCATTAAGTAGCTCCTTGACCGGTGCCAAGTCCTCCTTCCTGCAACAGAGGTAATTTTCACCATGGGTATCTCTTCCCTTCCTTCCAGCTCTGCCCCTCATTTGTTTCCTTGGAAGTCGTTAGAGTTGGGCCCTTATTGGGAGAGTGGAAGGCATACAGCATAGCCGGTGTAAGAAAGTCCCTCCCCATCCTCGGTGATATAATAACTCTTCTGGCTATTGAAACCCACTATTAGTCCCCGAGCAACTCCTGGCACTCAACCATTACCTACCAGGTAAATTAACCCCAGCTGCCATAGTAGCTGTACAACAAATAACCTTAATAGCCCCCTGATCATACGCCTCAGCGATTAAATCTCTCTCTTCGGTTGTCAACCCTGAAAAACTCCCAATCAGTCAACCACCCCCTACAACTCTCACCATCTCTCGGGCAGAACCACAAACCAGCATGATGAAACGCCACCCCCGCCGGCACTGTCTTCTCCAAAGCGAGATCCAATCCAGTGCTCGTCGTCGCAAGATCCCTAACAACTTCCATTCTCTTTTCCCAAACCTCTTCACCTACCGCAGGCATAAACTTGACAAGCAACTTCCCAACATCTTCACATCGTCTCCTGCTCTCGCAGAATACAAGCACTCCATGGTCCTCCGTTACCGCTCCGTAGACTAATGTGACGATTGCATTTGTCATAGGGTCCTTTAATTCCTTAGGCTCACTGAGGGGGATTTTGGCGACCAGCTCATCGTCATAGCTGTAGATGTTATTGTCGTAAACTAGGCGTTCTCGTAGAGGGACGGGTCGGAAGGCGCATTCGTAGAATTGGGCTTTCAGCCAAGTCGCCAGGACCTTTACGTTCTGTTGGATGGAGATTAGACGGAGCCCTCGGGTGCGGGAATGAGGGATAAGAGGGGGAAGTACGCTAAGAGTGGCCGACATGCCCACAATCTGAATGTTTTCTTCTGTCAGGCAGAGCAATTTCGCCGCAAGCAGCTCAAGGATATACCCCCGACGATCGTCATCCAGCATATGTAATTCATCGAAAACTACGATGCCCAGCTGGTCTACGGTGCGGTCTTCAATCGCAGCATTGACAAGTGCGTTTGCCTAGCATCACCACATACAGAAATCTCAGCCACATGACCGCAATCTGCAGGAACTATCCTACGGATACGTATTCGGCGAACCTTCTCAATAGTACAAACCGCAATATCCAGCTCCTTCCATCCAATCCTCACCGTGGACCCACCATGAAACCCGACGATATTCAGATGCTTCCACAAATTTACCTTATCCCACCTCCCTCTTTTCGGCACCGCAACCCGAACCTTCTCCAAAACTCTCTTGAGAAACCTCGTCTTCTCTTGGACGATGGCGATGTATGGCAACACAATGATGGCCTTCCTGCGCTCATTCACGACCTTCCTGATCGTGAGGATGTCCGCTACGAGGGACTTGCCAGCAGACGTAGGAGCGGTATAGACAACATTGCTCTCGCCCGTGAGCAACCCACCCATACCTAGGCACTCCGCTTGCCAGGGGTACATCTGTCCAATACCGCAGCGGGAAAAACCCATGACCACTTCTCTCCGCAGACCCCATTTTGCATGTGCGAGCGAGTGCTCGTTTTGCGCATCTCGGTATGCCAGGGGCGTGCTCGGCGGTGGCATCAATGCCGAGGACGTAGGCGTGGAGCTCAACCCGGAATATCGCTGGTCCTTGCCCTCATGGTCGGTGTTCATGGTTGTTTCGTTCCCGCCCCAGTCTGGAGCAACTTTGATCTCTCCCCTCCCACTGCCGCCATTGCTCCACCGATTCTGCCACTGCTCTTGTTCTTCATTGCCTGTTCGCGGTCTCTTTGGCGGGAGGGCGCCACTACTGCTACTAGGGCTGATAGATTCTGGATTGGTGCGCTTTGCGTGGCATGTCGTACTTGAAGATTGTTGGTGGTGGAGCGGCGGCGGCAGCGGCGGCGGTGGTGGGAGAGGCGGAGGCGGGATGTTGCTGTTTAGTAATTGCCGTTCCCGCAGGCTCGGGTGCTCGCTAGTAGGCGAAGTCCCCGGATGGGTTGAAGGTCTGTTCTCCATAAAAGTGGTTCCTCACTGTCCAGTTTATTTTTTTGCTTGCGCTCGGACGTATGGTTCACGATGTGACGTGCAGCGCCGCATCTTGAGTGGGGGAAAAAAAATTGCCACGTGCGCCCTTGGGTTTCTTCCTTCTTGCACCAGTACCTGATAGTGCTGGACAACCAAAACCTGCCCTTCCACCCAAAGTTCTCGGAAAATCAGGGCATGCTGAATGATTAGCAGCCGAGAAAAAATAACTTTTTTAAAAAATCCTCTGGTAACTTTATAGAGAATCCTTTCCCTTCCAAGGCCTCTAACGGCCTTTATCTTCATTGGTGAGTTCAAAAACTAATGATTGCGATCCCATCGCAGAGGAGCTGTTTAATAACGACGAGCAACTTCAGCAGCAACCCTGACTCTAGCCACCACGACAACGACCTCCTCCTCCATGGTCTTATGTGAAATCAAAAATCATGGACTAGTTCTATGATAATTTATTGTTTAAATAATTTTGCTAGAGCAAATTTTCTTATACAAGTATGATGTCTTCTAAATAAGAGACTATTCCCAATTTAGGGGTTCCGGATCATGTTGGCCACGAGGGCAGATTTTCCGGCACCATGCACTAGACACTAGGCCTTTGCAAAGAGAACACAATACTTGTATTCGAGTACAGCGCAGCAGCTTCTTTTCCTACCATAATAATATTATCATACCTATATTTTTATTTTTAGGAGTCTTAGGGTTCGAATGACCCCCGGCTGGTCTAGGGCTACCATATCAACTTCTAGGTCCCGTTTTGGTCCGTTAGGTCACTTGGCCTGGCAGTTCTAGACCTTTTGGAAACCTCCTTCTCAGAGGGTCCTATTGTAAAACAAAACCCCAGTCACCAATGACACAGATTCCGGCTTTGGGCATTGTTCCGTGAGGAGGTATCATATAATGAGGATTCTTGACTCTAATAAGACCGTTCGAGGTTTCCTATCAAGAAGAAGAGTGAACTAACATAGAATACGAATATGCACAGGACAAAGTTGATGTACTCTCGAGCACCCATTTTCATCCGGTCCCTGAAAGAGAGTATCCCAGGTGGGGGAACTCACATGCAGGACTTTAAAGATTGAGGCGATACCCCCAAGCATCACATCATGCCATACAATATCAGTATGTGGGTGCAAATTAGTGTGATCTCGCCGCTGTATTCCAAGACACCCTGTGTGTTGTTACGGTAGTTATTATGGGAGTTAGGTAGAAGCAAATATCACAAGTAACGGGCAAATGCTATGGGAGGGACACTCTATTGATCACGAAAACCCGAACCATGGAAAAATCGAAACCGACACCTCAAATACAAAGAAAACCCCCATTTTAGTCCCCCATCATTTGCTTCATGTATAAGGATGAGACAACGGAAAACAAAAGATTGTAAAACGAAGATATCCTAATTACACTAAAAGCCTTTGTTACTGAGTAGAATTTTTTTCCCCGCCCGGCATCGTACAGCAGGTAAAGTTGTCATATCGCAAGCCCCCTTTCCCATCCCTGAAAAGAGGTTTCACATTATCATCCACCCGTATCCTTTCTATATTTTTTGGCATCTCTTTGCTTAACCAGACCCACCCTTGTAGGCCTTTCCGAACATGAGGAGTTGGACCTGATCATAGATGGATAACACACCAGCACCGGCGACACCACGGAGAATGTTGGCACCAGCACCCTTGAAGAGGGAGCGAACACCCTCAGCCTTGACAATCTGGGAGAAAGCGTCGAGAGAGGACTTGTACTTGACGGCCTCACCAGAAGTCTGTGGTTTTTGTGAGCAAAACATGAGAAATCACGGGATAAACTGATATCTGCTTACCATCATCATACGACGACGAACTGTATCAAGAGGATAAGAGGCGATACCGGCACCAGTGGTGACTATCCACCCCAAAGCGAAAGAGGCCAAGAAATTGCCCTCAAGCTTGCCGGTGAGGGCGATAGGCTTGATGGAGTCGTACATACCGAAGTATAGACCACGGTAGACGACAATACCAAGGACGGAAGGGCCGAAACCGCGGTAAAGACCAGAGATACCATCAGAAGCCAGAGTCTTCTTGTAGACATCAACCAAGCCATTAAACTGACGCTCGCCGCCCTTCTTGGCAGACTTGGCGTCGTTGGCAAGACGAGTACGAGCATAATCAAGAGAGTAGACGAACAGAAGCGAAGTAGCGCCGGCAGCACCACCAGAAGCTAAGTTACCAGCCATCCATTTGGCATAGCCATCGCGGTCCTTGTTGTAACCGAACATCTTCTTGAACTTATCACGGAAGGCAAAGTTCAATGCCTGAGTGGGGAAGTAACGAATAACGTTGGCAGTGTTACCACGCCATAGAGAAACAGTACCTAAAGAAGGGTTAGTAGGTGGGTGAAATGTGAATCGCAGAAGTAAATACCCTCGTCAGCAATGGTACGCTTGAAGCAGTCTCCGATACCACCATATTTGCGGTCAAGACGTCCGGCCTTGATCATTTCATCCTAAGTGGGAAGAGTAGGTGTTAACATACTATTCCAATTTGGAATAACCGGAAAGAAATAATTTCGGGAAACAAACCTGGTTCTGGATGAGGAGCTTGACACGCTCAATGGGGGCAGCAGCAGTTTTCGAGACGGCGGCAGAAACACCGCCCACTAGTGGAAGAAGAAAAGGGAAAATCAGCTATTCGGATTTCTATAATGAAATCCATCCCCCTCAGAAGCTGAGGTACCGGGCTTGATTCAATTGCAGAGAGGTAACATACTCAGGAAGTCAACGAGGAAAGTCTATGCGCAAGGTCAGTAAAAATTCTTCAGAGCTGATAAACCGTCCATTTCAGCAACAACATGACGGTCACTAGTCTCTGTGCCGATATATCAATATAATATTGACAAGCAACTAGTATCGAAATTGCTTTTGACAGTGCTGCTGCTACTACTGAGACGGACGGAGAGATGGGGTGAAAATTTGTTCGACTTACAGATTGTTCTGGCATTTTGACAGATGTTGTGAGGGGAGAAGTTTTTCAATAGAACCAAGTGTAGGAAAGGTAAAGAGTGGATCAACGACTCTTCAGTAGGCTTGATGAGAGTGGGATGGGGACAGGATATGATGTGAGGAAGAATAGAAAGGAGGGAGAGTTGAGGAAGGCGATGGGGTTTTTGAATAAGGTCGGCAAGAAAAAATTGTCTTGGCTAAGCTGGAAAGTGGAAAAAAATTCACAAAATCCAGCGAGACGCCGCACAGAAAAGCTGGAGCCCTCTTAGAGATTTCCCAATAGGGATTAAGGACGAGGGGTTTCTCCCGTTCCGCCCCGATGTTGGGTTGATGGTGTTTTTTTTGTTTTTTTTACATAGCGGCATTTGACCCCTATGTTGACACAGGGATGCGAGGAAAAGGAAGCCTATTCGAACAGGAAAAAAAGGGAAGAAAGTCACAAAAGTCACGCTTTTATTTACACCTCGAAGGGAGGGGTTGGCTCTTTGCCAGCCCCAGTACGGAAGCCCTGGGGACTTGTCGGATTGGCTGAAATCCCATTTCACAGTTTTCTGTAGATGGCTTTCGCGCACAAAAGGGGTAGATATCGGACACCGGTGCCAGACAATAACGCTTTCTGCCAGTTGTGCAAGTGCAAGCACAGGACCCGGCTTGGTATATGAGGACGCAATGCTTAAGTACGGTGGATGGTGAAAAGTCACTTTTGCCTGGGCCAGAGGCAGAGGGGGTTTGCTGAATAAGCACGATCTAGTCCCTATGGTATGATAGTCTCTCTCTTTAATTACGAGTACCGTACGGTAAGGTTAACTTGAAGGCACCGTTTGAAATTCCACAAAAAATGCCTCTACAGTCTTTCAGGTCTTGACGAATATCAGCGGATGATGAACAGGGATTAGCAGGCATTTTTTGTTACCCTACTCGATTTTTTACTGGCCGAATACCCTTGTTCGTCATCCCCTGATATTCGTCAAGACCTGGTGAAAGACTGTACGAGTAGCAGCGATTGTATGGGTAGGCTGTGAGCTTAGACGATCCCTGACTGCATGTCAGTGGGATACAGTAATACAGAATGATGGTATCGGATGTGGATCAATCTCGCTGGGAAAAAGGTCACCCTTTTGAATCCGGGGAATTGATATGTTAACACTCATTGGGAGAATCGCTGGTCCAGCGCCTGTAGGTATATACTCGAGTAGCCTACTCGTACCACACATTTAAGAGAGCTCGAGCCTCGGGTAAATTTTATGCGTGGAGCGGCCTTGCCATCATGTGCTTTCCCCGTAGGCAGCGTCAGGAGTTTTTCCGAGACACTGGTACGGTAGTAAACAATGTCGTGCAAACCCGGGGTAGACGGCATCAAATACCGGTGGGGATACGGAAGTGGAATACTCGAGCACACGTACGGCAGGTTTTCCTTGATGACCACCCGAGCAACTTGATGGATACCGGCAGGCTGGAGTGAGCAAGGGGCGGGCTCGCTTGGCCCGTTTTGGGACGTTCTATATCTGGCATCGCACCCTAGCTGGCATTTTGACACTTCAGAATGAGGGTAGTTTCCATACCGGTACTCTCCTTCTTGCCCTCTTGCCCACCAACTGGGTTCACCGACTACGGGTAGCCCTGCCGCCTTCAAATACCCCTACCGATCTCCGGGGGTGCTTTGCCTATGCCAGCGAAAGCATCAGATATACGATATCTCGACTAACATGTCTATACCCGTTGTAACTTTTCCACAAACCCTGCTTCCACAAACCTCGTTTCCACGACATCGCTGCCGCTGCCCATCTCCGGCTTCCACACTAAGGGTACCACCGGTATTCGGCGTTTTTTTTAAAGCTCTGGGAATGGGAAATGAAGAAGTGATTCGCTTGGTTTCACGGCCCTGAGATTTGCGGGAACAACCGTAGCTTGCCACGAACATGTAACTTGCGTTCCTAGGAACTTAGAAAACGTCGGGTACGAGTACCCGAATGTGATAAGTGAAGGGGGCGTATTCCCGGAAAAAAGACCAGTATTAGAGAGGCATTCGGCCCCAAGGTTGAAATAGCGTCTCTCGAGTGCCAGGTTTCTAGTCGATCTGGCAGCTTTGTATGCGGGAGGGCGTTACACAGACCAAAGTTTTCAACTCGGAAAACCTGCATAACCGCTTTTCAACCCGGGGCTGAATGCTCCTATTATCTTATTAGACATGGAATACGGTACTGTTCAAAATGCTGGATGGTTTCTGGAGCATTTTGTTTTACAATTGCTCGGTCTGGTCATCGGTGTCCATGACAGTGATATATCTCTGTGCCAAGAATTGGTACCCTTCTTTTTTGGAATGCACTCTCTTCCTATGAAGAAACTGGGGAGGCGACGAGCAGGGATCAATTAATAGTAATTCTTTGTAGCCCTGACCTCGAAGATTTGCTTTTTTCCCGAATACCCCTGCCCAGTATCGTCGCAGGTACGGTTAAGCCATATGTTAGCTATCATTCAGGCCCATAGAAAGGGCAAGCGGGCGCCAATTCTTGACTCGGAGGCACAAGTACTCGAGCACACTGGTAAGAGCTAAAGGACATCGTAAAATTCGGCGCATAATGAACGCCGTAGGAAGTCTTTTGGGAAAGAACATGAGAGGCATGTCCCATAGCTTAAATCTAGATTGAAGGGTTACGGCACTTGCTGTCATGTGGGACACGGTAATAGGGTAACTTTGGGCTCCATTCCCCGCAAAACGGTGGTGACATCCCCCTCGTTATGGAACGATACTAGTAGGGTAGGCTAACAACGCGTCTTCCGGCCAGTCACTGCTCTCACAACCGGTCGCCCTGCGAAGGGCTCTTACTTTAAATACCCAAGCTCGCAATCTCTTTGAAGGGTACGAAGCTTGGACCTTCCCCACTGCGTTCACTCCCTCTGCCATCTTAATTTTCACCACCTCCTTCCACCTCTGCCATTCGTTACCTCTGTCGACTCGACCACCACCGCTCCCACTATTACCTCTTCCTTTTCAAGTAGGTTGTTTCATTTTTCTCTTGACAAAACTAACGGTTCCGCCTCTGCAGCAATGGTGAAGCGTCTAGCCTTATCAGACGCACCACCTCCCGGGAACCCTCAATGGGACACTGCGCGGTGTAAGCGCGTTATACGACCACTGTTAGTTAAACTCAAAGCGCTCAGGGAAGAAGTCAAACGGAGTGAGGCGAGGACCCAGAAGCCGCGGCGAACTCTCTCCCCCGACAGCGGCGATAATTACGAAGAGAACAAATCCAGTATGAGGAAGAAATCCAGAAAGTCAATGCGAACATATGGAGCATCGAAAGTAGTCCCCGGCAAGAACGCCGCGCAGGTGTCGAGTACAAGCAGTGCATCAGTAACGGTAGTCTTGAAGGGAACTAAGAATATAGATTATGCTTCTTTGAGCAGATATCGTGATCGCACTGATAGTCCCTTCCCTCTTCATTGGGGTGCTAGCGCAGATTGTATTGCGAAAGGGACGGTTCCAGCTTCTCAGGATCTTTCAAAAATCATCAAGCCTATAGCATTTACGGAAGAAGCCAATACGCGCATACACCGGCACCAGGAAGCTGTCTATTTGGCGTTGGACCAATTTCTATTCGCAACATCGCCCCCGGCTAAAGGGCCAGCGGTCCCGACCTTAGCTTCTCTGGCGTCTCGACAAGTGGCCTATTGCATTCTTGCTGTTGGAGACGACGGCATGGACTGGTACGACTACGTCAAAGGATATGGTAGGAGCGGCGAGTATCTTAGGGAGGTCGCGCGATGGCACGGAATCGAGTTATTAAAGGATGCCCTGGCGGACGGGGCTATGGACCCGGTAGACGGCGGAGCAGGTGCGATAGGGACCTGCATAGGTCTATGTAGGAAACATGGTGCTGAACGTGAAGCTGAGGCTCTACTTGAAACTTTATTATTTTTCAACCCCGTATTCAGCACTTCGAAGACCAATCCTGCCTTTGAGACGATAAGGACCTACTTTTCAATAGGCCCTAATAGTTTTGTGCCGCCTAGTTCTGTGTACCGAATCCTCAAGGCATTCACTCCCCCCGTCTACAAGAATCCTAGCTGGATGTCTAGCAAGGAGATTCAAGCTATTCTAATTATGGCAACCAAGGACATTGAAATTGTCCCCAAAGCAGACGAGATGGTTATAAGGTTGCTTGAGTCAGCATTCGGACTCCCGGGCAATTATAAAACCGGCGAGGAGAACCCACATGAGGGTATAAACTCAAGACCTATGCCGAGGGCTGGACGCCAGAAGGGAGAGGAGGCCATTGCAGACGTGATTCGGACTCTCGTCGGGGCAACCTTTCACTGGGCAAAGTCCAATGCGCGGGGCGCGTTGATCCATTTAGTCAAAGGATATCTCTCCCAAGACCAGGCATCAAAGGCGCTAGCCCAGGATATGTGGAGGGAGGAATGGCCGGGATTAGTCACGTCCAAAATTATGGTGATGGCCCATGTTCAGCGATGGTCGTGCTCGAAGGCTAGCTGTACTGATCATTGTCTTGAGGCCGGGTGCTTTAAAGAGTCGCTTCGTGAGTGTAGAGATGAAATTGCCCTGTGCCTGGAACTTCTAACAAACGCGCTCCATGGCGGCGATGGGTTTTTTCTGGTCGCAGAGTACATACGTGAATGTTACTTCCCAGACACACCTTCGGCGACCAAAGAGGAGCATGCAAGAGAACTTGCCAGGATCAATTCCCTGACCGGGCGTCTTCTTGCTTCTATCAACGAAGCTTCCTCCTCGGACCACGCATCAATAAACGTCCCAAAAACTCCTGGGGCCTCCGCACCGAAGGTAATCATTTTCACTCCCGGAAAGTTGTTGACACCCCAAAATAAGAAATGGGAAAAGCGGAGATACCTGATTGGACAATTGGTATTGAGGATTGCGACTCAGTACCAAGAGTCTGCTATCTCGTTTAAACATGAGTGGGTGAAATGGGCAACAAATATTGAAAAGAAAGTTCTTGCGCTCAAGATCAAGACCCCTCTTGAAACTACCGTTCTCAGGGAGGATCTCAGAGCTCAAGTCACTTCTCCGAAGGAGAAGCTGCGGAAAGGATGGCGTTACGAGGAGGGATTAGGGGAGTGGGTGTCTACTGGCCAGACACCCGGCCGAAAGAACAGAACTCCTAGAAGGACCGGCTTTGAGGTGGTGGTCTACAACCGCAAGGGGGGCGCTTGGAGACAGGAGTATCCGAAGCTCTCCGGCCACAGCGTCGAACTTGAAATCAGTGATAGTGAGGATGGCGCCAATGGTGCATGCCTAGACACCGAGGATGGAGAATTGGATTCGGAAGAGGAAGAGGAGCAGGGGTCACTGTACCAAGGTTCGGACTCCGAAAAACCCAAAATAAGGCTCCTACCTCCGAGATCCGTCAATAGGACACAGGCTATTAGGGATAGTCTAAGAAGGTTTCCAATGAGAAGCCAATTATTTCTCGCGTCCACGCCTACGATTGGCAGGTCGGCAGCGTTTAGCTCGCCCGTCACCAGAGAGAATCTCTTGTCGAGGTTTATTGACTCCAGTCAAATTCCGACCAGCGACCCTGCCAAGGAATCCAATGAGAGTGAGGACGAGGATAACGAGGAAGGCGGGTACAATAAAGGCGACAGGACGGTAGATGAAGATGAGGTGGAAGTAAACAGGAGAACTATAATCCTGAACTCTTCTCCTATAGTCAGTAGATTAACCCGGCGCAGCCAATCTCCATTCATCACTGGCCCCCAAGAACCTATCACCGTTCCTTCTACCAGCTCTCCTGTCCAATTGCCAGCCTCTGCGCCTCCTTCTCCCCCGGCTCCCTCTCATCCTCCGCCTCCCCGTCGCACCAAACCCACATATGACGATGACGATGACAACATGGGCATAGCCTCCGATTCGGACATCGGTTCTGGCTCCGGTTCCAACTATGAACCCACTGTCCCTTCTAGTAGCCACAATGCCAACAACTCACTGGAAGACGAACTCTCCGTGTCAGACGCTACCTTCTCTTGCCACCGCGGCCGCCGTTCCTCACCTAGACCAATTCTTAAAACTAGGGCTAACGCTCCCCCCTCCACCCCTCGAGCTACTTCGTCTTTCGACCTACCGTTATCCGCTTCTTCGAAGCGCAAGATCGAGCGCTCTGCTAGACGCCGGGCAATGGGTAGGAAGCGTGCGATGGCTCGAAAGAAGTCTATTGTCGAGATCGCACGTCAAGAAGAAGAAGAAGAAGAAGACAAGATGAGTGCTGATGAGCTAGCATGAGAGTGAGTACATAGAGTTGAAATTTATTTTTTTCTACCTAAAATGCCCTTTTTCCCCTCATTTCAGAGGTTTTATCGTAAATAAAAGTGGTGCTCTCTCTACACTTGGTTAACTTGGAGTTTTCTTTCTGGGTTCCGATTCTTGTATGTCTTTTCGTATACCTGATTTGATTTCATACTTTGACCGAGTGTCTGGTTGGTGGTGACTAGATTTCTTCTTTCTCTCAATTCTTGTACAAAGCTTAGTTTTTCTTTCTTTCTTTCACCGTTTTCGTTCTCCTGTGAGATATTTGATTGAGTCCAGTGTACACAGATCGACGTGTGCATATATGTTTGAGTTGTGGGAGTCTCGGTATATGGTCGGTTGGTTGAAACTAATATGATTGCATGGCTGTATTATACTGTCGTTGGTATAATAAATAATTGTACGGTATGATACTAGAACTAATGTTTCGGGTAATGGAGGACTGTGGGTCGGATGAGGGATCCAAGGGATACATGACGGATACATGGACGTTGCAACTAGACAATGTATGGGGTACTGTACAAGTAGCCGGGCTTTTTAGCTTAGACGGCTTTACAACTGGAACTATTACTCGTATTAAATGTTTATATCTCGTGCGAGTGGTGTTGTTGAAATGGCTAGGTTTGCCTCTGGAGGCATACGGCTATCGTACGAGGGGTAGAAGTGACTTGCTTGAACTTTTGGGTAGAGGTAGATAGGTCCCTTGGACGCCGAGGACTCTCTTGTGGATGTCATGTTGCGGCATATACCGTAGACGTCTCGATGAGATGGCTTGCCCTGAGCTGAACGGCGATATCTAACAAGAGACCAATTGTCGAAAATCTGGGCTGCGGAGGTAATGATTTATCATACGGTGAGGATTTTACGCAGTGGACTGAAACCGCTTAAGCGGAGATGAATATCGTGATTGATTGTGTGATGACTTGATGGAAGGAAAGGCTTGAGGAAAGTTGTGTACAGGAAGGAGGGTGTGAAGCAAGGAAAGGTTATAATAGAAGGAGGGAAAAACAAGGGGGGGGTGAAAACATTTTCAGAGCCTGCGTGTCCTTTGACTAGTGCGTACGTATACGTCAGCGGCCACAGGGTGCGGGTATCATACATCCCCCATCAAATGCGGCAATTAAACTGCCATTTCCAACATCAATGAGTTTCCTGTCATTGGCTGCCAACGAGTGATGTAACATGATTCTGTCCAGGGTGCCAACTCAAACCCCATGGCAACCCCACTCTCATACCAAACTTTCATATTATCATATGATATGATATCATACAAACAACCTCAACTACCCCGCCGAAAGCCCGCAACCACCACCACCACCACCACCACCACCACCCCACACAGAACCGGCCATCCATCACACAACAAACAAAACAGAAGGAGGAAAGAAAAAAGGAGGGAAGCAAACAAAAACAATGTCATCCAACCCCCCCCAACCTCCCCAATCCCCCCTCCCACCCTTCAAACAAGCCTTCCTGCAAACCCTCCTCCAACACAAAATCCTAAAATTCGGCACCTTCACCCTAAAATCCGGGCGCGAGTCACCCTACTTCCTCAACGCCGGCCTCTTCAACACGGGCGAGCTCCTCACCTCGCTGGGCGCCGCCTACGCCAACACGATCCACACGAGCACCAGTCTCCCGCCCTTCGACGTGATCTTCGGGCCGGCGTACAAGGGCATCCCGCTGGCCACCGTCGCGCTGGCGAAGCTGTACGAGTTGGCGCCGGAGCGGTATGGCGATGTTGGGTATGCGTTTGATAGGAAGGAGGTTAAGGATCATGGGGAGGGGGGCCGGATGGTTGGCATGGAGTTGAAGGGGAAGAGGGTGCTTGTTGTTGATGATGTTATCACGGCCGGGACGGCGATTCGGAGTGCGGTTTCGGCCATTGCGGAGGCGGGGGGCACGGTGGTTGGGATTGTGATTGCTTTGGATAGGATGGAGCGGATTGGGGGGGTGGGTGCTGAGGAGAGGAAGGGGAGTGCAATTATGGAGATTAAGAAGGAGGTGGAGGTTGAGGTTTTGGCTATTCTGTCTTTGAGCGATTTGATTGTGGGGGTTACGGATGAGGGGGATAGGGAGAGGATGATGGATTATAGGAAGAAGTATGGGGTTGTTGAGGAGTAGATTGGCTTGCTAGTTTTCACTGGTTTATAGGTAGATGGGTGGATAGAAAGCCTTAAGCGTAAATCGGTTTACACAAAAGTACCTTTCGAGAAAGAGGGAAGAAGAAACTTCTCAGTGCGGTGCAGGCATCTGTTCTTTTGATAACGGAGACTAGGTGTAAACATGGTTTCTTTTTTCTTTTTCTTTTAATTTTTTTGACCATTACGGTATTATGGCTGTGTGTGTTTTGTTAGACAGTTCTCCGATCGGTCATGACTCTCACGATTGCTCCTGTTCCCGCAATCTCTACGACCTGTCCCAATTCACACAATCAGCCAGATTCCTCTCATCTTGGTAGCCACTGAGGGCATTGATAATACCTTCTCATGCCAACTGAGCAAAACACTCATACCACCCCCATCACCCCTGCCCGGTGCAACACCGTACTCCCTCGCTCCACTAACCGACGAAACACCAGTGGCATGAGCCGAGACTCCGGGGGCAGAAGCGCTGGAAGTAGAATTGTTGTGGCGAGCCATTCCTTTGTAAAGATATCTATTGTAGCTCCGTTAGCTCTTCTCCCTCTCCTGCTGCTCCTCCACCCGCCGTCGGAGCATTGGACACATACTTAGTAAGGACATCCAACAACTCCGTCCCACTAGGCGAAGCATAGAGTCTCCCAAGCAGCGGCGACATCTCCACCGCTTTGATCGAGGACAAAATCTCTAGGACAGTTCCCAAGTGGAGCTCCTAACCCCCAACCCCAACCAACGTTAGCTCAGTATCCCCCATCCCCATCTTCGTTTCCACACCCCTTAGCCTAAGACGTCAAATACCTTCCCCTGCTCATCACCCCCATACGGAACATTCTCCAAAGCTGCTACCAATGCCGCCTCTTGATCTCCACGTTGCAGGAGCTGCCGGCAATGGGTTGCTAGCGATTGGATCTCGGATGTCGGGATCGGATCACACGGGGGTGTCAATAGCTCCGCCGGGAAGGCAGATTCGGGGTCTAATGCGTCGACATCGATTAGGCGGTAGTTTATCGTAGTCATGGCGGTGATTCTTGATAGGCTTTTTTTATACTTTCGCCGGTACGGTGGGAGGTGGGAGGTGGTGGGGGGTGAATGTTGGGGTTGCTTGTTGGTGGCCAAGTGTGAGAATGTGGGGTGTGCGTGCCCCAACGTAGGGTACAGGGGTAAGCTATGGGTCCCCCTCTTGTAACTTATGTTTGAGGGAAATCTATGGAAATGACCGATGATAAAAGGTCTTAGAAGTGAATATGTATAGATTGATCTTGAGGGGTGAGTTGATGTGTTGAGGAGGTATTTTTGCATTTGTTGGTGGTTAGCGATGAACAGCCGCCCCCTACCAGAGCCGCATTTTGAGCCTCAAGTGCCTCATATATCGTACAGGGCTTCCCCACCAGCGAGAGCTCAGCCCGACATTCACTTTATCCCCCGATTCTGAGCTAGAAGTTTTCCCAGTTATTTTATTTTTATTCATTTTTCCTAAAGAGAGATATTTTCAAGCTGCTAGTGCATCATTGTAGGGAACCCTCCCTCTTCACTCATTGTCTTCTGCAATGATATCGTCAAGAGTAAATAGCGGACTTGGCAAACGCATTCTAACAATGCCTTACAAAAGATCACTCTCAGGCTTGATGTCCGCCGCAATAACAACAGCTAAGGTCCGAATGTTCCTTGTATCGGACACGCATAATGCGATACCGTTACCAACATCAAAGGTGTTCCGAACACCGCTGCCGAAATGTGACGTGCTGATACATGCCGGGGACATGACTAACACCGGGAACATATTCGGGTTCGAGAGTACGCTAGGGTGGATTGAGGAAGCAGATGCAGAGCTCAAGATAATCATAGCCGGTAATGCCTACCCCATACAACTAAGGTATCGCAGGGACTAACAATTCCCTAAAGGAAACCACGACCTCCCCCTGGACACAGACTGGTACCGCCACAACGCCCGATACTTCCACACAACCCCCCAGGACCCAAGTCAACTCTTCGTCTCCCTGCCACCAAACATTCACTATCTGAATGAAGAATCTCGCACCTTCACCCTCTCCTCCGGCGCAACCTTCAAAGTCTACGGCTCACCCTGGACCCCCGAATTTGGTTACTGGGCCTTCAATTACCCACACGACATCGACCGCTGGAACCCGGACCCCACCAAGCAACAGAACAAAACTGCCGTGGACAGAGACCCCATCCCTGAGAACACGGACATCCTAATCACGCATGGCCCGCCACAGGGTCTTCACGATGAGGTCGATGAGGTATATCCGGGGCCCCGAAATGTCGGGTGTCCGCATTTGAGGAGGGCGATCGAGAGGATACGACCGAGGTTGCATGTTTTTGGACACATACATGAGGGGCATGGTGTCACGAGGGTCACGTGGAAGGAAGGCGGTGGAGAGGAGAAGAGGATGACGGTGCCTATTCTTGGTGCTCGGGATATGGTGGCGCTGGCAGAGAGTTCTGGTGCGTGTCCGGCTTTGGAAGTGGATGTTTCAAAATCTGGGGAGGTGCTGGCGGAAAATGAGACGTTGGTGGTTAATGCCAGTGCCATGGCGGGAACAAGGCAGATAACACACGCGGGGGTTTTGGTCGATATGGAGTTTCCGGTTGTGCAGAGTGGGGAAGGTCCGCTTTATACCTAGACAATGTGGGAGTTATTCTCCGGCCATTGGGGTTGAGGGAATCTTGATGCTATGCTAGAAACAGAATTGTGAGATCATTTATCGTTTTTTGGGAGAGTTTTGGGAATTTGTTTTTCCTTTTTTTCTTTTTCGAAAGAGCTTTTATGTTGGTTTCGGGAATACCTTAGAAGTGGTACGGAGCGAGATGGGTAGCAGCGGGGGTCGTGTGTTTCTGAGGCGTTAGTTAGGTGCGGGAACTAGGGTAGCAGGGATAGTGAATTGGAGCGGTGGAAAGTACCGATACGAGAAGTAGCTTCAGCGGAGATGGGGAAATGAAAGATAAGGGCCATACTATGACGAAGTACAGTAGATTGATTGTTTTGCCAGAGGGTGGGGAGGACAATATTGGCGCTGGAAGTATTGAGAGAAGGGGTTTTTGAAAAAACCCAAGAGACCCGCTATATACCAATGACAACCAATACAGTTGGATGACTAAGCAACAACCCTCCTCCTGCGTGCAACCCATTAGTTTACATCAGGCGGGTTGATCTTATTGTTGCTGGCTGGATAGACTATGGCACACGAGGGCTGAAGACTAAGATAGTCACATACAATCACTCGACCTGATGGTTCTGATCTTAGCTCTTGAACTTGAACCCATTTCTTGCTCAACCCATATTCCAAATCCATACCCTCCTGTAAACACCCTAGGGATGTGCCCTGTGATTAAATCTCTGGCCAAGCGGGGAAGAAAAATTCAAGCTCACCGGACTTGGTCATAATAATATGGTTATAATTATCATATCATACCTTTTTTTCTTTTCCCCTCGAATGCCGATAATTCAGCAGGTCGGAATTTTCCAAAGGGCTTTGGCCACGCATCACGACCCATCATTCGACCCAACAACCCAAACCCCAGGGCCTACCACACCACAAAACACAAAGCGACAAACAACCCCCACAAACCACACCACCATCACCCCACAAGCACCTTAACCGCACCACCCCGGAATCTGTAATTCCATACGATATTAATAGGGACTTTGTGCGATTTCGCATACGAGGTCAAATCCTGGCAATCCGGTTGGTCCAGAGCCGCGTTTGCATCACATCGAGAGCCTTTTTGTGGACTCTATTATGATATCATATCCCACCCCACCGCACGCCCACCCGACCCCACCCACCATAACCTATTTATCTACCGTGCTATACCGCACCCACCCACTTACTGGTATGCTTCCCACTCCCCACCTCTCGCCTTACGTCAACCGAGTGACACCTTATGAAACCTATCACTGCTCCCTTTCCAATGAGCGATAAAATAAACAAAGCTCCCCCCCGGCAGCCGCCTGATAGCAAAGCACAACACAAGGTTGACAGTGGGGGGGGGGGGGGCAAGAGATGCGCATACTCCATCACTTGTCGATTAACCGATCTCGCGCCGCATAACCGTCCTGTCAGTCTGTTCGTTGAGCAATGTCTGTGCTGTTGGAGTGGAGGTACTAGCCATTTTTTTTAGTCTCCGGAATGGCTCGGTGTAAGGTATCCTGACCGTGGGGTGGGTATTTCCTTGGCAAAGGTGTAAGTTCTTTATCACCGGCAATAAAAGTTTAAATGACGCATGTGTAATTTACCCTTGGTGTAACTTGGACTGTACCCTACATTCCGGAGACTAAAAAAAATCGCTAGTAGTCATCGAGCTACAGCTAATATCACGATTGCATGCTTAGTTTATTGGAGCGCTCGTAAATAATACGGCCCCGCACGCACTTGTTGACATTGGGACAAAGGTATCTAGGATGGAAATTACAGCTGTTTTTTTTATCACCTCTAATCTCTCCGCTACCCGTGACCCTGACACCAAAAATATGCTTGCACGGCCGCGAAATTTATATTCTCCGGTTTTATTTTATTTTCCAACATCTATGCGATGTTGCCCTCCACGCTGTTCATTCGGGTCATCACGACAGACATGACAGAACCACAACAAGTTAAGTAGCATAAAAGGTTTCACAAGAAGAAAAGAATCTCCCGCCATGAGAAGCAATGCTGGTTTCAGAAAAGGGATAGGAACAAAGGAGACGAGTTCAATTGTTTGGTCATTAATTTAAGCAAGGTAGGTTGAGGCACTAACGTTCCCTCCTCTCCCGGTCCAGTTGATGTGGATATCCTTTCCTTCAGGGAGAGTCTCGCTCTGGTTCTCAGGCTTGACACGGAATGTGTGGGCGCCTACGACCCCACGTTAGAATGCTTCAACTAGATAGTAATTCATAGGTGCACTCACCGAAGTAATCTCTCTGTGCCTGCAGGAGGTTGGCGGGAAGGTCCTTAGTCCTATATCCATCGTAGAAGCTCAAGGCAGTAGAGAAGCAAGGAGTTGGGATTCCAAATTGGATTCCCTGGATGATGGCTCTCCTCCAACCAGGCTGAGCTTGGTGAATAGCTGCCTTGAAAAAATCATCAAAAAGCAGGTTCTCGAGATCCGGCTTAGCGCGGTATGCCTTGGTGATATCTGCAAGGAATACAGAGCGAATGATACATCCACCACGCCACATAAGAGCAATGGCTGGATTGTTCAATTTCCAGTTGTACTCTTTGGCGGCCTAGCGTTTACTAATCAGTATGAGGATCTCCTCATAGGAGTAGCGGGGTAGCAAAAGTACCTCGCGAATGAGCATGAAGCCCTGGGCGTAAGAAATGATCTTGCTAGCGTAGAGTGCCTATTTTCAATCATTAGCCTGAGTAGTTCCTTACTGGTGGTTCTGAACGGGATCGAATCCGAGGGGGTGTCTAACCTGTTCGAGATCGGCAATGGCTTGCTCCCTGTCACCTGTGAAAGCTGGGATCTCGGGACCCTCGAGGACCTGAGCGGCACGACCCCTCTCGCCCTTGATGGAGGAGAGGCATCTGGCGAAGACGGATTCACCAATTAGGGTGACGGGCATACCCAAGTCGAGAGCATTGATAGCAGTCCATTTTCCGGTACCCTTCTGTCCGGCACTGTCAAGGATCTTCTCCACAAGGGGAGTTCCATCGGCAGGATCGTTGTACTTCATGATATCGCGAGTGATCTCGATGAGGAATGAATCGAGGACACCAGTGTTCCACTTGGTGAAAACATCACCAATCTCAGAGTTTGTCATTTTGAGACCGCGCTTCATGATATCATAGGCCTAGAGCAAACCTGTCAGCACCAATTCCAGAGTTTATTCTAGTCGCAACACAAACCAACCTCGCAAATCAACTGCATGTCACCATACTCGATACCGTTGTGAACCATCTTAACAAAGTGGCCAGCTCCCTCGTCGCCGACCCAATCGCAGCATGGCTCGCCATCGGACTTGGCGGCAATGCTTTGGAAGATATCTTTAATGTATGGCCATGCCTCCTCGCTACCACCAGGCATGATGGAAGGGCCATATCGGGCTCCCTCCTCACCACCGGAGACACCAGCGCCGACGAAACGGATCTGCTTCTCGGCAAGATACTTGGTGCGGCGGTTGCTGTCGGGGAAATGAGAATTACCACCATCAATTATTATATCGCCGGGTGACATGAAGGGCAAGAGAGAAGCAATGAAGTCGTCGACAGCAGGGCCAGCCTTAACGAGCAACATGATTCTACGAGGGCTCTTCAGCTTGTCGCAGAAGTCCTGAATGGAGTGAGCACCAATGATAGATTTTCCTACAAAATGTTAGCAACGGAACAACCCGATAGAAGGCAGAAACATACCCTTGGCTTCATTCTCCAGGAAGTGGTCGACCTTCGCCACAGTCCTGTTGAAAGCAACAACAGTAAAGCCTAAGAGCCAAGTTAGGGCACGGGTAATAGTGGAGGAATTGGTGTTAGTAAATACCATGGTCTGCAATATTGAGGATCAGGTTCTGCGTGTAGATAGGGTGATTAGCCTCACGCCAATTTTGGTTTCTAGAACCAGAAGTTAAAACATACCTGACCCATAACAGCAAGACCAATAAGGCCGAAATCTAGAGATAAAATTAGTACCGATTCCAACTCTCAAAGGCACCATCCTGGCCGCCTAGTTACGGTATAGTATCTCTATTCTCAACGAGAGAGGCTAGGACATCTGGAACGGCTAGAAGTGAAGTGGGGAGCAAAGTTCAAGCATATACTGACCGCCACTGGGTGTCGAAGATGCGAGGCCGCCAGCAATAGCGGACAATCGCTCACTGGATCAGCAAACATTCAAAAATCAACTCAGGATCCAAACAAACACGGCCATATATTATCAGGGATAGGGCTGAGGGGTTCCCCGCAACGCGGGGCAATGACATAATGGCCTGATTGCAAGACCGTCGGAGCGTAGATATAAACGAAGAAGTTAAACTCACATTGCTTTAGTCTCAGACATGACACCTTCTTGTGTATTTTAGTGAGATTGAATGAAGGAGATGAGGAGAGATGAGGAGAGATGAGGAGAGATGAGGGGGTGTGTAGGGCAGGATAAAGGGATGAGAGGATGGAGAGGAAAGACGGAAAATGATTGAGAGGGGAGGGAGGGGGCTGACGACGATGGGTGGTGGTGGGGTTCATTTTATGGCCTAAAAAGATGCGGCGTCATATTCCCAGTCTTCCACCCTTTCTCTCTTCCCGAATCTGACTTTTCCTTTTTTTGTTCACTTTTCACCTCATTACAAAGTTTAGGGATGAATATTACACATTATTATGTTAGGTACATCCGGATTGGTACGCGGAAAAGGGCCGAAAGAGTACTTTTTTTTTCCTTTGCTTGCTAGGATTTCACTATCGTCGAGTGGGTATGATATGAGGTCTTTTGTTTGCTTCTAAGGCGAGTAACTTTACAGTTAAAATCTGCCCCACCATTCTAACAGGTTGATGCCAAGACAAAAACCATCCCACCGCCCCCACTTAACCCATCGTTACAAGGAAAGAAGGTAGGGAGAGAGAAAAAATAAAAATAGTGTCTTGCTCCACCGACTATCATGTTGCCCGACGGTGTATCGTTAAAGCACACAATATACCGAGGCGATGCACAAAACTCCTTTGAAAATAGAAATAAGATCAGAAAAGAGACAGGTTCATCCCAAACTAAACAAAAAGTTCAATTGGGGAAGGGACTTAGGTCCTTAAAAAATGATTGGTGTGACGTTGGACGATTGATTGTACTTGGGTCCAGGCGGCCGGCCAGCCAGTAGCATTGCAAAGATCTCAATCTCCCCTCGCGATCTCACGAGACAAGCAACGACTTCCGCCAGCCACCCTTCCGACATCTTGCGTTCCAAATAACCCTTCTCAACAACGACTACTTCTATCATGGCAGCAGCTATATCAGCCCTCAATGCGAAGATTCGCAGCAACCCTGCACTCAGTTACTTCTGCTCCACTCGTATGCTGTCTCCTCTCCTTTGGTATACTCCACCCTGCTGAATGGTGATGCTAACGTTTGCCATCGGTCAGACTTTTGGGGCCCGGTCTCAAATTTTGGGATCCCGGTTGCTGCTGTCTTGGATATCACCCGCAAAGACCCCGAGATGTAAGATGCGTATTTGCCCCCACGAGGTTTTTGGAGTAACTGACCGTGTTTAGCATCTCGGGGAAGATGACCACTGCTTTGGTCGTCTACTCAGCTGTCTTTATGCGTTATTCGTTCGTTCCCCTGCTGCCCGCCTCCCCCGTTGTGAAATTTACTGATGTCTGCTTGCAGCATGGCTGTCACGCCAAAGAATTACCTTCTCTTCGGCAAGAGCTCTTGACTGAGGTTGAGGGATTCGAGCTAATTACTATAGGTTGCCATTTCGTCAACGAGTGTGCTCAATTGGCCCAGGGATACCGTTATATCAATTACTGGAAGTTCGTTTTTCATACCTTCTTGCTTCAACAACTTCAGCTAACATCAATAGCTACGGTGGTCGTGAGAAATCACTTACGGAGAAAGCGAAGGGGGCATCCACACTCGCCGCTCTTAGTGTGGCTCCTGAGCTTGTCAAGAAATAACTGGTTATTCCTTCCTGGAGGAGTGGGCAGAGTTGAGCTTTAGATATCACTGTCGAGTTATTCTGTGCTACAGGAGCTACAAAAAAGAGGCCATATCTTTCTCTATTTTTCCCTTGGGGAGAATTTTATCGGAGCAGGACAGGAATTGCTGTTGCCGAGATATTTTCGTCTTCCCTGTACTCTTTGATGTCTCTAGATTGTATAGAAATACTCTGTTAGAAGCTTACAGCTGGTAAATTCGATAGGCGGGAGCCCACGGAAACGATCTAGCTTTATAAAGGTAGTAATTCGGTGCAGTTCATTTACAATTAGACTTAAATATGCCAAACATTAACCCCATCCATCCATCCGTCGGCTATCCGCCTCCAAATGGTCATTGTTGCACGACGATTCATACCCCATCCCATTCAACCGTTCCTCTCCATAGAGGCAAACCTCCTCCCGATATTACCAAAGCAAACACAGCTGCAAAACAAAACGCTTGCAATCCAAACCGTAACACCAAAGCTCTCGACGGAAACGGATCCTGCAATTTTGCTCTCGTCCGGGAAAGAAAGGGTTTCCGGGGTCTGGATCATCTCGGGATTGGTCTGCAAAAGGAAAGCTGTCCCAGCAATTCCAACAGCCGCAGAAAGCCAGAAGCCGACGCGAGTGCGATCAATGAGATACCACAGGAATGGGTTCACGAGCGAGAGCGATACGCTAACTTGTAGGGTTGATTGCCAGGGGAGCCTTCTCTACAAAATCATCAGCACAGATTTCGCGAAAAAAACGAGATAAAAGGATGGAGTAATACAATAGCATAGGCAATACCGACAAAAGCACCGATGCTTCTAACCGCGGGATCCCAATCGATTTTCGTTCTAGTGCTTCCGTGACCTGTATCATCTCCGTCCAACCATGGCAACAACGAACCCAACACCACACCCGCCAATCCCCACTGGACAAGATACCTTGGATTGTACCGGTCGATATCTACCGTAGCTGGTGAGAATTTCTTGGAATTATGCAAGTCGGTAACAACAGCGCCGTATGCAACGCCGAAAGTGAATAGCGCTATCCCTCTCATAGCAACCATATACCATGGCGCTGCCTCCTTCCGAGCATGCTTCACGGGTACATGAGGTGGGGTTTCTTTCTTAATACCGAAGTCAGCCATGTTGAGGACAGACGAGTCGCGAGATAGGAGGGGGGTAGAGGGCTCGGTGTCCTTGTTGGCATCGTCAGAGAGGGAGTAGATTCCGAAGAGTGTCGACGAGGTTAGGGCGATTGCAGACCTGGTGCGCTTTGGGGGTCCGAATTCTGTTGGGGAGAGGTTATCCGCTGGCGATGTGAGATTGTCTGAGGAAGATAGGAGGGGTGATGGGGTAGCATTGGGAGAGGGGGACGGGGAGGACGTCTCGATCGTTTGTGGGCGACGGGGAATTGGACGTAGGAGAGGGAGGTCCGAAGAGGTCGACATTACTTGACCTAATGAAAGAATAATGCTCGTCTGAGATAAAGTCTTGTATTTAGACGTTCTGGGTGTACTGCTCGTGAGTAGGTTTGCCAAGCGTGACTTGTTGAGGAAGGAAGGAGTGGACGGGGTGTGTTGTGAAGAATGAGCGTGAATGTGGAGAAAGCCGCGGAAGTGGCTACAAAGCAGATGTCAGATGCAGGTCTTCAAGCCCTCTACTGTGCATTGAATGCCTGCCCCCTAGGTAAACGAGAGATACGAACAATTGGAGATGAGAATAAAAATGTGTTCGGAATGGGTACCTTTCGTCTGCTGGGCCGAAGAAATAAGGAGAGAGCTCAACGAAGTCTGGAGAGTAAATCTTGAGTTACCTACCCTGGCAGCCCTACCTATTTCCCATACCCAAATTCTTTGCAAAGGCGGTGAGACCAAGCGAGATCGAGCTCCAGACGGTACTGCGGGTATCCATTCGTCGACCCGCTGCCCCGTCCTTCGCCTCAATCCCTTTCACTCGGCTTCCTGGAAGATTCTGCAGCCAGCCGTTAGCACGGTAACCTGTCTAGATTATTATCTACAGTATTTATTTCAAACTCATACCTAGTCAATAGTACCAAGTACTTATCGTTCCTGTTCGTATGTGGAGAGCGATTTCTCTCTCAGGAAATCTTACTTGCGTGCTCAGTCCTGTCCAGATGCCAGTCATCTTACCGTAAGGAGAGCCTGTCTCCCCTTTTCCGAGAACCTCCTGAGAACATCCCTTGCGGTCGGTGGTTGTGCAGCGGGGTCATCTTCCCCGGTCTGATCTAGACTTGGGACCCAGCACTCTCTAAGTTGGCTAGCCATGAAACTGTATGAGCAAAATAATTCCCAAAGCATGGATGGTCCGACGGGGGGGGAGCCTTGGAAACATCTATATGTATTCTTGGGAGTTTGAAGACAGATTCCGCCATGGTCTGAGCATTTATACCGCACTTGCCTTAACTTTGGTTTCTTTTTTCTCTATTGTACTCAGAGGCATGGTCAACGATCCAACATCGAATCCAACTCATGCAGCTCTGCGGCCAAATGGCTAGCCGCCCGGTCGGTAGCTGCCGCGGGTCCAGCATGCCCTAATTATTATTCACCTGCGCTTAGGATGATCCCACAACCTGTTTTATGTAGCTCCTTTCTCTCTAAAAGGTATAAGCGGTGGTCCATCTCAGACTAGGGAAGGCCAAGCTCGTTGATTGGCCAGGCCAGCTTTCTGTAAATGAACATATTCCTTTAATGGGTGATATTCGGACTAATCAGGGTGACGGCTTTACTCACCTGTATCATGCCGCTAAATTTGGCACACAGGAAGGGATGTGGTGGGCTTCCGAATAATCAGCATCAGATACTGATGTGAACTTCTGCCTTCCTTACCAAACAGCAATACATTTATCTTCAATCCAGATGAGTTCACCGCAGTCAGAGCCGCATCCGTCCGACGCAGAACTAGCCGAAGCAGCAGTTCTCCAAGTCCTCGACAAAGACGGAACTTCCCGCGCCTTTTCGAGCTTGTATGAGGGCGAGGGGACGACAATGATTGTGTTCATCAGACACTTTTTCTGTGGGAGCTGTCAGGAGTCGATATCCCATTGACCTCTTTTTGTCTTGAGTTATCCGCAATATTACTAACTCGCGGATAGGTACCTTCGAGCTCTATCAAATCCGCCGATAATTCCTCCTGATACTCCTGGAAAGAAATTGCTTATCGTTGGACACGGTGATCCTGCTGTGATCAGGACTTATATCGAAGAAACGGGGTGCGTGTTCCCTATTTATACGGAGCCCACTAGAAAATTATACACTCTCTTTGGTATGGAAAGGAATTTGAGGCTAGGAGAGAAGCCGGAGTATACTCAGCAGAGTGTGATTAGCGTTGTAGCCACCAGTTTTGTTTCTGCTCTTAAATGGGGAGGCAGGAAAGGAGGAGATTACCAGCAGGTATGATACGGTATATTCCTTCGTTCCAGAGTAGTATATTCTGATCTGTACCCCTGTATAGAACGGCGGAGAGTGGATGTGGGAAAATGGAAAGTTGGTCTGGTGCCATAGGATGAAGGATACTAGGGGTCATTTGGAAGTTAAGGATTTGAAGAAGGTCTTGGGATTGTGAAAGTTTATACTCGATATTAATCAGCAATAGTTTTTGACAATGAGTAATGTATTGACGATTCAATTATATTATTGGGGGTCTGCTTTTACTCTGATTCCCCCCATATTTCCCCGAATGCACCTGCTCAATTGTCATTTCTCTCACCAAAATCATCATTCCACTCTTACCATAGTTTTCTCGAGTAGGTTTCTGTGCTTCCGACCTCTCACCAAGTTACCACAATGCCATGGTGCCGTGGAACCTTTGCCGCGAAGACCTGGTCCCTGAAATCCAATGGGGGGGTCGCAGAGACAGTACACTCTAAACCCGGACTAGCTAATAGTGGCAACTCCCGATCCCTATTGTCACTACAGTAGCTCCCAACCCAGCTCAGATTCCTGATTTTTAGTGTCTGTGCTTTTCTAATAAATGGCTACCAGACTCGATTGGAGCCTGGATTCGGACTAAGACCAGAGGGGCCCTTCTTCTCTCGCTTGCCTCTGTCTGCTGTATAAACATAGGCTGTTGCGTGGTAGTACCTAAGAGAGGATCGGCAGACGAGGCACCGTGGACAGGAGCAGTTCAGCTGTGCCTTAGGGAAGCCGACATGAAGGATATGTGCGACCTAACTTTTCGCAGCTATCACCAGGAGCTTCTGCTCGACTAATGGAGAGAAAAAGCGAATCCAGGATGCTCAGGTCGCGGGGTTGAAGCCGCGTTTCCCTTGGGGCGATATGATACCACCGAAAGAAAGGCAGCACAGACTTCAGACCAGGGCAATAATACGAGTGAGGTCCTGTGATCCTTCACAGACATAAAATGTCCGGAAGCCCCCTATAGCTATATAACATTGAGAAAATTGCTGATTAGGGAAAGAGGAGCTCAGATAGTACATCCCTCACTGCTGCCCAACTGAGAAGAGTTTTGGGTTATTGGAATAGACTAACTAGTACACGACTTGGGTTTGTGGGCCTGAGGTGTAGGACACTTGATCCAGTGACAAGTCGGGCAGGGTAATCATATCATACCTACAAACGTTCAGGGAGCTCATTGACAGAGGGCCTGCATTCTGAGTCCAAAGGCACGCCCCAAAACCTAAGCCCCAATTCCCTTCCCACAAGCTTCCTTTCTAGAGAGGTGAATTTTGGGGGCTAGAAACTGCAACGACACTTTATGATCTTCCCAAAACAACTCCCTACACACCACTCTCCTCCTACTCCTCCCTTGACACAAAAAAAGAAAAAAACGAGGATACATTCGCTCTTTGCTCACAATGTCATGCTATATCTCTCCATACCCCGAATTTTCCAAATTTTTGACCAAAGCACCTCTCGGAGCTGCTCTGCAAGCTCATGAGTCACTCTCAGTATCTACGCTGTTATACACTCCGCCACAATTCGGCTACGCTCTCCCAGCACGCCTCGATTCGAGACTTCCTAAGGTCCCCAGCCTAATCCTTAACTACCGTGCTCATGGACGCAAGAAGCACGGCTTCCCGGGTACTAGGATACCAGCCTTGCAATACTCAAAGCCACTAATTCAGTCGACTGTGGCTTGCTTCGGGCCGAGGGGCGCTGAGCGTATGGCATCTGTACGCGTCACCAATCCTGGGCTTTCACACCCCTCACTGTACCTCTCTTGCTGATAATTCTACACTAGTACTTTCTTAATAAGATTGAAAAAACACTATACTACGTTTTCCGGCTGAAGTGGCGGGGCTCATATAACGTGCTTCAAAGTCTCGCACGGAAGATTGCAAGTGACTTTGTTTCCGCTACTATAGACGGATGCACAGCTATTTTGAATAGCGACCCTATGCTGAACTTGATCGAGGCTCGGCTTGGTGATCTCTCGATCAAGCTGGAGGTTAGTAGTTTTCTAATCCCTATATGACCGTTGTTATAGTTTTTTTTATTTCCACCCCTTCCTATTGCTAATCTGAGGTTTCATGAATCCATTGGATATGCAGCAAGATTGGGACTTTGCTTGTCGCTTTGGCGGCCGCGGTGGGGAGAGCCTTTGCGCTGTCTGGGTTGAGCGGCTGAAAAGGGCTGAGGGCCATGATCTTGAGAGATACTTTGCACATGGAGTCTGATATGGTATTTCTGGAAGTTTGGGGAAATTTTGCGCTTGGTGCTAGAGTTTAAATTCGCACCTGGGCAGGGTAATGATCCAACATATGTGAGCTGGCTGGCCGGCCTTTTTTTGCTTGTGAGCGATAGGTAGCGTAGCCTTTTTTCCCTCTTTCGTTCCCCCCTCCAGAGCTGGGATCCAGTGAGGTGGAAGAAAGGGCATCGAATTACCCAGAAACAAAGCTAGCTAGTGATAGTACCTTCAGATGGTATCATGAGGCAAAATCATTGACTTCTTCTAAGTAATATCGTGAAAATCCCTAATGGCGCGCCCTATAAGAAGAGACAGTGATGTGTAGGGGGGTAACTGCTAATTACGAGAGTGGATGGCCAGAAAAGACAAA
>Ga0307510_10001106_pt1 | contig 28814 bp, 25 predicted proteins | sample 12_EM_MG_FD_207224 | JGI IMG/M metagenome (GOLD analysis project Ga0307510, IMG submission 207224) | Populus trichocarpa ectomycorrhiza microbial communities from riparian zone in the Pacific Northwest, United States - 12_EM | ecosystem: Host-associated > Plants > Roots > Unclassified | place... | reverse complement strand
GCAACAAAAAGAGAGGGGAATTATAACTTGTGCAGGCCTAGAAGTTGCTTGAAATCACAGTGGTACATTATTATGGAGAATCCTAGATTATGTGGGGTACATTATAACAGAGCTACATGTACTGTTGCATCAGCTTAGCAATAATATTGTTTTAGAAGACTCACTTGGGACACCAGCCTTGAATGATGCCAGTGAGCATCACTTGCTCTGGATAATCGGCAATAAACGCAATGAGGTCATAAATGACATGTCAAAAGTAGCCATCTGGACATCTGCAAACCACAGGCATCATCATTCCTGAATGCAGTGGCTGTAAGATAGCCGCAATGGATGCATGGTATATCTTGCATTTGAATGCTCAGAACTTTGGGCTATCGTCACATTCGCGTTCACCTGAGTTAACGGTATCAGCGTGCCAAAACAGATAAGAAAGAGAAGTAACTTACATTTAGGGATGGCAAGGAAGGCGATGGGTGTAACCGTGTTTTGATGAGCGTGCTGGACAGCGTTGTGAGGGTTGCCAATAGACAAATAGACTGGGTGATACTCTACATGCCCAGTCGCCATGGAAACTGTTGTCTTATCGCTCCCAAGGATAATGGGGCAGTACATTGATCCTTCAGTGGTTGGGTCAGATGCAAAGATATTATCCTGCGTGCAGCATCGTAAGGGCACATCTTCGGTATGAAGGGGACTAAAATACTCACCAAACACTGCCAAGCCATGTTTCCCGACATGACATTGTTCCATTGACACTTTCCACGGGCATCAAGGTCGATATAGGGGAATAGATCGAATTGTCCATTGAAATCTGGGTTTGACAGCATTGCAGATACCACTGCCTCAGGATCACAGTACCAGACCTTGTATTGTGTCTGCATCCAGCTTGGAGAACACTTATTAATGTCGTCTGAGATCTTGGTTACAAGACATTGCCACGGGATGTCCCCTAGCGTGGATGAGTCAATGGTGCCATACAGGTCTTCATGATTGTCAAACGGAGTGCCTTGTGTTGCATTGAATCCTTCCAATGATTGTGCCCAGAGATCAAGGAGGGCGTCGATATTTGAGGCCGATAGCTCAGCGCGACGATAAAGCAGTTCAGCTAACTTGAATTCAACTTCACTGCCAAAAGGGGTCCAGTCCCCTTGCAGAGGTGTTTCCCGGGGTGATGGTGGTGCCTGGTGGCAAGAAATCACCATATTCATCACATGGACGTGCTATCAAGAGCAAGTGAATGGTTCAGAAACACGTCAGGCAATGTACCACTAGTACATACCAGTTAAATGAGGATGGTTAATCCTCTTGCTGATTGGGCCCCAATTATTAGCTGTTGGTGCTGCTCCCAGTCTGCCACCATTGGAGGACTTGGCACTCTGTGGTATATGGTGACCAATGTTGACTGGACGGCTGTTTGTGTTGAGATGGACGACGCACATGTGATATGTGCGTCCATTGTTATGATCCACCCCAATTTTTCTCATCCTTGTCAGACCCCCTCCTCATCACCCTATCCAAACCACTACCCATGCCTAAGCAGCCACTACCATTGAACCCATCATCCCTACCAGACCTACCACTGCTGCCACCCAGTGAACCATCCAAACCATTGTCACCCCTTGATCAACCCCCAGTCAAGCCCCTCGTCCCTGTCCCCTGGAACATCCATCGTCAGGAATACTCCTCAATGGAGATGTACCAAGAGCCACCCCCAGTAGAGAACCCACTGGAAGACCCAGACAGTCCCATGGAGGATGCGCCATCCTTAGAGCCAGAACCATTCATCCCATATGAACCTGATGTCCCTGGAGGCAACATGCATGCCTTGTCCCCAGAAGAGTCCCCCATCATACCATGGCAAGAGTACCTTGCCCTGGATAGTCCTGTGTCCCACAAGCACTCCCTGTCACCCACAAGTCCCTCTTCAGCACCCATACGCCAACAGACCAGTAGAGAAGGCAGTTACCAGTCAATCACCCCTTCTGCCTCATTGCCCATAGCTGGCACCTCGCCCCAGAGTCAGGGCTACCAGTCGACCTCTCCCAGAGGATCCACAGATAATCCCTCATCCACACAGAGCTCCGCAGACGACGCGGATAGCGACATGGCCCTTAATTGGGTCACCATCAATACAGACTACCTTAAAGGGCAGTTGCTTACACTAGACGCCCATTAGACCAGAATGGGCATGCAGAGATCAGATCTCCTTGGATCACCCTCAAACCTCGTGGTCGTCATCGCATCATGACGACGCTTCTCTTCTTGGAATGACCCGCTGCCATTGTTCAACCCTTAAGGATGGATTAGGCAACTTGTCAATCTGTCATTCGCTCTTGCTCATTCTCTATTGTTCGACTCATACAGACCGCAGCACTTGTCCGCGGAGTACTATACGATACAGACAGCCCCCTCTTGACCAGAAGTACCTACCTTAGTGACCATGGCCCGTGCGCGGCCGTGCCTGTATATAAGCACCCTGTATTTCGACAGTCAAGCCCTAAGCTTGACTTGATTCTCAATATCAATGTTCTTGAAAGCTCCCCAAGTGCCTCCCCTTTCCCTCATCTCTTACATAAGCCTCTCAGAGTCGTCTCTAGTAACACTAGAGACTTCTACCTCTTCAAGTACTTGCCACCAGTTCACTCTTAGTACAAGTCGTACTATCAAGGCCCGTTGAAGCCTTAACATCCATGCTGGCTCTTGAACGTTTGCAGGCAGCCGGGGTGGGGGCACAGTAGTCTTGACATTCTAGTTGAAGGTATCACGATGGCACGTCAATGTTTCAACAAGCCAAAAAAATGTTGGCCCTAAGTGAATAGATGGAGAGTACTTCCATTTTGTAGCAACATTGACCCAGGGATCCCATGCCACCATGTGTCCTGTCCAAATCATGGGGACATCTACATTCCCACCAGATATACTTGGTGCTGTGGATCTGTGTAGTTGTTTCAAAATATCGCTTAAACGCAGCATTCTGACCTCAGGGCCATCAGTCCCCATTTATCAAGATCTGATTTTTGGGGCACTGTCACGAAGGGGGAACAACGCAGGTGAAATGGCCAGACTACTACTGGTAGTAGTGCCAGTGGCAGAGCCAACTTGTCTCATCGCCCACCAGCCTCTCTCCTCACACAAGTTGATGCAAGTCCTCTCACTTCAGGCTCTTGATACCGCCTGGAAACACAGTAATCCCAGAGCATTCCTTCGATGAGTAGGATATGACCAGTGAGTCTAAGTCCTGTAGCGGCAGTAAATTGCATAAATCACCCTTGAACAGGCCCTCTGGTGCATCGGTCATGCTGTTCTGCTGCTGATACATGATGCACTGATGCCGCCCACGCTTGGTCAAATGGCCGTAAAACGGCGCTGCATAACTGTTGCAGGCAGGGAAGTACTGAAAGTTGAACACCATCCGACCTGGAAATAAGGAATCTCAGAGTAGGGTGTCGATGACTGGGATACGATCAGTGAGTCTAAGTCCTGTAGCAGCAGTAAATTGCATAAATATGCCCTTGAACAGGTCCTCTAGTGCATCAATCGTGCAGTTCTGCCGCTGATGCACTGATGGCCCACGCTTGGTCAAATGGCTGTAAAATGGCGCTGCGTAACTGTTGCAGGCGGGGAAGTACTGCAAGCGTGTACTATGGTAGCTGACCACCATTCCACCTGAAAACATCGGAATGCCAGAGCGGGCCTTTGATTACAAGCACAGAACCAGTGAGTGTAATTGCTGTAGCGGCAGTAAATTGCATAAAGACACCATTGAACAGGCCCTCTGGCACATTGATTGTGGTGTTGTTTCATTGGATTCATTTCACATTTCTCCTCCCATTTTTAGCACAGAACCATGGCCCTGACAAGTGCCATTGTTATTTGCATTGTGGTCACCATGTAGAGGATGGTCTAGACACAGCCCAGCACCTTCTGGTGAGTTACATTGCAAATTCTTTTGGATTCTTGATTCAAGACGCCCCTCCCTACCTATCCTTCCTTCCCCAGAACCACCATCACCACCATCACCTTCCCCAACATCAGCCACTTCTCCGTCAACGCAACCTCCCACTGCCCCTTCCTTTCTCCATCCTGACGTCGACAACCCATCCGTCCCCGCAACCTGAGGTGCAAATGTCTACGCTCTTTTTAATGTTCAAGGTCCCTCTTCACCGCCTGCCATACACCATTCTTTTTGTCTCTCTTTTCCCTATTCTCACACAGTGGAACAGCACTGCCTAGTTGTTACATTCCATGGGCTAATTTTCTTTTCTATGCTTACCAATCTTTTCCCATCACGTGACTGCTTACTTGATATATCACCTGACTCCTTTTCTTGCTTACTTGACCGTCTTCTTGTCATCCTAGGAGCACCAGCTCATTTCTAGGACCGTTGTACTTGTTTCTGCTATCTTTAGTTCACCAGCTCATAACTAGGATCTCTCTCCTAGTTATTCATCATTCCTACTAACTACTGTACTTGTTTTCCATCATTACTAGTACAGGTACTAGTAGTATTATTCCTTAGTCATGGTAGCTGCCCTCATGTATATAAGCTGGTCTTATTTCTAGAGTTGGGCCTTAAGCCTGACTTGGTTTAATACCCAAATCTTGTTGCTTCCACTGTGAGACTCTTAAGTCTTTTCTTTCATTTCTTGAGTCATCTCAAAAGTTCCCATTGAGACTCTCCTTTCCTCTTACTCATCTCCCAGACCTTGGATTAAGTTCCACTTCATCCTTTTACCCCCTACATTGTGCTAAGGGTTAGCAGTCCCTTGCAACTACGCTTTGCTGCCACTTGTATCTTTTGCACATGTCACGCCTTAAGGTTCTTGGACCTTAACACTAGTTGGTTGATGTATCTAGTCAAGCATGTAAGCACTACTCATGTCTCCTTTCGGTGCCTTTTGTCTGACTCCCCACAGTCTCTTCATACGGCTCTCCCGTGCAAGACCAATCGTTTTCATCTATTTTGGCTCTTTCCAGTCTTTCATTTCCGACATTGCCGGTATCACCCATCACCCATCGTCGCCACCTGCCTCTGAGCTGCGCTTGCAAAATACCTTGCATTCTTGCAGCGTGGCCTTAGCATCATCGTTTGAGGCAATGCTGCCTCTTCCATGTCTGACATCACCCATTACCGCCCACCTATCAACTGCGCTATAACACTCTCTTGCGGTGTTGCCAACTTCGCTTCAATTCCATCATTTGACATTTGCATTCGTAATCCCTTCTCCCTTATTTGCTATGAATGTACATTCTCTCTGATGTAGATACTTCCGCCTCCTATCCATTGTGGAGTGCAGTTACTATGTCTCAGTGAATCTTAACTTGTGCCAGCCCCTCTGTCTGAAATCCCTCAGCATGCTTGTCTCTCTTGTCCACACCTGACATTCCTTCTAACTAGCTCTAGCGATCTTATCCGAAAAATCCCCTTTCCTTGACTTCCCAGACTGAGATCAACTTGCCATTCATCTTGTCAGGTCGTAGTGGCCCGCAGCGCATCAACCAGAAGCTGCTATGTTCGCAGTTTGAGTCACTTGCTTCTCCTCTTGTCCAGCGTACTGTCAAGCCGTGTAAGGCAGAGGCTGATGCTGGAGTCAAATCCTCAGATATTAACAAGATCATCCTTGTGGGTGGTGTGATGTGTATGCCAAAGGTGGTCGAAACCGTCAAGACTAGTCTTGGTTGCGAGCCCTCCAAGGCTGTCAACCCCGATGAAGCTGTGGCTATCGGTGCTTCCATTCGGGGTGGTGTCCTTGCTGGGAATGTCACCGATATTCTTCTCCTCGATGTCACGCGCTTATTACTTGGTATGTCATCCTGTTTAATGGTGTTAACCTGGGTCCTGGGGATTGATCAAGGTAACATGCAAGTGGCTCGAAACCGGGTTCAACGCGAGACTAGAAGGACTAGAGCATAAGGATCCGGACTAGAGCATAAGGATCCAGACTAGAGCATATATTGTTGCCATAGAAGTAACTAGATCTAGGATAAAATACTAGGATGACTAGAATTCGAAAATTAACCTGGACCCGGACTAGAGTGACTAGAGTGACTAGATCTAGTAGATCTAGTCACTCTAGTCACTCTAACCCGTTGTGATTTTGCTGATGAATCATGCTATTGTCGTTGATTATCTTACGTTCATTCAGTCCATACACTTCGAAGACTTCGGTGTTAGGGATCTTCAAGAGGAGCATTCCCGCGTTTCAGTGTCCTCTGGTCAGCCATCAGTTTTGGGATTTAATTGCATTTCTTGAATCTCTCTCGATGGCGACTGAGGATCAACGTCTCCGCGCACTTACCTCCGCGTCTTATATGACCGACATGGCCGAAATTGAACGGACTATCGAGCCTTGTCGACTTCTGCTTGCTTCTTTCCACCATAGCAATATCTTTAACCCAATTGCCGTCAATGTATTGGGCACTCTCCTCCAACGGGCCTTTTGGTTTACAAATAACATCGAATACGTCAACGAGGCGATTTCGGTTTTTCGGGAGGGCCTCAACTTGCCTGATGCGGAGCTTTTTGGATTTGTCATATAACTCAAAGTCCTTTCTACCCGTTTCTACCTATGCCGCTCCAGAGATGACTTTGATGAAATCATGCAACTATACCAAATGGCCGTCAATGACGGAGGCTTCAAGGTCGCTGACTGGTTCAGTTTTTCATGTCAATGGGCACTAGTTGCACGAATGCATGGTCACCCCTGCACGCCAACCGCATATCACTACGCTCTCTCATTGATGCAGGACTCTCTTACGTTTGCCCCAACTGTTGACATCCAGCACTCCCGACTTGTCGCGATGCGCAACGATTACGAGACCCTGCCATTAGACTACGCATCCTACGATGTTCACACAGGTCAACTCCATAGAGCCGTCGAAACGCTGGAACGAGGGAGAGCGTTGATCTGGTCCGAAATGCGCGGCCTTCGTTCCTCAATCGACCAACTTCGCGCATCTGACTCCGAATTAGCCGACGAGCTTGCTGCGATCAACCAGAATCTTGAGGTACTGACCTTGACCTTCGGACAAAACAACTATGGTGATGGTGGGGAAGAGTGCCCTGAAGGGATGGATCCATTTGGCCGTCTCGTTGTGAGGCAACGCGGGTTGTTGGATGATCGTGACAAACTCATTTCACAGATTCGAACACGGAAAGGATTGGAGTCCTTCTTGAAACCGCCGTCGTTTGACCTTCTCCGTTCTGCTGCTGTGCGTGTACCGTCATCGTCATCAACCAATGTAGATGGCGTTCGGACATCACCATTCTCCTTCGTGACTCTCCCTCCCTCATTCCCACGGCCAACGATTTCTATGACCGAGCAAACAAACCACCCGAGCAGTTATCAGGTGCGAGGGAGAAAGGCCTCGATTCAGTCGAATATGAGGACGCTCTCTGCTCTGTACTTAAGGAACTCTATGACCTCGTAGGTCGGCCAGTGATTCAAAGGCTCGACGAATTACACATACCAGAACAATCTCGGGTGTGGTGGTGTCCAACATCTGCGTTTTGCTCTCTTCCACTTCATGCTATGGGACCAATTCCATCTGAGATGATCTGACCCTAGCCCTCCTCGACATTTCCTCGACCTGTACATCCCATCTTACACGCCAACTCTTTCTGCTCTTATCGAATCCAGCAAATTGGGGTCACAGAGGTTAGGGAAGCCTTCACTACTCCTCGTCTTACAGCCAGATGAATCTATGGCAGACGCATTGGACGAGATGCACGTCGTGAGGTCTATCAATACTCAGGTGAAAACGCTCATCTCGGCGAGGGCGACACCCACTGACCATCATGGGAGTATCCCCTACGGAAGGAGATGCGCCACTACTGCTGAGATTGGCTAAAGCACGGCCGCTTGATGGAAGACAGGGTCAAGACGGCGAATTCGGACTGGGGCGCCTCGGGCGGTGAGCATCACGTGGTTCGGCAGTACTGTCACATTCAGAGATTGGCGGGCCGGGTTCGGCTTTCGACGCTCGTTTCCGGGGGTAGCGCGTGTGCCATCCTTACAAGAGTAGTATGGCCACGTTTCCGCGGTGAGTTACACCGTGACCGTACACGCGTTAAAGGCGTGGGCTCGAATTGCTGTCACCGCAGGGACATCCATTCCGACTCGTGTCTTTCTTCCGCAACACCCCAAATCACCAATTGTCCGGCCTATGAATGACCGTAAGTTCCAAATCTAATCCCCAATGTTTTAGGCCATCCTGCAGTCTGAAGTATCTTACTAACGATTCCATCTTTTCAGATCCTCTCCATGAACTTGATAGAGCTATTGCTGAATTTCGACATGACGTTACGACATTACCGAGAGCTAGTCCTGAGCGCATCGGCAGTATCAAAGCCCTGGCAGGCGAACTGGCTCAGCGCTACCTTTTGTTAGGACAAGTAGACGATCTCGAACAATCAATCCTCTGCTTCACAGAAGCGATATTCCTCCCCCCCCATTGGGATAGACGCTGCCCGAACATCGCCCAAGATCTATGGTCCACTGCAAAACTCCTTTTTTTCCAGGCAACTCGCCATATGGATCCCGAAGATCTCAAGCATCCTGTTATCTACCTAAGATACCTCTACGGACAGTCTCCCGAAGCATTCAATATCTCACCCGATGAGGTCAAAGAAACTCTCGTGTGTGCGTTGGCACTTCAAGCCGAGTTGGAGCTTGGAGACGTGATGCAAGACATTGAGGAGATGGCGGACCTTTTCTTCGAGCTTCTTAACTCGGACACCTGGACGACCTCGACTGACACAATCACTTTATTTGCTAAAGTAGTTAAACACCGATATGGAAGACGGGAAACAGGGAAAGAACCTCCCGCAAAGGTCATATATTGCCTAAGGAAGGCGAAAAGTCGCCTACCCGATTCGGACGAACTCTCCATCGCACTCGCCTGCACCCTTCTCGACCGCTTCTTTATAACGTATTCAAACGATGATTATGAAGAAGGAACAGTCATCCTGGACAAGATTTTCACTTCTCATACTCCCGGGGATGACCCAAGTCAATACCAACATGCGTTAATGATTATTGTCGCGTTCGCAGAAGCTCGATTGCTTGTGTCTGGGAGGCCGGAGCATTTGGAGGAGGCGATATACCGCGTACGGAACTGGCTCGCTTGGATTCCCCTTGAAGATCCCGATCGTCCTTTTCTCGTTAGTTATCTCACATCCCTTCAGTCTAAACGGTTCGAGGACTTCGGTGTTGCGGACCTTCAAGAGAATCGTTCTCTCGATCCAGAGTTCTTTGGCCAGCCATCATTTTGGGATGTTATTGCACCTCTTCAATCCCCCTCGATGGCGACCGAGAGCCAACGTCTCGACGCACTCTGCTCCGCTTTTCGCATGACTGACATGGTCGAAATTGAAGCGGCCATCAAGCCTTGTCGACTTCTGGTTGCTTCTTTCCACCCTAGCGATCCATATAAATACGTTGGATGCGGTGTATTAGGCAAACTCCTCTTCCGTGCCTATTCGTATGCAAATAACATCGAATACCTCAACGAATCGATTTCGGTTCTTCGAGAGGGTCTCAACTTACCTGCTGCGGAGCGTTTCGCACTAATCCCAGTACTCATTAACTCCCTTTCTACCCGTTTCAACCTACGCCGCTCCAGAGAGGACCTCGATGAAATCATGCAACTATACCAAATGTTCGCCGATCGCAGAGGTATTAAGAGTCCTCTCCGGTTCGAGTATTCATGTGAATGGGCGCAAGTTGCACGAATCCATGGTCACCCCTCCACCTCAACCGCATATGGCTACGCGCTCTCATCAATGCAGGAATCTCTTACATTTGCCCCAACTGTTGACATACAGCACTCCCGACTTGTCGCGATGCGCAACGATTATGAGACGCTGCCATTAGCTTGCGCATCCTACCAAGTCCACACAGGTCATCTCCAGAGCGCCGTCGAAACCCTCGAACGAGGAAGGGCATTGATCTGGTCCGAAATGCGCGGCCTTCGTTCCTCGATCGACCAGCTTCGCGTGTCACACCCTGATTTAGCAGACAAGCTTGCTGCGATTAACCAGGACATCGAGGTGCGGGCCTTGACCCCAGCGCAGAGCAACTATGGTGATGATGGGGAAGAGGGTGTTGGTGGGATGGACCCATTTGGCCGTCTTGTCGTGCGGCAACAGGGGTTGTTAGATGATCGTGACAAACTCATTTCGCAGATCCGGGCACGGAAAGGATTGGAGTCCTTCTTGAAACCACTGTCCTTTGACGATCTCCGTTGTGCTGCTGTGCTTGGACCAGTGATCGTGATCAACCACAGCAGATGGCGTTCGGACATCATCATCCTCCTTTATGACTCACCTCCCTCCCTCATTCCTACGGCTTATGATTTCTATGACAGGGCGAACAAGCTGCGAGATCAGTTATTAGGCGCGAGGAAGGAAGGCCTCGAATCAGTCAAATACGAGGACGCTCTCCGTTCCGTACTCAAGGAACTCTATGAGTTTGTAGGTCGGCCAGTGATTCAAAGGCTCAATGAATTGGACGTACCAGAACAATCTCGAGTTTGGTGGTGTCCAACATCTGCGTTTTGCTCTCTTCCACTTCATGCTATGGGTCCAATTCCATCTGGCTCTGACTCTCCTCGATATTTCCTCGACCTGTACATTCCATCGTACACCCCAACACTTTCCGCTTTGGTTGAATCCAACAGATCGGGGTCACACATTTTAGGAAAGCCTTCACTTCTCCTCGTCGTCCAGCAAGATGAATATATGAAAGCAGCATTGGGCGAGACGCGCGTCGTACAGTCTATCAATACTCAGGTGAAAACACTCAACTCGGCGAGGGCGACACCCCCTGCCGTGCTGAAGCGCCTCCAGGATCACCGGTTCGTGCATATCGTATGCCATGGAAAACTCGAACCAGGGAAGCCGTTCGACTCTTCCTTCAAGCTCTACGGGGGCAATCGGCTTTCGTTGCTAGACGTCATTCGATCTCGACTTCCCAATGCCGAATTTGCGTTCCTTGCCGCTTGTCACACGGCAGAGCTAACGGACGGGAGCCTTTCAGACGAGGCGCTGCATCTGACTGCTGCGATGCAGTATTGTGGATTCCGGAGTGTTGTCGGGACGATGTGGGCGATGGCAGACAAGGATGGGCCACATCTGGCCCGGAATTTCTATGACTCGGTATTCCCGCCAGAGGAGAGCCAAGGGGCATGTTATTATGAGAGAACGGCGGAAGGACTTCGAGATGCTGTGATAAACTTGCGCGGAAGGATAGCAGGTGAGGAAGGGAGTTTGGAGCGTTGGGTGAATTTTGTGCATTATGGTGCATGATGCGGCGTTGTCAGTTAGTAGTCGTGCTCATCTTGTAGAGGTATAGGGACTAACTACTGGCTTGCAGAATAGTGCTGCGAGGACGCGGTTGTTGTGGGGCATCTGGCTACTATGGTCACTGGGTTTTACCTTGGATACAACTTTGACCGGTTATCTACTTACCCTAGTTCGGTTTATTGTCAGGCCCATCTACTTTGACTGCTGGTATGAATGACATGGGAAAGTATGTTATCGGTGCACATTTACTAGACAATATGAGACTTAGACTCAGCAGACAATGGCTCGTGTTATGGATCAACGTGATTGGGCAGTGAGACACATGACAGATCAGGGAGTGGACTCCGGGTGTCCGTGGCCATCTTCACCCATGGAGGCGTCAATGCAAGAGTGGTACAATGAATGCGCAGGTTGTGACTTATGAAATGGGCAGATAAAAGAAAAGAGTGAGATAATGCAGAGTAGATGTACTTGTTTCGCCCTGGGCTCGAGATCATCCCTCTTCTCAACTGACTTCTCATATTATGGCGCCTCCTTGGTTGACCTCAAGTGGTTGATCATATCGCTGAAATCGCCACGACGTTGCACACTCGACGTCGGGCATGCTCACAGATCGGCATGGTACTGGCGCCCGATGGAAACAGGGAGAGACGCGGACCAGCCACCCTGTAATAGAAAAAATGATCGTCGTCACCTGTGTCCGAGAGCCAAAGCGAGTACGCATATTTAGATGAAAAGAGCTGTGATTCCTGCATCTTGCAGTGATCGCAACGCCTCGCGTGCCAAGGGCGCGCATGTGTCGTTCTTCCCCTTCAGGATTCCGTGGTCGTCCAACGCTCAGCGTGACTTCCTCGTCCTTTGGTGTCCATGGCCCCCGAGGGAAGCGCGGGACCAGGTTTTCGCTCGACTCCGCACCGAGCACGTTGCGCACAGCCGTGGCTGTGGCACGGCACTGAGACGAAAAGGAAGATGAAGACGCATTCGACCATCATGAGAGTATCTCCCACGGAAGGAGATGCGCCACTACTGCTGAGATTGGCTAAAGTACGGCCGCTCGATGGAAGACAGGTCAAGACGGCGAATTCGGACTCGGGCGCCTCGGACGCCGAGCATGACGTGGTTCGGCAGTACGGTCATGTTCAGAGATACGCGGGCCGGGTTCGGCGGGCAACGCTCATTTCCGAGGGTAGCGCGTATGCCATCCTTACAAGAGTATGGCCACATTTCCACGGTAAGTTACATCGTGACCGTACACGCGTCAAAGGTGTGGGCTCGAATCGCTGTTACCGCAGATACATTGAATGGCAGACGTCGTGTCTGCGTGTGAGTTCAAGAAATAAAGGATGGGTGAAAAGATAGAGTAAGATCCAGGCCGTGTTCCTGAGAGTCCGAGAGCGCGCCGTGGGGTAGATCGAAGGTCGGACGGCAAGTAGTGATTGTGCGTCCGCTAGCGGTCGTATTCAAGCGAGAGGGAATGGAAGGGATGGGCTTCGGTTGCCCGGCACACACACGAGAAAGGGGGGAATCTTGGGCCACAGTTGCCTGCTTTTCAGCAAGGTGGGTGCACGGATATTTATATGTTTGGGCTGACGCGATTAAGAACAAGTATGCTACTAACGAGTGAGTAGAAAATGAGGAAAAAGGAAGGTAAAAAGGGGATTGGTCTTGCCGGCGACAGACCCGCGCGGCGACGTTCGATATCCCAAATTGCATGTAAAAGAGTGAATTGTTTCAAGGGCGCGACGGTGAGCGTGAGGTCGAATAAGGGAATGCTAAGGTAAGGAGGAAGTGAGCGGATGTTCTGATAAGAAAAGAAAGTAATAAATGTACGAAGGCGCATGGAGACCTATGAACAATGCTCCTTATCCAACAAGGCCGTGGTGCTTGGGCCTACTTTGCCGTCCTTGAGGCGGCACACGACTCTTGTGCTGGCGACTCTGGGCGATCTGAGTGTTGTTGGTAGGGAGATTTGAGGCGAGATATGTCGGAATATGGGCATGACAAGGGAATGGTGTCGATTGCAAGGCGATGGAGGCGGAGGAAGAGGCGAAGGGACGAGGCATGCTTGTAAAGGGAACGTTGACGTGTCGAGCCGCAGGCGCAGAAGCCGTCACATGGTCAAAAATGGGCCGAGTCCGAAGCCAGCGCGAGTCCACACCTTACACCTCCTGGGGGGTTTAAATCTCGACCCTCCTGGGTCGACTCGTCGGTAATTGATCGTTGGTCACCAAGGCTGCCTGCTAATGGTAAGGAAGGGCATGCTTTGTGAGTGAAACGAGTGGATGCGTCATCTGACAAGTTGGGAGGGGCACGCACGAGATCGGGGCTGACAGGTTGAGTGACTTGCACGACTTTAATTGGGAGCGAAAGGTGCCGCATCTGTTGGGAGCGTCGGGGCGGTTCTCCAGTCTGAGGCGGGGGAGACGAAGTTGCACAGTCACGGACAGAGAGTATGGAGATTGCTGGCACGCGTCCGGTACCAGGGCGTGAGGCGAGATAGGTCCTCTGCGCCGGGTTAGTGGGGTCACACACTGAGACTTCTACTTCGCTGGTGGGGAGATCTTTGAACCGGAAGAGTGCCGTCCGCTGAAAAGGCCGGGCTAAGAGGAACGACGCGTGCTCGACGACGTGCGCATTGACTTTGAAAGACAAATTGCCAACCTGCAACGTGAGATTCTCGGCGCATCCTACTGTCCAGTTTGTAGCGCCATTTGCTCCTTCCATTTCGACAAGTCGCTGATAATTAATGCAAGCTCCGAGCGATTGCACGATGTCATGTCGGATGACGTTAATCTCTGAGCCAGTGTCAAGGATAGCTGGTGCCTTGAGGCTGCTGTTGACGAGTACGTCGATCTCTTGCAGCGGAAAACAGAAGGCGGATGGCTGGTGCGAGAAGCAGTCGGAGGTGTCCTCATGTTTCGTGGTGATCCACGCGGCCGATGGGGAGGTTTGCGCATCCTCTACAGGTCCTACCTCGTACTCGTTGGTCTTGACACGTCACACCTTGAGTTTCTCGGTGACGTTCTTGCGAATGGCGGGGCTGACAGCGAAGATGTGAGCGGGCGTGGTGAGGGACAGCTTGCCTTGCATGAGGTAGTCTTCCAGTTCCGACAAAAGCCGCTGATCTTTGGCGTTGGAGTGGTATCGGTACTGCACGTTGGGCCGAGAGCTGCCGGAGCTGGTGGCGGGTGCTTGCGTCGGTGGAGGTGGCACTGAGAGCTCTGGGGCTTTGCTCACTTTGTCCCCTCGTTTCTTCTTTTCGGTGGCGAATACCTTGAAGATGTCGTGCGAAAACTCGTCTTCATCCTTGTCTGCAGTGGTGCTTTCCCTGACTTGCAAGATATGTGATTCGATTACCTCCTCGATTCGGCCAGCGGAAGCGTTGCGGGAGTCGAAGTGTGGCGGTGAGTCTCGTGTGAAGACCGCGCGCGTTTGTGCCGGAGTCAAGTCGGGGGCAGTCTGCGAAGTTAGCCATGCGTCGATACTCGCCTTCAGTCCTCGCTTGGTGCTGTCGAAGGGGATCGGTTGTCTGTTCGGTAGGTGGATCCGGTCGTTGACGATGGAGGCTCGTCCCGATTTGACATATTCATCCGCAATGGCGCACTTGCGAACTTGGTGGTCTTCGGCGTGGCAGAAAGCGCAAGTCCCAGGCTGGGGACCGAAACGGAAAAAGGAGGCGGTACCGCTTGTATTGACGGAAGGAGCAGGTGCGGTCGATGCTGATGCTGTGTTTTGCGCGCTCCACGGCTGCGGCGGCGAAGGTGGCGGGGCTGTAGATTGGTATGAGTAGGCAATGGCGGGGGAACCAGCTCTGTACTCTGGTTTGGGAATGCCGAACATGGCGTCAGGGAAGCGGTTTGCGCATTGCGTGAATAAGATTGCGTAGCTCTTTTCTCGCACCGAGAGGTTGTGAAGTCGACCAACCATATCCTCCAACTCCCCGTCGTTGCTCCCGCGTTGATTATCCTTGAATCGCACGGTTCTAGTCTCGATGCGCTGCGACGAGTGTCAGTGCGCTCGGCTTGGCTGGTCTTCTTCATCGCTGTACTGTGCCTCATCATCTCCGGAGTCTTGACGATTGGGGGAGGGATCGCGTGCCCGTCTGCGCCCAGAAGCGCGTCCGTCGCGTTCGGACTCTCGCTCGTCGCGCGCGCTGCGCTCTGTCCTTCGCTTTCGCGCGTGGTCGGAATCGTTTCGTTGTGGGAGCGGCTCCTGTAGAAGGAAGTCATCGTCACCTGAAAATACAGCTCTTGCAACCTTGAGGACGTCCTTGATGTTGAAGACTTGCCCTTTCAGCTTGTCCGGTTGTTTGGCGATGGGGCGTTTGTGCAGTTTTTGGCGGTCCTCGGGGTAGAATCCGCGCCAGAAGATGGCGTTATACTCACCTTTAGTTATCCGGCCCGACTCAAGGAGGGTTTTACTGAGTGTGTTGAATTTGCGGTGATAATTGATGACATCGGTCTCATCGTCCATGCGCTTCCGGGCGTACTTGTTGGCAAAGTCCAGTAGCTTCTTCTTTGAAAACTGGCCTTCGGCGGAGGGGTTGACATATTCTTGGCATAGCTCATCGCGGAAGTCGTTCCAGTTGCGGTCGATGTATCCTGGTAGCGCTTCCCAAACGTGGCGTTGAGAGCGGTCGACGTACCGAATGACCGTTTCCACCTTCTGTAGGCTGGTGAGGCCACATTTATCCGCTAACTCCTCGAACTCGTCCAAGAAATCCTCCACCGGATGTTCGACTTCGCCCGAGAAGCGCGGCGCAAGCTTGGATCACGTGGACGACACGGCGGCAACGCCTTGTGCTGGTGCGTAAGCCATAACTGGCACGACTTGAGGGATAGGCGGGAGTGGCGGCGAAGGTCTTGCACGCTGAATTCGTCGCACGGGCTGAGGCGGTGTTTGGGACTGGCGCTGGAGGGGTGGTGGAGGATGCGGAAGAGATTGCTTGTTGTCGGAGGAAGACAGCTCGAAGTTGTCAGCGACGGGAGGGAGCTGCTGAGGTTGAACGTTGGTGTCTTCGACTTGACTAGGCGGAGGTGCGTGCGGCTGTAAGTCATCGGATCCAAATGCGTCGAAGTCTGGACGAGACAGGGGTGGATCAGTTGTGTAGTGTGGAGGTGGTACGTATCGTGCAGGGGATGACGGAATGTTGTCTGATTCAGGCGTTGTCGGTGTGGTGGGGTCGGGCGGGCTTGGCCAGAATGCCGAGGCGAAGTTGACCACGAATTCGGATACGGGAATGGATGAGGTGAGAGGAGTGGATATGGCTATGAGAGCACGCTGGAATTGGTTGAATGGGCTTGAAAAGGGCTGAGGTGACTTATGAAATGAGCAGATAAAATAAAAGAGTGAGATAATGCAGAGTAGACGTACTTGTTTCGCCCTGGGCTCGAGACCATCCCTCTTCTCGACTGACTTCTCATATTACGGCGCATCTGTGGTTGACCTCAAGCTGTTGATCATATCGCTGAAATCGCCACGACGTTGCACGCTCGACGTTGGGCGTGCTCACAGGTCGGTACGGTGCTGGCGCCCGACAGAAACGGTAGTAGACGCGGACCAGCCACCCTGTAATAGAAAAAATCGTTGTCGTCAACGGTGGCCGAGAGCCAAAGCCAGTACGCATAATTAGATGAAAAGAGCTGTGATTCCTGCCTCTGGCAGTGATCGCAACGCCTCGCGTGCCGAGGGCGCGTACGTGTCATTCTTCCCCTTCAGGATTCCGTGGTCGTCCAACGCTCAGCGTGACTTCCTCGTCCTTTGGCGTCCATGGCCTCCGAGGGAAGCGCGGGACCAACTTTTCGCACGACTCCGCACCGAGCACGTTGCGCACAGCCGTGGCTGTGGCACGGCGCTGAGACGAAAAGGGAGATGAAGACGCATTCGACCATCATGAGAGTATCTCCCACGGAAGGAGATGCGCCACTACTGCTGAGATTGGCTACAGCACGGCCACTTGATGGAAGACAGGTCAAGACGGCGAATTCGGACTGGGGCGCGAGCATCACGTGGTTCGGCAGTATGGACACGAGGGCGGACGTTCACGTTCAGAGATAGGCGGGCCGGGCTCGGCTTGCAACGCTCGTTTCCGAGGGTAGCGCGTATGCCATCCTTACAAGAGTATGGCCACGTTTCCGCGGTAAGTTCCACCGTGACCGTACACGCGTCAACGGCGTGGGCTCGAATTGCTGTTACCGCAGGGACATCCATTCCAACTCGTGTCTTTCTTCCGCAACACCCCAAATCACCAATTGTCCGGGCTATGAGTGACCTACAACGTAAGTTCCAAATTTAATCCACAATGTTTTGGGCCATCCTGCGGTCTGAAGTATCTTACTAACCACACCATCTTTTCAGATCGTCTCCATCATCAACTTAATGGCCATGTTACTAAATATCGACATATCCTCACGACATTACCGAGAGCTAGTCCTGAGCGCCACGGCTGTATCAAATCCCTGGCAAGCGCACTGGTTCACCGCTACAATTTGTTAAGACAAGTAGATGATCTCGAACAATCAATCCTCTGCCTCACAGAAGCGATATTCCTCCCGCCCCATTGGGATAGACGCTTCCCGAACATCGCTCAAGCTTTACGTTCCACCGCACAACTCCTTTTGATCCGGGCAACTTGCAATGAGCATCCCGAAGATGTCAAGCGTCCCGTTATCTACCTAAGATACCTCCGCGGACAGTCTCCCGAAGTATTCAATATCTCACCCGACGAGGTCAAAGAGAGTCTCATGGGTGCGTTGGCACTCCAAGTTGGGTTGGAGCTTGGAGACGTGATGCAAGACATTGATGAGATGGCGGACCTTTTCCTCGAGCTTCTTAACTCGGACACCTGGACGATCTCGACCATCACTTTATTTGCTAGAATGGTTAGACTCCGATGTCACAGATGGGAAAAGGGGAAGGAACCTCCCGCAAAGGTCATAGATTGCCTACGGAAGGCGAAAATTCGCCTACCCGATTCGGGCGAACTCTCCATCACACTCTCTTGCACCCTTTTCGACCGCTTCAGAACATCGTATTCGGACGATGATTACGAAGAAGGAACAGTGATCCTGGACAAGATTCTCACTTCTCATACCCCCGGGGATGACCCAAGTCAATACCGGGGAGCGTTAATGATTATTGCCGGGTTCGCACAGGTCTGATTTACTGTGTCTGGGAAGCCGGAGCATGTGGAGGAGGCGATGTACCGCTTACGGAACTGGCTCCCTTGGATTCCTCTTGAAAATCCCAAACGTCATCTGTTCGTTAGGAATCTCACATTCCTTCAGTCTATACGCTTCGTGGACTTCGGTGTTGGGGACGTTCAAGAGAATAGTCCGTTCGATTCAGTGTTCTCTGACTGGCCATCATTTTGGGATGTTATTGCACCTCTTCAATCCCCTTCGACGGTGACCGAGACGCAACGTACCGACGCACTCTTCTCCGCTCTTCGCATGACTGACATGATCGAAATTGAAGCGGCCATCGAGCCTTGTCGACTTCTGGTTGCTTCTTTCCACCCTAGCGATCCATTTAGATCCGGTGGCGTCGCCGTATTAGGCAATCTCCTCTTCCGTGCCTCTTCGTTTGGAAATAACATTGAATACCTCAACGAGGCGATTTCAATTCTTCGGGAGGGTCTCAACTTACCTCATGCAGAACGTTGGGGAGTAGTCCCAGTACTCATTAAATCCCTTTTTGTCCGTCTCAACCTACAGGACTACAGAGGAGACCGCGAAGAAATCATGCAACTATTCCAAATGTTCGCCGATCACAGAGGTACCAAGAGTCCTGATCGGTTCCGGTATTCATGTCTATGGGCGCAACTTGCACGAATCCATGGTCACCCCTCCACCTCAACCGCATATGACTACGCGCTCTCATTAATGCAGGAATCTCTTACATTCGCCCCAACTGTTGACATACAGCACTCCCGACTTGTTTCGATGCGCGACGATCACGAGACCCTGCCATTAGACTGCGCATCCTACCAAGTCCACACGGGTCAACTCCAGAAGGCCGTTGAAAACCTGGAACGAGGAAGAGCCTTGATCTGGTCCGAAATGCGCGGTCTTCGTTCCTCGATCGACCAACTTCGCGCGTCACACCCCGAATTAGTAGACAAGCTTGCTGCGATCCATCAGGACCTCGAGGTGCTGGCCTTGACCTCGGCGCAGAACGACTATGGTGATGGTGGGGAAGAGGGCGTTGAAGGGATGGACCCATTTGGCTGTCTCGTTGTGCGGCAACAGGGGTTGTTAGATGATCGTAACGAATTCATTTTGCAGATCCGAGCACGAAAAGGACTAGAGTCCTTCTTGAAACCGCCGACCTTCGACAATCTCCGTTCTGCTGCTGTGCGTGGACCCGTCGTCATCATCAACCACTCCAGATGGCGTTCGGACGTCATCATTCTCCTTCATGACTCTCCCCCCTCCCTCATTCCCACGGCCAACGATTTCTATGAACGAGCGAACAAGCTGCGCGATCAGCTATTAGATGGAAGGAAGAAAGACCTCGATTCGGTCGAATACGAGGACGCTCTCCGTTCCGTACTCAAGGAACTCTATGAGCTCGTAGGTCGGCCAGTGATTCAAAGGCTCAACGAATTACACATACCAGAACAATCTCGGGTTTGGTGGTGTCCGACATCTGCGTTTTGCTCTCTTCCACTTCATGCTATGGGTCCAATTCCACCTGACTCTGACCCCCCTCGATATTTCCTCGACCTGTACATCCCGTCGTACACGCCAACACTTTCCGCTTTAATCGAATCCAACAAATTGGGGTCACGGACGTCAGGCAAGCCTTCACTTCTCCTTGTCGTACAGCAAGATGCATCTATGAAAGCGGCATTGGGCGAGACGCGCGTCGTACAGTCTGTCAACACTCAGGTGAAACCCCTGATCTCGGCCAGGGCGACACCCCCTGCCGTGCTGAAACACCTCCAGGATCACCGGTTTGTGCATATTGTATGTCACGGACTACTCGAACCAGGGAAGCCGTTCGAGTCTTCGTTCAAGCTCTACGGGGGCAAACGGCTTACGCTACTGGACATCATTCGATCTCGACTTCCCAATGCCGAATTTGCGTTCCTTGCTGCTTGTCACACGGCACAGTTGACAGATGGGAGCCTTTCAGACGAGGCGCTGCATCTGACTGCTGCTATGCAGTACTGTGGATTCCGGAGTGTTGTTGGGACGATGTGGGCGATGGCAGACAAGGATGGGCCACACCTGGCCCAGAACTTCTACGAGTCAGTGTTCTCGGTAGAGGAGAGTCAAGGGGTATGTTATTATGAGAGAACTGCGGAAGCACTTCGAGATGCTGTGATAAAACTGCGCGGAAGGACGGGGGGAGGGATGACGTTGGAGCGTTGGGTAAACTTCGTGCATTATGGTGCATGATTCGGCGTTGTCAGTTAGTAGTCGTGTTCATCTTGGAGAGGTATAGGGACTAACCACTGGCTTGTATAATAGTGCTGCGTTGACGCAGTTGTTGTAGGGCACCCTGCTCCTATGATTACTGAAGTTTACCTTGGGTACAACTTTGACTCGTTTGTCTAGTTACCCTAGTTCGTTTTATTATCAGGTTCGCCCACTCTGACTGCCGGTATGAGTGACATGGGAACGTATATTATTGGTGCATGTTTACTAGCGAATGTAGTTTAGAGACAATGTAGATCAGCGTGATCGAACAGTGAGATATCTGACACATCAGAGAGTGGACTCCGGCGTCAGTGGTCACATTCACCCATGGGGGCGTCAATGTAGGGGCGGTACAATGAATGCGCAGGTTATGACTTATGAAATGGCAGATAAAAGAGTGAGATAATACAGAGTAGACGCACTTGCTTCGCCTGTGCTCGAGTTCGTCCCTCTCTTCAACCGATTTCTCATATTGCGGCACTGTGGTCGACGTCAAGCTATTCATCATATAGCTGAAATTCCGTCACGATGTTGCATGTCCGACACAAGGCGTGCTCGCAGGCCGGTACGGTACTGGCGCCTGACAGAAACGGTGGTAGACGCGGACCAGCCACCCTGTAATATAACAAATCGTCGTTGTCAACGGTGGTCGAGAGCCAGAGCGAGTACGCATATTTACATGAAAAGAGCTGCGATTCCTGCCTCTTGCACAGATCGCAACGCCTCGGGTGCCAAGGGCGCACATGTGTCGTTCTTCCCCTTCAGGATTCCATGGTCGTCCAATGCTCAGCGTGACTTCCTCGTCCTTTGGCGTCCATGGCCCCTGAAAGAAGCACGGGACCAGCTTTTCGCTCGACTCCGCCCCGAGCACGTTGCGTACACCCGTGGCTGTGGGACGGCGCCAAGACGAAAAGGGAGATGAAGACGCATTCGACTATCATGAGAGTATCTCTCACGGAAGAAGATGCGCCACTACTGCTGAGATTGGCTAAAGCACGGCCGCTCGATGGAAGACAGGTCAAGAGGGCGAATTCGGCCTCGGGCGGCGAGCATCACGTCGTTCGGCAGCAGCACGGACAGTTCACGGACACGCACGACAGCGACAATGTGAGGGCAGGGTCACGTTCACGTTCAGAGATAGGCGGGCCGGGCTCGGCTTGCGACGCTCGTTTCCGAGGGTAGCCACGTATGCCATACTTACAAGAGTAGGGCCACGTTTCCGCGATAAGTTACGCTGTGACCGTCACGGTACACGCGTTAAAGGCGTGGGCTCGAATTGCTGTTACCGCAGGGACATCCATTCTGACTTGTGTCTTTCTTCCGCAAATCACCAATTGTCCGGGCTATGAGTGACCTACAACGTAAGTTCCAAATCTAATCCACAATGTTTTGGGCCATCCTACTGTCTGAAGTATCTTACTACCGATTCCATAGTATTTTCAGATCTCCATCAACTTATTACTGATTGTCGACATGACATTACGACATTACCGAGAGCTAGTCCTGAGCGCATCGGCAGTATCGAAGCCCTGGCAGGCGCACTGGTTCTGCGCTACAATTTGTTAGGACAAGTAGACGATCTCGAACAATCAATCCTCTGCCTCACAGAAGCGATATTCCTCCCACCCTATTGGGGAAGGAACATCGCCCAAAATTTATTTTTCACTGCGCAACTTCTTTTGCACCGGGAAAATATGCCACTGGAGGCCGAAGGTGTCAAGTGTGCCGTTATCTACCTGAGATACCTTCGTGGACAGTCTCCCGAAGCATTCAATATCCCACCCGATGTGGTCAAAGAAACGCTTGTGACTGCGTTGGCGTTCCAAGTTGTGTTGGAGCATGGAGGTGTGATCCAAGACATTGAGGAAATGGCGGACCTTTTCCTCGAGCTTCTTAACTCTGACACCTGGACGATCTCGACTGTCGCAACCACTTCCTTTGTTGTAGCGGTTAGGCTCCGACATCAACAATGGGGGAAAGGGAAAGAACCTCCCGCAAAGGTCATAGATTGCCTAAGGGAGGCGAAAAGTCGCCTACCCGATTTGGACGAACTTTCCATCACACTCTCTTGCACCCTTCTCGACCGCTTCTCTATATCGTTTTCAAACGATGATTACGAAGAAGGAACAGTCATCCTGGACAAGATTCTCACTTCTCATCCTCCCGGGGATGACCCAAGTCAATACCGAGAAGCGTTACAGACTATTTTCACGTTTGCAGACATCCGATTGCTTGTGTCTGGAAAGCCGGAGAATTTGGAGGAGGCGATATACCGCTTACGGAACTTGCTTCCTTGGATTCCTCTTGAAGATCCCTATCGTCCTCAGTTCGTTAGGCATCTCGCAGTCCTTCAGTCTAGACGCTTCGAGGACTTCGGCGTTGGGGACCGTCAAGAGAATCGTTCGTTCGATTCAGTGTTCTCTGGCCAGCTGTCATTTTGGGATATTATTGCACCTCTTCAGTCCCCCTCAATGGCGACCGAGGGGCAACGTTTCGAAGCACTCCGGTCCGCTGATCGCATGACTGACATGGCCGAAATTGAAGCGGCCATCGAGCCTTGTCGACTTCTGGTTGCTTCTTTCCACCCTAGCGATCCATTGAAAGTCACTGGCTTCGGCATATTAGGCAATCTCCTCTTCCGTGCCTATTCGTATGAAAATAACATCGAATACCTCAACGAATCGATTTCGGTTCTTCGAGAGGGTCTCAACTTACCTAATGCGTTGCATTCCATACTAGTCCCAGCACTCATTAACCCCCTTTTTGCCCGTCTAAACCGACGCCGCTATAGAGAAGACCTCGATGAAATCATGCAACTATACCAAACGTTCGCCGATCGCACAGGTACCAGCAGTCCTTTCCGGTTCCGCTATTCATGTGGATGGGCACAGCGTGCACGAATCTATGATCACCCCTCCACCTCAACCGCATATGGCTATGCGCTCTCATCAATGCAGGAATCTCTTACATTCGCCCCAACTCTTGACATACAGCACTCCCGACTTGTCGCGATGCGCAACAATTATGAGACGCTGCCATTAGATTGCGCATCCTACCAAGTCCACACAGGTCATCTCCAGAGCGCCGTCGAAACCCTCGAACGAGGAAGGGCATTGATCTGGTCCGAAATGCGCGGCCTTCGTTCTTCGATCGACCAACTTCGCGCGTCAGACCCCGTTTTAGCAGACAAGCTTGCTGCGATCAACCAGGACATTGAGGTGCTGGCCTTGACCTCAGCGCAGAACAACTATGACGATGGTGGGGAAGAGGGCGTTGGTGGGATGGACCCATTTGGCCGTCTTGTCGTGCGGCAACAGGGGTTGTTAGATGATCGTGACAAACTCATTTCGCAGATCCGAGCACGAAAAGGACTGGAGTCCTTCTTGAAACCGCCGACCTTCGACAATCTCCGTTTTGCTGCTGTGCGTGGCCCCATCATCATCATCAACCACTCCAGATGGCGTTCGGACATCATCATTCTCCTTCATGACTCGCCCCCCTCCCTCATTCCCACGGCCGACGATTTCTATGAACGAGCGAACAAGCTGCGCGATCAGCTATTAGATGGAAGGAAGGAAGGCCTCGATTCGGTCGAATACGAAGACGCTCTCCATTCTGTACTCAAGGAACTCTATGAGCTCGTAGGTCGGCCAGTGATTCAAAGGCTCAACGAATTACACATACCAGAACAATCTCGGGTTTGGTGGTGTCCAACATCTGCGTTTTGTTCTCTTCCACTTCATGCTATGGGACCAATTCCATCTGACTCTAGCCCTCCTCAATATTTCCTCGACCTGTACATCCCATCTTACACGCCAACTCTTTCTGCTCTTATCGAATCCAACAAATTGGGGTCGCAGACGTTAGGGAAGCCTTCACTACTCCTCGTCTTACAGCCAGATGAATCTATGGCAGACGCATTGGACGAGATGCACGTCGTGCGGTCTATCAATACTCAGGTGAAAACGCTCATCTCGGCGAGGGCGACACCCACTGCCGTTCTGGAGCGCCTCCGGGATCACCGATTTGTCCACATCGTATGCCATGGAATACTCGAACCAGGGAAGCCGTTCGACTCTTCCTTCAAGCTCTACCGGGGCAATCGGCTCACGTTGCTAGACATCATTCGATCTAGACTTCCCAATGCTGAGTTTGCATTCCTTGCTGCCTGTCACACGGCAGAGCTGACGGACGGGAGCCTTTCTGACGAGGCGCTGCATCTGACTGCCGCGATGCAATACTGTGGATTTCGGAGTGTTGTTGGGACGATGTGGGCGATGGCGGATAAGGATGGACGGGACCTTGCGAAGAACTTTTACAAGTCAGTGTTCTCGCCAGCGGGGAGCCTGGGGGTACGTTATTATGAGAGGACTGCAGAGGCACTCCGTGATGCTGTGATAAATCTGCGGAGAAGGAGAGGGAGAGGGATGACGTTGGAGCGTTGGGTGAACTTCGTGCATTATGGTGCATGATTCGGCGTTGTCAGTTAGTAGTCGTGTTCATCTTGGAGGGGTATAGTCACTAACTACTGGCTTGCAGAATAGCGCTGCGAGGACGCAGTTGTTCTAGGGCATCCTGCTCCTATGATTACTGAGTTTTACCTTGTATACAACTTTGACCGGTTATCTAGTTACCCTGGTTCGGTTTATTGTCAGGCTCGTCCACTCTGACTGCTGGTATGAATGACATGGGAAGGTATATTATCGGTGCACATTTACTAGACAATGTGAGACTTAAAACCAGTAGACAATGGCTCGTGTTATGGATCAGCATGATCGGGCGGTGAGACACATGACAGATCAGGGAGTGGACTCCGGGTGTCCGTGGCCATCCTCACCCGTGGAGGCGTCAATCCAAGAGCGGTACAATGAATGCGCAGGTTGTGACTTATGAAATGGGCAGATAAAAGAAAAGAGTGAGATAATGCAGAGTAGACGTACTTGTTTTGCCCTGGGCTCGAGATCATTCCTCTTCTCAACTGACTTCTCATATTACGGCGCCTGCGTGGTTGACCTCAAGCTGTTGATCATATCGCCGAAATCGCCACGACGTTGCACGCTCGACGTTGGGCGTGCTCACAGGTCGGTACGGTACTGGGGCCAGACAGAAACGGTGAGAGACGCGGACTAGCCACCCTGTAATAGAAAAAATGTTTGTCGTCACCGGTGGCCGAGAGCCAAAGCGAGTACGCATATTTAGACGAAAAGAGCTGTGATTCCTGCGGCTTGCAGGGATCGCAACGCCTTGTGTGCCAAGAGCGCGCATGTGTCGTTTCTTCCCCTTCAGAATTCCGTGGTCGTCCAACGCCCAGCGTGACTTCCTCGTCCTTTGGTGTCCATGGCCCCTGAGGGAAGCGCGGGACCAGGTTTTCGCTCGACTCCGCACCGAGCACGTTGCGCACAGCCGTGGCTGCGGCACGGCGCTGAGACGAAAAGGAAGATGAAGACGCATTCGACCATCATGGGAGTACCTCTCACGGAAGAATATGCGCCACTACTGCTGAGATTGGCTAAAGCACGGCCGCTCGATGGAAGACAGGTCAAGACGGCGAATTCGGACTGGGGCGCCTCGGGTGGCGAGCATCACGTGGTTCGGCAGTACGGTCACGTTCAGAGATAGGCGGGCCGGGTTCGGCTTGTGAGGCTCGTTTTCCGAGGGTAGCACGTACTTGAGCACGTTTGCCATCCTTACAAGAGCATGGCCACGTTTCCGTGGTAAGCTACACCTGACCGTACACGCGTTAAAGGTGTGGGCTTGAATTGCTGTTACCGCAGGGACATCCATTCTGACTCGTGTCTTTCTTCCGCAACACCCCAAACCACCAATTGTCCGGGCTATGAGTGACCTACAACGTAAGTTCGAAATCTAACCCACAATGTTTTGGGTCATCCTACGGTCTGAAGTATCTTACTAACGATTCCGTTTCAGATCGTCTCCATCAACTTAATAGCCATATTACTACATTTCGACATGTCGTCGCGACATTTCCGAGAGCTAGTCCTGAGCGCATCGGCTGTATCAAAGCCCTGTCAAGCGCCCTGGCTCAGCGCTACGATTTGTTAGGACAAGTAGACGATCTTGAAGAATCAATCCTCTGCCTCACAGAAGCGATATTCCTCCCACCCCATTGGGATAGACGCTGCCCGAACATCGCCCAAGATTTACGTTCCACTGCAAATCTCCTTAAGTTGCGGGCAATTTGCCATATGCATCCCGAAGATGTCAAGCGCCCCGTTATCTACCTAAGATACCTCCGCGGACAGTCTCCCGAAGCATTCAATATCTCACCCGATGAGGTCAAAGAGTTTCTCATAAGTGCGTTGGTACTCCAAGTTGTGTTGGAGTTTGGAGACGTGATGCAAGACATTGAGGAAATGGCGGACCTTTTCCTCGAGCTTCTTAACTCGGACACCAGGACGATCTCGACTGATCTCATCACTTTATTTGTTCGGGTAGTTAACCACCGATGTAGAAGATGGGGAAAAGGGAAAGAACCTCCCGCAAAGGTCATAGATTGCCTGAGTAAGGCAAAAAGTCGCCTACCCGATTTGGACGAACTCTCCATCGCACTCGCCTGCACCCTTCTCGACCGCTTCTCTATGGCGTATTCAAACGATGATTACGAAGAAGGAACAGTCATCCTGGACAAGATTCTCACTTCTCATACTCCCGGGGATGACCCAAGTCAATACCAAGCAGCGTTAGGGATTATTGCCATTTTCGCAGACACCCGATTGATGGTGTCTTGGAAGCCGGAGAATTTGGAGGAGGCGATGTACCGCTTACGGAACTTTCTCCCTTGGATTCCTCATGAAGATCCCAATCGTCCTCAGATCGCTTGTTATCTCACATTCCTTCAGTCTAAACACTTCGAGAACTTCGGTGTTGGGGCTCAAGAGAATCGTCCCTTCAATTCAATGTTCTCTGACTGGCCATCATTTTGGGATGTTATTGCACCTCTTCAATCCCCCTTGATGGCGACCGAGAGGCAACGTCGCGACGCACTCCTCTCCACCTTTCGCATGACTGACATGGCCGAAATTGAGGCGGCCATCGAGCCTTGTCGACTTCTCGTTGCTTCTTTCCACCCTAGCCATCTATATAAATCCCATGGCGTCGTCGTATTAGCCAAACTCCTCCTCCGTGCCTCTTCTTTTGCAAATCACCTCGAATACGTCAACGAGGCGATTTCGATTCTTCGGGAGGGTCTCAACTTACCTAATGCGGAGCGTTCCGGAGTAGTCCCATTACTCATTGACACCCTTTCTATCCGCCTCGACCTACCCTTCTCCGGAGAAGACCTCGGTGAAATCATGCAACTATTCCAAAAGTACGCCGATCACAGAGGTACCGAGAGTCCTCACCGGTTCAAGTATTCATGTCAATGGGCACAGCTTGCACGAATCCATGGCCACCCCTCCACCCCAACCGCATATGACTACGCGCTCTCATTAATGCAGGAATCTCTTACATTCGCCCCAACTGTTGACATACAGCACTCCCGACTTGTTTCGATGCGCGACAATTACGAGACCCTGCCATTAGACTGCGCATCCTACCAAGTCCACACGGGTCAACTCCAGAAGGCCGTTGAAACCCTGGAACGAGGAAGAGCCTTGATCTGGTCCGAAATGCGCGGCCTTCGTTCCTCGATCGACCAACTTCGCGCGTCACACCCCAAATTTGCAGACAAGCTGGCTGCGATCCATCAGGACCTCGAGGTGCTGGCCTTGACCTCAGCGCAGAACAGCTATGGTGATGGTGGGGAAGAGGGTGTTGAAGGGATGGATTCATTTGGCCGTCTCGTTGTGCGGCAACAGGGGTTGTTAGATGATCGTGACAAACTCATTTCCCAGATCCGAGCACGAAAGGGATTGGAGTCCTTCTTGAAACCGCCGTCCTTTGACAATCTCCGTTCTGCTGCCGTTCGTGGACCCGTCATCCTCATCAACCACTCCAGATGGCGTTCGGACATCATCATTCTCCTTCATGACTCTCCCCCCTCCCTCATTCCCATGGCCAACGATTTCTATGACCGAGCAAACAAGTTGCGTGATCAGCTATTAGGCGCGAGGAAGAAAGGC